>ENA-OREB01000175-OREB01000175.1-marine-metagenome-genome-assembly--contig:-NODE-175-length-32507-cov-3.644126_pt1 | contig 32507 bp, 23 predicted proteins | sample MGYA00248625_ERZ508552 | MGnify/ENA primary metagenome ERZ508552 (study PRJEB26219, sample SAMN06267888) | marine metagenome | isolation source: Monterey Bay, California, USA | place: USA:Monterey Bay...
AATGCCTTTTTGGGACACTTAGATTTGCCTGTAGACCAGCAAAGCTGCGGTCCTTGTCACCCCATAGACGTGGTCAGACGGCTGATCGGAAACCTCGCTTATGCGTTCGAACGCGAGGAGCAGTTAGAGCAAGCAGAACGGATGCGGGAGCTGTTGTTTTTTGTGGAGGGATGTTCATCCCCACAGCGCGCCGAGCGTGCGGAATAAGACCTTGATGTCTCCCGCTAAACTGTGCTTTTGGGCATAGTCGGACTGCAGCGCCATTTTCTTGGGTAAGATGTCATTCCGGTAACAGGATGTGGGGTCGGCAGCCGCCTCGAGCAGGAGGCCTTCATCCTTGAATGCCAGAGCGTCGGGTCCAGTTATGCCCGGCCGTACTTGCAGAATCAGTTGCCATTCGGGTAAAGACAGGTCTACGAATTCGGGCACCTCGGGCCGAGGGCCGACCAGGCTCATGTCGCCTCTGAGTACATTCCACAACTGTGGCCATTCGTCGATTCGAAAGCGCCGCAGCACGGCGCCCAACGGCGTTACCCGCAGGTCGCCTTCACCTGCAGTGATGGCAGGGTCGCCAGGCATCACAGGGCGCATGGTTCTGAACTTCAGGATGTCAAACGGATGCCCGAATCGCCCAATGCGTTGTTGTTTAAACAATACGTCCGGACCTTGCTTGAGCCGCAGTGCCACAGCTATTGCGATGATCGGCACACCGAGAATGGCCGTCATTCCTGCAGCTGCCAAGAGGTCAAAAGCGCGTTTTATCAAACCGCTTGGTCTTGGAGGTTTGTCATGGCATCGGCCAGCGCGTCCACCACTCGGTCTACATCTCCCAGGGACATGTGCCGGTGAATGGGCAGGCTGATGGCCCGATCAAAGGCCCGCATGGCTTCTGGAAAGTCTGCAGTTTTGAATCCCCGTTCGCGGTATGCCGTGAGCGCGGGGAGGGGCGGGAAGTGGACGTTGGTGGCGATGTCTTGAGATGCCAATGCTTCGATAATGGCGTCTCGATGTGCCGCCATCCCTTCTTGCAATTGAATGATGAAAAGGTGGTCGGCCGTGAGGCGGTTTTCATCGCTGCGCGGGGGCAAATCCACAGCGGAGAGACCCGAAAGCTCCGAAAGCCTCTCTGCGTATCGTGCGGCCAGTTGGGCGCGGTGTTGAAGGTCAGCGGGGTACCGCTTTAATGCCACCCTGCCCATGGCCGCTTGGATGTCGGTCATGTTGCATTTAAACCCAGGATGGGTGACATCATAACGCCATTGTCCTTTGCCTTTGCTGTTGTATTTGCTGGCTGCGTCCTTGGATTGGCCATGAAGACAGTGGGACCTCAATGTGCGGTAAACCTCGGCATTGTCCAAGGGGGGGGGGAGGGTCAGTGCAGCTGCGCCTCCTTCCGCAGTGGTGATGTTTTTGACCGCATGAAAAGAGAAGACGGTGATGTCGGCTTCAGCCCCCACAGAGTGACCATCGGATCGGCCTCCCAAGGAATGCGCAGCATCGGACAAGAGCAAGGGACGGCCCAAAGCAGTTTGCATGGGGTGGTCTCCTTGAAATCCGTGCTTGCTCACCCAATGCGTGAGCGCGGTCTTCCATGATCCACAGGGGACGGGCCATCCTCCGATGTCCACGGGCATCACCACTTTCGTGCGTGGGCTGAGCAGGGGAGCCAATTGCGCCCAAGTGATGTTCAATCCATCCCGATGCCCGTGTTGGGGCAGGTCAATGAGCACGGGCGTCGCGCCCCTGTGCAGAACCACGTTGGCTGTGGCGCAATAGGTGTAGGCTGGCAAGATCACTTCGTCGCCTGGCCCGACGCCGAACCAGTCCAGAACAACGCCAGCAAGTCCAGTCCAAGATCCCCCGCAGACCACATGCGGTGCGCCTACAAATTCCGCGAGTTCTTTTTCGAATGCAGCGGTTTCCGGACCCGTTGTGATCCAACCTGAGCGCAATACCCGTTCGACTGCTTCAATGGTGGCCTCATCAATGAAAGGCGGCGCAAAACCGATGGGAGAGGGACGGTGCGAGGTGGCACTTGGTAATGGCATGGGTGCGAAATTCGTTGAACGCGCTCAATTCCCGGCTCTCGGGACTACTTTCACGAAATAAAGCGCGACAAATGTGGCTCGAGAAGGACAACCGCTTGGTCAGAGAATTTCGGTTCAAGGACTTTCAAGAAGCATTCACGTTCATGACACGTGTGGCTTTTCTAGCCGAGAAACATGAGCATCACCCCACTTTTCACAATGAGTACAGCTATGTGCGCATTGAGCTGCACACCCACGACGCAGGCCGGGTTGTGACAGACAAAGACCGCCATTTGGCCGATGCCATTGACGGTCTCCTGCAGTGATGCTGCGGGTGAGCCCTCGGTATCGGGTTACGCACCTGATGGAAAGCTGTCCCACAAAAAAAGGCCCTCGTGAAGAGGGCCTTTTTTGTTGAAAGAGATTGAATCCGATTACTTGCCGGCACCGTCCGTTGCTGGAGCGGGGGTAACGTTGGCAGAAATGGTGATCCGGGTCTGTTCTGGCACAGTGTTGGCATTGATCGTGACCGTTTTGGTCTGCTTGTTCTTCTTGCCTTTGGAATTGAACTTCACTTCAATCTCACCGATTTCTCCAGGAGCGATGGGCTCTTTGGGACATTGTGGAACGGTGCAGCCGCATGAGCCTTTGCAACGGTCAATGACCAGGGGATTGTCACCGGTGTTGGTGAATTTGAAGATGTGAGTGACAGCGTCACCTTCGTCGATGGTTCCGAAATCCCAAGCATTTTCGGCAAATGTCATGGAAGTCGTAGGGCCTGTTTCCACAGGCGCCTCTGCTGCATCAGCAGCGGGATCCATTTTGGCTTCAGGAGCAGCTTTTTCGGTGGCCACTTCGTTGTTGGCTGGCGCCATTTCTTCGCCCGCGCCTCCATTCTCGCTTGAACAGGCGACGAGCAGCATGGGGATGGCAAACAAGGCCAGGGTACGTTGGATGTTCATGGTGTGGGTTGTCGTATGCTGTAAAATTAACGCCTCACGCGCAAGGCCGCGCACAATGGGCACAGGTTGTTCCATACCCAAACGTGGATTAACGATTGCCGATGCCTGAGTCCTTGTAAGTGCCGTCCCTGAGGACCTCAATGCCACGGCGATATACCGGATTAATGGGGTTGAAGACTTCATAAAAAGTCGCTGTTTCAAACATGTTGCGCCCCAATATGGCCTTGAGTCGGAGGGATATGGCGGGAAGGCTCGTGTTCCAATCCTCCTCTACAAAAGCAATGTCCTCTGCCTCGCCCAAGGCGATCAACTTGTCGAGCAGAACTTGACTCACCTCATAGTTCTCTACATAGGCTTTTTGATCCGACAACTCACGCTCCAAGCCTTTTCGGTCGGCATCTACAAACTCTAAGACTGCGCGATTAAACAAGCCTTTGCGCAGCAAGTCGGTGAAATACGTGCTGTTCATGGAGGTGTCAATCGGAACAAACACATCGGGCAGAATCCCTCCGCCACCATACACTGTGCGGTTCATCACCAATGTGGTAAAACGCAAGCTGTCGGGAAGATCCAGGCTGTCCAAGGACATCAATTCTCCGCTCTCATACCGTTCGTATTTCTCTCTTCGATAAGCGTCAACACCATCTTCGTAAGGCTTTTGGATGCAACGTCCAGAAGGGGTGAAGTACTGTTGAACCGTCAACCGAACAGCGCTGCCATCGGGCAGCCGCACGGGCCGCTGAACGAGCCCCTTTCCAAAAGTTCTTCGGCCCACAATGAGCCCGCGGTCCCAGTCTTGAACAGCGCCGCTCACGATTTCGCTGGCAGAAGCACTGGATTCATCCACGAGGACCACCAATCGGCCTTTTTCGAAACGGCCTGTCTCTTGCGCTATCCGGTCCTCTCTGGGAAACGATCGGCCATCGGTGTACACGATCAACCGGTCATCAGAGAGAAATTCATCGCCCATGGCAATGGCTGTATTGAGCATGCCTCCGCCATTGCCTTGGAGATCGAGGATCAAATCTTTCATGCCATCGGATTGCAAGGCATCCAAGGCGCTGTTGAGTTCGGTCATGGTCTCCTTGGAGAACCGGTTGACCTTGATGTATCCGATGCGGTTGTCGACCATATAGGAAGCATCCACGCTGTAAATGGGGATTTTGTCGCGTTCGATGTCGAAGTAAATGAGGCCGTCCACCTTGCTGCGCTTGACGCCAACGTCAACGTGGGTACCCTTGGGGCCTTTGAGCTTTTCCATCACGCCTTTGTTGCGGATGCCCACTCCGGCTACGGTTTCGCCATCTACTTCCACGATGCGGTCTCCGGATAGAATGCCCAATCGTTCGCTTGGTCCGCCGGCGATGGTAGAGACGACCATGATGGTATCCTTCATGATATTGAACCGCACACCAATGCCTTCGAACTTGCCGTTGAGCGGCTCATCGGCCTGCTGTAGGTCTTCGGAAGGAATGTATACAGAGTGGGGGTCCAGTTCTTCTAGCATGCCACGGATGGCAGTTTCAACGAGGCCGTCAAGGTCCACGGAGTCCACATACATCCGGTTCATATAGTACAGGAGGGTATTGAATTTCTCTCCTTGATCTTGAACCGTCTTCTGGGCCGAAAGTGGGGCAATGGCCAGCAACAAAAAGCCGATCATCATCCATGGGGCCAATGCCGATTTCGTGGCGTTTATCCTCATACGCGCAAGATAGGTGTGCGCTTTTGCGGCTCAGTCCTTCAGTGTGGTTCGAATTGCCAAAAAAATGGGCAGCATCCATGGACACCATTATCTTGCTTGCCGAAGCCTGCGGGACGTCCGCATTTCAAAACCTGCTACACGATGTTTGATTCACACGTTTTGCGCGGCATGCTTGCTGCACCAATGGTCCTGTTTGGCGCCATGGTTTTTGGTCAAACAGACTCCCATCCTTGTCCAGGGCACCTCTTGACAACAGCAAGTGACGAAGTGGTTTTGCCAGCTTTGGACTTGGACCAAGCCTGGGACCGCGCCGAAAAAGAAGAGCAAACGCTGGGCAAGCACCTCTATGGAGTCGTGAAGCCCTGGGCAGCGGCTTTGGACCCGGTTGCGTGGTCGAGCGCGCATGTGGTAACGGTGCGCGTCCCCGGAGCGTTGGGAGTCGCGGTTCATTTTGATGATTTCCATTTGCCTGTGGGTGCCCAAATGTGGGTGACCAATGAAGACGGGTCATGGCAAGAGGGACCCTATGATTTCAGAGACAACGACGAACACGGACGCTTGGCTACGGGTGACGTTCCCGGAGAAGCAGCGGTGCTTCGTTTGACCATGCCCTCAGAATTGGCAGCCGAAGTTCATTTGCACATGGAAGGAGCTGCGGGCCTGTTCCGAGATGTCAACGGCGCGCGCGGCGGCAGTCAGCCCTGTGAAGTGGACGTCGCTTGTCCAGAAATTGTAGGATGGGAGTGCCAAAGGGATGCGTCCGTCCGTCTGTCGATCATCGAAAGCGGTGGATCTTACCTCTGCTCGGGCGCCATGGTGAACACGACAGCTTTGGATTGTCGCCAGTATATGTTGACGGCGCTGCACTGTGCCAGCGAAGTGACCGACGATGAATTTGCATTGTTGAAGGTGTACTACAACTATGAACGCCCGGAGTGTGGCGAAGGAAATGGCTTTCTCAACCGACGCAGAACTGGCGTCATTCGCTTGGCCGATTCGGACGACATCCAAGGCAACAATTTTGACGGATCGGATTTTCTCTTGGTGGAAGTGGAGGACGAAATCCCTTCCAGCTGGGACGTGTATTACGCAGGCTGGGATGCCAGCGGCTCAGGGGCCAACAGCGGGGTGGGAATCCACCATCCTTCCGGTGACGTGAAGAAGGTGAGCACCTTTACCCAAAATACTTCAAGCATCAGTTTAGGCTCATTTGGCTCCCACTGGAGGGTTTATTGGGTCGAGACAATCACCAACCACGGCGTCACTGAAGGCGGGTCATCTGGGTCACACCTTTTCAACGAAGAAGGCTTGTCCATTGGCACACTTTCTGCCGGTTTGTCGGCATGCACCAACAACGGGGTAGGACAGGGAACGGGCCCCGATGAGCCGGATTACTATGGGAAGATGTCCTACCACTGGGACGACAACCCCAATCCCAATGACGAGAAGCTCAACCTGTGGTTGGACCCGACACAAAGTGGTGCGACGCTGCTTCACGGGGCATATCCCGACGATGACGCAGCCGTGCCTTGCGGTCCTGCGCAAGCCTGCGAAAACGTGGTCGATGTGGCCCAGATGTCCTTGGCCCGAGACTTGCGCCTGCAGCCAAATCCTGCACGCGACGTGCTGCACCTTCGCTGGCCGAGGGGAGAATGGACGGGAGCTGCCACTGTCGTGGCGCGGGATGCGTCTGGACGTCTGCTGAGCACCGCTTCTTGGTGGGGAGGGGCGACCACGTTGGAGGTCGGAGATTGGCCGAGGGGCATGGTCCTGGTGACCGTTCTGATGGCCGATGGTGCGCAGGTGACCCGGCGGGTCATCTTGGACTGATTACCTCACCCAAACGAGGTCCTCTAATTCAACGCGCGTCCGGAAATCACCGAATGCGACGGTGGCTTTTTGGCCCTTGACTGCCAAAACCTCACCCCGTTGGCGGCCTTCTTTGAGCCTCACAGTGCTGCCCACCGAGATGCGGTCGGTATTTTGCTTGGGGCGCTTTGATTTTTTGCGTGCTTGTGCTGCCTCTTTTTTGCGCTTTGCGGCCTCTGCTTTTTCGGTCTGCTTGGTGGCCTCCACCGACAAGTATTTCCGAATGTCTTCTAGGAGTGGTTTGTTGGCCTGTCCGGAAGTAAACCGATCGATGAACTGCTGCAACTTTTTGCCGCGAACGAGGGCGTCATTCTGGTCCTTGCCCACCCGCTGTACCGACTCTTGACGTTCTTCCAGCCGAGCTGTACGCTCATCGAACGCACGTTTGGATTCTGCAGCAGCATGCTCGGCTTTGAGCTGGCGGTCCGTCATCTTGACGTGCCTCGTTTTCTCTTTCTGCAAGGATGCAATCAAGCCGTCCAGCTTCACTTTGCGCGGGTCGAGTTTCGCTTTGGCGCGGTCAATGATCTCCGCGGGGATGCCATTGAGTTCGGCCACCTCAAAGGTGAACGAGCTTCCGGGTTGCCCCAGGTCCAAGTGGTAGGTGGGCGAGAGGGTGTCGGCATCAAACAACATGCTTCCATTGATCGCCTCAGACATCTGGGTGGCACGCGTTTTGATGTTCGCGTAATGGGTGGTAATCACTCCAAAGACGCCTTGTTCGTAGAGCTCTTCGAAAAAGACCTCAGCCAATGCGCCGCCGAGTTCTGGATCACTTCCGGTTCCAAACTCATCCAAAAGCAACAGGCTGTTTCTGTTGGCCCCTTGAAGGAAGCCTCTCATTCTGTTGAGGCGATAGCTGTAGGTGGACAGTTGGTTCTCAATGCTTTGATTGTCTCCTATATCCGTCAGGATTTGCTTGAACAAGCCAAATGCACTGTCGGGATGCACCGGAACCAAAAGCCCACTTTGAACCATGGCCTGCAGCATTCCCACCATCTTGAGTGTGATGGATTTTCCGCCTGCATTCGGACCGCTGATGATGAGCATTCTGCGGCCCTGATGGAGGGTGAGGTGCTGCGGTTCGACGGGCAGTTCTTTGTTGCGGTGGGCGAGCAGGAGCAAAGGGTGGTGCGCCTTGAGCAGGTCTATGCGCAGGTCCTTTACGATGTGGGGCATACTGGCGTCCATGGACAGGGCCAGTTTGACCTTGGCCTGTATGAAGTCCAGGCGCACGAGCAGTCGCTGCTGGGCCTTGATCAATGGCGTGTGTTTGCGAATGCGCTGTGTCAAATCCCGCAGAATGCGGACGATTTCTCGACGCTCATCGTCCCGCAACATCTCCAGTTCATGGTTGACTTGGTGACAGTCTGTGGGCTCAATGAAGGTGACGGATCCCGTTTTGGAGGTGCCCATGGCAGAGCCGCGCACCTTCCTTTTGTGGGTGCTGGCCACCGCCAGTACCCGGCGTTCGTTGATATAGCCCTCGGCCGTGTCGGCCAGCCATCCCTGCTTGGCGCACGACCGCATGGCTTTGTCAAACAAGCGGTTCACCTGTCGCCGCGCAGTCTGCATGCTGATGCGGATGCGCCCGAGGTCAGGGGAGGCTTGACTTCTAACCCCTCCTTTGGGATCGAAAACAGCCTCGATTTCTTTGACAATTTCCTTGTTCTCGCTCACCGTTCCCAACATGCCGCAGAGGTGAGGAAAGCCGCGTTCCCGGCCTTGAAGTGCCCCTACAATGTCATTGACCAGTCTGGTGCACTGAAGCACGCGCATGAAGCCAGCCTCTGTCAAGGCTGAACCCGAGACTTCGAGCAGTTTGATTTCGCCGCGAATCTCCTCGAAAACGAGGGTAGGAAAGGCATATCCTTCCACCCGTATCCTCCGCAATTCATCGGTAGACTGCAGTGCGGACGTCACCGAAGGTCGGTGAGCACTGGGCACCAACGTTTGGGCTTTTCTTCGGGCAGCATCCGAAGTGCAGTGGTCTTCGAGCAGCTGCCTAATGGTGCCAAATTCCAGGTCCTCGATGGTCTGATCATCGAACCCCACTAGGCCCTTTTGTGGTCCCGCGGGAGCCTTAGATGCTGCCATGTCGCATGAAGTTCTGGACCAGCGCCACGGCCTGTTCCGGTTGCCGGGCATCCACCCAGTGAACGCCTGCTTGACGGTGAAACCAAGTCAGTTGTCTACGGGCAAATTGACGGGTTGTCTCCTGTATTCTGCGCACTGCTGTATCCATATCCATTGTCCCCTCGAGTACTTCAAACAGCGGAGGGTAGCCAACGGTTCTCAGGGCGTTCACATGCCGCATGTCTGCGACCTGTCGCGCCTCTTCCAGCCATCCTGCCTCGACCATGTGTAAGGCCCGCGCATTGATGCGGTTGTGCAAGAACCCACGCGGCGCTCCCAAACCGATGGTGAGGGTGTCCCAGGGCCTCCCCGCGGAGCGCGTCCACCCGCCCGCATGGCATTGCCGCCGAGCGGCGTGCTGTTTCCTCATAGCGGTATAGGTTTGGCCAGAAATGCGACAGACTTCCAGCGCGCGAATCACCCTGTGAGGATTGGCGGGGTCCACGATTTTCCGGTGCTCTGGGTCGAGCTTTTGGAGCTCCTCCAAAAGCGGGGGCAGACCCTCTGAGGCATGTTGTGCATTGAGGGCAGCCCTTACATCTGGATCTGCCGGTATGTCGTCGAACCCTTCTTGGACCGCTTGGGTATAAAGTCCGCTTCCACCCACCATGATGGCCACCTTTGGGAGGCCCTGTGCAGCGCGTGATTCGAAGTGGCCTTTGAGCCAAGCCACGGCTTCTGAGGCAAACCGACCTGCGCTGTATTCTTCCTCGAGGGACAAAAAGTCGACAAAGTGGTGTGGTGCTTCGGCGCGCTCGTCAGCAGTAGGCTGGGCTGTGCCGATAGAAATGCCGCGATAAAACTGCCGGCTATCGGCCGAAACAATCTCTGCGTTCAACGCCTTGGCAAGGGCGATGGACAAACCAGTTTTACCCACTGCAGTTGGGCCCACAATCGAAATGAGCAGAGGCGCATCGCCCCGCGGTTGGATGTGGCCTTGGAGGGGATTCAATACGCTGCTTCGTCCAAATCGTCCAGCGAAGTGAAACTGGGGCCATCGTCCTCGTCCTCTTCACCCTCGTTCAGGTAAGCATCCAATTCTGGATCACCTGTTCGCAAGGGGCCATCGTCCTCAGGGGCTGGCTCATCGATGCCTTCCAGCAGGTCCACCTCCTTTGAGAATTGATCTGGTGCCTTGCCAAATTCCTCAGCAAGCATAGGGTATTCGGGGACCTCGCCTTCCTCCATGCCCACCACTTCAACATAAAAGCACCACATCCTTAGAAAGTCATAAACGTAGACCATGCGGTCGTTGTCCGCAGCCACCATCTCGCCCACCTCGACCGAGCGCATAGAAGGGTAGGGGTCTCCAGCGTCGTTGGTGCCCATGTCCATGAGCGGAACTTCGCGTCCTCGGCCCCAATCTTCGTCAGATTTAAAAAACGACGCCATTTCACCTTCACCAAAGTCAAAGGCAGCAAGGATGCCACGGTGCAGGTCCTCGAGCGGAGCTGACTTTCCGATGAGGATGTCCCGAAAGACGTCTTCTTCGATGTCGATGATCACACGGAAACGGATGAGGTTCATTTTTGGTGCACTCCTAAGCTGCAAATTTATGCCATCTATGCGGCCGGCGCGTTAGTTTCGCAACCGGTCATCACCGCTGTAAGCCCTCTGTCCATCATGCGCATCCCATTCGACTCCCGTATTCTCAAAATTGCCCTCGCCGCAGGAGCACTTGCTTACGCCATCCAGTGCTTCATGACCGGCTACACCGGAAGCGGCATTGGCATGATTTTACTGGCCGTTGTTTTTGGGTTGAGTGCCGCGCGCAGTTTGCGGATGGTGATGGTCGCTTTTCGAATCCAGCAGCAGAAGATGGACAAAGCGCGAGAGGTGTTGGCGGGAATCAACCCCAAGCATTTGTGGCCGCGCAACCGCGGTCAGTATTGGTTCCTCCAAGGAAACTTGTTGTTGGAATCCAGCCTTACAGAAGCCGAGAAGGCCTTTCGCACGGCCCTAGAAGTGGGCCTCAAGAGGGATGAGGAAAAGGCCGCGGTCATGCTCAACCTCGCTGCCATCCAGAGCTCAAAGCGCCGCACCAAGGAGGCGAAGGCACTCATCGTTCAGGCCAAGCGTCTGGACAAGAAGGGCATGTTGAAGGCCGATATTCGGACCATCGAGCAGGCGATCAAGAACCCTCAGCAGGTGATGCGCCGCCGTTGATCAAGGGTTTGAGGTCAGGGCATTGGTCTGCCTGCTGACATCCCACGTTGGCAAGGTTTCAAGCCCTTCAGCAAGAGGGGCCTCACGTTGGAGATCTTGGATGGTGAGCAGCCACTCGAGGGCCATATCCTGGGCACGCTGAAACAACCGTTGGTGGTGCTTGTCGTCGAAGCTGGGTTTCGCGAATTGCCGTTCAAAGTCTTCCATGGCGGCGTGCACGGCATAAGCGACAGGCTGGAATGCACGCTTGTCTGGAGAAATGTCCATCTGCCGGGCGCACTTTTCGAGCACATCGAACAGTACACTACGAATCGCACGCTCTGTTTCGCCCCTTGCCATGCCGTCAAAGTAGCATGGAGTTCAATGCAATTGAGGGATGTGCGCGTCTTGTGGAAAAGAAGGCGTCAATACGCCAACAGCGCTTCGAGGGCATGGGTCAGCCGCTGACGGGGCAGGTACTCGGCTTCGAGGTTGGGTGCAAAAGGGATGGGGGTGTCCAAAGAAGCCACCCTCGAAACGGGGGCATCGAGGTGGACAAAGCAAGATTCCTGAACCCTTGCCGCAATCTCAGCGCCAATGCCGCCCGTCAGGTTGTCTTCATGCAAAACCAACACGCGACCGGCTTGGGTTGACGCTTCAAAAACGGTGTCCCAATCAAGAGGGGCAAGGGTTCTCAAATCCAGTACGCCAATTTCGCCCAATCCCTCTTCGCGGCAACGTTTGGCCTCTTCGAGTGCCCAATGAACGCCCATCCCATAGGTGACGATCAGCGCGTCTTGTGCAGCCCCAATAAGGCGGGCTTGGCCAAAGGGAAGGCTGTAATCGTTGGTCGGAACTTCACCGCTTAAGCTGCGGTAAAGGGCCTTGTGCTCAAAGAACAGCACGGGGTTGGGTGTGTCGAAGGCCGTGGCCAGCAAGCCTTTGGCATCCGAAGGGAAAGCGGGGTATGCGATCATCAGGCCGGGCACATGGAAAAACCAAGCTTCGTTGGATTGGCTGTGAAAGGGGCCTGCAGCGACTCCCCCGCCGGTGGGCATGCGCACCACCACATCTGCTTTCTGTCCCCAACGCCAATGCAGTTTGGCCAGGTTGTTGACGATTTGATTGAAGCCACACGTCACAAAGTCAGCGAATTGCATCTCGACCATGGCCTTCATTCCGGCAATAGAAAGGCCGAGTCCAGAACCGATAATGGCGCTTTCGCACAGCGGCGTATTGCGCACACGGTCTTCGCCAAATCGGTCAACAAAACCATCCGTCACCTTGAAGACTCCGCCGTAGTGCCCAATGTCTTGCCCCATGAGGACGAGGTCATCGTGACGGTCCATTGCCGAGGAAAGCCCTTCGGTAATGGCATCAATGAACCTCAATTCTTTGGTCTCAGAACTTGGCGCGCGCAATGCTGGCGCGTCCCGACAGAAAAGGCGCTCCTCCTCGTGGGCGGCATCGGCGACCACGTCGGGCTCAGATTCAGCGGCTTTCAGCGCCGTGGCAATGGCCTTTTGAATGTCTGTCTTTCTCCCTTCGATTTCTTCCGAGGTAATGTGACCTGCATCGATCAGGAATTCCACATAACGGTCAACGGGGTCACGCTGCTCCCAAGCTTCAATGATGCCTTCGGGATAGTACTTGGTGCCGCTGGCTTCTTCGTGCCCCCTTCGACGGAATGTATCGAATTCCAGCATGATGGGACGCGGCCTTTCACGGATGGAGGCTGCGGCTTTGCTGACGGTGTCATAGACTTCTAGAATGTCGTTGCCATTCACCCGGATGGCATCTTCTTCCGGGATGCCATAGCCGGCGGCTTTGTCTATGAATTGTGCGCATTTGAATTGCTGGCTGCTCGGAGTAGACAATCCCCAGTGGTTGCTTTCAATGCAAAACAGGACAGGGAGCTCCCAAACACTGGCGACGTTGAGGGCTTCGTGAAAGTCGCCTTCACTGGTGCCTCCATCGCCGGTAAAGACCAGCGTCGCTTTGCCGCTCCCGCGGTTTTTAGAAGCCAGGGCAATGCCGTCTGCGATGCCCAATTGCGGTCCCAAATGGCTGATCATGCCCACAATGTGGTGGTCCATTGTGCCAAAGTGAAAGCTGCGGTCGTGTCCTTGGGTAAAACCTGATGCCTTGCCCTGAAATTGGGCGAAGAGTTGCGTGAGGCTCACATTGCGCGTGGTAAAAACACCCAGATTCCGGTGCATGGGAAGGATCACTTCATCGGAGTCCAATGCAGCGGCGCATCCCACTGAGATGGCTTCTTGTCCCATGCCAGAGAACCATTTGCTAATGCGCCCTTGGCGGAGCAGACTGAGCATTTTCTCCTCAATCAGCCTGGGCAACAGGATTTGGTCGAGCAGTTGAAGCATGACATCGGGGGCAATGCCGCGGTCTTCGATGTGCAATTCGGGAACCTTCGTGGGGGCCATTGCCACAAATCTAACTGCCCCTTTGTCCGCCTCGCAGTGGCTGTCGGACGTATTTTGCCGTTGGAAATGAACAGCGCTACATCCGGACCGTCCAAAGACCCCAACCCAGCGCCGACTGCTATGGTCCGCCTCTCTCCAAAGGCGTCCAGAAATCACGAAGCCATTGCTGCAGCGTTGCGGAGTCAGGGTATTGATTTTGAGCAGTTTGTTGTTCTAAAACGAAGTTTAGATGCCCGGCGAAAGCCTGCTGTGGTTGAGCTCATTGTGGGGCTTGGTGTGGATGAAGTGCAGTGCGTCAAAGGGGAATGGCAAAATGTAGCAGATGCACAACCGGTGGTCATTGTGGGTGCTGGTCCGGCCGGATTGTATTGCGCCCTCAGGCTGATTGAGCTCGGGTTGAAGCCCATTGTGCTCGAGCGCGGCAAAGAAGTCCGTGAGCGCAGGCGGGACCTCGTTCAATTGATCAGGCAGGGCAAGGTTGACCCAGACTCCAATTATTGTTTTGGAGAAGGTGGAGCGGGCACATATTCAGATGGGAAACTCTACACGCGCGCCAAAAAAAGAGGCAGTTGGCGCAAGGTGCTGGGCTGGTTGGTCGAGCACGGTGCAGACCGGGAAATTCTGGTCGAGACCCATCCCCACATTGGCACCAACAAGTTGCCCGCCATCATCGCTGATATGCGAGAACGCATCATCGCTTGTGGAGGAGAGGTGCGCTTCAAGTGCAAAGTGGTTGGCGTGGAAAGAAGTGCCGAAGCCGGTGTGCACGGCGTGCACACAACCGATGGCAAGGTCGAGGGTGTGGCCGTGGTCGTGGCAACGGGACACGGAGCCCGGGATGTCTTTGAGTGGATGCACCAAACCGGTTTAAAGGTGGAGCGGAAACCCTTTGCCCTTGGCGTGCGGATTGAGCATCCCCAATCTTGGGTCAATGCCCGGCAGTACAAGTTGCGGGATGGTGCAGCAGCCGATGAGCTCGGGCTTCCTCCGGCAGCTTACGCGCTCGTGACCCAAACCGAAGGTGGCGGGGTATTCTCATTTTGCATGTGCCCAGGCGGCGTGATCGCCCCGTGCGCCACTGAGAACGGTGAGGTGGTCACCAATGGTTGGAGTCCCTCAAAGCGCAACAACCCCTGGGCCAACAGCGGCATCGTTACCACGGTAAGTGAGGAGGACTTGGATGCCCAAGGACACAGCGGCGCCTTGGGCGCCCTTGATTTCCAGCGGATGGTGGAACGGGCATGCAGCCAGGCTGCTGGTGGCAACCAACGTGCGCCAGCCCAACGGTTGACGGACTTTGTGGCGCGCAGGCCATCCCGCGACCTTCCGCCATGCAGTTATCTGTCGGGGTTGACCTCCGTCGACCTGACCACATTGTTGCCAGCCTTTGTGGTCGATCGGCTCATTGCAGGAATCCTTGATTTCGACCGGAAAATGCCCGGATACATTCATCCTGATGCCATTGTGGTGGCACCTGAAAGCCGGACCTCTAGTCCTGTTCGCATGCCGCGCGACAGAGCCTCCCTTCAGATGGAAGACGCACCAGGGCTATACCCGTGCGGCGAAGGTGCTGGCTATGCCGGGGGCATTGCATCTGCAGCCATGGATGGCATTCGTGTAGCAGAAGCCATCGCTGCCCGCGAAGCGGTCAATCTTGGTTGAGCAGGATTTCTGCCTCAGCAAGCGGTATGATGCGGCCCGATACATCACCCACAACAAAGGCGTCTTCAAATCCTGATTTTTGCAGCATGGGCAATGCATCTCGCGCCTCTTCGGCACTCGAGAAGCGCCCGTGCAAATAGCGGTGCCAACCTGTGGTGCTGCGGTGCTCAATGTCGCCGAGTTCGAGCAATCCGTCCATGGCATCGACTCCCATTTTCGCTTTCAAAGCGCCCAATTGGATGCGGAATGCGATTTTGGAAACGTCAAACTGAGGGCTTGTCACTTTCTCGTCCTCGGGTCGTGTTGCTGAGCGGTCTGCGCCTGTTGGGGTGCTTTCTGGGGCAGCATGTTCTGTAACAAAAGCGCCAGTGAAGCCTTGGGCCGCGAGTTGCACTTGGTAGGCCAATGCTGTCGAGCGGTCGTCAAATGTGGGGCTTACAATCCTCAGCAATCCGTCTTCGCCTTTAAAGCGCAGCACCTCGATGCCATCAAACATGGCGTCTAGTGCCGACGGATCAGGCGCACGAAAGGCACCCAGCTGAACACGGAAGTGCACAGGCCCGGCTGCAGGATTTTCCGGCTGGAGGTCCTTCAATTCGACAGTGGATTCAACTTCAGGGGCGACAAGCTCAACTTGCAATCCCGCTGCGCGAACGGCATGGGCTGCCCGTCCTGCCTTTTCGGGGTCGGCGCTGACCTCCACCTTCATCCCTTGGTCGGTTTCTGTCAAATGCTCAAAAGCCAGCAGCGTTTGCTGCTCAGCAAGGGTCCATCCTTCTTGAGGCGTGGGGATATTCAGCGTGTATTGCGTGCGGTCATCAGAGGTGACCTGTCCCGTGACCACGTCCCAGCCCGATTTGTCGGTTCGCTTCTGGTCATCAGCACCGTCCTTCCATGCGATGGCCACGCCACGTCCGTCTACGTCAATGTGCGGAGAGTGAATTTCCTCGTCTTTGTAATCGGCATAACCATCGCCATCGGAATCGATGGGGCAGCCGGAAGCGTCCACTTCGACACCACCTTCTGTTCCAGGACACCGATCGTGGAGGTTGCTGATGCCGTCTCGGTCAGTGTCCATGGACGCCAACAAAGCGGCGTCTTCCATGGAAACTCCAGGAGTCGTAGGGTAGGCGGCGGGTTTGGACTTCAACCGTCCCAACCGAATGCCGAGTCCAAAGAAGCCGCTGGCCAAAGCATCACCGGAGAGCACGCGGCCCGAAATCTGATCGTCCAATGCGTCTGTAAGCCCCAGCCATCCGCCGATGCCCATGCGCGCGCGGACCCTCGGACTGACGTCCAAGCGGACACCGATTTGAGCGGGGATGGCCACAGAACGGCCAGGACCGCGAACGCCGTCTGCATGGGGTATGTCGCTCTCGTAGGTGTAGTCGCGCCTCAGAATAGACGCATTGCCGCCATGGTCACCAGCTTCATCAACATCCCGCAATGTTCCATCCGACCACAGGTGGTAACGGCGACCGAACGCATCTTCCAAATCCTGTTTCATCACATGGTCCACATGGGACAATCCCAAGCCAATAAAAGGCTGAAACCCTTTGGAAATGGTGGCAAATCTCGTGTGCGCGTCTCGCCTAGATCCTGCAGCTTCCCACACCCAGTTCACCATAACGGTTCCAGATTGCACTTCGGTCTGCCAACCGCGCATGGCGCCATCGTCCATGACAATGCTACTGCGGCTTGCTTTCATTTCGATTTCCCAAGGACCGCGAAGGGCGGTTTGAATGGTCAAAGCTTGCCCGTATCCAGTATTGCCCAAATTGTGTGTGCCATAGGACTGGTGCCGCTCGGTGTGCAAGGCTACAGGGCCCATTTGCCATCCGGCGTGCACCCCCGCACTCGGCTCGTTTCCATGCGAATGAGCGGCGGATTGGCCCATCGCCTGTTCAGGCAACATTGCTGCTGCGACAAGAACTACCAGCAGGAGGGGGTTCCTGAATCCAAGGGAGGGGAGGGAGGAAAGGATAAACATGAGGCGGTATTGACGCCCCTTACGCGGCGCAGCCTCAAAAGGTTACCGAAGCGGTTCTCGGTGTGCCTCTGAGGCGATGGTCTGCGCCAGCTTTAGCCCGATGCCACATCCCATGGCCACCCCCATGCCTCCCATTCTGACGGCATGGTGGAGACCAGGGGCAGTGGTCCCCAAAAGGGGTTCCCGGTCTTCACCCACGCCAAGCCACCCGGTCCAGCGGTGAGATACCGTTTCGATGGTCCCGAGCCAACGCTCAGCCGCCGACTCCAGCAGTGAATCCCAGCGGGCCTCCGCTTGCGGGTCCCGGTCCGGAAAATGGGGCAGCTCAACCCCGAAATGCCGACCGCCGCCAAACAAAACCTGTCCGTCTGGCAAGGTTCGGAAGTACAGGTAGCCGTCCTCGATGTGGTAAGCGCCTTTCGGAGGAGCTGTGCGCGGCCTTACCACCAAAACGCGGTTGGGCGCAGGGTTCACTTTGGCCCCTGGCAAGAGGCCCTTGGCAAAACCATTGGTGCAGATGGCAACGTTTGTGCTCAGCATGGGACCGCGTGGCGTGGCAATGCTCCATGGGACAAAAGGCCGGTCTGTGGCATCCACAGCAGATGCAGTGCAACCATTCAAACATTGAACATCCGCAACCTGCATTGCTTTGTGAAAAGCGGACACCATGCGTCCCGTGTGCAACATGCCTTCCCAAGGCAAATGGACCGAAGCATGTGCACCGAAATGTGCGGCCCGTTCCGGACTGTAAACCAATGCCGGGGTTGAAGTGGGGTGCGGCGCCAAATGGCCCAGAACGGAAGCCATCAAAGGCTGCACCGCGCCGTTTAAATGGGGAAGGGCGTCATGCACTTTTTCGGCGCGCGCCATGCCCGCTTCAGTGCGGTCAAACAGTTCCCAGCCCCCTGACCACTCCAATCCCAAGGCTTCAACGCCGAGCAATTCGATCAGGGCGCGGAGTCCTTCGGCCCGCATGCGGATCAAGTTCAACCATCGGGTTTGGCCCAGGCATTCAAGGTCATCGAGCCATTCGCCGGGACCGCCGAAACAGGCAAAGCCTGCATTGCGCGTGGTACCGCCTTCTCCAAGTACATCACGCTCCAAAATCCGCACCCGACGGGCCGGGTGTATGGCCTTGTAATGAAGCGCTGTACTCATGCCGACAATGCCCGAGCCTATGACGGTCAAGTCAGCCGGAGCGAGCAAATGTTCACTTTCCCAGTATCCTATGGGCATACTTTTGCGTAAGACAGTCTGTTCAATGCTTCAGTAGTCGGTTGGTTTTTCCGTACTTCGAAGCAGGCAGACCGGTAAGCAACAAAGATGGCGAAGAAGCCCAGTATCCTCAGAATTCATGCGCAACGGTGGTACTCACTGGTGTCTTTGATGTTGCCTTTCCTGCTGTTTTCGCAGGGAAGCATCGAAGTCGATGGTACGGTGCGAGACAAAGACACCAACCGCAAATTGGCCGGGGTCCAGGTCGAAGTGACGCGCAATGGTCAGCCTTACGATGCGGTGTCCACCTTGGCCAGTGGCAAGTACACCATCTCATTGGACCATGGTGCAGATTATGAGCTGAGTTTCACCTTCGGAGAATTGAGTCCCCGTAGGGTTGAGCTTCAAACATCGAGCATTCCAGAAGCATTTAGAGAACGTCCTTTTTATCTGTCGGTAGAAATGAGCATGTTCGAAATCCCCCCTGGATTTGACGAAAGCCTGCTCGAGGAGCCCATTGGTAAAGTGGCCTTTGACCCGGCCAAAGAACAGCTTTCATGGGACTTGCCTTACACCGCACAGATGCAGTCTGCCATTGACGATGCGCTCGAAGCGGCAGCCGATGGCGGAGGGGCTGAATCTTCCAACAAAGAATACGACGAGCACATGCGCAAGGCCGAAGTTGAATTCGGAAGAGAGCGCTGGGCCCAAAGCATCAATTGGATAGACAGGGCTTTGACTGTTTTGCCTGGGGATGCGCGTGCTGAAAGTATGCTCGCGGAAGCCCAGGAAAAAATGGCAGCGGCAGAAGAGGAAGCGGAGGCCAGAAGGGAATACGAGGCGCAAATGCGTGAAGGAAAAATGGCCCTACGTAAAGAAGACTGGGCCGTGGCCTCTGGAGCTTTTGAATCCGCGGGTGCATTGTTTCCGAACGAGCAAGAACCCAAGGATTTGTTGGCCGAGATTGAAGCTGCCACAGCCACTGCCGCAACAGAAGATTCTGGAGAAGACGACGCCTATGAGGCGGCCATGGCAGAGGGTCAAGCGGCTTTTGATCAGCAGGCTTGGGACGAAGCAACAGCAGCATTTGAAACGGCATCTGACCTCAAGCCGGCCGAGCGTGAACCCAAAGACCGGCTCGCCGAGATACGCCGTTCTAGAAAGTCCGAGGATGCTGCATCGGCCGAAGACGACCGGCGCATGAAACAGTATGAGGAGCTGATTGAACGCGCCGACCGCAACTTTGACAGCCAGGATTTTGTGCGCGCCAAGACCCTTTATGATCAAGCTTCCGACGTCATGCCCGATGAGGTGTATCCCCGCATGAGATCAGCGGAGTCGGAAGGTCTGATTGTTGAAATAGGGCTGGAAGAAGCTGAAGAGGTGGCCGAAAGCGCAAACGATGACGGCGAGAGCTTGGACCGCGAATACGAGGATAAAATCCGACAAGGGGATGAGGCCTTTGATGCTGAGGATTGGGCAACTTCCGAAGCGGCTTATTCTGCGGCATTGGAACTGCGTCCCGATGAGCGTTATCCCAAAAACAGATTGCGCCGCTTGGCCTCGATGCAGGAAGAAGATGCCCCAGTGGAGATGAACTTGGAGATGGACCGCGACGCCTTGCTTGCCGAAAACGAGGCCAATGCCCAGGCTTTGGCTGAAGCCACAGCTGCCATGGAAAAAGAGCAGGAGCTCATCTTGGAAGAAGAAAGGCTCGCCGCTTTGGAGTCTGAATCGCGCAAGAATGAGCAGCAAAAAGCAGCGGCAGAAGCAGGCCGAGACAGGAGCCGGAATTACGTCTTGGCCCTTCAAAGCGTGGAGAAAGACGATGCCGAAGCCTACTACCGCGACGCGTTGGAGTCTGAGATTCGGGCGAGGGGACTTGCGGTCTACGCCCGAGCCGAGCGCCAAGAAGAATTGAGTCAAGTGTGGTTAAGCAACAGCGACACCCGACGTCAATCCTCCTATGCAGCTGTGGTAGAGAAGACAGAAACCCAGGTGGGCCTAGAGGTGACTGCCTCTGGTTACCGCACAGACAGGGTGTCTGATTTGGAGATGCGGTCGACACGCTACAGTGAGCAGGGGATGGACTGGAACGCGATGGGCAATGCCGGTCGACGTGACCGCTTCATTTCACTCACGAGAAAGGACGAGAAGAACCGCATGAACTTGGCGGACCGCACCAAGCGATATGCCGTATTTGTGGATTCTTTGGACCGCATGCTCAGTGCCTACGCAGATTTCAACAAGGACCTTCGATTGGCCTCGGTAGATGCGAGAATCATGCGCTTCGAGGACATCGAACGAAGGGCCGCCGAGCACAGAAGAGTCGGCGAAGGCGAGGCCATTCGACGCTTGGGACGCTGGTCAGAGATCCAAACTGTCGAAAGGGAAGATGAACAAGCCAAAGTCTTCGCCGCTGGAGAGGCTTCAATACGTTCTGCCGCCGCCCTCCGAAAGGCCCAGAGCAAAGAGTCAGGAAGCGAACCAACGGCAGCGGACTACAAAGAGGTCCCCGCCAAAGAAGGCATCCGTCAAGGCGTCGAAGAACGCAGCTATGAAGAGGGCAATGCCCTCATCATAGAGCGAACTGTTCGCGTCGAAAATGAAGTCAACGTCTACCGCAAGACTGTGGCCAAACACGGGGTGTACTACTTCAAAAACGACCGTTCCATTACCCAAGACATTTGGATTTTGGAAACCTTCGAAATTGCGGACTAAGCGGTTTCATTCCTTGCGTTCCTTCCATCCTTCTCCGCATTGTTTGGGCGAGATGGGCGCCATGTCGACAGCAGCTATAGGGCAGTTCTGTGCGCCTGAGGAATTCCAAGCCCAAAGCCCGCTTTGGATTTGAGGCCAACCGGTGGGCCAATCCCAACTTTGCCCACTGATCAACCAGTCCAAACCGCCTCCGTTGCAGGGCGTATCAATGGAGCCGGTGGCCCAACCTGAATAGGGGTGACCAAAATGATTGGCGCCTCCTACCAACTCCGGAAAGGGAGCCTGCAGGAACTTCAAGTGCACACCGTTGTCCTCGAAGAGGTTCCAACCTCCGCCTCCTTCGGGCCGCATGACGAGGAGGGCCTTGTTCGACGCCAAGCCAATGTCATTGGAGATGAAAGTATTGCACGCCAACTCCAGCCGTGCAGCGTTGGATTTCAATCCCGTCACATGTCCTTCAAACACACACTCCTCTAACCTCAGTCTTCCAGGTCCATCGGCGCTCAAGCCGGTTTCAGCGCCTTCGAACCTGCAGTTTTCGATGAGGTGAGCAGGCTCTTCTCCCAAGGCGGTGTGCACTACGGGGTGGTGCACAAAAGCACATGACCGCCAACGCACTTTGTTTTGAGCAAGTTGGGTTGAGCCTCCGTGAAAAGTGCTGTGCTCCAACCTGCACTCGCCTTGAACATGCTTCAGGTCAATGGACGAACCGTGATGCTCTCGGAGCCACATCGGTCCAAAGACATGGACGGAATCTCCTTCGGTGCCTGTCCATTGCGCATCATCAAACCGCACCAGCTCAGACAGGGTGGACGCCCACAACGCCTCACCCAAGAGACGCAGTCCCGTGTGGTCTTGGTGCCAAGTGCCCAGGCCCTCAATGCGGACCGCAGCGCTGGGCTGAATGACCCAATGCGTCTCGGCTTCAAGGGCTTGCATGAACATTGCCGCGTCTTCGAGCAATTCAAAGTGGCATTCGTTGGTGGTCCAAATTCGAGCCTGTGGAAAGAATTGGTGCTGCCATTGACCATGCGCTGCGAGGACAATGTTGGCATCGAGGTAGAGCTGGCTTGAGGCACCTTGGGCCCAGGTGGTCTGCCCGTCAGCTTGGATAAAACTGCCTGGCAGGGCCCGGATGATGGAGTGGGGCCTTTGGTCCACAATGCCGCCAGAAATCTGCAGTGTAGCTCCTGCCTCAATAACGAGTTCACTCTCTGGATGCAAGGTCAGTTGTCCGCTGATCATGAGGGTGCTTCCCGACCGCACGATAAGCTGTGCTGTAGACATGTCGGATGCCACTCCTCCGCCCAATTCTAGGCTGGCATTGGGGGCAACTGAGAGAAAGCCTGGACAGCGTTGGAGTTCAAAAATGCCGTGCGAATTCGGCGCAGCCGCAGATGCGCCGAATGACGGGTCGGCCGATTGCAAGCAGAGCCTGTCCAGAACATGAAGGGCTGGCAGGAACCAATCGCCATCGGCATTGAGTGCCGTTTCTCCTACGAGGTCACCTGGTGAAAGCGGACACTCAGTGAAGTCCAGCTGATCCAGGACGAATGCGATATTGCCCGGATTGACTTCACTGTGTGGTTCATTGACTTCACCGAAGTGAACACCATCGAATGGCGAGTTTGTGGCCAATTGCTCGGCTGTAAGGCCAGCCCAAGGGGGGGCAATCCCCAAGGCGCTACCGGTCGGGATAAAACTGTGCAAGGGTTGGTAATCATTGGGTTCTATGGCAGGGATTTGTAAGGGCCAGGGCAGGGTCATGTCCTCCAACGCAACGTTAAAGGCCTCTACAAATTGACGCAATGAAGGGCGGGTCCCGCCAGGCAATACATCCAAGGAGCCTCCCCAGGGCTCCATGCCATTCTGGTCATGGCCCACGCTCAAATCGAGTGGCCACGGCCACCCGCTGCCCGAAGGCACCTCAAGCAAACTGGTAACGGGGTATGAAGGAGCCGACAATGGGTGCGTCAAGGACCCCGGGTCAGCATGGATTTCGAGGTCCAAAAGCCCACCAATGTCGCCCACCACCTCAGAAGACAGGATGGCGTACTCGAAATCCAAGAGGGGTTGATTTGAATTGGCTACAGGTCCAAGGGCGCCATTGGCAATGCCGACGTTCCGGCACCATTGTGGCCATCCCAATGCATCCAAGCTGTCTTGGTAATGCGCCCTTGGATAAAGCGGAAGGGTTTGCTTCAAAAGCAGTTGACGCGCGGCAGGCTGAGACAAAGCATCAAAGAGCGTTTCCACGTTGCCGTCGCTGGAGTTCAGGGCGCCTATGATCTGCTGCAGGCCAATGGGAATATTGGCACCGCGGTGCGGACTGTCCAAACTGAGATAGAGTTGGGCGCAATGCGGCACGCCCTCATTTTCCATCATGCGCAAGGCGATCCGGGCAATTTGCCCACCCATGCTGGCCCCACTCAGTGCGATGGGCCGGTCGTCGCTTTTGTGTCCATTGATGTGAACGAGGATATCGGCCAGGAGTTCCGCATTGGCAAAAATATCGCCAGCACCCAACTCGAAGTCAATGAGAATGGGATGAAATCCCCTCTGTAACAACGAATCCAGAAGGACCGGCATTTGGGCCATCATGGGGTATTGATCTGGGGAGCAGCCGTTAAAGGCAGCCCAGCCAAAATCACCCAATTGAAACTCTGAATTGGCGCCGCTGAGACCAAAGTCAATGCCTTCAACAAAGACAAAGGGCCTACCCAACTCTGTACCCAGGTCCATCATGTAGACGTTGGCTGCGCGTGCACCTGATTCTGTGAGGGCGACATGCCGAAAAGGCAAGGCGGGATAGGACAACCAAGGAGGCGTTAAAGGGTCGGGGACAGGACAGGATTGTCCAAATAAGGCTTGGGGCAACACCGCAAGGGCGGCCAGAAAAAAGCGAAGGGGCGATAGGGTGTAGGAAAGATTCATAAGGCACGTTTTTACGGGCTCTCCCTGCTCCGCGCTGTACCGTTATGTGGATGGTGTAATCCCTCATGGAGCAAGAATGGTGGGGAATTCGTGAAAACTGATGGCGCCAATGAACCCTTCATAGCCGGACACAAACGCGCCGGGGACTATTTTCACGGAATGCAGGAAAAGGGACTTGGGACGTTTGCCGTTTTCATGACGGCCATCTCGACCATCCTTGGCGCCATTTTGTTTCTGCGTTTTGGATTCGCAGTGGCGCACGTCGGGTTGCTTTGGACGATGGCCATCATCGTCCTGGGTCATTTGGTGACGATTCCCACAGCCTTGGCGGTAGCGGAGATTGCGACCAACCAGAAAGTGGAAGGCGGAGGGGCTTACTACATGATCAGCCGCTCCTTTGGTTTGTCCATTGGAGGCGCCATCGGCATTGCCCTCTTCCTGAGCCAGGCCATCAGCGTGGCTTTCTACATCATCGCCTTCACGGTGTCCACGCGGGACTTGCTGAGTTGGCTTGAGGTAACCCGGGGCATCGTCATCGCCCCATGGCAGGTCAATTATGGTTTTATGACCTTGTTGACCCTACTGATGTTGACCAAAGGGGCCCAAGTAGGGGTCAAGGCTCTGTATGGTGTCGTGGCTGTATTGGTCGTGGCTTTGCTGAGTTTTTTCTTCGGAACAGGAGAGCCCCAAACCGAACTCGACATCCTGCGGACCATCGATGCTTCCTTCATCACAGCCGACGGACGCACCATAGAACGGTACTCATTCATCGAGGTGTTCACCTTTATTTTTCCAGCATTTACAGGCATTGCAGCCGGACTGGGGTTGAGCGGTGACCTGAAGGAGCCCGCCCGTGCCATTCCCCGAGGCACGCTCTGGGCCACGGTCACGGGCATTGTGGTGTACATCATCGTGGCCTTGAAGTTTTGGGTGAGCGCGACGCCCGAGCAGTTGGCTTCTGATCAGCTTTACATGGAATCCATTGCCATTTGGCCTCCGTTGATTCCCATTGGTTTGGCCGCGGCCGCCATTTCCAGTGCGCTTGGCAGCGTGATCATCGCGCCACGAACGCTGCAGGCACTTGCATTAGACCGGATTTTCCCCAAGGCCATCGGCTTGAGGCTCAAGCGTGGACGCAAGTCTGACAACGAGCCGGTCATCGCATCCATTGTCACGTGCATCATCGGATTCATTTTCGTCTCGCTGGGCGACATCAACGCCGTAGCGGAGATCATCTCCATGTTTTTCATGGTGACTTATGGGGCCATTTGTTTGGTGAGCCTGTTTGAGCATTTTGCAGCCAGCCCGAGTTACAGGCCCACGTTCCGTTCTCACTGGTTGTTGAGCTTGGTAGGGGCGGCGACCTGTTTCTATCTCATGTTCCTGATGAACTTCAGCTATGCTTTGGGCAGTCTGGTCATCATGGTGGTCATCTACAGTGGACTGGCGCGCCGCGGAGAGCGGGGTATGGTGGCGTTGTTCAGGGGCATGCTGTTCCAGCTTTCGCGCCAACTTCAGCTCATCTTGCAGCGCAGAGACTCTGCCGAATTGGACCGGAAGGATTGGCGCCCAATGGTGCTGGGGGTGAGCAAAGACACTTTTAGAAGGCCTGGTGCATTTGACATGGTGCGATGGTTGGCCCACCGACAGGGGTTCGGAACCTATGTTCACTTGATCGAGGGGCGTTTGGATGCCCGGACTTTCCGCAGCTCTATCCGAGCCAAACAAGGATTGGCCGACCTGGGCAAAGCCGTCAAGAGTCGGGTGAGCGTATCGACGATTGTTTCTCCATCGTACACCTCTGCCATCGCCCAGAGTGTTCAGTTGCCGGGCATCAGTGGCCAAGGCAACAACGCCATTCTTTTGGAGTACATCGATGAGCAGCCTCAAAGCGCCCAAGAATTGGTGACGAATTACGACCTGCTGCGGGGATCCAATTTGGACCTCTGTTTGTTGCGGTCAAGCTTCCGAGGGTTCGGAGAGCGTCATTCGATTCACATCTGGATCACGCCTGAGGATTCCGCCAACGCCAATCTGATGATCCTGATGGCCTACGTGTTGCAAGGCCATCCAGATTGGAGGGACTCCAACATTCAGGTGTTTTCCATTTACCGTGATGGAGACCGTGCCAAGAGGGAGCAGGCTTTGCGTGAACTCATTCAAGCGGGCCGCATTCCCGTGAGCGAGCAGAACATCGAAATGGTCGAGGAAATGCCAGGAGACCTCAAGGAGGCCCTCATCGATGAGCGCAGCAAATTTGCGGACCTGACCTTTATCGGATTCAACGATGCCGATATACGTAGGGAAGGGGTAAAGCTGTTTGAGGCGCACCACGGGATCGGCAACATTTTGTTTGTAGACGCCCACGAAGAAGTGGCTTTGGCCTAAACACCATGAAGCATACCGTTCACATCGTCAATGGTCCGAACTTGAACTTGCTCGGGCAGCGGGAACCGGACAAATACGGGCACACTTCTTTCGAGTCGTACCTCGAGGTGTTGCGCGCTCAATTTCCAGAAATCGGGCTGTCCTACTATCAGTCCAATGTAGAAGGGGAGTTGATCGATCACCTGCATGCTGTAGGATTCGGAGATGGAGGAATCGTTCTGAATGCCGGGGGGTACACCCATACCTCAGTGGCATTGCGCGATGCGGTGGCATCAATTCAGGCGCCAGTCATGGAGGTGCACATCACCAACGTGCACGCCAGAGAGGAGTTCCGTCATGTGAGCTTGATTAGTCCAGTGTGCAAGGGCGTGATCTGTGGTCTGGGCCTCGGTGGCTATGGCGCGGCCGTCAGGGCACTCGCCTCAGGCTGAATCCAATTTTCTCGCGAGCCTCTGGGCAGCAGGGCGCAAGAGCCGCACCAATCCATCGGCATCGCGGTCCGTCAACTGTTTCCCAAAAACCATGGTCCGCTTTCCACTGCTGAATTGCAGGGTTTCCCCTCCCATGGACCAGAAGGCTTTTTCAAAAGTGCGCAGGATTTGGGTCGGGTTTTCTTCGATTCTAGAAAGGCCCTTGTATGCGCCGTGGGCAAAAAAGTCGGGCAGGCCGCGTGTGCCAAAAACCATGGCGACGGAAATGCCCCTTCTGTCTAGGGTGATCACCTCGCTTCCCCGAATGCGCCAGAGTAAAACCTTGCCGATTCGAAAGGCAAAGAAGGCCCAGAACGCAGAGTAAATGGCGTATCCCACGGTGGCGTTTCCCTGAGCGGGCTCTTGAAGCCAGAAGTACAAAACGGTTGCTTCTAAACCCATCCACAATACCATCCAGACCGACAGCATGGCCATGTTGGAGGGGGTGGTGCCTTGGGCGATCAAAACGCGCAATTGCTCGGCTTCGGTGCCCCGATCGTGCCATTCAAAGGCGATGCGGTCACCAATGTGGCCGCTGGCTTTCTCAAGTCGGGTACCCATCAGTCTACAGATTGCGGGGCAAGCACCCCGTCATAAATCCTCAAATATTCGGGAAGCACGTGGGCCAAGTCAAAAGTGGCGGCGCGCTTGAGTGCCTGTCTCTTGAATTTTTCGTGGTGCTTGGGGTCCAGCAGAAACTCTGCGTGATCCGCCATTTTTTCGACGTCTCCAATCGGGGCAAGCATGCCACTGACGCCATGTCGGATGACTTCTGGCAAACCACCGGCCTCCGTGGCCACCACGGGAACTCCGCACGCCATGGCTTCGAGGGCAGCGAGGCCAAAACTCTCGCTCTCGGATGGGAGCAGAAACAAGTCTGAGATCGACAGCGCCTCCAGGGGGTTTTTCAATTTCCCCATAAAGAACACCCGGTTCTCAATGCCGCATTCTCTGGCCAAACGCTCGGCTTCAGACCGGTCGGGACCATCACCGACCATGAGCAGTTTAACAGGCAGCCGGTCGGCCAGCAATGCGAATGTGCGGATCACATCCAAGACCCTTTTGACAGGACGGAAGTTTGAAATGTGGCACAGGAGCTGTTCACCTTCATCGGTAAATTCCATTCTGTCCTGGCCTTGCAGCGCATCGAAGTGGGTCGGGCAGATGAAGTTGGGGACGACTTCGATGTCCTTGTTGATGCCGAACAGTTTGTAAGTGTCGCTCCTAAGACTCGTGCTTACGGCGGTCACGGCGTCGCTTTGGTTGATGGCAAATGAGATGACCGGCTCAAACCCAGGGTCCTTGCCAAGCAACGTGATGTCCGTTCCGTGCAAGGTGGTGACCACCGGAAGGTGGCGCCCTTCTTCAGCCAGGATGCGCTTGGCCATGTATGCGCTCGAGGCATGGGGAATGGCATAGTGCACATGGAGCAGGTCCAGGTTTTGCTGTCGCACGACTTCCACCATCTTCGAGGCGAGCACCAGCTCGTAGGGCGGGTAGTCAAAGAGCGGGTATTGCGAGATTCTGACCTCGTGATAAAACACATTGGGTCTAAAGCTTCCGAGGCGCACGGGTTGATCGTACGTGATGAAATGGACCTCATGTCCATTCGCGGCCAAGGCCTTACCCAGCTCTGTCGCGACCACTCCGCTTCCACCAAACGTGGGGTAGCACACCATTCCTATCCTCATGTCTGCAATGTACTATCGTGGACCAACCGTGGGGCCGTATTCTGCAAATCGGCTGGGGCTTTGAACAGCATCTTCGATGATTTCCAGCGCTTTGGTCCGGATGTCCTCATCGATGTACGTGCGGTTTGCTGCATCAGGGCAGATGCGGTTGCCCAAAATGACCGCCGTCCAGCCGGCTTTGGGGTCTGTCCATGCCAATGTACCTGTGAAACCACTGTGTCCAAAACTTGACCACGAGCCCGCATTGCCGCTGGCCCCGGTATCTTCCTCCAACCCGGGCTTGTCCCAGCCCAAGCCACGTCGGTTGTCTTCTTCTGGAAAGGCACGGGCTGTAAATGACGCTACTGTGGCAGGACTCACGAGTTCTGTTCCGTTCCGGCTGCCCCCTCGGCGCATCACCTCCATCAACAGCGCCAGGTCATGGGCGTCGGAAAACAAGCCCGCATGCCCTGCAATACCCCCAAGCATGGCAGCTCCCGGGTCGTGCACGGTGCCCCTCAGCCAAGAGGACCGGAATGCCGTATCCAATTCGGTGGGTGCAATGTGTTCAAGGCTCGCCCATTCTAGCGGCTTGTAGCCCATGCGCTGCAACCCGAGTGGGCGGTGAATCAGGCTGTCAGCCAACCGTTCCAAAGGCTGCTTCCAGTGCCATTCGAGGATTTCCTTGAGGAGGTAATAACCAACATCGCTGTAGCGGTAATTGCCCGTTGGCTTGGGGGATATCGCCCTCACTGTCCTCCGGATGGAGTCGCACCACATGGGGTGCATGCAACGTCCTTCACACAAAGGGACCCATCCCTCGACGGGGTCTGCACTCAATACACCGCCAAGGGAATCTTCATGGGCCATCAGGTCCACATAAAACGGAATCCATGCAGGCAGGCCAGACCTGTGGGCCAAAACGTCACGCAGCGTTCTCTGTCCCAGTTCGGGGTTGAGCGGTGCAGCAGTGTCTGAGGGTAAAAGCGAGGAAAGCGGTTGATCGAGGCCGAACATCCCTTGCTCTACAGACATCATGGTCAATAGGGTAGAGGTGGCCACTTTGGTGATCGACGCGAGGTCATAGATGTGGTGATGTTGAACAGGTGTAGCGGCAGAATCTCCCAAATGGCCATGGCTTCCATCGTAGCGGATGGTATCGTCGATCACCACTAAAATGCGCATGCCGGGGGTGGACTCCATGTTGACGGCCTCCAGAGCAAGGCTGTCCAAACGTCGGCCCATCTCTTCCATGCGCGCATTGGGTTCAATGCGGGGTAGCCTCTGAGCGAATGAGGGTTTCCCTTGACCTGCGCTCCAATTCCCGACGTCCACGGGAAGCGTTCCAAGGGCATTGCCCTCATTGCAAAAAGCGGCCATCGCTGCCTCTTGCGTCAAGGGGTCTTCGTGGTGGGCCACCAGCCATTCCCGACCAGGTGCTGGATCTAGGTATGCCAGCGCATAGGGGCTCGTGAAAAGGGCGACAAACAAAGGCGCGTCATCTGCCGTTAACGTTTTCAGCAATGCATCGGCTCCTTTGGGAAGTCCAAAACTCCTCGATGGACGGTTGCTTTCATCTACAAATGCCACGACCACCTGCGGACATTCGGCCACGCCGGAAGCGATTCGCAAGCGGTCCTGTTCTGAAATGGCGCCTTTCCCTTTTCGAATGACTTTGAGGTCAGGGAAGGTGAGCCTGAGCCTTTGTTCGGCAGCGTCACCGCTGTTGCCCAGGACGACCAAGGCGGTCGGGATTGCGGGGTTCAGGTGCTGTCCCTCTCCCAATCGGACCAACATCTGACCGCGTATTTCCTGTTGCAGCCCGTTCAGATTGGCGCGGGGGAAGTCTACGGGCTTCACAGCCATCCATTGCTTGGCCAGCAGCACCTTGAGACAGGCTTCGTTGATCCGAGAGCTGTCAAGCTCACCCCGCAGCAAGGCTGCCTCAACGCTGTCCAATACCAAGCCGGGCTCAGAGGGGAACAGCAAGATGTCATTTCCAGCATGGAGTGCAGCAACTTCTCGGGTGCCGGGAGGGACGGGGTCTGCAGCGCCTTTCATGGTTAGCGCATCGGTAAAAACCAGCCCTTCAAATCCCAAAGAGTCCAGCAATAGATCGCGGATCACCAACGGAGAAAGAGAGGTCGGAAGCCCTGTCACAGAGTCCAAGGCAGGCACGTCGAGGTGGGCGGTCATGATGCCGTCTACCCCGCGGCCAATCAAGGTTTTGAATGGCGGCAGTTCGATGGAAGAAAGCGTCGGGATGTCCGAGGAGATGACGGGAAGGGCCAAGTGAGAGTCGAGGTCCGCATCTCCATGGCCTGGAAAGTGCTTGCCAACGGACATGACCCCAGCTTCGCGGAGCCCTTCCGCCCATGCAGAAGCCAAAGCCCCCACCACATTGGGACGCGAACCAAATGATCTGTTGCCGATGACAGGGTTCGCAGGGTTGCTGTTGACATCTGCCACGGGCGCGAAATCGATGTCGATGCCCAAATGGCGCAATTCTTGACCGGCAGTGCGGCCAGCTGTGCGGACGAGGTTCTCATCCTCTGTCGCTCCCAGTGCCATCGCTTTTGGAAATGCGATGCCATCCGGAAGACGCATCCCTGAACCCCATTCCGCATCCATGGCGGTCAACAGGTCGAGGCCAGTCCTGGCCCGCGATGTGCGATCGAGCTCGGCCAGGTTGAGCCGAGTGGTTTGGGTGTCTCCTTGCATGGCAATCACACCACCAATGCCCCAAGATTCGATGGCGCTGCGCACCTCTTCCATGGATTCAGGTTCGCCCGGCTTTGAATACAAGGGCACCATCATCAATTGGGTGATCCTCTCCCGCATGCTCATGCTGTCCATAAGCGCCAATGCCGAAGTCGTATCGCCGTTGAGAAAGGCGGGGCGGACCAAACCAGGTCCTTCTGATTGGGCGTCGCCAGGTTGGCAGCTCAGAAGAACTGGGGCAAGCAGCAGGGCAGCCCAAAGGCGGGCTTTATGCATTGAGCACTTGTTGCACACAGGCCATCATGTGGTCGAATTGCTGCTCTATGGACAGGTCGCTGTTGTCGATGACGACGGCATCTTCGGCTTGGGTCAGCGGGCTGTGCTCTCGGGTGCTGTCGATGCGGTCGCGGTCTTCAAGATTGGAAACCACATCATTGAGGTCGACGGAGCGGCCGCGTCGGGCGAGCTCTGCGTGGCGCCTTTGTCCGCGGGCCTGAATGCTTGCGGTCATGAAGAACTTCAATTCAGCGTTGGGCAGGACTACCGTTCCAATGTCGCGGCCATCCATGACGACGCCCCCAGATTCTCCAATGCGCCGCTGGGCTATGACCAGTTTATCGCGCACCTCAGGAAGGCGGGACACCACACTGACTTGGCGGGACACCTCATGGCTGCGCACTTCTTTTTCTACGTTCCGGCCGTTGAGGCAGATTTCACTCTTGCCGGTTCCTGGGTTGAACCGAAAGGTCAGATAAATCCTGGGCAGCGCCCTGATCATGCCCTCTTCGTCCAAGTTGCTGTCGTGGTCAATCAGCTTCTCGCGCAGAGCGAACAAAGTGACCGCACGGTACATCGCGCCAGTATCTATGTAGATGTAATTCAACGCTTTCGCCAGGCTTTGGGCCAAGGTGCTCTTGCCCGATGCGCTGAGTCCGTCTATGGCAATGCTGATGCGTTTCATGGGGCTTGGAGGGGCGGGTTAACCTTGTCCGAAGGTAGCAATGCAGAGCGTCCTCACCGTTCGGTCAGTCTGGTGCGAATGCTGAGGTGGGTGGATGCTCCTGCAGTGTGATAGGTATTTCGGGCAATGGCGAGGTGAAAACGGCGCACCTTAAAATCCAGCCCCCATGCGAAACCTGCTGTTCCTGGCGCATTGGCTAGCCTCAGTTCTTGCCGCCGTCTGTGGTGGTAACCAAACCGGAAGCCGAGGTTTTCGCTGATGTTTAGGCCTGTCCCAATGGCGAGGTGGCGCAGAAGTTGATCTCCAAAAGCCCACGTCCCCGAAGAGAGGGTATCGCCAGTCAATGGGTCGATGGAGTCGTCGTAAAAGCCATCGGGAGCCAGGTCCCATTGCTGCAATTCATCATAAGTAGCAGACAGCACAAAAGGCGCGTTTTGGAAGCCCTTGGAGAGTGACAGCCTCATGTCCGACGCAAACCGGCCATTGC
>ENA-OREB01000182-OREB01000182.1-marine-metagenome-genome-assembly--contig:-NODE-182-length-32310-cov-6.047281_pt1 | contig 32310 bp, 35 predicted proteins | sample MGYA00248625_ERZ508552 | MGnify/ENA primary metagenome ERZ508552 (study PRJEB26219, sample SAMN06267888) | marine metagenome | isolation source: Monterey Bay, California, USA | place: USA:Monterey Bay...
CTTGTCCATAATATTACACGCTCGGCCAGAGGGTCTCCACTGGCTACACCATGATCAAAAAGAATATTATTTTTACTGCAGCCACCATGAACGGTTGCTGTTAAACCTATGGTAGCGATCGATGAAATCTTAAGTGCTTGACGTCTCTTCATCCTGAAATATTAACAGTGTTTTTGAAAGCATAGGCAATAATATGCTTACTGAATATTTTGATTAGACTAATCTTGTTTGTTGGCTGGCTGGATATTCATTGGAAAAGGACTAACTTGGCTTTTATTTTGCTTAATCTTTGCTTCCCCCAATTCAATTACTTCGTCAACACGAATCACAGCATTAATAGGTATATATGACCTTTCAACATTTTTGAATTCTTTCTCAAGCTTTTCAGACGAAGGGTCTACAACTAGCTGTTTATTTTGATTAAATATATACTCTTCCACCTCTATGAAACCATACATATCACTTTGATAAATTTGCTTAGCAAAAACTTCGTATATTTCACCGAGTTGCATAAAAATGATTTTATATGTCGTCTTTTTAGTCATAATTAGATATATGGGTACAAAACTTTATATTAAAACCTATGGTTGTCAAATGAATGAGTATGACAGCCAAAAAACGCTTGAAATTCTAAAGCAAGACCCGACCGTAGAAGAAACTTCTAACCCTGAAGAGGCAGATATCATCCTTTTGAATACTTGCTCCATCAGAGAGAAAGCTGAAGAAAAGGTCTATTCAGAGCTCGGTAGACTAAGAAAACTTAAAATTGAAAATCCAAACTTAAAAATTGGAGTTGGTGGTTGCGTAGCATCTCAAGAGGGTAAAAAGATTTTTAAACGCGCCCCATATGTTGACCTAATTTTTGGACCTCAAACTATTCATAAAGTACCTTCGTTACTCTCAAAAAAGAATAAGATTGAAGCAGTAGACGTTTCATTTCCAATTGAAGAAAAATTTGACGCTCTGCCTGCTCCCGAGGCAACTGGAACTTCAAGCTTTGTTTCCATTATGGAAGGATGTTCAAAATACTGCTCTTTTTGTGTTGTGCCATACACTCGCGGTGATGAGGTGAGCAGGAAGCCTGCGCAAATATTTGATGAGGTGGCAAGGTTGATTGAACAAGGCGTATCTGAGATTGTCTTTGTTGGGCAAAATGTAAACTCTTATGAATATAGCTTCAATGGCAGAATGCTGAGGTTATCTGATCTTATAGAAGTGGCTGGATCAATAGATGGTGTAGAACGCATTAGGTATACAACTTCTCATCCGTTAGATATGACAGATGACCTAATAGAGGTTTATGGCCATGTTCCTCAGCTAGTAAGTCATCTTCATCTTCCGGTTCAATCTGGCTCAAACAGCATCCTAACGAGAATGAAGAGGAATTATTCCAGAGAGCTATATATTGATGTTATTGAAAAACTTAAGCTTGTTAGGCCCAATATTAAAGTGTCGTCTGATTTTATTGTTGGTTTTCCAGGAGAAACAGATGCTGATTTCCAACAAACAATGGATCTAATTGAGGAAGTTCAATTTGATGCTTCATTTAGTTTTATTTATTCTGCTAGGCCTGGAACTCCGGCATCAAAATTACATGACGCAACTCCGTTAGCAGAAAAAAAAGAAAGATTAAATTTTCTTCAAAATCGAATTGATGAGCTGCAAACTCTATATAGCGATGCTTTGGCAGGAACAATTCAACGATGTTTAGTTACAGGAATATCCAGAAAAAATATAAAGCAATTACAGGCCAGAACTGAATGTAACCGAGTAGTTAATTTTGACTTCCAAAATATTAATATTCTAGGTAAATTAGTAGATATTAATATTACAAAAGCATATCAACGATCTTTGGTCGGAAAAATTCTGAATTCAGAGGAGCTGCAGTCAGCATAAATGCAAGATATTGACCAAGGACTAACTCAGTTTCAGCTAGAGCCAGAGAATACAAAAAATTTGAAAGCCTTTGTGGGTGAATTGAATGGGAATATCAAAATTCTTGAAAAAGAATTTGATGTTAAAATTTTTCAAAATGGCAATAAAGTTAGCATTTCTGGTAATCAAGAAGACATACAAAAAGCTTCTAATGCAATAAATGATTTATATGCATCTACAGCTAAGGGAGTTGAAATATCACGAGAAATAATACAAATGGCAATTAATAAAAATGAAGAGATAGAGCCTGAAATTATAGCTCCAGATGGAGTGGAATATGTTATTAAGGCTCCAAAAAAAGTAATAAGGCCTAGAGGCAAGAATCAGAATGATTATTTGGCTAAAATGAGCACTTATGAAGTAAATTTTGGGGTAGGACCGGCCGGAACTGGAAAAACTTATCTTGCCGTTGCTAAGGCTGTAGAGATGCTTATCTCTGAAAAGGTTAAGAAAATTATTCTTATTCGCCCGGCTGTTGAAGCGGGAGAAAAGCTTGGTTTTTTACCGGGTGACTTATCTCAAAAAGTAGATCCATACTTAAGGCCTTTATATGATGCTTTATACGAAATGTTGGGATTTGAGCAGGTTGCTAGGTTACTTGAAAAAGAGATTTTAGAAGTTGCTCCTCTTGCATATTTGCGAGGCAGAACTCTTAATAACTCATTTATTATTATGGATGAGAGTCAAAATACGACTGTAGATCAAATGAAAATGTTTTTAACTAGAATGGGCTTTGGTTCTTATGCAATTATAAATGGAGACATGACACAAATTGATCTACCTAAGCATATCGAGTCTGGTCTAAAGCATGGCCTTAAAGTACTTGAGGGTGTAGACGGAATTGGCTTTACTTTTTTTAGTTCTAAAGATGTGGTGCGCCACCCCCTTGTGAGAAAGATTGTTGATGCTTATGAGGCTTTTGAGAAAGAAAAGACTTGAGCCTTAACATTATTCAAGATCATCCCGATCAATTATCCAAGACTTTGATTGCTCAGTTATCACTTCTGGTAAGTCACATACTTCGTGATTATAAGAAAAATGACTTAGCAATCAACCTAAAGCTTGTGTCGTCAGATGAGATGGTCTCTCTAAATCAAACTTACAGAAAGAAAACAAAGGATACCAATGTTCTATCTTTTCCTGCAGACCCAGAAGTAATCAAAATGTCTAAAGAGCTTGGCGATATTGCAATATGCCTTCCATTTATGGAATCTGAAGCAAAAACCTTGAATAGAAACCTAGACGACCATATGATGCACTTAGTTGCCCATGGCGTTTTGCACTTATTTGGCCATGATCACATCGACGAAAAAGACGCTAACCTAATGGAATCCCATGAGATTAGCTATTTAAAAAAATTTAATATAGCCAATCCATACTAACTATGACGAATACTGAAAACACAAAAGATCAACCTCCCTCGAGCCTTTTAAACAAATTAAAACGATTCCTTACTATCAAGCCATCAAGCCTTGATGACGTTTCATTGCTTCTAAAAGACGCCCTATCCTCTAGGTTGATAGATAAAGAGGCTCAGTTTATCGCAGAAAGAGCCATACGCTTGGGTGATACTACTGTGAAAGAGATCATGATTCCCAGGGTCGAGATGGTTACATTGACTTCTGAAGAGGAGCCAAATGCCTTAATTACTAGAATTATTGAGTCTGGGCACTCAAGGTATCCTGTATTAGGCGCCACTAAGAATGAGGTAAGAGGCATTTTACTGGCAAAGGACTTACTAACGATTCTGAACAAGGATCTAGAGACTTTCCAGTTAAATAATTTTATTAGAGATATCAAAATTGTTCCAGAAAGCAAAAAGGCAGATTCTTTGCTAGAAGAATTTAAAAAAGATAGATCACATATGGCTATTGTCATAGACGAATATGGAACTATTTCCGGCCTAGTAACAATTGAAGATATCCTAGAAGAACTTGTTGGAGAAATTGAAGATGAGCATGATGCAGAAGATTTAGATGATTTGATTCAAGTAAGTGAGTTTGAGTACATTGCAGATGCAACTCTAGAACTGTCAATTTTTGAGGAAAAATTTGAAAAAAACTTTGGAGACATTGATGCGGAAACACTTGCTGGTTTATTTATAAACAAACTTGGGCTTTTGCCTAAAGTCGGAGACAAGATTGATCTCGACAATATGATTCTTTCGATAACAGCAGCTGACAAAAGAAAAGTAAAAAAAATTGGCATCACTATTAAAACAAATAGATAGCCACCCTCTTTTTAAGTATCTCTTACTAAGTATTATTGGAGCAACCAGCTTCCTTGCTTTTAGTCCATTTAATTTCAAGCTAGTTATAGTATTAACTCACGCATTGCTTTTGTATTCTGTGATGTCTTCTAACTCTATGTTCGTTGCTTTTAAACGATCAATTGCATGGGGGACTGGCTACTGGTTAGGAGGAACAGGCTGGCTAATAGTAAGTATTTACTATTATGGAAATACAAGTATTTATATAGCTCTTCTAATAATAATATTTATGGCTATTCTGCTTTCAGCAGTTTTTATTGCTCCAATTTCCCTGATATATTCGGTTAGACGCACTAATAATTACTTAGCTCATTCCTTGCTGTGTGCTGGTGTCCTGACAGTTATTGAGCTACTTAGATTTATTTTTCTGGGAGGCTTTCCCTGGCTGCTACCAGGCTTAGTTTTGATCGACACCATCGGCCAAGATCTAATACCATTAATAGGAATATATGGTGGTTCGTTCTTTGTTTATTTTATTTCATTATTCCTATTGGGCAGTTTTCAAAATAAAAGCTATAAGCAATTTTTTGTTGGACTTTGTCTTTTAATAATTTTCTATCCCCATCCTGGGTACAAGCAACCTCTTTTGAATGAAGGGATGAATATTGCAATTATTCAGCCCTCATTAGATCCATTTCAAAAATATGAAAATAGTTATAAAAATACCATTGAAAATGCTTTAGTTAATTTGAGCAATACAAATAGAGATGTTGATTTATTAATATGGCCTGAGTCACCATTACCATATCTAAACTCTAGTCAGGACATGAACAAGTTGCTTGCAAGGACTAATAATTTACCAGTGATTCTTTCGGGTGGATGGGATTATAATAATGGCGATCTTCAAAATGTAATGAGTGTCCTAGGCAAAAAACAAACTTATGCAAAACAACATTTAGTATTGTTTGGTGAATATATTCCGTTTGAGGGCTTATTGAGAGGGTTAATCGAATTTTTTGATATGCCAATGTCAACAATCAAGGCAGGTAATACAAATCAAGAGCTATTCACCATTAACGGGAAGCAAATCCTAGGTTTAATATGCTTTGATATTGCATTTCCCTTGTCTTATATAAATCAGTCAAAAAAAGCAGATTTCATAGTCAATATAAGTAATGATACCTGGTTTGGAAGCTCATACGGCCCTCATCAGCATCTCCAAATTGTTAGAGCTAGAGCCCTTGAGTTTAATAAGTGGATTGCCCGGGGTACATCAGACGGAATATCAACAATTGTTGATAATAAAGGGACTATTGTTTCTAAAATTGATAAAGGCATGCAAGGAGTGCTGCAGGGAAAGATCTATTTTACAAATTCAGAGTCATATTTTCTTAAATATGGATTCGTGATTATACCAATCCTATCTTTAATTTTGTCATTACTTGCTTTTGTATTAAGATTTAGAAAATGAAGAGTTTATTTGTAATTATTACGTTATTTTTTGTAATGATTATCAACGCTTCAGTATCCATAGACATAGATATTTCGTCTCAAAGATTAATTTTAAAAGAAGATGGAGAACTTATTAGAAGTTTTCCTATTTCAAGCTCTGCATACGGAGAAGGCCAAATAGAGAATTCACTAAAAACTCCATATGGAAAACATATAATAAAGACTAAAATTGGGACTAATGTTGATAAAAATCATTTTTTTGTCAGTAGAGAGCATATACCTCAAGAAGCAGCCATTATTCATGAGCCTGTTGACTCCAAGGATGACTTTATAACGTCTAGAATTATGTGGCTCGAGGGTCAGGAAGATGGATTTAATAAAGGTGGATCAGTGGATTCTTTTAAAAGATATATTTATATTCATGGAACACATGAAGAGGGGTTAATAGGTCAAAAAGCTTCACATGGCTGCATTAGAATGTTTAATCACGATGTGATCGAGCTATACGACCTTGTTTCAGAGGATACATTAGTAAATATCCTCTGAAAAAGTTTAAAAACTATACACCACCCATATTTTTAGAGTCTCTAAAGCTTAATTTTGCTTCTCTTTCCTCTTTTTCGGGGGCTTCACCAAAACGCGAGCCTTCAGCTGCTAATTTTGTTAATAACGGAGAGATTTTCCAGAATTGTTCATCTGATTTTGCAAATTCCCCTATTCTTTTAGTAACTTCATCAAGTCCAAGCATATTTGCATAGCACATAGGTCCGCCTCTCCATATTGGGAAGCCGTATCCATTAATGTAAACAATATCCATGTCTCCAGATCTTTGAGCCACTCCCTCAGATAGGATTTGAGCCCCTTCATTTACTAGGGCAAGAATACATCTATCAATAATTTCCTGGTCAGAAATCTCTCTTCTAACAAAATTATTTTTTTCTGAAACTGATTTATAAATATCTTCATTTTCTGGAGCTGGATTAGGCGCTCTAGATCCCTCAGAATAGTTATAAAAACCTCTAGCATTCTTTTGACCAAACCTGTCTTGCTCACAGAGTTCGTCTGAAATCTTGTTTACAAGAGGTGATTCTATGCCAGCAAGTTTTCTTGCTCTCCAGCCGAGATCCAATCCTACTAAATCCATCATTCTAAATGGGCCCATGCTCATTCCAAATGACTCTAATGCATTATCAACTTGGTTAGGCAGTGCTCCTTCGAGCAAGAGCATATTAGCTTGATACGTGTAACCGGATAACATTCTATTTCCTATGAATCCTGGAGCATTTAGGGAGACAACAGATGCTTTATTCATCTTTTTCCCAAGCGCCATTACTGTAGCCATTGTTTCATCTGATGATTCTCCTCCTCTTACAACCTCTAACAGTCTCATAATGTTTGCAGGACTAAAAAAGTGAGTACCCACTACTTTTCCAGGTCTTGTTGTTGATGATGCTATTGCATCAATATCAAGACCAGATGTATTAGATGCGAGGATGGCATTTGCATTAGTATGGGTATCTAGTTTCTGAAAAATCTCTTGTTTTAAATCTAGATTTTCATACACAGCCTCAACAACTATATCGACCTCTGAAAGATCATCGTAAGTTAAAGTTGGAGTAATTAATTGCATTACAGCATCTTTTTGCTCCTCTAACATTCGACCTCTATCTACCATCATCTTGTAATTTTTTTCAATAACACCCATACCTCTCTTCAGATTATCTTCATCTTGATCTAAAACTAAAACAGGAATACCAGCATTTGCGAAAAGCATCGCTATCCCACCACCCATTGTTCCAGATCCTACAACACCAGCTTTGTTGATTGGGTGAAGAGGGGTCTCTTTTGGAATGTCGGCTATTTTAGAAGCAGCTCGCTCACCAAAGAAAATGTGAATCATAGCTTCCCTTTGAGGGTTCACTAAGCATTCTAAGAAATAATCAGCTTCCTTTTTCATGCCGTCATCAAAATTATCTTCATTGATTGCAGCTTCAACACAAGCAATAATCTGTCCAGGAGCAAATTGACCTCTTCGTGTTTTTGCTGCTAGTGCTCTTGCCTCTGCAAGGATATTATCATCGCCTCTTGCTTCAATTACTTTATCGTTTTTATCTCTTACTTTGGGATGCTCATCCAGGCCAATTTTGTCTTGTAAAAATAGGATTGCATCTTCAATTAATGAATTTTCTGATATTGCGTCTATAACTCCCTGTTCCAAAGCCTTTTTAGCCGACATTGGAGTTCCTGCAAGCATCATTTTTAGGGCTTGGGAAGGCCCAATAAGCCTAGGTAGCCTTTGGGTGCCGCCTGCACCAGGTAATAAACCTAAATTAACCTCAGGTAGCCCAACAATAGCTTTATTCGTTCCAATGCGATAGTTGCATACCAAAGCTGTTTCTAGCCCCCCGCCTAGTGCTGTTCCATTTATCGCAGCAACAACCGGTTTTTTACTAAATTCTATTTCACGCAGCGCTGTATGAAGGTCAGGACCATCAGGTTTCTGGCCAAACTCAGATATATCAGCTCCTGCAATGAATGATCTTCCAGCTCCAGTTAGTATTATTCCCTCAATAGAATCATCTGAATTTGCTTTGAGTATATATTCTGACAAACCTGCTCGCACGCCACTACTTAGTGGGTTTACAGGGGGATTATCTACTTCTAGTATGGCTATATTTCCCTGAGTAGAATAATTTACTTTACCTTTTAGCTGTTCTGTCATTTTTTGTGCCTATTAATGAATGTTTGCTAGGAGATTATATAGCTTTTTTTGGAATATTTACCATAGATTAAAGGGTAATAACTTAGCCAAATAGGGAGCTTTAGAATTAATATAAATAAAATATATTTATTAAAATATTAATTATTTATTTATAAAAAGTATTGATAATACTATATAAGTATATATAATAATGATTCATCAGCACTTCTCCCCCCTATGTTGTGATGATGAATTCTCTGGAATTACGGAGGGTGAAAGCCCTCCAGTTCTTTTTAACGAACCTTAAACTTGAAACTTGAAACATGAAAAGAAAATTAATCGACAAAGTTGAACTCATTATCCTAGCATCTGTATTCGTATCATCTGTTTACGCAATTGCCCCTGTCGTGTAATATCTTTAGGATGAAACACATCCTACTCACAGTAATTTTATTTTTTGCATCCGAATCATTTGCTTGTTCAGGTATTCTTGATAGCTCCTTGCGAGTATTAGATTCTGATGATGAGCAAAGTCTTTGTAAGTACGCTGGAAATGTAGTTTTAGTTGTAAATGTTGCCAGCAAATGTGGCTATACCCCCCAATATGCAGGCTTGCAAAGATTGTATTCTAAATACAAAGAAGATGGATTGGTGATTATAGGCATACCCTCTAGAGATTTTTTTCAAGAATATTCTGATGAATCAAAAGTTGCAGAGTTTTGTAGTACAGAGTACGGCGTTGATTTTCCAATGTTTGCTACCGCCAAGGTTAGCGGTAAAAAAGCACACCCACTTTATAAAAAATTAATTGCAGCTTCCGGCAAAGAGCCTAACTGGAACTTCAACAAATACTTGGTTGATAGAGACGGCCAGGTTCAACACTACAAATCAAGTGTCACGCCTGAATCTGAGAGACTGGTAACTGCAATACAAGCAGTCCTTTAGTCCTTTCCTATAATAATTTTGTTCGGCTTGCAGTGAGCAAAAATTCCATTATCTAGAACTCCAGGAATTAAATTTATTTGCTTTTCTAGCTCACTAGGATCTTCAATTGTTAGGTCACTAACATCTATAACTTGATTTCCATGGTCAGTCTCAAATCCAAGCCTTAATTCTGGCGTTCCTCCAAGCTTCACAAGCTCCCTAGCTACAAAACTTCTACTCCTTATTACTACCTCAACCGGTAACGGGAATGCTCCAAGACTTTCTACCATTTTAGATTCATCAACAATACAGATGAATTGATTGGAGGCAGAAGCAACAATTTTTTCTCTAGTATGAGCACCGCCACCACCTTTTATAAGATTTTTATCTCTATCCACCTCATCCGCTCCATCGATGTAAATATTTACCACATTCACATCATTTAATTCAAAAACTTCTATGCCATGACTGATTAGGATCTCTGAAGAAGCCTCGGAACTTGATACAGCGCCTTTAAAAAGAGTTTTGATCTTTGCCAGTTCTTCAATAAAGTAATTTACTGTTGAGCCTGTCCCAACTCCAATAATTGAATTAATATCAATATTTGCTCGAACATATTCGCAAGCTTCGATTGATGCATTTAATTTTGCGTTACTCATTGTGGGTATAATGCTTAAATAATCACGTTACTAAAATGAGACTTAAAATAAAAAAAACCGGTTCTTTTAAATCTTCTAAGAAGTACTTAGATTTGATTGCTAATTCAAAAGTATACGATGTTGCAACAAATACGCCTATATCCTATGCAGCAAATATTTCGACTAAATTAGGAAATGATGTTTTTTTAAAAAGAGAAGATATGCAACCTATTTTCTCATTCAAGATAAGAGGTGCATACAATAAGATTGCAAATCTAACTCCTCAACAGAAAAAAAGAGGTGTACTGACTGCATCAGCTGGCAATCATGCTCAAGGTGTTGCAAATGCATGTAAAAAATTAAAAATTCCTTGTCTTATCTTTATGCCTGTTACAACGCCAGAAATTAAAGTCAAAGCAGTGAAGAGACTCGGAGCTAAGGTAAAACTGTTTGGAGATAATTTTGATCAAGCCTCAAAAAAAGCTTTGCAGCTAGCTAAAGAGAAGAAGATAGAGTTTATTGAGGCATTTGATGATCCATATACCATTGCTGGCCAAGGAACGGTTGGTAAAGAGATTTTAGATGCAGACCCATCACTGGATGTAATTTTTGTTCCTGTTGGGGGAGGTGGACTGCTTGCTGGAATTTCAGCCTGGGTAGCACAAACCCAATCTAAAACAAAAGTCTATGGTGTGGAAGTTGAAGATTCAGCCTGTTTGACTGAAGCATTAAAGGTCAACAAACGCGTTCGTTTACGTGAAGTAGGGCAATTTGCAGATGGAGTAGCAGTTGGACGGGTTGGAAAAAATAATTTTGATGTTATTAAAGAGTGCGCTGATGGAGTGGTCACTGTGAGTATTGATGAGCTGTGTGCAGCGGTAAAAGATATTTTCGAAGATACCCGTGTATTGTCTGAGCCATCTGGAGCATTAGCACTTGCTGGATTAAAAAAATATGCTGCAAAAATATCTAATAAAAGATTTCTTGCAATTAGTAGCGGAGCGAATGTTAATTTTGAGAGGCTCAGCTACATTGTTGAAAGATCAGAAGTGGGAGAAAAAAGAGAAAAACTTTTAAGTATTGAAATCCCTGAAAAGGCAGGAAGTTTCTTGAAACTGTGCAATGTTTTTGGTGGCACTCAAATCACAGAATTTAATTACAGGCTGGCCGACCAATCAATTGCAAATGTGTTGGTAGGCATAAAAACTGCAGATGAAGATGCATTTAAAGTTCTTTCAAATAAACTTACTAAAAGTAAATTTAAATACACTGACTTAACCAAAAATCAAATTTCAAATGATCATTTAAGACATATGGTGGGCGGACACAACAGCGGCATCGTTGAGAATGATTCAGAAAGATTGTTTAGGTGCCAGTTTCCAGAGCGTCCGCGCGCCTTACTAAATTTTTTAAATGATTTCGGCACAAAATGGAATATATCACTTTTTCATTATCGCAATCTTGGCGCTGCTTTTGCGAACATATTGATAGGAATAGAGGACAAGGGTAAGTCTTCAGCTGCTCTTGATAAACACCTGAAATCTCTTGATTATAGTTTCATAGAAGAAACTGAGAATGCTGCTTACAAGGAGTTTTTAAAGTAATGATTAAAGAATTCGAAATTTATGTTCCAGATGAAAAGATTGAATTATTGAATCAGAAAATTGATTTAACTCGCTGGCCAGATGAAATTGAAGATGGCAGATGGACTTTGGGGACTGACAAATCCTTTTTGCAGGAAGCTGTAAAAACATGGCGACATGACTTTGATTGGAGGAAGCATGAAGCAAAATTAAATGAAGCTGGCAGCTTTAAATATAAAACACAGTCTGGTCTCGAACTTCATTATCTGCATAAAACATCAAACTCTAAAAATGCCATACCTCTTTTACTGACCCATGGTTGGCCTGGAAGCGTACAAGAGTTTTTAAAAATTATTCCGCTCCTAACTGAAGGAAGAGAGGGGATAGAATTTAATGTGGTCTGCCCAGCTATTCCGGGCTATGGTTTTTCAGATAAACCAGCAGAATTGGGCATGAACTCTGAAGAGGTTGCAAAGTTAGAAAATGAATTGATGTTGAGCTTAGGATATAACAAATATATTGCCCAAGGCGGAGATTGGGGAGCCACTATCACCAAATGGATAGCAGAATTATTTCCTGAAAACTGTATTGCCATCCATTTAAATCTAGTTCTTGCATTTCCCGGCGAGGGCGATGACCCAATGGAGGGAGTGACTCCAGAAGAAGCAAAAGGCATGGAGAATCTCCAAAAATATCAAGAAACTGGGTTTGGATATTTTGCAATTCAAAGCACTAAGCCACAAACCTTAGGCTATGGATTAAATGATTCGCCTGTTGGATTGGCTGGCTGGATCATTGAAAAATTTCATGGTTGGGCGGCGAGAGAATCCAATCAACTGGTTGTTCCTTTGGACGAAGTATTGGCTATTGTGTCTTTGTATTGGTTTACCGAGTCTATTACATCTTCTGCAAGGCTTTACTACGAGAATGGACCAATTGGCTTTAGTTTTAATAAGATTGATCAACCGATGGCGGGTGCAATTTTTGAAAATGAAATTGCTAGACCTCCAAGGGCTTGGGCAGAAAAAATTTATAATATTCAGCAGTGGAATCAGTATCCAGGCGGGCACTTTGCAGCACTAGAAAATTCTGAGATCCTTGCAAGCGATATCTTCAGCTTCGCTAAAAAATTAAAAATTCTTTAAAATCTCTCTTCACCTAACTCCGTGAAGATATGATCGAATTTCATGTCATGACTCTCACCAAAGGCATCATCTATTTTTTGAAAACTAAACAGCAGACCTATAAGCAAAGGTTTCTTTAAACTGTTTTTATGATTTGCAAACACTCTGTCGTAATAGCCGCCACCATAACCTAGTCGGAAACCATTTTTATCGACCCCAACGGAGGGGACTATCATCAAATCATGAGAATTTACTTCTATTTCTATGCCCTCTGTTGGCTCTAAAATATTAAATTGATTCAAGGCAAACTTACAGTCAATTTTGGGCTTAATAAACTGTAATTGTTTATCGGGCTTTACGACCGGGATCGATATTTTGTTATAGATAGAGGCTTCTTTGTTAAGCAGGCCAAGACTTACCTCATTGCTCGCAGGCATATATAAAGCTATGTTTTTTATGCCGCTAAGTGAGATTGATTGAAGAAAATTTTCTTGGATAGTTTGCGATAGAGCCAGATGCTCTTGATCGCTTAGAGACTTACGTTGCTGAAGGGCAGCGTGCCTATATTTATTTTTCACTAACTTTAAAATTAAGAACCAATTCACCGCTACCCATCGTTACCTGAACCGAGAGGTCAGGTGGCGAAGCTCATACTGCATCAGGCTTCCCTAAAGGTAATGCACAACAGCAGCAGTGGAAATTCACCTTTTAATATATTATCGGTTCAAAGAATCTCGATAAGTTGGCGAATGAACCAGTCTAACTAATTATAGAATACTTTAATGTAAAAAAACGATTGCTTTTAGAGAAGGAACTATTGAGGAGTTACTTTATTGATTGCTCAATTTGAGATATTAAAACTTTTAAACTCTCTTCTGCTTTTTTTGAAAGAGCATTAGTATCCTCAGACTCTTGAGGCATCTGACTTTTAAAGGCTAGATCTAAACTAGCAAGAATTAAAGCATTGGACTTATCTGGAATGGACTCTATTTGATTATTTAATATTTCAGCCGCTTGAATTAAACCTTCTTTATCTTTTGGTGGACAAGCAATGGATATATTTTTACCCATTATATTTAGATCAAGAATTTCTTTATTGCTCATTGGCTTTTTTTAATTTATTTATTTTCTTGATTTCTTTTTCAAGATTTTTAATTCGATTCGCCTGCATTAACTTGTGTTCCTTCCATGACCTCTCTTTTTGTATGTATGCATGAATAATGCCTTTTTGCTCCTCAAAGCGCTTCAGTAACTGATTAGCCACTTTAATTAGCCTGTCGATTGAATTGTTTGAATCATCGCTCATAAGAATATATTAAGTTTAAGTCTTCATATGCAAATAGGGAAGTTTGAAAAAGAAAAGAGTAGAATGAGACCATGAAAAGTATATTTACAGAACGAAGACAAAGACTTGGAGCTAATCTCCCGCCAAATGCTGCAATCGTAATCGCAGGCGCATCTACTCAGTACAGAAATGCAGATTCATCTTATGCGTTTAGACAAGACAGCAATTTTTGGTACCTCACTGGCTTTAATGAAGCTGAAGCAACGTTAGTTGTTTTGACGGACAATTCTAAGACCGCCAAATCAATAGCTTTTGTTCCAGAGAAAGATAAATTAAAAGAAATTTGGGATGGTTATAGAGCTGGGCCAGAAGGTGCGGTCAAGGACCACGGCTTTGATGAAGCCTACAATAATTCTGAAATTAACGACCAGTTACCTGAATTACTCAAGGGTCGTGATCGTGTTTTCTATCCTGTGGGCAAAAATGCTGGCTTAGATCAAAATATTATTGAATGGATAAAAACTGCTAAGTCCAAAGACAGGCATAGCTCTGCCATTGATATTGCAGACGCAACTTCAAAAGTTGGCAATCAAAGACTTATTAAAGATGCTCATGAGATCGATTTAATGAAAAAAGCTTGTCGGATTTCTGCAGAATCTCATGTAGAAGCCATGAAATTCGTTAAACCAGGAATGACTGAGCAAGAAATGGAAGCATTTTATTTGTATGAGTTTGCAAAAAGAGGTGGCAGATTTTCTGCTTATACACCAATTGTTGCTGGTGGAGAGAATGCATGTGTTCTTCACTATGTAGAGAACTCTAAACCACTGCTTGATGGTGATTTACTGTTAGTTGATGCAGGCTGTGAATATGATTTTTATGCCTCTGATATCACTCGCACATTTCCAGTTAGTGGAAAATTTACTGATGCTCAATTAGCAATCTATGAAGTTGTGCTTGAGGCTGAATCAAAAGCTATTGCAGCAGTTTCAGTTAACAACAATGTGATGGATGCTCAAATAATTTCAGAAAAAGTAGTCACGCAAGGCCTTATAGATTTAGGAATATTAAAGGGTTCTTTAGATGATCTTCATGCCAAAGGAGCCTTTAAAGAGTTCTATATGCATAAAATTGGTCATTGGTTAGGCATTGATGTTCATGATGCAGGCGATTACATGGAAGACAATCAATTCATGCAGTTCAAACCTGGCATGGTCACAACAATTGAACCAGGCATATACATTCCCTCGTCTGCGAATGTTGATGATAAATGGAAAGGCATTGGCATTAGGATTGAGGACGATATTTTAGTTACTCCTGATGGAAATGAAAATCTGACAGAATTTGTTCCATCAGATCCAAAAGAAATCGAAGCTTTAATGGCTTAAAAGCTCATGAATCAATCTGTTTTGATATCTGGGGGTGGCATAGTTGGAGCTTTTCTTGGCATGGAACTAGCTTCACGTAATATCCCTTTTACCATTGTTGAAAAAAATTTACCTACTCCTTCTGAGTATGATGAGATTAGATCTTTAACTTTAAATTCAACTGCCCATGAAAGGCTAAAGGAACTGGGCGTTGAAACTTCTTCATCAGTTATTCAGTCCATGACTGTCCTAGATGGCTTGGGTACAGGCCGCCTTGGGTTCTCTGCACAAGAAGCAAATTTAGATTACTTGGCAGCCGTTTTGAACTTTTCAGAGTTACGAGATTCGCTATTGGCTAAGGTATCCAGCTCTGTCATTTCTAACAAAGAAATTACTTCTTTTCATTCTACTCAATCAGGTATTACAGCATCTTTAAGTGATGGTTCAGAGCTTGAGGCTGCATTACTGGTTGTTGCTGAGGGGCGCAATTCTAAACTTGCTGAATTAATATCACCCGATAAAACTGAAACGGATTACCAGCAGATTGCTAAAACGTTTCTTGTACATATTCCAGAATTAGACAATGACAGAGCCATTCAAATTTTCCATGAGACAGAGATCTTTGCTCTTATGCCCTATAAAAAAGAAGGAGCATCTAATACTTTTTCAGTTGTATGGTCTATGCCTAAAAATGGTTTGGCTACAAAGTCCCAAGATGAACTCTTACCAGAACTGTTAAAGTTCGAAAGAAAATTAGCATGCAGCATAGAACCTATAACTGAAATTTTATCTTTCCCTTTATTTGCCCATCATCTTAAAGAATATTGTGACGATGGCATTTGCGCCATAGCAGATTCAGCTCATTCCATTCATCCCTTAGCAGGCCAAGGAATTAATCTTGGATTGGCTGATGCCAGTATCCTTGCAGAGGAGATTGCAAGAGGATTTAATGCTGGACAAAACATTGGACATATTTCTTTTTTAAAAAAATATGAGCTTCGAAGAAAAGCAATTAACAGTGCCATGCTAAATGGAGTAGACCTGTTATTTAAAATCTTTCAACAAGACAATCCATATTTTAGAGTTTTCAGGAATATGGGATTAAAGACAGTAGATAATTTTAGCTATCTTAAAAAGCAATTCATCTTCCATGCTTCAGGGGTCTATAAAATTTAATTCAGCCAAAAAGGGATATTCAATTTTTTAAACAATTCAGCTACCTCATGAATAGGCAGTCCTACTATATTTGAATAACTTCCTTTGATTTCCTTAACAAAGGCGGATCCATAGCCTTGAATCCCATAAGCGCCAGCCTTATCAAAAGGTTCTTGTGAAGCGCAGTATTTTTCGCATTCAAGTCGACTTAAGTTTGAAAATTCAACTTGCGAATCTACTGTAATAGAGTGAAATTCTGCTTTATCTCCAGAAATGATTCCAACAGTCACTCCGGTTATCACCGTATGCACTTTGTTAGAAAGTTCAAGCAACATTTCAATAGCATGCTCTTCTGATTCAGGCTTACCAAAAATTTTTTCCCCCATGACAACCATCGTATCTGCAGCTAATACTGGTAGCTCATCCATTTGATTGACCATGATATGTTTTATCCCTTCCTGACATTTTTGAACAGATAGCAGTTCTGCATTTTCTTTAGCATTCATCATGGGGTTAATGATTTCATCAACCGAAACATCGATGACAAGATGATTAGCCCCAATTTGAGAGAGCAGCTCTGTACGTCGTGGAGATTTGGAGGCAAGGTAGATCATCAATTACAATTTTAACAGGAGAACATTATGACTAAACAAAATAAAAGAGTAATTTTAGTTACCGGTGCAAGTAGAGGAGTGGGCAAGGGTATAGCAGAAGGCATAGCTCAACCTAGTGATATTATTATCTGTGCTGCAAGAAGCATGGCAGAGGGCACTAAGGTTCAGCAATTTGGTTTTGAGATTAATAGCAGTCTCGAAGATACCGTCAACAACATAAACAAAAAAGGCGCTCAAGGCATTCCGTATGAAATAGATTTAAATAAACCTGATGAAATATTAAATTTAGCTACTTTTGTGAAAGAGGAGTTTGGATGCTTAGATTTATTGGTTCATGCTGCCTGTCAAATTCATGATGATCTCGTTACACCTAAACCTTACTGGGAAAAGTCTCTTGATTTATGGTCTGTGATAGATGTTGGGCTGAAATCTAATTACTTTCTTTCTCACGCACTAACCCCACTTATGATAGAAAGTAAGGGTAAATTAATCTTACAAATTTCTTCACATGGCGCAATGTGCTATATGCATGGACCAATTTATGGAGCTCAAAAAGCTGCGATTGATAAAATGGCTTTTGACATGGCACACGACCTCAAACCATTCAATATTTGCTCTCTCTCATTGTGGTCAGGCATTGTAAAGGATGAGAAAACTAAGAAAGTTAGTGAGCAACATGGCGAGCAATACGCAGAATTTTTAAAAGGAGCTGCCAGCCAAGAATATGCAGGCATGGTCATTAATGAAATTTACCAAGATTCAGAAATCATGAATTTTTCGGGCAGCACTCTCATAGCCGCAGAAATTGGTAATAAGTACGGCATCAAAGACATAGATTCTAAAAGTCCTCAAAGCGATAGGGAGAGTCTTGGAGGCCCAAGAAGGTATTCAGATACAGTAATTTATTAGTTAGACTTTTTCGCCGCGAGATCTTATTTCTTTAAGAACCTCGTCGATTCCTTTCTTATCAATAATGCGCATGCCTTTGGTTGATAATTTAAGGGAAACAAATCTATTTTCAGTTTCTACCCAGAATCTGTGAGTATGCAGGTTAGGAAAGAACTTCCTTTTAACTCTGTTATTCGCATGGGAAACGTTGTTACCACTTTGTGGCATCTTCCCTGTTACTTGGCATACTTTACTCATAGAAACGCGATTTTATAGGACATATAGTCTCTTAGCAAGATAGAATTACCAAGAATGAAGAATTTATTTTTACTTCGACATGCTAAGTCGAGCTGGAGTGATCCCAGCACAGCTGATTTTCATCGCCCTCTATCTAAAAGAGGTATTTCAAACGCGCTTTCATTATCAAAATATATTTCTGAACATCAGATAATTTTTGATTTGATCCTCTCAAGCCCCAGCGAAAGAACCCAAGCAACATTAGACTTAATATTTACAGAAAAGGACTTTCTATCAAAAATAAAATTTCAAGAAGTAATTTATCATGCAGAGATGTCTGCCCTTCTAGAGCTCATCAAAGATCAAAATAACTTAAAAAAGAATATTTTAATCATAGGGCACAATCCAGGATTACATCTCCTGATAGAGCATTTAACAAGAACACTCATTAAGAAGTTTCCAACCTGTGGTTTTGTGAAATTATCAAATTTTGATAGCTGGAAAGACCTCGATGCTAATATACTAGACCTTAAATTCTTCGTAACTCCTAGAGATCTTATTCATGATTGATTTAAAAGTAAAAATTCTTAACCCTCTAATTGGCTCATCAATCCCTTTGCCAGAGTACTCTACTGAAGGATCTGCAGGCTTAGATTTAAGAGCCTGTATTGAGGAAAGCTTTACTTTAAAGCCTCAAGAGTGCCAATTGATTCCATTGGGATTTTCTATCTATATTGAAGATCCAGAACTCTCTGCCTTGGTTATTCCCAGATCAGGTCTGGGGTCCAAACATGGGATAGTAATGGGAAATTTAGTAGGGTTAATTGATTCTGATTACCAAGGAGAACTTAAAGTACCTCTTTGGAATAGATCAACTGAGGACTTCTTAGTTAGCCCAGGAGATAGAATCGCTCAGATGATTCTTGTGCCTGTAAAGCAAGCAAAGCTAAGGGTGGTTCAAGATTTTGCGGAAAGTCCGAGAGGGACTAAAGGTTTTGGTAGTTCTGGAGTTGAGTAAGCTTAAAAAGTAAAAACTTAGTCTTTAACTTCTTCTGGATTACTCTCTTCCTCAGTTGGCTCAGATTCTTCAGAAACTTCTGTTTCTTCAATTACTTCTTCCGTTTCGATTGGAGTTTCTTCAGGGGCCTCAGTGACAACTTCTAGAACTTCTTCGGTAGTTTCTTCGGCGACTGCCTCCTCAACTTTGGGGGCCTCTTTTTTTGCTGCCGGCTTAGAAGCACCAGATGCACCAAAGCGGTCTTGGAATTTCTTAACTCTTCCACCAGAATCAAGCATTTTTTGCTTGCCGGTATAGAATGGGTGACATTTTGAACAAACATCTAATGACAAACTATCTTTTAAAGTACTCATGACAGGCAGCACATTTCCACAACTGCATGTGGTAGATATTTCTTGGTAATTGGGATGTATGTCTGTTTTCATAATAAAATCAAATTTGGATGAGCACTATACCAAATACAGTTCGGTTTACAAATACATATGAATAAATTTTTTTATAATGTATCTGTTGCAATTCCTTTGAGGCAAACTTTTACCTATCACTCAAAACAAAAAATCATCCCAGGTACAAGGGTTGCAGTAAAGTTCGGCTCAAGATCCAAGCTTGGAATTGTTACAGAAGAGATTAAAATTACGACGATTGAAACAAAGGCAATTCATCAAGTCTTAGATAACGAACCAATTTTTTCAGAGGTAGAACTAAAAATATTAGCATGGGCATCAGACTATTATCATCACCCTGTTGGAGAGGTGCTCGGATCATTTTTGCCAACAAACCTTAGAAATATTAAAACTGTTATGGATGATAAGGATTCTGTTGCAAAGGTTGAGATAGAAAATAACCCATTTCAAAAGAATTTAACTCTACAACAAACTGAAGCAGTCAAAACTTTATCTGAACTTCGAGGGTTTGCGCCAACATTGCTTTATGGGGTTACTGGTTCTGGTAAAACAGAGGTGTATATTCGATGCATCCAAGAGCAGCTTTTGCAGCAAAAATCAGTGTTGCTCCTTGCACCAGAAATCGCTTTAACTCCTCAACTGGAGCAAAGAGTCAAAGATCAATTTGGTCCAGCTGTTGGGATGTATCACTCTCAAATGACTCCTGCAAAAAGATACAAGGCCTGGAAGCAATTTAGAAGTGGTGAAATCAATATTCTAATTGGTACAAGGTCTGCAGCAATGATGTCAGCACCAAGGTTAGGGTTAATTATTATCGATGAAGAGCATGATGCTTCTTACAAACAACACGAGGGCTTTAAATTTTCTGCAAGAGATCTAGCAATTAAAAGAGCCCAGATGCTTAAAATTCCTATCATCCTGGGATCAGCAACCCCTTCTTTGAGAACCTTACGTTTGGTTGATGAAAAAAAATTTGGCTTAATCAAATTGACCAAGAGAATAACTAAACAAAATCCTCCTAAGTTCTCTATTTTAGATATCAATGAAACGCCATTAACCAGTGGGTTGGCGCCTCAGGCCATAGAGGCAATTGCTGCGACTCTAAAACAACAAAAACAAGCCATGATTTTTATTAATCGGCGAGGTTTTGCTCCACAATTTATATGCTCAAGCTGCGCTTGGCGAGCCACATGTAACAGTTGCGATTCAAGCTTAGTCTTGCATCATCACTTGGAGAGACTTATCTGTCATAGATGTGATTCAGCATTCGGCGTTCCATCTGATTGCCCAAGTTGTGGCGCAGAACAATTAGCTATTGTCGGCACTGGAACTGAGCAGCTAGAAATTACCCTGCAGGAACTTTTCCCTCAAATCTCAATCTTTAGAATGGACAAAGACTCTACCAAGAAAGCTAACTCTATGGAATTACTGCTAAATGCCATTCATGAATCTAAAAGCAGTATTTTGATAGGCACTCAAATGCTTATCAAAGGACATGACTTCCCAAATTTAGAGTTAGTTGTTGCAATTGATGTTGACCAAGGCGTAACCAGCTTGCATCCTGCCGCAATTGAAGAAATGGGCCAACAGCTAATTCAGGTCGCAGGCAGGGCAGGTCGCTCTGATGGCAATGCTTTGGTTTTAGTTCAATCAAGATATGCTCAAGATAAAAACTTGCTTCAACTTAAAAAAGGTAATTACCTTAATTTTGCAAAATCTATTTTGGCTGAAAGAAAAGCTTTAAATCAACCACCTTATTCTTTTGAAGCCATCATCAAAGCAGCCTCACCAAAAACACAGACAAATATTGATTTCCTTGATCAGCTAAAAAAAACAATAGATACAAAGCGCTGCATTGCAGTTGGCCCAATACCTGCCATGCAGGCCAAAGTTCGCGGCTCCTATCAACATCATTTGGTCTTGCAGGCTCCAACACGGACAGATTTAAATAGCCTGCTGCAAGATTTGATCAATCAATTGTCAAAGAGTAAAAGTTCAAACAAAGTGCGCTGGTCCGTTGATGTGGATCCAGTAGAATTTTAACTAATAGCTAAATAGAGAACTCTTCATTTACCAACTGCTCAGAGAGGTCCCAAAGTTTTTGAGCCTCTTCAAGGTTCTTAGAATAGGATGAAGATTTTGCTTGCTTGCAATCAACAAAGTATTCTCCTGTAACGCCATCGTCATTTTTAGTTGCGAGATAAACAATGCTAGACGCACCTTTTAAGGGAGATCGGAAGAATGGCTTTAACATCGCTTTTAAAATTTTTCCAAAAAGCGCTTTATTTTGACTACCAAGCGCAGTGTTGACTCCGCCTGGATGTATGGCATTTACTGAGACATTATTGGTAGATAATTTAATTGCCAGATGTCTTGTAAAAAGTAAGTTTGCAAGTTTTGATTGCCCATAAACCTGCATACCTTGCCCAAAATCATCCTTAAAATTTATGTTCTCCCAATTCATGTCTTTAACGAATGAATGAGCAGCAGAAGAAACATTAATAATCCTGCTTTCCTCTGGTCCCTTCATTTTATTGAGAAGCAAATTCGTGAAGAGGAAATAACCTAAATGATTCACTGCAAAAGTATTTTCAATGCCCTCGGATGTCTCATGATATGAGGTATTTACAACCCCAGCATTGTTTATCAATACATCGATTTTATCTTGCGATGCAATAATTTCTTTTGAGCATTCCCTGATGGATGATTGCATCGAAAAATCACAATAGATTAGCTCAACAGATACATCTGGAGCTGCTGTTTTAATTTCAGCAAGAAGGTTATCGGCTAGCTCTTGATTTCTGAAGGTGAGTAATAGCTTGGGACCCTGCTTTGCTAGCTCTAACGCTGCAGCTTTACCAATACCATTGGTGGCACCAGTAATTACAACAGTCTTATCTTTTAAATTCCACATTAGATTACGATTTTTATTTTTTGCCCTGGATAAATACTTTTATTGTTTAAATCATTCCATTGAATGATCTCATTAATAGTAACACCAAAACGAATTGCTATTTCAGAAATGACATCCCCTTTTTGTATCTCATACTCAACACTTTTTGGGGCCGAGGTCATAAAGGTATTGGGCTTAGGTTTTTCTTTAAAATAATTATGCACTCCCAGAAAAATACTACGCGCAATCATCCTTCTACCTGCTTTGCCTTCGAGTCTCTTTGCATCATCTGGGTTGGATATAAAGCCTGATTCTATTAAAACTGAAGGAATATCAATAGATTTGAGCACCCGAAAATCTGCAAACTCAACATTTTTTTTATGCATTTTAGTAAAGGGATCTCGCTTTAATTGCTCAAGAATCTTTTCACCCAAGATTACACTGTTAGCAATTTTTGCTTCATAGGCAATTTGAAATATCGTCCTTGCAGCATCCTCGTCAAAATCTCTCACATCTAACTTACCAATCTTTGATTTAACAGCAGGGTTTCTTGTTAACTCAGCTTTAGATAAATTGTCTGCTGTGATTGAAGAGGCTTCTTCGGCCCAAACATATACCGAGGCTCCCTTCACGGATGAAAGGCTGAATGCATCGGCATGAATCGAAACAAATAGATCTGCTCCTGATTTTCTGGCATTTTGATATCGATCATTTAAGTCAACAAACCTATCATCGGACCGAATCATAATAGGTCGATAACCCTTCGTATTTTTTAGCGTTCTCTCTAACTCCTTTGCAATAAGAAGAGTCACATCCTTTTCTAGCAAATTTTTACCCACAGCTCCTGGGTCTTTGCCCCCATGACCAGCATCAATTGCGACAATAATATCTCTTAAATTCTTTGAGATTGATTTGTCTCGCTTAATTTCTAATATGAGATCTACTCGGTCATTATGCTTAACTTGCCATGGCTTTTTCCAAAATACAGACCCTTTAAGATCGATCACCACTCGAACAGTCTCATTCACCTCTGAGGCTCTAATTGATTTGATGGGAGAAAATGCTGAAGCATTTATAGCGTTTGCTAATCCGGTATTTTTAATATCAATAACTATTCTTGAAGGATCATCAAGTGCATAAGAGTTAATTAATGCAACCTGCTCCAATTTAAAAACTATTCTTAGATTTCCAGATGTTAATTCAGAGATACTCCCAAAAGACACTTTGTTTGAGGCAGCCTCTGCATATGCAAAGAAGCAACTTAAAACTATTAAAATGCTGCGACTAAGTTTGTTCATAATGAGCCTTAATGAGAGATTCAATTTCAGTTATATCGCTTTTCACTCTTACCTGTCTTTTATGATCCAAGTGAATTAATTCAATTATAAGATGAGAAGTCCTTGAGGCTAGAAGATTTTCAGGCCATTCAATAAAGATAATTTTTTGTTTAGTTATTTTTCTATCTAGATCTAAAATTTCTACGTCCTCTGACTCACTAATTCTATAAAGATCTACATGTAAAAATAGCTGGCTATCAAACTCATATTCTTCACAGAGAGTATAAGAGGGGCTTGTTACTGGGCCTTTCCAGCCTGTACTTTGAAGAATTCCCCGAACCAAGGTTGTTTTGCCCACACCTAGATTTCCACTGAGATGAATTTCCACTTCATCTGATTTAATCTTATTGATTGCATGCATAATGGCTGCACCCATTTTCAGAGTATCAGATTCATCGCTAAGAATGAGCTCTAACATAAAGTCCTAATTTAAAAGATCTCTAATTAAAGGAATAAGCTCACTTGCCGCAAGCCCAATAATTCCAGTATTTTTTGTAAATTGATTCCCAGCACCACTGTGCAAAGCAACTCCAGCAATCGCCGCATCCATAGGCTCGAGTCCTTGCGATACCAAGGATCCAATCAGTCCGGAGAGGACATCACCAGAGCCGGCTATTCCTAATTCTGGACCACCAACTGAACAGAGATATGGAGTGTTGCCATCATAAATAATTGTTCCATGCCCCTTTAATACTATTGTGCCACCAAACTTTAAATGTAAATCTTTTGCAGCTTTTAGGCGATCTGCTTGCACTTCCTTTACAGAGATATTTAAAAGACCTGCAGCTTCTCCTGGATGAGGAGTCATAATAAGATTTTCAGGCAATGTTAATTGAGCAAATGCTTCTATCTCAAGCAATCTTAAGGCACCAGCATCAAGAAGTGTTGGCACAGCATTTTGCTGGGCATATTCAATTAATTTATAAAGCATTTGTTCAGACCAGTAGTTATGAAACATGCCTGGCCCACATACGAAAACCTCTGCCCATGAAAAATGAGATTCTAAGTCTTGAGCATTATCCCCTCCAAGCACCATGATTTCTGGATTACGAGCAAGAGCACTTGCTACATAACATTCTCTCGTAAGTAACTTAACCAGTCCTGCTCCAGTTTTTATAGCTGCTTCAGAAACCAAAGTTCCTGCGCCTCCATAACCCTCGTCTCCAGCAATAATTAGTAATTTTCCATGATCACCTTTGTGAGAATTTTCTTTTCTTTTAGGGATATTACTCTTTATGTCTTCAAAAGAGAGTTCTTTCACTGTTGGGCTTACATTTTTATCCATACTAAATCCGAGGTCTTTTAATATTAGCTTGCCGCAATAATTCTTACCTTCATTGATTCGCTGTCCGAGTTTATAACCAATAAAAGTAATTGTTTTATCTGCATTAAAACATGCTTGAGATATTTCTCCAGTATTGCTATCAAGTCCAGTTGGGACATCTATGGCTATTTTAGATTCAAATCTATGGCAGTCAGATAAAATTTCTTCTAACTCACTCCCTAAATCTATTCTTCCACCTATTCCAAATATTGCATCCACTATAACGGTTTTACTGGAAATATCTTTAAGTGTTTTTGCATTAATAAAGTCTGAATCTTGTGCCATTTTAAACGCATGCTCGCATAGGGGAGATTTCTTTACATGGTCTAGTACATCGATAAATTTGACACATTTTTTTGACTCACTTAGACCAATGCCTATGAAATATCCGTCTCCACCATTATTGCCTGGCCCACATAGAACTAAGAACTCTGACGTTGAAAAATCTTTGTTTAATATCTCAACAGACTGCTTGGCAGCCTCCATCATTGCTAGCAGGTCATCACCCTTTTTAATAAATGAATTTTTCTCAAAAGCTCTGACCTGCTCCGCAGTATAAATACTATTCACTAAAAGATAGGCTAGCTTCTGCTAATCTGTCTGAGTGGTATGAACCAATCCATAAGGATCCATCATGTGGCAAACCAACAGTTCCGACTCCCATATTTTTGCTTTCAAATTTATAGGACTCAATCAATGAAAGATCTGAGAGAGATAGTTTGTTCACGGAAAAAGGAAGCGTGCAATTTACTGATTCTGCACATCCTAAAGATTGCCAAACTGAATGATCGTGATTAGTAACCCAGGCAAAACCATCTTTAATAACTACATTGTCCGGTGAATTATGCTCATAGACTCCTAGAATCTGTTTTGAAATTAAGTTAAACAGAATGCTTTTATCTCCAAGGTTATAATTTACAATCAAGTTATTATTTTTTTGATCTAATACGAGGCCATTTGGGAAAGAACCAGCTGTGTAATCTAGTTCCTCAAATTTTTCATCCTTAGTCCATTTCACAACCATGCCTGTATCTGACTTTGCAAATACGTTCCACAAGGCGCGCATCATTGAAAAGTCAGATTCAAACATATGAGACGCATAGAAGTTTCCAGATTTATCCAACGAAACATCATTAAAATAATATAGGCCATCAACGTCAATACAGCCTTTCCACTCAAGTGTCCAACCATCTTCTTTAATCAGTTCAAACATCTCAATGCTTTCACCGGGATAATGACTAACAACGGCAAGCTGCTGCTTTCCATCCTCTCTTTCTACTAAATCAATACCATGAGGGCCAAAGGGAATGCTTGGATCTCTTGAGCAGTCATCTGAACCCCACTCATTTGCTCCATAAGTGATCTTTGCTTCAGTTCTTTTTTTATCTCTAATATTAAAAAAACTTAATTTGCCAGAGGTCATTTCAACAAGTGGTGCCATTCCCCCAAATTCAGCTACAATTAAAAAATTTCCATCTGGAGTAAGAGCTAAATCTTCAGGATTCATAAAATTACAATAGACTTTTAGCTCCTCATTGTTTTTACATCCATCCAAAGGCCCAAGACTTTCATTATTTCCAAGCCATACAAATGCAATCATGCCAAATGCAAGCAACCCCAAAACAATCATCAAAGCTCTTTTCATTTTTTACCCCACTCTTGTAAATAGTTATTTATAAGAGAAACAAGCTCCAGAGGTGAATCAAGTGGAACATGGTGAGCAGCACCCTCAATTACTTCAACGTCCATAGAGTCCTTAAAAGCCTCTCTTATATATTTCATAATCTTTGATTCTAATAATAGGCTTTTCCCACCAGCAATAAAAAGTGCTGGACACTTAAATTGAAATTCATAATTGTGGAGGCGTCTAAGAGTGGCAAATAGCTTATCGTCAAATCGCCATCTCCAACCTTCTTTAACATTGTAAATTGAGTTCTCTGCAATATATCTAAGATACCAGCTATTATCACATTCTTGTGGAGGCATCAGTCTAAATCTTTCTAAGATTGAAACCTTATCTGGATAATATTTTATTTTTCGAAGCGGGCCAGTACTTTGATGTTTGTCATAGTCATATGTTGGCGGACGAATTGGAGAATCAATCATTACCACTCCATGAAATAGATCTGGAAATTCACTGGCCATAAACCCAGCAACATGACCACCAAGGGAGTGTCCCACTAGATAAATTTTCTGCCTATTATTAACAATATTCTCTTGATGCATCATTGCAACTAAAGCCTCACTAAAGCCTTCAAAATTATATTCCTGCCTGTGATCAGACTCTCCCATCCCAGGGAGATCTGGAGCGATAATAGAAAAATCTTTATTAATTAGAGGTGCAATTGGATCCCACCATTTCTTATGGGCACCTGTGCCATGAATAAGAATAATAATATCTTTAGCTTTATCTCTATCCCATACTTGATAGGCAAGGTTGCCGAGTTGATGCTGGAGATTTTCTTTTCTGGGATTTTGAGATATAGCTGAATGAAACCATTCTGGGGCGTCTTTTGTATCAGTTGCTAGCGAGTCTGTTATTTCCATTAAGTTGTATTCTAAAGGATAATAAAAATCCATACTATTGAAATAAATTATGACAACACCCATTAAACCAGCGGCAACAGTGATTTTAATGCGTGAGTTAAAAGAGGGCGATTTTGAAATATTTATGGTTAAGAGAAGCAACCGATCTGCTTTTGGGAGCTTGTATGTTTTTCCGGGAGGTAAATTAGACCCAGAAGATTCTGAAAATGATTTATATCAATACTGTGAGGGGATGAGTGACGCAGAGGCCTCTAAACAGATTGGAATTGAAAATAATGGCCTGTCTTTTTGGATAGCTTGTATAAGAGAGTGTTTTGAAGAAGCAGGGGTATTGCTTGCTAATCCAGAAAACTTGATTATGCAGGATGCAGAAAAGTTAGATAAGTTGAGGACAGAACTTAACAATAAAGCAATTACCTTTAAAGATATATGTGTCTCTGAATCTTTGAGCCTTAGGGTTAAAAATATTGTGCCTTGCGCACACTGGATTACCCCTGCGATCGAACCTAAGAGATTTGATACTAGATTCTTTCTTGCCAAGGTCAATTCTGAGCAATTAGCCACGCATGATGGTTTTGAATTAACAGAGAGCTTCTGGATCAAGCCCATGGATGCTTTAAAAAAATTTCAAAATGGAGAAATGAACATGATCCTTCCAACTATAAAAAATATTGAAAAACTAGCAGAATTTTCATCAAGCACAGAAGCTTTTAATTATTTTAATGACTTGGGAAATAATGCAATTCCCGCAATACTTCCAAAATTTATTAAAAGAGATGGTCAATGGATTGGTTTTCTTCCAGGAGAGGAGGGTTATGAAAATGTCTAGAGCATTTATAGAAAGGGTAACTGCTTCTAATGGAAGTGTATTTACGGGTCCAGGAACAAATAGTTACCTTATTGGCAAGGATGACATTACTCTTGTAGACCCAGGTCCAAAAATTGATGCTCATATCGAAAACTTAATTAACCTTGGTGAAGGCAAGATTAAGCGAATTTTAGTTACGCATACTCATCGTGATCACTCTCCAGCCGCTAAAGTTTTAGGAGAAATGCTTGATGTACCCCTGATGGGCAGATTGCTTAAAAAAGATGATTCCCTGCAAGATAGAACTTTTAAACCAGATTGCATTTTAAAGCATGGGGATTTAATCAAAACAGATGAATACACCATAGAGACTGTTCATACTCCAGGGCATGCATCAAATCATCTTTGTTATTTAATTAAAGAGGAAAAAGTGATGCTTACTGGAGATCATATTATGAATGGATCAACGGTTGTTATTGCACATCCAGATGGTTCTATGAAAGATTACCTACAATCCCTGGAGTTGCTACGAAATTATGATTTTAACAAAATAGGCCCTGGTCACGGTGATTTTCTTGGAGATCCAATGACGGTGGTTGACTGGATTATCAACCACAGGTTAGAAAGAGAAAAAAAAGTTATCTCTAAGTTGAAAATATCTTCAGCCACAACCTCAAAGGATTTAGTGAAAAGTGTTTATGATGATGTTGATCCAAAACTTCATCCTATTGCAATCTGGAGCTTGGAAGCACATTTATATAAGCTTCTCGAAGAAGAAATAGTTGAATTCGAATCAACTGAGAAAATTTGGTCTTTTAAATAAATAGATGTTCGCTTTTTTCTTAGGCTGCTTATATTTAATTACAGCTTTAATAAACCTATGGTTAATTAAAGAAAAATTTAATATTTTTGGTTTTATTTTAAATCCTCGTAATAGAAATTTCCTGCTTATTTTTGAAGCGCCTTTTTTAGTTGTAAGTTTTGCGGCAATCGTTGAAGAAAACCATTGGTTTCTTTTTTTGATATTCTTTTTGCATGCAATCAACTCGATGATTCTTTTAATCATGCCTCAGTTTTTTTATCAGTCGAAAGAGGATATGCAATTCATAGACGAGGAGTCTTTAAATAATTATCTGGTAATCATAACTTCAGCGACTGGAGTGGGATGTCTATTAATTAGTTATTTATAAACTTATTTTATTTTTAATTAAATCATCAACCACACCTGGATCAGCTAAAGTCGATGTATCCCCAAGATTGTCAAACTCACCACCAGCAACTTTTCTTAGAATTCTTCTCATAATTTTTCCAGATCTTGTCTTTGGAAGACCTGGAGCCCATTGAATCAGATCAGGTTTTGCAATAGGGCTAATTTCTTGAGCAACAAAATTTTGCAACTCTGCAATTAAACCATCATTTTCTTCCTCCCCCACCATCAGTGTCACGTATGCATATATTCCTTGACCTTTGATCGGATGCTCAAAACCCACAATTGCTGCTTCAGCAACTTTTTCATGCAACACTAAAGCACTTTCAATTTCAGCGGTACCAAGTCTATGCCCAGACACATTCAATACATCATCAACTCTGCCGGTAATCCAAAAGTATCCATCTTCATCTCTTTTGGCCCCATCACCAGTAAAGTAAGCATTCTCATAAGTTGAAAAATATGTATCAATCATTCTTTGATGATCTCCATACACGCTTCTTATTTGGCTTGGCCATGATTGAGTGATAATCAAATTACCTGATTGCTCTCCCTCTAAGATTAAACCATTCTCATCCACAAGCTCAGGCTTGACTCCGAAAAATGGCAAAGTTGCTGAGCCTGGTTTTACTGGAGTTATGCCCGCAATAGGAGAGATTAAGACCGACCCTGTTTCTGTTTGCCACCAGGTATCAATGATATGACAAGCCTCATTACCAACCACTTTGAAATACCATTCCCATGCTTCTGGATTGATTGGTTCTCCAACGGTTCCAAGCAAGCGAAGGCTTTTTCTGCTAGTTTCTAGGACGTGTTTATCTCCTTGTGCCATTAAAGCTCTGAGGGCTGTTGGTGCTGTATAAAAAATAGAAATTTGATGCTTATCACAAATTTCCCAGAATCTAGAGGGAGTAGGGTATGTTGGCACTCCTTCAAACATCAAACTCGTCGCTCCATTAGACAAGGGGCCATAGAGTATATAAGTGTGGCCTGTAATCCACCCTACGTCTGCAGTACACCAATATTTATCACTAGACTCATACCCAAAAAGGTATTTAAAGCTTAGGTGGGCCCCTAGCAGATATCCTGCGGTAGTGTGCATTACACCTTTTGGCTTTCCTGTCGACCCTGATGTATACAAGATGAATAATGGGTCCTCTGAATCCATTGGTTCACACGGACAATCACTTGATGCAGCAGCAAACATTTCCTCATAATTTCTATCTCTATCAGCCACCCAATTAATCGACCCATTTGTTCGCTTGATGACCAAGCAATGAGCCACTTCTGGGCAGTCTAACAATGCACTATCAACGTTATCTTTAAGAGGAATTTTCTTTCCACCTCTTATGGCTTCATCTGCTGTTATAACTATGCTGCAGTCTGCATCTAAGATTCTGTCCTTGAGAGATTCTGGAGAAAAGCCACCAAATACAACAGAGTGGATTGCACCAATTCTTGCGCACGCCAACATTGCATAAGCTGCCTCTGGAATCATCGGCATGTATATACAGATTCTTGATCCTTTTGAGGCTCCTAAATCTTTTAAAATATTTCCAAACTTGCTGACATTTTCGTGCAAGTTTGCATAACTAATTTCTTTAGATTCGTCGGGACTATCTCCTTCCCAGATAATTGCAGTCTTGTCTGCATGCATTGATAAATGCCTATCAATGCAGTTATAGGCAATATTGATTTTGCCTCCTTCAAACCATTTCGAATCAGCAAATTTATTATTATGAACACTGGTAAAGGGCTCTATCCATGCTAAGTTCTCTTTAGCTTGTTCTCCAAAGAAAGTTTGAGGATCTTCAATGGATAATTGATACATCGCATTGTATTCATCTAAGTTTCTTATGAATGGATTATCGAGATTTTTAGGAGGCAGGTATTTTTTTTCAGCCATAAAATTCTCTTAGCTTTTTATAAGATAGAGGGTTGGGGATTGATTAAATTTTTCCCTCTAGGATCAGACATAATTTTGCTAATTAGCATGTCATAATCAGAACCATCGCTTTCAAGGTCAATATCTGACGCATTAATAATTAACAAAGGAGCGTTTTCAAAATATAGAAAGAATTTTGAGTAGGCATCGTTAAGTCTTTCTAAATAATCGATGGTTAGAAATTTTTCATCAGGATTCCCACGTTTATTAATTCTTTCCAGCAAGACCTCTACAGGAGCTTGAAGATAAATTACTAAATCTGGTGAAGGGGCATCTAGTGTTAAATGTTCATATACTTTGTCATATAACCCCATTTCTTCCTCGGACAGAGTAACTTCAGCAAATAACCTATCTTTTTGAATCAAAAAATCAGCAACACGAACAGGCTCAAATAATGATCTTTGTTTTAAGTCCTCAATTTGCTGCATGCGTTGAAATAAGAAGAATAACTGGGTTGCAAGCGCAGACTGTTTTGGATTCCTATAAAAGCTTTTGAGAAAAGGATTTTCTGCAGGCTGTTCTAGAAATACATCGTAATTTAAAGTCTCAGCAATTTTATGAGCAAGTGTAGTCTTTCCCACGCCAATTGGCCCTTCAATCGCAATATATTTTGGAAGCGGAGCTTCCTGTAAAGCTGGTTCCATAAGGTTTTTATTCTGTTTGGTAAAGATTAGCTTAACTCTTCCAAGAAACCAAATTTTTTCTCAATTGGACC
>ENA-OREB01000184-OREB01000184.1-marine-metagenome-genome-assembly--contig:-NODE-184-length-32025-cov-7.435927_pt1 | contig 32025 bp, 32 predicted proteins | sample MGYA00248625_ERZ508552 | MGnify/ENA primary metagenome ERZ508552 (study PRJEB26219, sample SAMN06267888) | marine metagenome | isolation source: Monterey Bay, California, USA | place: USA:Monterey Bay...
TTGGCAAAAAACTGATTTTCCTTGTTCAACAAATGGCTTTGAATCAGCATCAACTTCTATACAATAATCATTTACAAACTTCTTATTTTTTGAAAAACGTTCAGCACAGTAAATGGACATTGCAATTCCACCATCTGTACGTGGAGTAAAAAATAACAAACCATTATGATAAACGGCTCTAATTCTACCAGTCTTTTTTGACATTTTGAAATCAATATCCTTTGGAATATTCTTTGATACTCCATTCCCAAATAACGCATCAACTGAATGTGATATTTTTTCAAATCTGTCCATGATTCTTGAGAATCATTTCGTAAATATTAGTCTGAGTGAAAAATGATACAAAAAGTATGAAATTAGGCATAAAAAATGGCTCAAAATGATACTAATCGTACATTAAGATACATAGATCGCAAAAAAAGATATGTTTTTGATAAAAAACCATATATTTATTAATTCTATATAGTAACGCGGGTTATGGTAGATAAGGGTCAAATTAGAAAGATTCAGTTTACAGGAAAATCATCTTACATTGTATCATTGCCAAAAGATTGGATTAAAGACCAAGGTCTAAAACAAGGAGACCAGGTTACAGTTGGTAGAAACGGAAGCAACGTTCTAGAAGTAAAACCAGTTAATTTTGGAAAATCTTCAGGAGATGAATCTTCTAATCTTATAATTTCACCAGATGATGACAAATCTACAATAGTTAGAAAATTAATTGCGCTATACTTTTTGAACTCTAAAACAATCAATGTAAAACCAAAAGCAGGAACACGAATTTCTCCAACTCATAGAATTGCAATCAGAAATGCTGTCAAAAAGGTCCTAATGGGTTCTGAAATTACAGCAGACTCTACAGATGGAATAACCGTTCAAGTTTTGATCAATTTAGTAGAATTATCAGTTGATGGTGCTTTCAAGAGAATGTTATCTATGGCAAAATCTATGCAAACAGATGCTCTATTATCACTAAAAGAAAATAATGATGAACTTGCACAAGAGGTAATCAACTCAGATGATGATGTTGATAGATTTGGTTTCTACATAATTAGACAATTAACAATAGCAATTGAAAATCAACATATGCTTGAAGAAATGGGATTTAAAAATTCAAGAGATTGTTTGGGATATCGAGTCATTGTAAAAAATATAGAAAGAATTGGAGACCATGCAGTTACTTTGGCACAAGATGCAATAGATATCAAAAAACCAATCAAAGGCAAGATAATGACCAGTATTGAAAAAATGAATGAATTTGCACTAACAGCCATAGACAATACATGTTTGGCTTTATTCAAAAATGACTATCTAGAGGCTGAAAATGCAATCAGCGAATCAAGCAAGATCAAAAAATATGAAGATGATGTTCTAAAAGCCCTAGACCAATCAAAAAACTCTGAAGAGGTTTTTAGAGTTAGAAGAATTGCTGAAAATATACGAAGAATTGCTGAATATGCAAGCGATATTGGTGAAATTGTTCTAAACATGAATATTGAGAAAGTCACCAAGAAAAACTAGAGATAATTTTGAAATCATGCATTTTAATCACATATGTGAATGAGAATATCAGTTCTGAGGCAAAATCACTGTGTGAGGCTGCCCAATACAACGTACTTTACACGATAAAAGTGGAAGATTTACAAAAAAGAAAATATGGAATTACCGAATCAAAAATTGAGGAATTAGAAGAGAAGATAGAGAAATTAAAACCAGATGTTATAGTATTTGATGAACTTTTGAAACCAAATCAAAATTATAGCCTAGCTGCAAAATTAAAGTTAGAAATTGTAGATAGAGAATCCTTAATTTTAGAAATTTTTGAAAGTAGAGCAAGTAGTGCAGAATCAAAGTTGCAAGTAAAATTAGCACAACTACGATATGAAAGGGCAAGAGCTAAAGAACGAGTCAGACTAGCAAAAGGTGGAGAACAACCTGGCTTTATGGGAATTGGTAAATATGATATTGATGCATATTACGATGACATTAAAAATAGAGGTAAAGTAATTAAAGGAAAATTAGAAAAAGCGGGAAAACAAAGAGCACTGCACAGACAAGGAAGAGACAGATTAGGATTTAAAACAATTTCATTAGCAGGTTATACATCTTCAGGAAAAACTACTCTATTCAACAATGTAACGGGTGAAACAAAAGAAAGAAGTGAATCATTGTTTACGACACTCACAACTACAACACGAAGATTAAAGCTTGGAAGAGAAATTTCATTAATTACAGATACAGTAGGTTTTATCAGTAAATTGCCTGCATACATGATTGATGCATTCAGATCTACATTAGAAGAATTACTTTTTACAGACATAATTTTGTTAATGATAGATTCATTAGATGATGATGAATTAATGAAAAAGAAATTTTCTACTTGTCATAAAACACTAGTTGAATTAGGAGTAGAAAGAAAAAATATGATTTTTCTATTTAACAAATCAGAATCAATGGATGATAAAAAAATATTACATATTATGAATAATTTAAAAATTGAGGAAGTTGAGAACTGTTTAGACATATCAGCACTTACTGGGAAAAATCTGGTGGAACTAAAACAACTATTACAAGAAAGATTTTATGGAAAAATTGAATAAAATGAAAATCGAAGTTTTAAGAATTGGACAGAGAGTGATACGAGATGACAGAGTTACAACTCATGTTGCATTAGTAGCTAGAGCATTTGGAGCATCAAAGATTTACATGAATGAAGTCGATCCTGAGATTGAAAATACTATTAAAAAAATGAATAAGACATGGGGAGGAGAGTTTGAGGTAGAGTTTTTTGAGGATTGGAAAAAAGTTCTAAACTCAAAGATTGATGAATACAAAATTGTCCATTTGACAATGTATGGAGAGAAAATTGATGATGTTGCAAAAGATATTAGAAAAAATCAAAATATTTTGATTGTGGTAGGGGCAGAAAAGGTGCCTAGAGCAATATATGAGAAATCTGATTATAATGTCTCAGTTTCAAATCAGCCACATTCAGAAATTAGTGCATTGGCGATTGTTTTAGATCGATTATACAAAGGAAAACAATTTGACATTAAATTCAAGAATTCAATACGAAGAATCGTTCCTACTAAAAAAGGGAAAAAAGTAATTTCAAAGTAAAAATAGAGGGCAGAATGTGAGAAAATATGGTTGACAAGTATGAAGACCCTTTTGTAAAGATTGCAGCAATGATTGGAGGAGATGAATATCTCAAAGTTGCACGCTCTCTGTTAAAGACAGAAGATGCAACAGATGAAGAAATTGCAAGTTCAACAGGTCTCAGAATTAATATGGTTAGAAGAGTATTGTACGATTTGTTTGGAAAGGGTTTGATTACAGGTGTTCGTGTAAAAGACGAAAGAAAAGGTTGGTTTGTCTATAGATGGCGCTCAAGAAGAGATGAGGTTGAAAATTTCATAGAAAATCAGAAAAAGAAAATCCTCAATAGATTACAACAAAGATTAGATTATGAAAATTCTTCTGACTTTTACCATTGTGGTAATGGAGATTGTTCAAGATCAACATTTGAAGATGCACTAGACCAATTTTTCAAATGTCCAACGTGTGGTCAAGTTCTAAATCTCAAGAAAAATGAAAAAATTAGAAAAAACTTTTCAAGAAAAATTGATAATATGAAAGGCGACTTACGAGTTTAGAATTTATAATTTAAGACAATTTCATTTGTGTTTTTTTGAACTTTTTTTAATTTAAAAGATGATAAGTTTTTGGTTGGTTTTAAAATTCCTTCAAATAGATTAACAGAATTTTTTGAACCTAAAACAAAAGGTGTTATTGTAATAATTATTTCATTTATTAAATTATTTTTTAAAAATGAAAGATTTAATGTACCACCACCCTCTAGTAATATTTTCTTAATTCCTTTTTTACATAAAATTGGTACAAGTTTTCTTATATCAACTTGATTTTTTCCACATACAATTACATCTAAAGGTAAATTTTTTAGACGGCTGAAATTTCTTTTTGAGACAAGTTGAGATGTTACAATTATTGTTGGAATATTTTTGGCTGTTTTAATTATTTTTGAAGTATTTTTTATTGTACCATGTGAATCAAGAATTATTCGGATTGGGTTTTTACCTTTAACATGCCTGACTGTTAAAAGAGGATCATCTTGTTCAACAGTATTTTTTCCAACTAGTATAGCATCAAATTTAGAACGAAGTTTGTGAACTCTTATTTTATCAGATTTAGAAGAAAGAACAACTTTTTTATTTCTTTGACCAATTTTGCCATCAAGAGTCATTGCTGCACTCAACACAATCATAGACTTACAATTTTCCATTTACAATTTTTCCTCCAATCATTACAGCATTAATTGAGTTTTCAGAAGCCCGATGTACTATAGATGCATAGACATTATTCATTGGTTCCAAATCGAGTGAATTTTTGTTAATAAATAGACAATCGGCAAAATAATTTTCTTTTATGCAGCCAATTTTCTGATTGAGCATTTTACCAGCGTTAACTGTAGCCATTTTTAGTATTTGTTTTGGTTCAAATCTACTTTGAGACATACCCATTGTAACTTTCCATAAATAATCCATCTCTCTAAAAATATCGGGTGAATTAATCATCACATTATCAGTTCCAATTGTAATATTACAACCAGATTTTTGCATTGATGAAATGTCAGGGATTCCTTCTGCTAAAGATGAATTTGCACGTGGACAAATAACTATACCGCGTGTATTTTTTGCTGCTAATTTTAGATCATTTTTTGTTGCAAAAGTCATATGAATCAGAAATGATGGTCGTAGTAACATGGCTCTTTGAATTTCTGATTTTGCAGTTAATTTTTTTGAAGTATTAACACTATCTTTTGTTTCAGCTGCATGAATTGCACGTATTTTTTTTGTTTTTGCATATGATTGAAGATTAGAATTGCTATTTTCATTTGTGCCACTAATTCCAATTCCATCACAATTTTTCAGTAATTGAGTTAATTGTTTGATATGTTCCTTAGGTAAGGGCATGTTTTGTTTAATTTCATTTTTAGTATTGTAATGCTCAATTCTTCCCAAGATTATACAACGAATAGGGATATTATCTAAAGCAGATTTTAATAATAATACACCATCTAGACCACCTTCTCTAAAATCAATAAAAGTTGTAATTCCCTTTTTTATCATTGATTTTGCAGAATTTTTTATATATTTTGATAGAGATTTTTTTGATGTTTCTTTGAGTAATTTCTGCTTTAGGCCAATCATGGGATGAATTTTAGAATCAACATCTGCATCAATTGATAGATCTTTTCCTATTGAATCAGCTATATGCGTATGTGAATTGATAAATCCAGGAATTAATAGTAAATTGGAACAATCAATAGATTTTTCTTTTGATGAAATTTTTTTAGAAATTTTTTTAAAGATTCCATTTTTAATTTGTACGTCAGTTGATTCTATGTATTTTAACTCAGTTCCATAAAGTATACTAATATTTTTTAGAATCAATTTAATTCATAAATCTCAGGTTTTTCTTTTCCTGAATCTCTAATTTCTCTTATTGTATCAAGAGATTTTGTTGCGAGTTTTACAGCATCTCTAGATGTTTGTGCTGTACCTATTCCACAATTTAGTTCAATTTCAAATTCATCTTTACTTATTTTGATAAAGTCTTTTGCAAAGTTTTTGAATTCAGAGTTTGTTACAACCATGAAATTATCTCCACCCATAAAAAATGTAAGTGAGTTTTTTGAAAGAAAATATTCTGACATTCTTGAATAAATTTTAAACATTAGAGACGAGGTATCATAAGGTGACATTTTCTGTTTTCGTTTAGATGTTAAATCATCTACATCTAGATGCATAATTGTAACAGAATGTTCTGAATGACCATTTAATGTTCCAAAAATTGAATATTGTTCGTTAAGAAATTTTTGTGATTTTTTTGCTTCGTATGCATCTAGATTTGCATCATATGGATTTTCACCGTAACCAATTGACATAGAGAGTTTTACATCAAATAAAGACTCTAATTCCTTTTGTATTACAATATGTTCATCAAGTGAAAGACCATTTGTGACTGAGAAATATTCATCAGAACGATTAAGAAAAACAAGACAGTTTTTCTTGGAGAATAATTCTTGAAGTTTATTGTACAATTGTGATTGTAACATTTGTAATTCATGTTCACGGTCACTTCCTAAAGTAAGAGTCCATGGTCCATATCCAGTAATTTTCATTATTGTTAGTTGAATCATTTCTCTATTTCCTTAATTTCATTATGAAGTTTGAATACTGCATTAACTGCATTTTCAGATACAGGTCTAATTCTTGCATATGCTTGTCTTTCTGCCATACCAGGACCTGAAATTCCAAGTGATACAGGTTTTTGATGTTTTATGGATAATTTAGCTATATTTCTTGCAGTTGAATGAGCTATTACTTCATCATGTTTTGTTTGTCCTTTGATGACTGCACCCAAAGTTACTACAGCATCAACATCATTTTTTTGTAATAACTTGTCAATGATTAATGGCATGTCAAAGATTCCAGGTACATGACTTGTGTGTATGACATCAAGATCTAGTTTCTTTGCAGTTTCTAATGCAACATCATACATTCGTGATGTGATTTTTTGATTAAATTCTGCTACCACTATTGCAATTTTCAAAATTAATTCACCTTAGAGAATTCAAGTAATTCCTTACCATCAATGAAAGGAATTGCATTTTCTTTTGCATATTTTTCTGCTTTATCGACTGACAATGCAGAATATGTTTCAGAGTCCATCATTTCACATATAGCAGTGATTGGAGAAAGATTTGCCAATTGAGTCAGATATACTGACATTTCAGTATGACCAGTTCTAGAAGAAAGAAGACCATTTGAGGCAATTAATAGTGGAACATGTCCAGGAGTTTTAAAAGTTGAATTAAAGAATTGTTTTGGATTTTCTTTTTGGTATAATGTAGACATTTCTTTAATAGTTAATGCTCTATCTCTATCTGTAATTCCAGTGTAAGTTTGTTTATGATTAATACTAATTGAAAATGTTGGATGATCTCCATACGGTGCAGTGCCCATAATCATTTTTTTTGATTCTTCATCAAGTTGGTTTGAAAATGATAACATGTTGTGCATGTATTTCAGTTGTAATTTTTCTGCAAGCATATTATCAATTGCAAGGCAAATTAATCCACCAGCATGTTTTCTCATTCTAACAATATGTTCAGGAGTAACCAATTCTGCTGCAACTACCATATCAATTTCATTTTCACGGCCATCAGAATCATGAATCATTACAAACTCACCACGTTTTAATGATGAAATTGCAGAATCAAATGTCATATTAAAAATTAATTTTTAGTTATTATAAAGTTTACTAGATTTTTAGTTATTACCAATTTATTGGTAAGTAATATTCATTTTAAGATGTATTTTCCCAACACATCAGTCTCAATGTTAAGATTATCATTGATGTTTTTTGTTTTAAAATTAGTAATTTGTATTGTATGAGGTATGAGACAAACAGAAGCTAAATCATTTTTAACATCAACAACTGTTAAGCTTATTCCATCTAGAGCAATAGAACCTTTTTTGACAACATATTTTTTGAGTTTATTTGGAATTTTGAACCAGATTTTAACTTCTTTTGGTTTTTTTTCTATTTTTTTAATTTGTGCTACACCATCAACATGACCTAACACAAAATGTCCCTCTAATCTTTCACCTACTTTTAGACTTCGTTCTACATTAACTAAACTTCCTACTTTTAGATTTCCTAAGTCTGTTTTTTTCATTGTTTCATCAATCATTTCAAATGTGCAAATATTTTTTAGGATTTTAGTGGCACTAAGACATACACCATTCAATGCAACACTTTGACCAATTTTCAATCCCTTTGAATCTTTACCTAAATCAACAGATACCTTAATTGCACTACGATTTTTTGTGTTTTGTTCTATTTTCTTAATTTTTCCAGTACTAGTAATTATTCCAGTGAACATGTTACATCATTACATTTTCTGTATAAATAATGTTTAGATGATTTCCAATAATGCTTTAGCACGTTTATAATGAACTTCATCAATCATTTTTCCATCAATTACAATTGCACCTCTTCCCTTCTTTGTTGACTTTTCGTATTCTTTGACCACCAATTTAGACCAAGAAATTTCTGAAAAATTAGGGTGGAATATTTTATGAGTTGTCTTAATCTGATCAGGATGGATGATACTTTTTCCTGAATAACCTAATTCTTTTCCTAGTTTACAATCTTTCTCTAAACCTTTTTCATCCTTAATTTCTTGCCAAATTCCATCTATAGCAGAAACTCCTGCTGCGGCGGCTGCAACTGGTACTTTGTATCTAGAATACTTTCCACCAATTGGATTTCCTTTTGTATATTCAATCTGCATATCGTTCAATAAATCAAATATTCCAAATACTATAGCATCAATTCTCTTACTTGATGATGCAATTTCATAACAATTAATCACGCCCAGAGAGGATTCTATAGAAGGAATTAGACGTATTTTTTTTAATTTTCTTTTCTTTTCTAGATTAGAAATTATTTTCTCAATTTTTTTCAGTTCTTTTGCCGAATCAACTTTAGGTATTACTATGCCATCCAATCCTTTTTGAACAATTTTTTCTAAATCATTAGGAACTTTACCAGACTGAGGAGAATTAGTTCTAACATAGACTGATGCTTTGAAATCTTTACGTTCTTTCAGTTTTTTTGAGATTAATGTTCTAGCATTTTGTTTTTCTTTGTCAGGTACAGAATCTTCTAAATCAAAACAGACAATATCACCAGAGAGTGATTTTGCTTTTTCTAAGAATCGTGGATTATTTCCTGGTACAAAAACTAGACTTCGAAAAAGATTTGTCATTAAATGACTATGCGCCTTCAGGCTTCATTAAGATTTTGCCAAAGAACTTGCCAGATAGCATTTTTGTGTGAGCTTCTGCTGCTTGCTCAAATGAATATACTGAGTCAACTGCAGCTTTTATTTTTCCTTGACCCATCCAGTAGAGACCTTGGTCAAGTTCAGCTTTTGTTCCTTGTGTTGAACCTAGGACATTAATTCCTTTGAAGAATATGTGTCTAAGATCTATTTTTGCATCATAACCTGTTGTTGCACCACATGAAACTAGAGTTGCACCATATTTGAGCAATGTTAGTTGCTTGTTGAAATGAGTTTCACCGATGTGATCAAATGATAGATCAATTCCTGGTGCTTCACCTTTCTTTTTTGCAATTTCTTTAGTTATGCCACGAACTTCTTTGTGCCAGTCATCTTTTCTGTGATCTACTGCATAATCAGCACCTAATTCTTTACATTTTTCTAATTTATCAGGACTAGCAGTTGCAATTACATCACAGTTGTATAATTTTGCAATTTGAATACCAAATGAACCTACACCAGAACCACCACCCATGATAAGTACGGTTTGACCTGGAGTAATTTTACCTCTGCCAACTAACATGTGCCATGAAGTAAGTAGAGTCATGGATGCTGCGGCTGCATCGTCATAAGAAACTCCTTCTGGAATTTTTGAAACATTAACTTCTGGTAGATGACATTCTTCACTATATGCACCCCATAGTGGACCAGTTTGGAAACCCCAAACTTGTCTTCGGGTACAATCAAATTCTCTTCCACTTGTACAAGCACTACAAACTCTGCATGCTAAATTAGAATGAGAAACAACTCTGTCACCAACTTTGAAACCTTGTACATCTTCACCAACTGCAATAACATCTCCTGCAACATCAGAACCTGAAACATGTGGAACCGGAACTGGAATTGGAACACCTCTCATTCCCCAAATATCATTATAATTTAGAGCAGATGCTTTATTTGTAAAAACTACCTCATCTGGTTTTGGTTTTGGTGAATCAATATCTTCAACCTTGAGGATTTTTGCATAATCGTCATCAGGTGCATATTCACGGTATACAACTGCTTTCATAATTTCGAACCAATTTACCCCTAATTATATTTTTTTGAGATCAGATTCTATTGATTTTAAAATCTTTTTTTGGTTGTTGAGCAGACAATAGAATTTGTTTTAGTTGTTCGTCAGTAATTTGGCCTGGAGCTCGGCCTTGACTGGCAAGACCTAATAGGTAGTTTTCAACCATGTTTGCCAATTCAGGTTTTACCATTTTTACATTGTTTAGTCTCAATCTAGCTTCAGAACTAAGAATTTGTTTTAACAATGTATCTTTTTGTGCATTGAATTGATCTTCATTAGGTTGATCATTTGCATCAGGTGCATGTTCACTCATTTCAAACACTAAGAATAAATTTTTAATTTTGGTGTTGTTTGTATTAATTCACCTAAAATTTCTGTTGCAAGGTTATCTAATTTTTTCATTCCTTGACGACTTAGAATTCTGCCTTTTTTCTCTACTTGTTCAACATAACCTAATTTTTCTAATGCATGAGCTGCATTTCTAATAATGGCACCACTTGCATCACGATGATGACGTGCACCATAATACATTTTACGTTTACCATCACCATAGATAGTTCTCATATCATTAACAGTTAGAGGACCATGAAGGTAAATTTTTCTCAATATTGATGCACATCTAGTATACCACCAATCAGGTTGTTGTGGAGGTTTATCAGCATGTGCTCCGGTCTTGACAAAAGATGACCAAACAGGTGCAGGAATATCTTCATTTTTCAATATCTCAGTAAGTCTTGAGATGAATTCCTGTGCTGGTACATCGTAAACTTTAGCCAATGGAAAAAATTTTGATAATCGTCTTATAAATCATTGAGAAATTATCTTACGATACGTGTGATTACAATACGTACAAGTTATTCGTATGGATTTTGGTTTTGACCCAAGACGAATTTTTGATGCGATCCCAGGAGCAATAAATTTTTTACAATTTTTACAGAAACTGGAACTAACTTCAAAAGGCATCTTAATTTTAAATTTCAAACTAATTTTTTTAGCAATTTCAGCCTGTCTTTGAGCCAATCTAGGATTAGTTTTTGCATTAGATAATGCATTGTTAAATAGAATTTCTATACGTCTTGTGGCAATCTGTTTTTTGGAGTTTTTCATTATGTATCTATTTGAGATGTTACAAAATAAATTAATAGATGCAGTCAGCGGGATTCGAACCCGCGTCACAGGGTTGGAAACCCCGAATACTAACCAGGCTATACTATGACTGCATAAGGATTAAAAAAAATTTACCTAAATAAAAATGGTTTTTTCATATTCATAAGCAAGTCTACTTGCAACAAGATGAGCTTCTAAAGATGAATCATTTATTGAAAATGATTTGTCTATGATTTTATCGGTTTCATTATTAAAATGACCTTTTTGAAATCCACCTAGTATGATACATGAGTTTTCTTCAATTTGTTCAACCAATTTATCAAGACTAGTTTTTTGACCTTGGGTTGTTAATCCAATTATTTGAGTTGGTTTGATTTTTGATATCAATTGAGGTAAGGAAGAATTTTTCATTTCCATTAGAATTTCATCTTCAGATTCAATTTTTTTGGTGAGGAATAATTTTTCCATTAATCCCTGAAATCTATGGTAAGATTTTGGTAAACGAGTGTTATTGTTAATAGAAATAACTTCATCATTTACAGTATGAATAAAGATTTTGATTTTATTTTTATAAAAGACAGGAGTTGTGCAAAGAGACAGTAATGTTAAATGTATGATATCAGGTCTTCCACGTTTAATTTCATTATCAAGTCCTTTCATAGCTCCAAAATGCCAAGAATTATCGAGTAATGTATTAGAAGAATTTTTTTTGAATTTTTTTGAATATGATGTCACAGAAGGATGATTATGTATTTTTTTAGGTATTAGTTCAAGAGATGATTCTGCTAGAATGATGTAAAGCATTTGATTATTGTGGGATATTTGTTTTTAGTTGTTCCCATGCTGGTTTTGCATTTTGTTTTGTATCTATTAATCCAGAATTGCAGAAATATTCATCAATTCTTTCTAAACGAAATGAATTACTTGAAAAACCAGAACCTCCTATGCTTTGTATATCTTGAGAGACACAACTTCCTTTTGGTTTATCAAACAATCGAGAAACGGTGAAAAATTCAATTTGTGATTCATTTTCTTCAAAAAAGTTTAAGCTGGATTTGATGAATTGTTCTTGATGTATATCATATCCATTAACAAATTCAGATGTACTCCAACTAATTTCAAAAAATGCCAATTTTTGTGAAGAAAATATTTCCAGAGTTTTTTCAAGATCACCTATAGCCTCCAGTGGAGTTCTGTCAATGTCACCAACTATATCTGTAGGTTTGTATGAGAGAGCTATAAAATCACCCATTTCTAATTGAGGAGTTAATTCACGCACACCATTTGGAACCAGGTCTTTGTTAATGACATTTTCAAGTGATAGACTATTTCCAATTTTTACATCAGGATGGTTTGATTTGATTTCCGATGAGACATTATTAAAAAATTCCACAAAGGACGGAATTGTACCAGTTCCTCTCTGTAAGTAATAATCAATGTCTGCTGCAAATATTACATAGTCTATATTTTCATATCTAGAAAGAATTGCATCTAATACTCTAACAGTGTCAGTCTCAAGAGATTTTCCAATTATTTGGTTACCCATCCATGATGGAAATGGACCCAACCTATCTGCATTGATTACTGAAAGGTACAATGTTGTTTTGAGATTATATTTTTCATTTAGTTTCATCATGATGTCAGTAACACGCCAATCAAAGTTTCCTTTTTCAGGTTCCAATTGATCCCAATGTACATACAGATTTGTGCGTCCAATTCCAGATGTTGAGGCAATTTTATATGAGTTTTCTATATCAGCAATACTTGTTGGTGGGTTTATGGTATTAATCACTAGACCAATCTTTTCGTTTTGAGATATTTGGTCACTTGGTGATGAGATAGTGTCAACTGAGTCACTTTTTGTTAGGAAGTATGCAGATGAACCACCTATTGCAACGACTAAGATTACAATTCCAATAATTTTACTATTCAATAAGAGTTGAAATGAACATGTATTCTAAAATGTTGTTATTTTCTTATCCAGAAGTACATCCACTATATCCACATTCAATACAAATGTGACAGCCCTCAGTTAAGACAAGAGTATTCTTACAGGTTGGGCATAGTTTTTCTTCTATTTCAGGTTCTGCCATTACATGATCTTTTCGAGGAAGTTCTTGTGGTGTAGTAACTTTGAGTGCGTCGTTAATCTGTTTTAGGATGTAGGGGTTTTTGATGTTATTTGTAATATAATCATGCAGATAGTCAGTAGCAGTAACTTCAAATGTTTTTTGAGAGTTTTCACCTGTCATGTGAAGTACCTGTTTATGTCTTGAACCATCACGATAAACGGTAATTCCTTTTAGACCTAATTCATGAGCCAACAGATACGCTGCTTTGACATCTTCGGCAGAAACATCATTTGGCATATTGATTGTCTTTGCAATAGCATTTCCAATCCAGTCTTGCCATACTGCCTGAGCCATTAAATGATCAGTCCAATGAATATCCATTGCAGTAACAAAGATGTTCTGAATCCATTCTGGAATTTCATCAAGTCCTTTTACTGAACCATAGTTATCAGCAACTTTTGCCAATAATTCCTCACTGTAAAGACCATTTTCCTTTAGAACTTCTTCAAATATTTTATTTGTATAAAAGAATCTTCCAACAGTGACACGTTTTTCAAATACAAGAGCAAATGTTGGTTCCATTCCATTTGAACAATCTGCTAACATAGATAATGTTCCTGTTGGCGCAACAGTAGTTGTAAGAACATGTCTAACTCCATGTTTCTGGATTTTTGTAATTAGAGCATCCCAATCATAATAATGTCTTTGTTTTGGTTTTTCATAATATCCAGCAATTGGAATTTTACCTTCAGGATATTCTGTCTTTGAACAAAGTGGGAATGCTCCACGAGATTGTGCTAAAGCAACACTTTCTTCCATTGAATAATATGATAATGCTTCAGATAGTTTACCCATAAACTCGTAACCTTCTCTTGAGTTGTAGGAAATTCGTAATTTGTATAACAAGTCTGCAACACCCATTACACCAAGACCAATTCTTCGTGATTCTTTTGATGCAACATTAATCTCTGGAACCGGATAATGATTTACATCAATTACATTATCTAAGAATCGAGTTGTCTTTCTAATAATTTCTTCATATTTTTGCCAATCAAATTCATATTGTCCATCTGCTGTTCGTTTTGTGAGATTTGCTAAATTAATTGATCCTAAATTACATGATTCGTAAGGATAGAGACTTTGTTCGCCACATGGGTTTGTTGCTTTAAGTGGTCCACCACGTGCTTTAGCAAATACATTGTACTTGTTAATTAAGTCAAAGAAAATTAAACCAGGTTCTGCACTTTTCCATGCAGAGGTTGCAATAAGATCAATTAGATGATGTGAATTGATTTCACGTACTGGACTTTGATCTCGAGTACTTCGTAGTGTATACGTACCATCTTGACTGTCTACAAGTGCATTCCAAAAGTCACCCCAAATTCCAACACTGACATTAAAGTTCTCTAGAACACCAGGTTCTGTTTTGTTAGTAATAAATTTCTCAATGTCTGGATGAGATACATCCATGATTCCCATGTTTGCACCTCGTCTCTTTCCTCCTTGTTTGATTACATCTGTAACAGTATTGATGATATTCATGAATGATACAGGACCAGAAGCAACGCCAGATGTAGATGCAACAATATCACCTTCCTCTCTTAATTCTGAATAATTAATTCCAACACCACCACCTGATTTGAAGATTAGTGCAGCATCAGATGTTGTTTTCATTATTTGTGCCATGTCATCAGGCATTCCTAATACGAAACACGCAGATAGCTGTCCAAGACGTCCACCAGCATTCATCATAGTAGGTGAGTTTGGTAAGAAAACTTGGTTTACCATTAAATCAAAGTATTCGGTAATTCTTGCACCATAATTTGTAAATTCTTTTGCTGCAAGTTTTGTTAATAGATCTTTAAAGCTAATCTTTGCCTGACCTTTTTCTGCAATATCGATATAACCATTTACTAAACCTCTAAAATGATATTGGTTGAGATAATATTCATCAATTTTGAATTTGTAATTGAATTGATCTAATTTTGTAAGATATTCTTTTGCTTCTTCAATATTTTGTGGGGTATTACCTGCTGCATTGAAAATAGATGAATCATGTAAAAGATCACCAATTCCAATTAGAACTGCAACTCTTTCAAATAACTGAGTTGGATTTTCAGTAATCTCATTTTTATTATTTCTGAAGAGATATCTAGATGCTAAGACTCGAAGACAATTAAGATCAAAGTCTTTTGAAACAGGATCAAGTGTTTTTGTGTTAAGAACCTTCATCTTCTCATCACGAATCTTTCGTCTCTCGTGTCTATACAGGATGTATGATTTTGCAATCTCACTGTGTCCTTGTTCTATCAGGGTTGATTCCACCATATCTTGAATATCTTCAACGCTTGGGGGATTTTCAGTACCAAATCCTTGAGATGATAACTTGCTTAGAACGCCGTCGGTTAGGGTTTGTGCAAGATCACGATCGCCTTCACTGGTTGCAAGTAGTGCTTTATAGATCGCAGTTGTAATTTTATCCTGATCAAACTTTGTTGTGACTCCATTTCTCTTTCGTATTTCCGCGAAAGATGACTCTATCTGTGAATTTTCAACCAATTATAATCCCCAAGAACATCTTAAACAGAACAGCTTAAAAATTCTTTGGGAATTAATTTTGCAACAATGGGTAAATTAATTTCACAACGAAAAATTTCGTAGCGTTTTATAGATTTTCATAGTGATGATTGTGAAATCAAGTTTTAGATTTTATTTTCAAAATTGATCGAAACGAATTTCGGATCAGAAAGTAGTACAAAAGCAAGAATGCTATTTACTTAAAGTTTCATGCCTAAAAATTCCTAATGGAAATTTATTTTGTGTGTTTAATTGGTTTGAATGACGAAATTAGCGAAGATGCTTTTTCAATCGCCTTTTTTATATCGTCTTCCTTGGCTTTTGGATCAAATGGAAGTTTTACAAGTAAGCCACCATCTAATGTCTTTGAGATTTTGTTATACTCAGATATAATATCACTTTTAGCAGTTAATTTACCGAGTTCAACATAGTTTAATTCCAATCCTTGAGAATAAAGATCGCCTTCTAAGACGTCCATAATTGAGTTCTTACCATATTTTTCACTATCAAGTATAACAAATCTTGTTAATTCATCACTATCAACCATCGCAATAGATACATCAATTCCCATCTCTTGACCTTTTTTATGTGCAATGTCAACTGCAGTTTCTAAGACTTTGTTTAGAATTTCTTTTCCTTCTTTATCATCTTTATGTCCAAGTATTTTGTAAACAGCTTCTTTCAATCCAACAAGATTAAGAATTAAAGAAGAATTATTTTTTTGCATAAATTGAGTTTTTTCTGCAAGTATTGGATTTACACCACGTCTAATTAGATCAGAAACATCTTTGTTGCGTGTTGCCATTGCAGCAATTGCAGGTTTCATTAGTAAGACAAGTCTAGCTCTGAAGTAGGTTTCATCTTTACTTGATTCAAGTGCTAAACGTGGAAGGTTAATAGATAATGATCCTAATTTTATTGATGGTTCAGAAGTTTTGCTAGAGTGTCTGATTGCATTAGTTGAGGACATTCCTTTGGAGAAGGTTACATTTCCACCATGAGATACAGTTTGTGCAAGTATTTCAGAATGATCACTAACTTTTCCTTTCTCATAATCAACAACTAATCCAATTTTTGGTGCAGGTGTTACTTTGACAAATGTGTTGTATGCAGAGAAGATTGTATTAATTAATTTTTTATCACCTGATAATGGGACTCTAAAGGATAGTATAGTTGGAGATTTATCAAGACTAGTAGATGTAGAAGACATTGTAAAGATATCTACAAGTGTTTTTTCAATGTCAGGATATGTTTTTGAGAATTTTCCAACTACCACAGCTAAATCATCGATTACTATTTCTTGTGATGATTCTTTTGATAATAAATTAAAGATCATTGGAAGTAATTTTCCTAGGTCGTGAAGTGTTTTTGGTGCAGGAATTCTTGTAACTCCAGGACACTTGCCTTTTAGATCAATTCCGTCATCAATTAGTTCTTTGAGGTTGAGGAATATGGTATCAGGAATTAATGACCATAAACCAAGATTAGAGATATGTAATTCGCCAGATAGGTGAGAATCAGCTATATCTTTTGGTAATGTATTTGTAAGTAGGTATTCAGCTAGAGTGTTTTTTCCACTATTGAATAGTATATCTTCAACACCATTTCGGATATTTTCAACATTTGTGAACATTTCTTGAATGTCAAATACAGGCATTCCAAGTCTTGCAAGTTTATTTCTATATTCTTCATGACCATGCTCCAATAGAACATTATTTACCATTTCACGAATTAATGAGCCGGTAAGATATGTTGTCTGAAATTTGTAGATTCTGTTTTCTACTTCCTCTGTAATTTTTTGTGATAATTCAAGTGGAAGACTTCCTTCACGTACTAGAGATTGAATGATTTTGTCAGAGTTGAATTCCTCAATGGAATCGTGTGATGTTCTGACATACATTTTTCCACTTTCGATGATAGATCTCTCTTCAATTTGTCTGGCTAGACTTAGAACCAGTTTTCCAAGATTTGTGATAGTATAACGTCTTTCAGATTTGTTTAATGCAACAAGGGATTGTCTAAGAAGTTTTCTTAAATGATAAGCAAATTTACCACTTTCTTTTTTTGATTTAAAGCCTGCCAGAGATTTTAGCTCAGAATAGGTCAAAGGGCCCTTAGAGTTTAAAATTCTCAAAATATCTATTCTGTTTGGACTAGCCATAACAGAGAAGATCATTCTGACACGTTTCGATGTTGATTGCAGACGACCATCACCTTGAGTATCATCACCCAATTCTAGATCTAGATCGTTGTCGTCAACGTCGACATCGACGTCTGCATCCATTTCTAATTCTTCTTCAAAATCTGCGTCCTGCTTCCCCATTGAATTTGTAAAGAAAAAATTAGGTATTAAGGCTTGTTGTTACTAGTACATAGATCAAAAAAGATCATTTCTCTTCAACATCTAAAGAAAATTCTGATGTAGACAAAGTGTGATTACATGATGGACATTTATTGTTGTAATGTTTTAGAACATCTTTAACAGACTTTAACATTTTCATTGCAAAGATCTTTTCTCCACATTTTCCACAAATAATTTCTACTGCCATAATAAATCAATATTTAGACGACAATTAAAAATTAAGAAAATTTTTTTTAATAAATTCAATAAAATTGATTTACTGTTTTTCTAAGACAATTCCACGTTCATCAAAACCCATGATTTTGATAGACGTACCAATTGGTAGATCTTCAGGAGTAGGTATTTTGCCTAAAAATCCAGATACTCTGATACCTGAATCATCTAATTCCATAACAACCCAAGCATATGGAGCCAAGTCCTCAAATCCTGCAGGAGGTACAGTCATTATAGTATAAGTGACAACTTTTCCAGTTCCTTTTAGAATAGAATCTTCAAATCCTTTGTTTCCACATTTTTTACAATAGTAAACAGTCGCAAGATGTAACTCACCACATTTAGTACACTTTCTGGCAAGAATGTTACCAGCCTTTGCTGCTTCTATAAATTCAGGTTTTGCAGACAATTTTACACACTTTGGAACACGTGAACTGCACAACTTGCTCCAGTAGCACCAAAGTTTTGTGTCAATCCGATTTTTGCGTCATTAACGGTTCTTTCACCAGATTTTCCAGTTAGTTGCTCAAATACTTCAACAACTTGGCCAACACCAGTTGCACCAATTGGATGTCCTTTTGATTTTAAACCACCAGAGGGATTAATAGGAATTGAACCGTTTAATTTAGTCTCACCGTTTCTTGCAGCTGTTGCACCAGTACCTTTCTCAAAGAAACCTAGATCTTCAGTGTCAACTACTTCTGCTACAGTAAAACAATCATGAACTTCAGCAAAGTTAACATCTTTTGCAGTAATTCCGGCCATCTTGTATGCTGCTTCTGCTGCAATTTTTGTACTTGGAATAGTTGTTAATTTTTCACGTCCTTGTAATGCTGCTGGAGAACCACCACGTCCAGAACCAATTACCTTGACATAGTCTTTTGAATGTTCTTTAGCAAATTTTTCATTGCATAGAATAACAGAACTTGCTCCATCAGAAAATGGACAACAATCATATAATTTTAAAGGACTTGCAACTACTGCAGAGTTCATTACATCATCAATACTAATTTTTTTTCTTAAGTGTGCTTTAGGATTTAATATTCCATTTTCGTGATTCTTAACTGCAACACTTGCAAGATCTTCTTCGGTTGCATCAAATTCATGTAGATATGCACGTGCCATTGATGCAAACAAACCAGGGAATGATGCACCTGCTTGACCTTCATAAAAGAAATCAGAACAATAAGAAAAGTAGGTTGTTGTCCAGTCAGTACCTGTATGTGTAACTTTCTCAGTACCAGTAACTAGTACAGCATCATAAAATCCTGCTGCAACATTTGCAAATGCTTCTCTAAAAGAAACAGAACCACTTCCACATGCAGATTCAATAGATAATGAAGGACACTCAGAAATACCTAGATTACTCATAACCACAGGACCTAAATGAACTTGCTTATCTGCTACACCAAATACATTAGATATGTAACCTGCTTGGATTTCTTTAGGCTCAATACCAGCACTTTCAATTGCACCAACAGATGCTTGTAGTGTAATATCAGAGATACTATCATCAAGTTTACCATATTTTGTACTACCTCCACCTAAAACACAAACACTTTCTCTTTCCACAAAAATTTGCTGACCTAGTCCCTATAAAAATTGATCAAGTAATTTCATTAACTTAAAACATTTCTAAGAGATATGAGAAAAAAGATCCAAGTTTCTGTTACAAAATCTGAAAAACGAAATGTAACAAAATCAACTAAAAAGATTGTGGACAATTTTAAGACAGAGATTGATCAATACTATGATGAAAATGGGTTTGTTTCATTTTCTGTAAAGAGTAAAAAATACATAATTTTAGGAACAAATTCACCAAAAGAAGGAATTTGTGAATGTCCAGAGTGTCATGTAGGACAACTATCAGTCATAAAATCAAATACAACAAAGAAACGATTCATAGGATGTACAAATTATCAGAACGGCTGTAAAGCATCAGCTCCATTATTACAAAAAGCAATGCTAAAAGTTCTAAAAACTAGATGTCAAGAATGTAATTGGCCAACTGTGATTTTTAGATATTCAAGGAAACAAGAGTGGAGAAGACAGTGTGCAAACATGAAATGTAAAACTAGATCTTAAAATCAGAGTAGATGTCTGTTCGTCTATTCTTTAGTAAAGGTAATTTTTTTCTAACTTCATGAACTTTATTCAAAGAGATGTTAACGTAGCCAATTCCTTGTCGCTTTTTCATATCTAGTAAGATACGACCATAAGGATCAATTGCTAAACTTCGTCCAGAATATACATGACCTAGATGATCAGGGGCTATCACATAACAACCATTTTCAATTGCACGTGATTTGTTTAATGTTAACCAATGTTCCTCTTTCATAGGACCATTTACCCATGCAGAAGGTACAACTAGAATTTCAGTACCAGATGAAGCTAACGTTCTTGACATTTCAGGGAATCGTAAATCATAACAAATGAGCATTCCCATTTTCCCAACAGAGGTTTTTGTTGGAAGTGGTATTACTGAACCTGATGACATCTTATCAGATTCTTTGAAACCTAAAGCATCGTAAAGATGAATTTTTCTGTATTTTCCAGTTATCTCCCCTTTTTTGTTTATGATGAATGAAGTGTCATATACACGATCCTTTTTTCTGCTCTTTTCATACATTGTACCTACTATACCAATTGAATTATCCTTTGCAGATTCTGCAACAGCAGATACAAAGTCTCCATTAATTGTTTCAGCTTCTTGTGCAACCTGTTTTGCTGTTTGTTTTGATGGAGTGTAAAACATCATGTATTCAGGAAAAGTACACATATCTGCACCATTTTTTGCGGCTTGTTTTATGTAATCTAGAATTTTTGGGAGATTTTTTTTCTTCTCAGTTGATGCTTTGAATTGTACAATTGCAATCTTTGACATGATTAATCTAAAAATTATGAAAATAAAAAGATAGTTTAGAGTTGTTTTCCTGCAAGAAACCAGTTCTCTTTTGGGTTTTCATCAAAGACTATAATCACATGATCTTCTTTTGTTTTTAGAATTTCAACTGCAGATTTTGTGATAGCCTTTGCAAATTCCTGTTTTTGTTCTTCAGAACGTCCAGGATATAGTGATACGTGTACATACGGCATGACTTGTGAAAGTAATTATGATAATTTAATTGGTTGAATTAACGCCAGTCATCTCTACGGTAACCATATCTAGAACCATAAGTCTCAGACTTGTTGGTTTTCTTATAGAAATAACCAACACCTAATCCTAAGAAGAAACCACCAATGTGTGCCAAAAATGCTACACCACCACCTGCAACACCAAAGCCACCTATGAAAAATGGTAACAAGTTTTGAAAGATTAACCAGAACGGCAAGAAAAATTTTGCAGGAATGTGCATCATACGCCAGAAAAATCCTAACATGACAAACGTCATGACCTTAGCTCGTGGGAACATTACCAAGTATGCACCTAAAATTCCAGCAATTGCACCAGATGCACCAACTGCAGGAATTCCACTTCCTGCATCACCATAAATGTGAATCAAGCCAGCACCGACGCCCCACATTAAATAAATTCCAATATACTTTACTTTACCAAATTTGGCCTCAATATTATCACCAAAGATCCACAAAAACAACATGTTTCCTCCAAGATGCATTATTCCTCCATGCATGAATGTTGAAGTAATCAAAGTCAGTTCAGGAATTGCAGGACAATTAATAATTTCAGCACCAGTGTTAATTCCATCAATCTGACCTGTAACACATCCAGGAACTGCTCCCCAATTCAAAAACATATTCATTGCTTCACGATTTGAAAATTCAATGAATTGACCAGTGATTGCAACTTCAATTCCAAATACTATAACATTGATAATGATTAGCGCAATGGTTAGTTTTGGTTTAAATCCTGGTGGGTGTGGATTTTCATCTCTTAATGGAAGCATGAATCAATCAAAGTTTGTTTAGTTTGTATAAGAATTTTCAGGTAGAACTAAACTGAGATGATTCCTTCTTTGACTAAGAATTGAATTCCAGATGCAAATGTATTATCATCAATTTGTCCATCAGCCCACCATGCAGCATTGTTTCTAACCCAATCAGGAATGGTTGCATTATCATTTTGTACACCACTTGCAGTAGTTGGTACTGAAATGATTCCTTGTTTTATCATAAACTCAATTCCAGATGCAAATGTGTTATCATCAATTTCACCATCAGACCACCACTTTGCATTGTTTTTCACCCAATCAGGAATGTTAACAGATTGTGTTGGTGCAGGTGTAACAATAAATGAACTACTAGTAGATACTCCTACTTCAAACATTTGGGATGCTTGGAAGAATTCATCATAGTTAGAAAAGCCTTCACCAGTCAATACTAAATTCAAAGTGTACATGCCATCATCAGGTATTGTTATCATGTGTGTAGCAATTCCTTCTATTGATTTTATACCTACAAACAGCTCAGGAGTATCACCTGTCATCAAATTGAATTGATTACCTTGTGGATCGACTAAACCAAATGCATAGATGACATCTTTTACTAAACCGCCATTATTATCAAAGAAAGAAAATTCAAATGGAATTTCATCGCCAACACCATATTTAGAGTCCCATGAAATTATTGCTCTATATCCATTATCAAATGACATGTCAAATGAGTTTTTTTCAGTATTTCCTTGAGGAATTAATTCAAAGTTCATTGTTTTAGAAGATTCGTGAGAGGTACCTAAGACTTCATTAATTCTTTGTAATTCAGTTCCAGTTACTAAAAAGTGAACAATATTTTCAGTTTCAGAAGAATATGGATCCATAACTAGAACTCTTTGATCAACCTCAACACCATCTACATAGCCTTTGAATGATTTTTCTGGATTGTATGGCTCAAATGATTTTGGAACACGAATCTCTTCATGAACCATTTGAACTAATTCAATATATTCAGGAGTCCAATCAAAAGGCATGTCAAATGATATTGCATTATTACTTTGATTAAATGCAAAATTATCTACATCATCATAATAGGTTTTAACGTTTACAGGAATTTCTGCTGAAGCAGTTTTAATGAAAAAACTTTGGTCTTGTGCAACACTGACAAAAGTATCAAAGTTTAGTGGTTCAGCAACTAAAGTTCGTGGACTAGTGGCACCTTCAATTGAAACTTTAACATTATACAAGCCACCTTTTTCAAAGATTGGACCATCAATGAGTGGTCTACCGTCACCTCTTGCAAATAATCCCCCAGCAGTTCCATGTACTTCACCATAATATTCAGTACATTTCCAAGGTTTTGCTTCATAACAATCTCCTTTTGGTCTAACTTCAACATTTAGTTCACCATCTTCATCATAGAAATAATTTCTAGCTAAAAGATCACCACTTCGCCAAACTTCAACACGATAAGTAACCTGTTCTAAATTTTGATCAGTTAACATATCATAGAAACGAATTGCAATATTTGCTGAATCAACTTCACCTGCAGTCATATCAGCAGGATCTAGTTGAGTAAATATTGTAACTTGCATGTCACCAAAACTAATTGGAGGAGCAGCATCACCACCTAAACCATGACCAAAAGCATCTTCACTTAGAAATGGAAGTGTAACAAAAACAGCTGCAATGAGTAATAGACTTTTGTAGTACAATTACCATTTTTAGTCGTGAATCACCTATTAATGATTCGATGATTTGCTTCAGATTTCACAAGTTCATTTTTATTATATCTTAAAAGATTCCAGTTGTGAAATACATTTTTCTTTTATTGTTAGTTCCGTTACTCACAACACCTGCATTTGGTGCTGCACCTCTTCTTCCTGAAGATTATGAACAGATAATTCCTTCAGAAAATGGAACACTCAACATTGGATTGTCAGTGGATCCACCAGCAAAAGCAAATGAAGTTTCAAAACTACACATTGGTTGGATTAAACCAGGATTTAACAAGATTCAAGAACACATAGATTACAAAATTACGGTTATCAAAGACGGTCAGAGTATTTTTGGACCAATTCCTCTTACACATACATCTATAGGAACTGTGAAAATTCCTGTTGAATTTACATCAAATGGAGAACATCAAATAAAAATTGAGATGGAAGGAATTTTGTTCCAACCAATTCCACTTGAAACTACATACTTTACAATTAATGTTGGAGGAGAACAGACAATACAAGAAAACAATAATGAAGGTGGAGGTTGTCTAATTGCAACTGCAGCTTTTGGTTCAGAGATGTCACCACAAGTTCAACAACTTAGAGAAATTAGAGATAACATAGTAATGCAAACAAGTTCTGGAAAATCTTTCATGACAGAATTCAACCAGATTTATTATTCATTTTCACCTCAGATAGCAGACTATGAAAGAGAAAATCCAATTTTCAAAGAAGCAGTCAAAGTAACACTAACACCAATGCTAACATCATTTTCACTTTTGGCTCATGTACCAATCGATACAGAACAAGAGATGTTAGGTTATGGGATTGGCGTAATACTACTAAATGTAGGAATGTACTTTGTAGCACCAGCCATATTATTTACAGCAATCAAAAAGAAACTTAGAAAATAAAATTATTTTTTCTTTGCAAATGATGCTGCACCAATTGCTATTCCTATAACACCTAATACAATTGCAACATAACTAATTGTAGAACTATCATCAGATGGTTGTTCTTTTAATTCGTTAATTGTTTCTTGTAATTCTCTTATATCACCACGTAAATCATTAATTTCACGTTCAAAGTCACCAACTTCAACTGTGTTCGATTCTATCACAGGAAATTGTAAGACAGATGGCTCTTCAACTTTTAACGGATGCATTGCAAGATTTACATTTTGTTCATTAATTGTTCCAAGAAAGTTTAGTTGTGACCAACCAGAAAATGTAGGAGTGATTGGTGATTCGTATTTACCTGGAACATCAGTTGTTTGTAATGGCATAGTAATAGATTCAGTATCAACTACTAGTTGAATTTTCAAAGTTTTTCGTAAACCCTCGACCCCTTTTTCAGAATCAAATGGCTGATCTGCAGCCTCTTTGCTTTTGTCCATTTCACTGACATAAACAATTATGGCATTTGATTCTCCAGTTACAATTGGCTTATTCTTCCAGTCAATCTCAATTCTATAATCACCAACTGAATCTGATTGGTGTGCAAAAACACCACTAAGGAATAAAGGTGATATCAGAAGTGCGGTGATCAGGAATGCATTATTCACAAATTGGCATAAAAATTGTTTTAATAAAAATCAAAGCAGTACATTAGTCGATAAAAACATCATATTCTGGAGATCATTTTTATTGTCTAATTCCGGAATTAACCTAATGAATAACAAGACTCTAAGTTCCTTATTCGTTCTTTTTGCAATTGTTTCAATCGGAATGACTGCAGCACCTAGTGCATTTGCTGAACACTCAATGAATGCAACAGTAGAGAACGCTCAAGGTTCTTCGACTCCGGGATGTGAACCAGATTGTTTCATCCCAGCTACAGTTACCATTGGTGTTGGTGGAATGGTTACATTCTCTAACAACGACACTGCAGCACACACATCCACAGCAGGAACTCCAGCTGATGGACCAAGTGGTGCATGGGACAGTTCATTAGTTATGATGAACAGTGCATATACAACCCCAGCACTTGATGCAGGTGAATATCCTTACTTTTGCATGGTACATCCATGGATGACAGGATTGGTAATTGTTGAAGAAGAAAGTCATGACGATCATGGTGATGAACACGCTGAAGAAGCAGAAGATCATGGTGATATGGAAATGCAAACACTAACTGCAGCAGATATTTCAATTGATGTTGCAGATGGTGCAAAAGCAGGTGAGCAAGTAGCAATTGATGTTACAATTAGCGGTGAACACGTTAACTATGATATTGTTGCAACTCATAATGGTGAAACAATCCTAGATGAGAGTGGTAATCACTCACATACAGGAGAAGGTAGTCACACTACATCAGCACTTAGTGCAGATGCATCTGATGACAACCCAATTGATGTTACAGTAACATTCCAAGGATTTGGATTACCAGATGCTGAGAAGACAGGTCCAATTGGATTAACCAATTCAGCTCAAGCAGTTCCAGAATTTGGTGCAATAGCAGCAGTCATTCTTGCAGTAGCAATTGTTTCAATAATTGCAGTATCAGCAAAATCAAGACTTAGCTTTATGCCAAGAATCTAGACAAGACTTTTTTTCCTTTTATTTTTATTTTTTTTCTAGTACAATTGTAGTATGTACCAATTTGTATAATAATAAAAATTGTAAAAACAAAATGATAGATAGTCCCTTAACGTGTCATAACATGAACTTCATCGTCTAACTAGAATTCTGTCTATCAGTTTTTTTTTATTTTCGACGAATCATAGCAATTACGGCTAAGATTACACCAGCTGCACCAAGACATAAACCGAAAACACCAAAGTTGTAGGCATTTTGTATGTCTATACCACCTGCAGTTAAACTGACTTCACCAACATTTGATTTTAGATTAGACACATCTTTTTGCAATGAAGATAATGCATTTTTTACTGCACCAATTTCACCGGCAGAAGATGAGCCACTAACTGGCGGAAATGCAATGACTGATTGACTTTCAACATCTTCAATAGGAATAACAACATCAACTGCTAACCCGTTTAATTCACCTACTAATTTTACAGACATTGAACCTGTTTTGGTAGGTAGAATTTTTGCATAATAATGTCCAGGACGTGGATCGGAATTAATGTCAAGTGTTTTAGTTGCACCACCAGAAATTAGTGTTGCAGTCATGCTTTTGAAAGCACTATTTACTCCAGTTCTTAGCCCTTCTCTTTCTCCAGATTCTGCAACCTCAATTACAATTTTGTTTGGTAAATTAACAACTGGAGGTTCTTCTCCCCAACCAGCCTCAATTTCATATTGTTCAATATGAATAGTCGTATGCGCAAATGCCGAGGACATTCCAAAACCTGAAAGAAGAAGAATGCTCAATAAAAGAAAAGATTTTTTCAACAATTATCAATTCAATTCTTACATTATTATCTTTACTAAGATAGTACAAATTTCGAATAGGTATTTCTTTAAATTATAAGTATACAGATTTGATACAATTGAACAAAATCTGGATTCTTCCTGTGTTAGTATTTGTTTTAGGATTCCCACTAGCCAGTGCACATCCATTTTTGTTAGATTCTGAACCAGGACAAGGTCAAAATGCACCAGCAGGCACAATGCAAGTTATTACAAATTATTCAGAAGCTGTTGAGATTGGTTTTTCAGAACTTAAAGTGTATGATGCAAATGGAAATCAAATTGATAATAGAGATACAGCATACAATGATGGAGAAACATCGCTTATAGTTACTACACAACCACTTGAGGATGGAGTTTACACAATAACTAGCAAAGTTTTATCAAAAGTTGATGGTCACTTAGTTCAAGCAGCTATAGTCTTTGGAGTGGGTGATGTAAAAATTGATTCATCATTATTAGAAACACAAGAAAGTTCAGAGACTACATTCATTCCAGAATCAATTGCAAGATTTCCAGGATTAGTAGGACAAACAATTGTTCTTGGAGGAGTAATAGTATCAATTACAATTTGGTCATCACAACAAACTAGATTCAGAGAAGTTTTTGGTGAGATCCATGAACAATTCAAAGTGAAATTTTCAAAAATTATTGGCTATGGGGTAATTGCAACATTTGCATCAAATTTCATAATGTTAGGTGTTCAGACATGGAGATTAGAAGTGTCGCCGTTAGAGGTTATTGGAACTACATTTGGTACAACATGGCTAATTCGAATGATTATTACTATAATTATAATTGGAATTTGGTTTTGGATGGAAAAGAAAAAAGAAATTTCAATTAAAGGACAAATTCCATTACTAGTAGCATCATTAATTTTGATTGCAACTACCACAATGATGGGTCATGGTGCATCAACAGAATTAGAAGCCCCATGGATTTTGGATTATACTCATAATTTATTATCATCAATATGGATTGGTGGAGTAATATTTTTTGCATTTGTAGTACTTCCAACAATTGCAAAAATTGATAATTCAATAAAGGAGAAGATCACACTAAGTTTGATTCCAAGATTTTCAGGATTATTCATTATAGCAATTGGAATTTTAATCATAACTGGTCCAACCTTACTATGGTTCTTAGATGATAATGTTGGTTCCCTTACAGAATCTACGTATGGAAAATTAATTTTAATTAAAATTGGAATTGCCGCAATAATGATTGCGTTTGGTGGGTTGTATCAAGTAAAATTCCTAAAAAATACACATGATTTTGAGAAATTAGATATTTCAAAGAAGATCAGCAAGCCATTAAAATTTGAAGCTGGATTAGGTATTGTACTACTAGCAGTTGTTGCACTTTTAGTAAATTCTTCATTGCCTGCAGGAGAGATTCAATCTGCAGATGCAATACAAGGAACATTTGGTTATCAATCAAGTCTATTTTCTGAAAATGCAAAATTTGATGTTAAAGTATTACCAGCAGGAATTGGATCAAATACAATCTCAGTAATAATTTCATCGTTTGATGATAAACCGCTTGAAGATATTTCTGGATTGAAGATTAAAGTTTCAAATCCACAAAAAAACATAGCGCCAATTGAAGCTGAAGTTATTGAAGATGCACAAAATTCAATCATAAAATATTCTGCAGATACAACATTTGGATTTGCAGGAAACTGGCAAATTGAATTAGAAGCTCAAAGAGTAGAAAACTCTAATGAAAATGTAATATTCAATATTCAGATAAAACCATCATTAAGTGATATTAGAACTGAAATTACCGAGTATGATTTTCCAGCAGATGATACAGCTCCACTATTTCCAGTTTATGACGGAAAAAACATTTGGATTTCTGATGCACAAAAACCACGGTTGTGGAAGTTTTCAATAGAAGATGAAAAATTTACATCATACACGTTTGATGGATTAACAACAATTTTCATGGATATGGGTAAGGATGGAAAAATTTGGTTTACAGATACACCTAATTCAAAAATTGGAAGTTTTGATCCTAAAACTGAAAAATTTGAAATAATAAAACTACCACAATTTACTTTGGTAAGTAAGAAATCACTTCCAACATCTGTAGCAGTTGATAGTGAAAATAATGTTTGGGTGGCAGTAATTGATCAATCAATAATTTTAGAATATAATCAATATTCAAAGAAATTCAAAATAATCAATACCATCACTCCTGAAGCAGGTCCAACCGCAATAGAGATAGATGGTTCAGATAATGTATGGTTTGCAGAATCACTAGTAGGAAAACTTGGAAAAATTGATGCAAACACAAAAGAAATGACTGAATTTGTTCCTCAAGAACCAATGGCAGAACCATTTGCATTAATGATTGATAAAGAAGAAAATGTTTGGGTGGCAGAACATATTGGACCTGCAATAACAAAATTTAATCCAATTTTAGAGGATTTTAAGAAAGTAAGTATTGCAAATCCAGAATCATTACCATTTGGAATGGCATTTGACAAATATGATAACATGTGGGTTGCACAGCACGTCATAGATAGTTTGGTTGTATATGATCAAAGTAGTGAACAAATGATTCAAGTTGCAATACCAACTGAAGGATCATTTACACAATTTGTAATTGCTGACGATGATGGAGATATTTGGTTTGTAGAACAACGTGGAGGGAAACTAGGTAAAGTTTCAATCAGTGCAGTACCTAGTCAAAGCATAGTCATTCAAGAAGAAACATCTGAAAGTATAATGTATGTTGAATTAGTTGCACCAATTATTGCTGCAGGAATTATTGCAACAGCATTATTTTATGTCAAAAGTGTAAGAGATAAGAGAAGAGTTGATGAGTTAATCTCCACTAAGTAAAATAAGAGTGAGGACAATTTTACAATATGAAGATCATATTATCATTACTGTTAGTTTTTTTTGTAACATTTTCAATTGGCACAGCATTTGGTCATGGAGCAGGTATTGAAGCATCACCATTAATTTTTACAAATGACAGACAAATCAAAGTTACAGTAGAATTACTCCCATCAGATTTTTACAAATCAGATCAGAAAATAGTAAAAATTGATGCGTACGATCATACAAATCGTGAAACTATTACAAATGCTAGTTTCAAAGTTGAGATTTTTAATGATAATCAACTAATGTTAGATGAATGGTTTTACGCAAAAGATGGAAATTTAATTTTAGAAGTTGATCCAGAAATTGTTGTAACTGATAAAAATAGTATTGAAATTTCTGGAGAGAAAAATAATTTTGGTTTATGGGAAAAAACTGATGAAGTACCATTAATCATAACTGGGCCAATTTTTAATGAAGGAGGAATATACACATTCAAGATTACACTTGACGCACAAGATGAGATTGGAATTCTTAGTGATGTTGAGTTTGAGGTACAAGTTAGTGTGACTTTTGTAGAATACTATGAAGAAGATACGGGTGAAAAAGAAACAGAGTTTCGAGTAAAATCCTATTATGATAAGATTAGTAGTTTTGAGTATGATACAAAAGCAAATAATGCAAAAATCAGTTTTCCATTTGATTTTTCTGAAACAAACATTTCACATACAAATGTAATACATACTGAAATAATGTTTCCAAAAAACACACTCGAATTTCTTTCACCGAATTATTCTGGAACAAGCAATGGTATAGAATTATTCAAATCATCCATATTCATAGATGATTATTCTGAAGAAGACAATCGTATAGTTCATTTCGTTTTGTTACCAGATCATATAAGACATATTAAAAATCAATTAAAAAATATGGAAGCAGATAGTTCATCTGTAATATTACCCAATTCAATTGATTTAATTCTTAACAAAGGAAAAGAGATACAATTTCCACTAAGGACTTTAACACTTAGTGAAGAGTATCAAGTGGATCTAACATGGGATCCAAAAGTAATCATTCCTGGAGAAAGTATTAGATTCATTTACACATTTAGGGATACGACAGACTTGGGTCCAATTAGAAATTCTGATTACACATTTACAATATTACAAGATGGTAAAACAATTTTTTCTGAAGACAGATTTGCAAAAATTGGTGCAGACTTTACAGACTTTACATTTACAGAAGAACAAACAGGGTTAACAGTTGCTAGATTTTCAAATATTTCAGGTAGTGGACAACAAACAGAATTTGCATTTGTAGTTGGTGGACAAGCAGAGTCAAAATCATCATTAGTTCCAGAGTGGGTGAAAAACAATGCTGGATGGTGGGCAGACGGTCAGATACCGGATTCTGCATTTATTGATGGAATTGAATATTTGATAAAAGATGGAATTATTGTTGTTTCAGATATGCAACAAACTGAATCACAAACAGATGGAATTCCAGAATGGGTGAAAAACAATGCTGGATGGTGGGCTGATGGACGAATACCGGATTCTGCATTTATTGATGGAATTGAATATTTGATAAAAGATGGAATTATAAAAATTAGTTAAGAAAAAATTTGATTACTCAAAGGCTGAAATAAAACTAGATTTTTCTGCTTTTGCTTTTTTACACTTACATTGAATTGAAGATTCCCCACATTCAAAGCAAATTAGGAGATTTCCTCTTTTGTAGTCGTAAAGTGACATTTCCACATTCTATTACAAAATTTGTATTTAATTAACGCTAAAACCATCTTTGATGGCATTGGCAAATTTGTTTGAATCCGTAACCCAGCCAAAAACTTGGAAAAGATATTGAAGATATACTAGATAAAATTGATATGTGGGAATATCAAAAAATAGTTGAAATTCATGATAGATTTG
>ENA-OREB01000189-OREB01000189.1-marine-metagenome-genome-assembly--contig:-NODE-189-length-31682-cov-3.184718_pt1 | contig 31682 bp, 21 predicted proteins | sample MGYA00248625_ERZ508552 | MGnify/ENA primary metagenome ERZ508552 (study PRJEB26219, sample SAMN06267888) | marine metagenome | isolation source: Monterey Bay, California, USA | place: USA:Monterey Bay...
TCGTGCTGTGGATTTGGCGGCACGTTTGCAATTAAATTCCCTCAAATTTCGACCGCAATGACACAGGTTAAACTCGGCAGCGCCACGCAAACCGAAGCTGACTACCTTATCTCAGGCGACCCAAGTTGCCTGATGCAAATTGGGGGTTATTTCAGCCGCCAAAAATCATCTATCCAATGTCTTCACATTGCAGAGGTACTTGACCAGCAATGAGCCAATCGACCAACCCAACCACTCAATTTCAGACCGATGCGAATCGCGTAACAGCAGACGTTGACCGCCGGAGCTTCCTTCGCAGTTCCTTGCGGGGCTATCAAACGACGCGTGACGCAACTCAGGAACGATTCCTTAATTACGAGTCGGCTAGAATAGCGGCCGGCGACGCAAAATGGGAAGCAATTGAAAACCTTGATGTTTACCTCGCTCAATTTGCCGACAAACTGGAAGCCCGTGGTGCTACCGTCCACTGGTGCAGTGACAGCGAAGAGGCCCGAGATGCAATTCTCGACATCATCAAAAAGCATGATGCGAAATCTGTCATCAAAAGTAAATGTATGACGACAGAGGAAATTCACCTCAATGACTTGCTCGAGAAAGAGGGGTTTGAAGTTGTCGAATCCGATCTAGGTGAGTTCATTGTCCAACTTCGAGATGAAGCTCCTTATCACTTCGTATTTCCCGCGATGCACCTGAAGAAGGAAGAGATCAACACCCTTTTTCAAGAAAAACTCAAATCAATCAACACCGATGATCCAGAAGAATTGACGATGGTTGCCCGAGAAGTCCTCCGGCAGAAATATCTCAGTGCCGACATTGGCATCAGCGGAGCTAATTTTGGTGTCGCCGAGACAGGAATGATTTCAATCACTGAAAATGAAGGGAATGCCAGGCTAACCACCTCACTTCCCAAAGTTCATATTGCACTGATGGGAATTGAAAAAATAATCCCCAGGCTCGAGGACTTAGCACTGATGCTTCCTATGCTCGCAACTGCTGGGACTGGACAACATTTGACTTGTTACAATTCCCAATTGGGAGGCCCCCGCCAAGACGACGAAAGTGACGGGCCGGTCGAAATGCACGTGGTGCTGCTTGACAACCATCGAACACGACTGCTCGCCGACCCCGAACAGCGTGATGCGTTACGCTGCATCCGCTGCGGCGCTTGCCTCAATGTTTGTCCAATTTTCAAAAATGTCGGCGGTCACACCTACGGCACTACCTACCAAGGCCCCATCGGGAGCGTGATTACTCCGCACTTACGCGGCCTTAAAGACTGGAAACACCTCTCCCATTCTTCCTCACTCTGCGGTGCGTGCTCGGAAACTTGCCCGGTGAAAATTGACCTCCATCACCACCTTTTGCGAAATCGTAGAGACGCTGCCGGCAAAGGGCAGGGGGGGCTTGCGGAAAGAACCCTAATGCTCGGTTTCACTATCGTAATGCGGCGTCCGTGGCTTTATCGACTCACCGGCAGGCTTGGCAAACTGGGGCACGTACTCACTAAACCGATTCACGGCACCCGAATTGACCCTTTTTACGCTTGGAAAAAAACGCGTGACTTGGACGATCCAGCAAAACAAAGTTTCAAGCAGTATTGGAAGTCGAGAAAATGAGCCGAGATGCAATCCTAGGCCGAATCCGCGAAGCTTTGAGTGTTAAAACAGATCCTCATGTTCGCGAAGTCGCTAAACAATCATCCCACTCGCTTCCCGTTCTCGCTAACGGGCCCGACGGGAGAACGCAGGCCGTTAAAGAATTCCTTCCTTTTGTCGGCGAATCCCTTGAAGATCACATCGCTGCCTTCAACGTTCTTTCTGATAAACTGCAAACTGAATTTATCGTCGTTCCAACGATCGATTCGGCACGCCAAACACTCGATCAACTTCGCCAAAAACACCAGTGGGAACGAGTCGGAATTCACGATCATGAATTGGTTCAGTCTTGCGTTGACCAACTTCCGGTAGAATTCTTAAATACAAGTTCAAACTACGATGCTCATGCATTAGAAAAATGCGACGTCGGCATTTCCGGTTGCGACGCGTTGATCGCCCAAACCGCCAGCGCTCTCGTTACGAACCACTCCGCTGGAGGCCGAGCACTTTCAGTTTTACCACCGCACCATGTAGTCGTGGCAGATGCATCGCAAATGGTGACAACCATGGCAGACGGATTCGCGATGATTCGTGAAAAACATCATGAACAATGGCCGAGTTTTATTTCCTTTATAACCGGACCAAGTCGCACTGCGGATATCGAACGCGTTCTTGTGCTTGGAGCGCACGGTCCAAAAAAATTAACGATCATTATGATCTCTGAGTAATTTAGATCAAATCAACTTAGATCAAGTCAACTCTTCTAAGTCTCCTTAGACTTTTTTTGACAACCGCTAAGAGCCCGTTCCAACTAGCACGATTGACGAACGCTATGGTATTGACATTTGGCTGGATCGCTCTGGGCGGAATCGCTTCACTGACCTTGATGCAAGCGATTATTGTGAACCTGCATCGCCGGTTCCTTCAATCCTCGGTAGCAGCAAGTATCGACGGCGCTTTTAAACCACAGGTTGCAATCATTCTTTGCGTGCGGGGAAGCGACCCTCGCCTTCGCGAATCGTTACGGGCGATTAACGAACAGAATTATGAGCAGTTTTTAGTCCACATCGTCGCAGATGATCCTCACGACGCGGCCATTGAAACAGTCCGGCAAGAGATGGAAGCGAATCTGGCGTTTCAACCGAGCCTTCATTATCTATCCACCCCCTCTAAGGCACGAAGCCTGAAGTGCTCGGCGATCATCGAAGCTATCTCCAACCTCGAGGATTCGATCGAGGTAATTGCGCTGATTGATTCCGATGTCATACCCGACCCCAACTGGCTAACTGACCTGATCATGCCGCTCTCAGACCCAACGGTTGGCGCGACAACTGGAAACCGCTGGTTCGCCTCCCCCACTCCCAACCTCGCTTCATCCGTTAGGCAGATCTGGAATGGTGCTGCCGTTGCCCAGATGACTTGCTATGAAATTCCGTGGGGCGGTTCTTTGGCAATGAAGCGGACAGTGCTGGAAGCGTGTAACCTGACAGAACACTGGTCTGACAAATTTTGCGAAGACACCACGCTTCCGACCCAACTCAAGGCCCACCAACTACGTGTGGTGCGCGTACCTAATCTGATTTTGAACAATGATGAATCGACGACGCTAAAAGCAACTTTCCACTGGATAAGCCGTCAACTGTTGACGGTTCGGTTGTACCATTCTGCCTGGCCCCTTGTCGTAATTCACAGCTTGTTTTCGTTCAGCTGCCTCATTGCTTGCCTCGTGCTAATCCCAACCTTGTTCGCAAGCGGTCACGCACGGCCGGGCTCTCTCCTGGCAATCGGTTTTACGTTTTTCCAAATCATCAACGCAATCTTGTTTGCTCAAATTCAAAAAAGTAATTTGGCAGTCATCCATCACAGACTTCCAGATTGCCAGATAAAGCCATCTCAACCGGGAATCATGGCCTTTCTAGTGACGCAGGCACTCTATCCGTGTGCCATCTTAAAGACAATCTTCACCCGTGTCGTTTCTTGGCGCGGGATCTCTTATTCGATTAAATCAAGAAACCAGATAGAGATGGTTCAGTACCAACCTTTTGCAAGCACAACCAATCGCGACGTACAGCATAACGAACTGGATTCGATCAATTGAAAACTGAGCGATCCTCGTAGTGACGGAACCTCCGCTGCTGATCCCAATTAGCTCAAATCTACTGATTTGGCTGGGGATTTTCGGTGATCACTGTTTCTAACGGCTCCGTCCAATTGATCGCGACCTTGGGATTCTCTGTCCGTGAACGATCTATCTCTTCTGAATCATGTCGCATCAACAAATCGTTGATCTGAATATCACTCAGTTTCAAGACAGGACTGGCGTCATCCGGCAACCCGGGAGTTACATCGAACCGCCCTTCGTTAGCGAGCAATTGCCACTGCCCGCCACCGGGACCATGAATGTCGAGGCCAAACTTGAAAATCCGATCGGTTCCATTGATCCTTAACGCACCCATCATTTTCTGAGCTGCCAAAGCAATTTCTGTGAGATGGGATTCTATCCAACGCACAACTTTCGGGGAACTTTCTTTTTCTTTGCCCCAGCGGTTCTGTTTGCCAAAATCAATCAACTTAAAAATCATCTCTTGATCGATCGAAGGACATTCGAGGTGACCGGCGAAACGACTGACATTACGCTTGTCGAAATGCGGGTCGCTTGTCTCATAAGACTCGTAAATACTTGTATTTTCAAATAGCTTTTCAGCCAATTCGCTATCCGCAGTTCGCTCAGAATTGGCTCCACAAAATTTCACGCCATCAGAGTGGAAATATTTATAGCAGTACTCGATCACCTCTCTTGCTGACGTGCATTGGTCAGGTACTAAGTGATAAGTTCGCCCATGGGCTTCGGGAGTCCGTACTAAATGACAAATGGTTTTTGCAACCCAATCCACCGGGACAACATTTCGTGGTTCATCACCTTCAATTGGAAGACTGATTGGAGTTTCAATCACCCCGTCTGCATTTTTAGTTTGCTCTGGAACGAGCATTGCCATTAATCGAAGGTAGAGAAACAGCCCGTGGTAGGTAGAGGTGTAACCGGTTCGTGAATCACCGGAAATTACTGCTGGTCGATAAATCGTTTTTGATTCAAAACAATCAGAATCTCGGACTAATTGCTCGGCTTCAAATTTACTCACTTCGTAATCGTTGCGGAAAGTTTGGTTTACATCTAATTCATTTTCGTAAACCGTAGCTTCACGTTGCCCACAAACGTAGGCAGTAGAAATGTAATGAAAATCGCGAATGTTGCAGCGTTTAGAAAAATCAAGCACGTTTTGCGTGCCACCAAGATTCGTTTTCCAAGGCTCTAATTCGCGTGAAGCGCTTTGAAATTTCAAAACTGCCGCACCGTGAATGACCTGGTCGAGGAATTTCTCTGACCAATTGAGTTGTTGAGAAGAAAGACCAAGGTTGGTCTTGGTAACATCGCCAGTGAGCAAAACGGGACGAGGTAGCCGATGACCTAACGTGCCCTCCCACATCTGAAGAATGCCTTCAATACGCTCGCGAACCATTTGCTGTTTAGTAGGACGAACGATGACCGCTAACTTGTGTCCTTTGAGCAACAGGTCTCGCATCAAGTAGCGGCCAACCAAGCCCGTAGCTCCGGTGAGCAACGTATATCTCTTGCTCGATCGATGTCTGGAATCTACTTGGTTATTCACTAAAAATTCCTACGCGTTCGGTACCTAATTATGAATCGGACCGATTGGCACGAAAAACTGCTACAATTGGAGTCAACCTAGCGGTCGCAGACGCCCCTACGAATGGGCAGTTTGCGTCAAACAGGAAGACAAGTAAAGCATGAGAATCTCTGGCGAACGGTGATTTGCCGCTTAGGTTCATCACAGTCCCCTTAACCCATGTTTTTTACTATAGTCTCTTATTCGACGACTTACGTAACGAAAAGTTTCGTTTGAAAGAAAAGCATGCGACAAAAACACATTAATAAGCGTTATTTTCCTACCCTAGGGCTTAACACGACCTTCCTACTAGTACTGCTGTGGGTGGTTTCATTCCCATTTGAGGTACTCAACGCCCGTCAAACTCTCGAAACACCAATTTTTCCGACTGAACTAACTGCCCCTCAAATTGAGGAGGGCTGGATCTCTTTGTTTGATCAGAAATCTCTTTTTGGCTGGAAGCCAACCTCAGACGCCGTCTGGAAAGTAGAGAACGGTGAGATTCGTATTGATTCTGGCCAGCCAGGTTTATTGCGTACCACAAGCCAATTTGATGACTTCGAATTAATCGTCGAATTTAAAGCCAACCAGGGAACCAACAGCGGGATATTTTTTCGAACCAGCCCCAAGCCCAACAACGTAAACCGCGATTGCTACGAATTAAACATCGCCCCGCTAGAGAATCCATTTCCGACCGGTTCGCTGGTGGGTCGAAAAAAATGTGAGCCAACGGTAACTCCCAATCAGTGGCATCGTTTTCACGTGACCGCCAATGGGCCGAACATAAAAGTCAAAATAGATGGTCAAGAAGTACTGAACTACTTCGATCCCACTCCAATTGGACGCGGTTACATTGGCCTTCAGCTGAACCAGGGAGCCATTGCGTTTCGCAACATTGCCTTGAAACCTCTCAATACACGCTCGCTGCTCGATGGCCAGTCGCTCGATCAATGGGACACCAGTCAGAAACTCAAGAGTACGTTTGAATTAACCAAGCAAAACGAGCTACGGATCTTAAACGGAAAAGGACAAATAGAATCAAAAGCTGCTTTTGGAGATTTCATATTCTCAATGCAATGTAAAACGAATGCGATTGGTCTAAATTCCGGCGTGTTTTTCCGGTGCATTCCCGGGGACGTCATGAATGGCTATGAAAGTCAGATACAAAATCTATTCAAAAATAACGATCCATCCCAACCTGTCGATTGCGGTACTGGAGGAATTTTTCGCCGCTCTGATGCGAGACGTGTGAACGCTCTCGATCAAACATGGTTTGCCAAAACCATTATTGCTACCGGGCCTCACATTAGCGTCTGGGTCAACGGCTATCAGGTGACTGACTGGAGTGACACCCGCAAACCTGACCCGAACCCCCGTCGCGGCCTCCGGCTGGAAAAAGGCACGATCATTTTTCAGGGACATGACCCGACGACTGATATCCTTCTCAAAAACATTCGTGCAAAAGAAATTACCCCGAGGCGACCAACCCGCTAAGTGAAGTGCTCCAATAAGTCATCTCATTGCCACGTTGAGAGAAAAAGCTATTTTGCTTGTAGTTTTCGAAGTTTTCTGGGCAATGGAAAACTGACATGTTCCTCACGAACGATCACGGGTTCCACCGTTGCACCGTACCGTTGAATCAGCCATTCAATACACTCGTTCACAACCGTTTCCGGCGCGCTTGCGCCTGCCGTCATGAAAACTGTCTCGACGTTGTTCAGCCACTCTTCCTTCAAGTCGGCTGCTCCGTCAATCAAATGAGCGGCAACTCCCTCATCCTCTGCTAATTCCCTTAACCGTTGACTGTTGGAGCTGTTTTGACTGCCGAGCACGAAGCAAATGTCTGCCTGCGTTGCGATTTTCTTTACCGCTTCCTGTCGGTTTTGAGTCGCATAGCAAATATCTTCTTTGGGTGGATTTACAAGATTCACGAACCTTGATTTTAGTTTCTCAATGATACGATTAGCATCATCCACCGACAGTGTGGTTTGTGTTAGGTAGGCGACTTTCGCATCGTCAGCAATTTCAAGAGCATCAACGTCCTCCACGTCCTCAACCAAGATCATAGAATCGGGGGCTTCGCCCATCGTTCCAATCACTTCATCGTGTCCTTCGTGACCAATCAAAAATATTGTGTAGCCCTCGCGGGCGTATTTCACTGCCTCTAAATGAACCTTGGTCACCAAGGGGCAGGTCGCATCAATTGCGTTTAAGTTTCGTTCCTGCGCAACTTTTCGTATTTCGGGAGACACGCCATGGGCTGAGAAAAGGAGCACGGAACCGGCCGGGACTTCTTCAAGATGATCGACGAAAACCGCCCCTTTTTCCTTAAAGGATTCAACCACATATTTGTTATGAACAATCTCATGGTAGACGTAGACTGGCGTTCCAAATTCGTTCAGTGTCAGGTCAAGGCTTTCGATTGCCATATTGACCCCAGCGCAAAAGCCCCTCGGGCTGGCGAGTAAAATCTTCATTCATCCACTCCAAAGTTCTAAAATGGAAAACGAACGACCGCTCTCCAAATCGCAATAACCGCCTCGCAATGACTGACTGAAACTGCGAATCCCCATAGTTTAGCTGACCGCTTCCTTTTTCGGGAGGTAACCAAAAAGGCATGTCTCAATTGTTTCGAATTCTGGCACACAGGCACCATAGGTCTCGCTGCCTCAGTCGAAACAACGATAAAACACGCAAAAAAAACAAGAATCCCCAATCCCCGGTCTACTCAATTCCGATGTCTAAAGAGGAAAACACTACACGTTTCCCACTCTATTCGTTAGGCTAGTGATAGCTCTGGTGGTTCCTCGCCAATCATCGCCCCAAGCATTCCCCCCTAAAACTGATGCTTACATCTCCGAATCATATTCAACTTAACTCAAACGCTGTCGAGCGTGGCTATCGCAGCTGCCGCGGTGCGGTGCGGCGATATTTTAAGTCACAGATCTGGACTTCAGTCAATCTCCCTCGTGATCAGAGGCGAGCCTTGGACGCCATTCTGTTCAACCTGATGCGCACCCTCGATTTACTCGATCTCGAAAGTGCAGACGGTCGGTCCCTAGATGTCTGGTTCGAAGTTCGAGATGACCTCAGCGATGCCTTTCGAGGAAAATGCACTTCCGTCGAACTAGCTGCACTCGTTGACGCAAGTCGTCGGTTCAACGTCCCAAAACAGTTTATTTTTGATCCGCTTCGCGGAGCCGACTTATGGATTCGAAACCAAAAATTCCAGACGTTTGGTGAGCTCGAATCTTTTTGCAGTTACGTCGGTGGCTCGTCATTCGTCTCCGCCATGCCCATCTTAGGCGTGACCCAACCTGACTTTGAAGTACTTGCAGTTGAATGCGGAAAAGCAATCATGCTGACGCAACTTCTGGCAAACTGCGTCAACGACATCAAACGGAATAAGACTTTCCTCGCTCAGGATGACATCTCGCAATGCGAGTTAGACATCCCCCGTTTGAAACTTCGCCGCCCCAGTCCTTCGCTTATTCATTTCGTGCGTTTATATGCTTCACGAATTGAAAAAATGTTCTTCCGAGCTAAGCACCTTGCCGAATACCTAGATTTCGATGGCAACCGCACGCTGAAGTCACTTTTGGCGATCCACTGGCAAATGCTTCTCAAAATGCAACTCACGCCCGAAACCATCTTGGAGGACCGAGGAGTTCTCAACCGCCAGGAAAGAATAGCGTTGAAGTCAAGACATTTGCTTGGTCTCGAACGGGACATCCCAATCTGTCTCACTGCCAAACCAAACCACTCGCACTGACCGAGACTCATGTTGGGTAACACTTCCTACTCGTTATCTTTTTCACCAAGCCCGACCATCTCCAACAGTTTTAACGCATTGGTTGTTTCGGCAATACCTTGTCGCATCTGGTAATCGAACGTCATCACACGAACGCCGTCCACCTCTTCGAACTGTTCCGCAAAGTGAACCGTCTGACAAGCGACAGCAAGGTCATCGGTGGTTGCCAGATCTAAGTCATGAGTCGAAATAGCACCGATTGCATTTCCATCGATCAACTTACGAACAACCCGACTGACGGCAATCTGTCGCTCCCGCGAGTTCGTCCCCTGAAGGATTTCGTCTAACAGAAACAACATTCGCTTTGGGTTGTCGGCATCATGTTTTTTCGCCGTATCGACGATCGCTTTCAGCCGCTTCAATTCAGCCATAAAAAACGATACGCCATCAGCCAGCGAGTCCGCAATTCGCATACTTGTTTCAATATGCAAAGGTGGCAAAGAGAAGGACTTTGCACATACGACGCTTCCCATTTGTGCCAACACGATATTGACACCAACACTTCGCAGCAGCGTACTCTTTCCCGACATGTTGGATCCAGTGACCAACAAAACCGTTCCCGGCGGTCCCAACTGGACATCGTTGGCGACCCGGGCCTCGTTTAACAATGGATGCCCTACACTTGTTCCTTTGACGACAGCCGCCGAATTTCCATCTGAAGCTTTAACTTCTGGGAAAATCCACTCTGGCTCATCCGCAGCCAATTTAGCTAGAGAACATAACGCTTCCCACTCACCTAAATCAGAAAACCAACCTCGTGCCCTGCTACCAGTTCGAGCTTTCCATTTCTCCATCATTAACAATACATGAGCATCCCAGAAAAACAAAAATTCTAAAATGATGTAAAGGATAAACCCCATTCCATTTCGCATGTTTGCCAAGAAAACGAGGCGTCCCAGCTTATGCATATTAGGTTGAGCTCCGTCATCCGTACGTTGGATACGCGTTTGCAAACTCTCTAGCTTCGGCGATTTAGCAGGAAACTGAGACGCCATGTCAAACAGTGAGATATAATGTGCAGCCTGATCGCTTCGCGACGCAATAAGATTGAAGTCATCATGGATCGCTCCTGCGAACAAAATTGATAGTCCAAAATTGACCGCACAGGCGGCCATCAATAACGAACCTCCAACCATTACGGGGGCGAGTCCGAGCACTAACAAGACAATCGCCAACAGGGAGACAATCGAAGTCACCCTTGAAACCAAGATCACCCAGCCGCGGTTTTCAAACCAGGAGGGGCTTTCACACCAATCGACAAACCGACTTGGCCCTGATCGCGTGGCCGACAATTGCTCGCAGAGCAAACGAAACTTGAGCCTCCACTCAAACTCCGGCTTCAATTCAGCCACAGCCTGCTGCCGCAACGCGACTTCATCGGCGAGTGCTCCGTCGATAATCCATCGCCTCAGAGTTTCCGTGCCAAGTGGCGTGCGCGTGATGCCCAGCAACTTGTAAACCGAGCTGTCTCCCAACAAATCAAGATCTTTCGAGATCGGAGCAAATCCGACTGGCGCGACAATCGGTTCAACTGAGATCTTGTCCCATTGGCGGTGACACCGAGCCAGTGACTCCTCGTGCATTTTTGCAAGAATGGTAGCGATACGCAGTTCAGTTTGCATTTTTTCGTGAATGAAGGCCACGAACAAAAAACCAACAAACAGGCCGACGCTAAGACAATAAAACAAAATGCCTAATTCCCAGACATCGGCTGCCCCCATCAGCAAACTGGCAAAAAACGCCAGAAGCATTCCGCCTCGTAAATAGGCGACGCTACTCCACCGGCCAGCACATCGCTTTACAGTTTCTTGCTCATGCCTGAGCTTGTCCTGATAGTAATCCAGCACTTCTTTTCTAGACTGCGGACAATTCATTGTACTTTTAATATCCCGTGTACCATTTTCTACCATCAATGCTCAAGACGCCCCGGCGATCGCCTCGACATCCAACAACGTTCTTATGCCTTAAATCCTCGAAACTCGCGGCACACTGCACAACTCATGCCTTGTTGCGACCTGGACAAGCCCTCGACTCCCTAACGCCACCCGCTGCGGTTCCTGTGCAAAAAAGTGTCGCGTGTGGCCAGTCTAAACCAATTGCCCGATCTTAGGAAATTCGAATCAAGACGCTCAAACTCTTTAAAATCCGCCGAGTTCCGTCGAACGTTTCACCCGTTGAATTGCAATCATGAACGCTGCGGTTCGGAGACTCACATTCTTTTCGTTTGCCAACTGCCAAACCTCTTCAAAGGCCGATGACAGAATTGAATCAAGTTGCTGCCGTACACGATTCAAATCCCAACTGTAATACTGTCGGTTTTGAACCCATTCAAAATAACTGACCGTTACACCACCAGCATTAGCGAGAATGTCTGGGAGCACTGCGACACCACGCTCAAACAATCGCTCGTCTGCGTCAGCATCAACAGGTCCATTTGCACCCTCGACAATATACTTCGCCTTAATCTTCTCAACGTTCTCCATGGTTACGACACCACCAAGCGCTGCGGGGACGAGCAAATCGCAATCCAATTCCAACAATTCTTCGTTCGTGATTTTCTCTGCGTTACCCAACCCCTCGAGCGACCGATTTTCGATCACGTGGTGAAGAGCTGCGGGAATGTCGAGACCATCTTCTCGGTAGTAAGCACCACTAACATCACTGATGCCTACAATTTTAAACTCTGATTCGTGCATGAACTTCGCTGCATGCGATCCAACATTTCCAAATCCCTGAATTACGACCCGCGTATCTTTGGGCAGCCTTCCCAAACGCTTCAACATTTTGAAAGATAGAATTCCAACACCACGACCGGTCGCTTCTTCTCGACCTTTGGCACCGTAGTCCTCGACCGGTTTTCCGGTGATGCACGCCGGATTGAATCCGTGGTATTTCTCCCACTGATTCCTAATCCAGGCCATCGTCTCAGAGTTTGTCCCCATATCGGGGGCAGGGATGTCGCGATCAGGTCCGATGATGTCGTGAATTTGATCAATAAATTTTCGCGTGATTCTTTCGTTTTCTTTTCGGCTCAATTCACGCGGAGCCACACAGATTCCACCTTTGGCTCCGCCATAGGGAATATTGACAACCGCAGTCTTCCAAGTCATCAGCGACGCGAGCGCGCGAACTTCATCGAGATCAACGTCAGGATGAAATCGCAATCCCCCTTTCATTGGCCCCCGAGCGTTATTGTGCTGCACACGATAGCCCACCAACGTCTCCAATCGCCCGTCATCCATCTCGACCGGGACTTCGACGGTGATCTCACGCTTCGGCATTTTTAATAATCGCCGAGTGCTCTCCTCGAGTTCCAATGCATCTGCAGCACGCTCGAAGTAATGGAGCACCGTTTCATAGGCGTTCATATGTTTACGATTTGCAACATTCGAATTCATCTAACCGCTCACTGATCTAAAAAAGCCGTTGCGTCCGCCAGAATTTCAACAAACTCTTAACGAACTAACCGCAATTAACCTATCTTGTTGTTATTGCATCAATTTAACCAACTTTGACGCACTACGATTTACCTGATTTTTGACCTACAATATAACATCGGTAGATAACCGCAATCAGGGCAATTAAAAACCAGTTCCTCTGACAAACGAAAACAATCACAGGCAAGACTGTGGTGTAACCTGATTTTTTCTAATTAGGCGGCTCGTGACAATCGACATAACTCAATTCTGGAACCTCCTAACCGAAAGCAAATTGGTGGGAGTCGCTGAAACACAGACCTTATTCTCGGAATTTTCTGAATTCTCGGGAGAAAAAAATCCGGATTCTCTCGCCGAGTTCCTTGTCAATAAAAATGCGATTACACGATACCAATCAAAAATTCTGTTAGCCGGGTACCACGGTCCCTTCCAGTACGGAAATTATGTCGTCACCGAACAAATTGAATCTGGTGTCTTTCGCGCCCAATTCAAGGCCAGGCACAAAAAAACAGGTTACCCGGTATTCTTACAATTTATTGCGGGATCCGAAACTTCAGACTTGGAAACCTGGGAAAAAATTGAAAATGAAGCCACCCAACTCGTAGCAATCCAGCACCCAAACCTGGCGGAAACCTTCGAATCGGTGACTACCGCCGACCACCGCTTCGTAGTCACACAAATAGCAAAAGGGGTAAACCTTCAGGAAAAACTGCCCCGTAAAGCGCGGCTCCCCTGGAAGAAAGCCTGCGCCGTGATGGCGCAAGCGGTCAAAGGTCTTGAACAACTCCACGCAAACAAAATTGTCCACAATGCGGTTTCTCCCCGAACAATCTGGATCGCCAAAAACGGAGCAGTTCAACTTCGGTCTAATCTCACCCACGACTTAGATTTTGATACCCCCGATAAATCTGAAAAAGGGAGTGAATCGAAATTTGATTATCTTGCCCCCGAGGCATGGGATAAACCAGACGCAGATTGGTCGGAAGACCAAGGCATCGCACAAGATTTATACTCGGTCGGCTGCACTCTCTACCGAATCATTTCTGGCAAGCCTCCTTTTTTCGAACAGGATTTAAAAAAGAAAAAAAATGCCTGTCTGAATGATAGCCCGGCTACGCTTGAGAAGTATGATTTGCCCGATGAATTATCCTCTTTGATGAGCCAGTTACTTGCCAAACAACCAGGCGATCGCCCAACATCCGCTCAGCAAGTTGGGAACATGTTGGCTTTGCTTTCAGGAAAGGCAAAGGAAATCGAAACCCTTGCCGGCGCTCCTTCCAAATCGCGGCTGATTTTTAGAAAATCGCTAAGTCCAAACTTTCCTGGCAATGCACCAATTTCTGCGAAATTCATTCCTGAAATTGAGACTGGGGAAGAGGAAGAAGAATCGCTGGACGACTCTTCCGAACGCTCTATCGAGCGGAGTGAAAAAATTCAAGCTGCAGCCGAAGCGGCTCAACGCCGAAAAAAGAATCAGTGGAAAGTACCGACCGCGATCGCGGCCGGTTTGTTGGCAATCTCTTTACTATCTGCGTTTCTAATCTACAACGCGTCACAGACCACCGTCGTCGATATTTTGCCTGACGAACCCGACCCCGACACTACTGACCCAAAGGCCTCAGACCCGATAACACCCGGGGCAACTCCCCCGGACACCGCTGTTATTTCTCCTGAATTACGTCCGACTCTCGTTCAAAAATTAATTGACGACGACGATCGATCCCTGTGGGAAACACCAACCAGCGGCCCGCCCCTGGCAGTCTCTTATCTACCGCCGGGTTCGAGAATTTTGTTTTCCATTCGCCTATCGGAACTCTTAAGTTCCCCCGAGGGTAACCTCGTCGTGCAAAGCCTCGGCCCAGCGATGGCTGAAGTCATTAAAAACTTCCAAAACCAAAGCGGAGCCGAACTCGAAAACATCGAACGATTAACGGTTTCATTTCACAATACCGGCGAGCTGACCTACTCACCTTATTTCATTGTCAAGTTTCGAAACCCAGTCGATAAATCTCGCTTAATGCAAGCCTGGAACAGACCTACTTTACGAGAACTTGAGAACCAACAAGAAATCTACACATCCAGCGATGACAAAACAGCGTTTTATCTGATCTATGACGAGCCGGCCAATCTGCCAATGGCGACGAATTCGGCGGAGGGCAAGTCCACTGAAGATCAAGAGGACTCCGTCAGTGAGCAGAAATCCGACACCCAAATTACACAATTTGCGTTCAGTGAAAAACAACTAATTGAGGACGTCGCTCTCAACCTCGGTGCCACGATGCTTGCCGGTTCTTTAGGAGATTTGCTCGAATGGACCGACCGCGATCGCCATGTCAATCTGCTCTTCTTGCGGAGTTCATTGTTCAACGACCAAGGGCAAAGCCTCATGGGGCCCAGAGCGAAATTGCTCAACCGTGAACTGAGCATTATGATGCCCGATGAAGTCGGCGGTGGGCTCGTTAGTTTCCATCTCGACGGTGAGTGCTACTGTGAATTAATACTCGACAAAAATGTCGATTTGAAAGCGCTGGATCTGCAGACCATGATGGCCGCCGAATTCAAAAAACAGCGGGATCAAATTATGGTTTTCGTAGCAAAGATACCATCCAGTCAATATTGGGATGTGGTCCGGATTCGCTATGGCGGCATGCTTGCCGACTTTTACAAAAATTTACGTTGGAACGTCGAACATGGACAAGTGGTCGCCAACTGCTGGCTTCCTCCAATGGCAGCCCACAATTTGATTGCAGCAACGGAACATGCGATTTCATTTTCCGCAGGCACCGGCGGTACGGTCGCGCCAGTTTACACCGGCCCCAAAACACTTGATGAGTTGCTCGCTACGAAACGAGATTTGAATATCGCCAACCCTCCTGACCTAAATGTACTCATCGCAGATCTTCAAACCGAAATTAAAGATGACCTCGGCAAGCTTCCTTTTGAATTCAACATTCGTCTCATCGGATCGGATCTTGAAAAAGATGGTATCACCAAAAACCAACGCCCCAGCGAACTGGTCATCGAGCAAAAAAGCATCGCAGAAATCCTGACCTCAATCATGATGGCCGCCAATCCTTCCAAAGACATTACCGGGCCCAGTGACCCCATGTGTAAACTAATTTGGGTGGTCAGCGACGATCCTGAAAACCCCGGGCAAAAGGCGATATTGATTACGACGAGAGCGGCGGCGGCGGCTAAATCTTACCAACTACCACCTGCGTTCCAGGTGCCTGAGCTACCTTGATCAAGCAACCACTCGACCGCTGCCTGCTTCACATCGCATGGTAAGTGATTTTTACAACCAATCCGATGAATCCTTAGAACGACGTTAATAGCTCGCGTCAACTTAGCTCGCCTCAACTCATCGCTGGCTAAGTGTCGATAGATTATTGCCAGCGGACATACCAGATCGCCCCGCAGAACGACCGAAACACGAGTAAATCGATTGCTTTCCGTAATTCGATTGAAAGATAACGTGTGCAATGTCGACGAAAACCATAGAATACAACTGTACAGCGAACCGTGGAAAAAATCATGATTGGTCACGTCGCCGTTCGGTAAACGACTACATTCACTCGACGAGGTGCTCCGGTGCAGCCATTTTCCCTCATCTGTAAGTCATGTGCAGCTCGCTTGAAGGTCACCAAAGCCTCGGCCGTCGGACAATTACTTGCCTGCCCAAAATGCGGAACGATGCTGCATGTCACGCCACCTGAAGGCTGGTCACCTCCTCCCTCACAATCTGATTCACAGATTTCTGCTGAAAACTTGGATGAAGCCGCCGTCGCCGGTAAGGGGGATTTTGAGGATATCGAAGATCTTCTAACCGATGCGTTGCCCGGCTCGAATCCACCGCACACTCCCGCTGCTTCCCACCAACAGCCCGCCGCCAAAAGCGCCGCCCCGTCCGCCGCGCGGAAATCCACTCCAGCCGAATCATCTCAACAGAACTCAGACCAATTAGTCAGAGGGCCAGTGCTCCCCAATGAACAATGGACTGGAGAAGGCACACGACGCCGTAAAACATTTTCACTCGTTCTATTTGGAGCATTAGCAACGATCCTGTTGCTCGCCGCCGTTTGCATCGCGATTGTTCTTAATGCATCTTCAAAAAACAACGAAACCGTTACTACGACAGATCCCGACCCCCAACCTAATCCAGATCCAGTCGCTGTCGCGAATGATCCGGGAGGCATGCTTGATGAAGATGATTTGGTCGATGTAGGGCCCTTTGCCGAAAATCCAGTTGATAATCAGGCTGAGCCAGATGTAGGTGAAGCCCCCCCCATCATCGACGCCCGCCCGCCTGCTGAAAATAACCAAGTGGCTAACAACCAAGCAGCCAAAAACCAAACTAAAAACAACAACGATCAGGTCGCGAATGAACCGCCGGGAAATGTGGGAGGCAAGAATTCTAAACTTCAAGAGATGAGCGCCCCGGGCATTGGTGAAGTCGTGAATCCTAACCAAGAGAACGAAGGTAACGACCAGAAAACTATAGAACTGGAAGCGCCCCCAAAACTATCTGGCTCAAGCCCATTCTCCCCACCATCGCCCAACTCACCGCTTGATATTGAGCCGACAAAAGAACCTCCACAAAAAACTCAAATCGGCATGGTCGAAGCCTTCGAAAATGATCTTGGTAACCTAACCGACCTACTCACCGGTGCCGGCACCTCGCTCCTCGAATTCAAAGATTTAACTGCTGCGATCCGGACTCGAGAGAACATTGGAATCCCCAAATACATCATTAGCAAACCCGACCTTCCCAAACTGGAAATTGAGGAACAGCTCGAGTTATTCGTACCGGGAGTAAAATTTGACTCACCGGTTCACCTGCAAAGAATCCTCAGCGATCTTTCCTCTTTATCCGGATTGCCGATGACGATTGATGCCCGTTCGATTGCTGCAACTGGCAAACTGCCCAACCCCGAAATTAAGTTCGAGAAATCAAACGCCTCGCTTAAAGAAACCTTGGATGAATTGCTAACTCCATTGAAAATGCAATACCGAGTCGAAGGTAATGGAATTTCGATTGGAGTTTTTCCCGCCAATCAAAAAACTCAAAAGACCTTTGACTTTCCGGCCGTCATTGCCCTAGATCCAGAATCCAGACTTCAGCTCATCTCTGAAATTCAGGTGCTCATTGCGCCTGAATCGTGGGTTGTCGCCAACGACCCTGCTACCATCGCGGTGAAAGACAATCAGTTGATCGTCAATTGTAGTGAATCGGTTCAGAATCAGGTTGGCGAACTATTGGCCAAATTGAACGCATCGTTAAAAATCAAGGCAGACCCAGCGGATCCAACGGCCAAAAAAACACTGGCTTCTAAGTGGAAAAAACTTGAATCGGGGCTTGCTAAAAAATCCCAACTCAAACAGTCAGTCCAATCTGAATTGACGGTGTTCCTAGAACGTCTTAGTGAGCAAACAGGCATCACCACAATCCCCGACTTCAACGCTCTGTTGAGTGATGGCTGGGGACCGCAAACCTCGATCCCCGGCAATGTCGTCGAAACCACCATGCAACAAACGATCGAGGAGTTAACTCGATCGATGAACCTCACCTACACGGCAGTCGACGACAAAACCCTGATGATTACGACCTACGACCGCTCGGCGCAATTAATAGATCTCGAAGTTTACGCCCTGAGCGGTTTAGTTCCAGAACGGTTACCCTCGCCCCAATTCCAGCGATTGATTATCGAGACACTTGGCTCTCAACTTAACTCTGAAAAGGTTCGCTATATCTACCAACCTGTCTGCAATTGCTTAATCGTCACGGCACCACAACAGATTCAACGGCAAGTCGAAGCACTTATCGAACGTTTGAAAAAAGAATTGAATGGCGAACCAGATGACGACCTGAATCTTATTCAAGCATCCCAATAGCATCTCCCACTGCCGTTCCCACCCACTGGCTTATTCGCCAGGTTGTTGACGCGGGTCAACTGCCTCGAACTGCCGACGAAACGCGTCACCGGATTGGATTCCATAGTGCTCACTTTGAAGTGAGTAGTGACTGGAAAACCAATTTTCAATCGACTCATTTCGCTGCTGGTCATAGCTCGGGTTTGCCATCAACGTTTTCCCTTGGACCGTTTGGCGAATTTCGGAATCTTCGACCAATACTCGTCCGCCCTTAATTACCATCTGAGGTAGTTCGAACATCCGCTGGTAGTTGGAATTTGGTTCATAAACACAGACATCTGCGTCGGCTCCTACCCCTAAATGACCTTTTTGTTTCAATCCCAAGATCCTCGCAGGCCCCGCACGTGTGATCACCGCAATTTCACTTAAGGTGTATTCCCGATCTAAATCCGCCAAACATGAATGCTTCAACACCGCGGGATGCAATTGAGCGATCATCTCTCGTCGAAACTCTCGATCCATTAAGAGACGAATGATTTGCGGATAAGCCAAAAAGCTTCCGCCGTTGGGGTGATCCGTACTCATCACCACTTGCCAGGGATTGGCAACCAATAAATACCACTCCAAGCCAATCGCCCATTGCAAAGCGTTGATAAAGTTCTTGTTCTTGTACTCAATCGGAGAAATACCGCATCCCGACTCCAATTCGGTGTCTGCCGAATACCATTTTTCCCCATGGAGTCTTTGAAGAAAGTAACCGAGTGGCCCATCACCGGTCATGCTTATGGTCTGCCCAAACAAAACCTGGCCAACATCAACAGTAAGTTCTGGATGTTCATTGACGTACTCTGCTAATACACGTGACTTTGAACAAAGTGATGTCTCTTCTTCCGAACCACCTCCGTAACTGTGGAACTGCACGTGTGCCAAGTGAGCCCGCATTCCGTTGACTGCTTTTAATGTCTCAAGAGTAGTTTCCCAATTGCCGGGAATGCCAAGATTATTGGTATGAATGTGCACTGGATGTGGCAAACTCAGCGCGTTCGCTGCTCGCGTGACCGACTGGATAATTTGACGAGGCGTCACGCCAAACCCATCTACCTTTTGATCTAAATCTCTTGCGTTGCCAGTCCGCGATTGCTTCCACAATTCAACTCCACCTGGATTCACAATCTTAGGAGCAAATGCTCCCACTCGATTCATGAGCCATCCGAGAAACGACTGCAAACCCACGTCATCGCCCTTGGCAATGCAATCCATGATGTAATGATTGTTTCCCACCAGCGTAAAGAAACCAGTGTCGACATTGGGAATTTGCTCAAATTCGAAATGCACGTGTCGAGCAGCCAGTGGAGGAACTGCGGCATCAAAGCAGGTTGTGTAGCCCAATCCCGTGTATCGATATCCAGTCGTGAAAATACTTGGCACACTGCCTAACGATCCACTGTGTAAAATACCGTCCTCAAGTGAACTAGAACTTTGCGGCGCAGATCGCTGCTGTTCAGGTTGCATTTTTCTCGCCGTATTGACTTTTGGCCCGGCACAATGGCAGTGCATATCGATGGCACCAGCCATCACAATTCGCCCGGAAACATCAACTGTCGTATGCGCGACTGATTCAGCCGGGGGACTTACGATTTGCCCACCCTGAATCCAAATGTCCTTCACCTCACCAGTCATCTTTATGACTGGGTCGATAACCGTGCCACCCGCAAGTTTTAAAAAAGACTCCATTGCAATCAAAACGCTGATAATGGTTTAAAAACAAATTCGGCGAACACCCATTGTGACGAAGCCAGCGAAATCGAGCCAGCCCGATTAAAAGAAGAGAGCCACATACTTGTCCAAGGGTTCGAAACTATCCGAAAACAGGGCTCAACGCGGCTTTCGTGGACGGCCACCCGATTTAGATTCGGCTTTCGTTGACCGCCACTTACGTTTTCGCTTAATCCCAAAGGTCAGCTCGAAGTTCGCGTCGTCGCCATCAAAAGCACTCAGACGATCATCCGCCTTCATTTTGGCTTCCAACTGCTCGAGAATCGAATCCAATTCATCGTAGTTCTGGCTGATACGATCTAACCGCCTGCGGACTTCTGGACTCTCAGCGCACACCTGAGATTGAGCAATTTCAATCTTGCGAGACTTTAATTGATTTGTGCTAAACAGGTTCATAATGCGTTGGATCACTGAACACTAACGAATACCGATCCCTAATTATTTCCTGCCACCCCTCACCAAACAAGGATAAAACCGATTTTTCAATACAACAAAACCAAAGACACCTCCATTTAGCACGTAGATCTTCTGATTTAACGATATTTTTGAGGGCCTGTTCCGCCACCCTCGTACCAAGTCGGCTTACCCGCAAAGTGTTCTGCCATAAAAAATTTGTTAATATTAAACACTCGTCAAAGTATTCCTCGCAGTTTTTTGCCCACGCATGGAGTTTGTTTGAATGCCCAAGCTATCCGAGGTCCTCGACGGTTCCGCCGCGGCGTTGTTAACGATTGCGCCACGGCTTCCCACACATAACTCCATCGACGAAGTCGTCAATCAACTCTCGCCTGCAATTGAGAGGGGTTATTTCACTCCGGAAGAAGACGAATTAATTCGAGAAAAGTTCTCCAATTACCTCACCGTACGCGCCGCACTTCATTCGGTGCTGGTGGATATGAAACCGATAATTTTCAATCAGGTCAAACCAAACGAAGCGGAATATGCCAAAGTCTTTCTGATTGCCTTTTGCACCGCGGCAATGCTCAGGCGCTCTGGCCGACATCTGGTGGTAAATTTCCGAAGCAACAAAATGATTCGGAGAAAACTAAACGAAGCTGAACCCCGTTATGGCATCCCCCGAAAACAATTCACAGCCGTTTATCGATCTTTAACATCACTTCGAAACGTGATTACCTTCCGGCAAGGCGTAAATTATTTTGAAGAAAACCGCAGCTCAATTCTGGCGCTCGAAGCAGACCCAAAGCTGTTACCCATTGTTGAATTATTGAAATTAGAACTGCCCTATATTGAGAGCAACCTTGATGACGATCTAAAAAAACGGCTCCAATTCCGCCTTCACTCTGCTAAACGCCGAAGCTGGGGAGTTGTTCAAAAAACTAGTTTTAACGCATTTAAGATTTCGGGACGCTTACTCTCTGAAATTCGCAACCAATGGAAACGGAAGCGTGTCACCCCCGTTGTGCAGCGAAAAATCCAGCATCTCCTCCAGCCTGGTGATGTCATCATCACACGCCACGACGATGCTGCCACTAATTTATTTCTTCCCGGCTTTTGGCCACACGCATCACTTTACATAGGTAGCCTCAAAGAGCGATCAGAACTTGACCCAGAAAACCAGCACCCACAACTCCAGCGTGCCAAAGACCCAAAGTGCGTCCTCGAAGCACGCAAAGACGGCGTGCTTTTCCGAGAATTAAATGACACGCTTAACGTGGATGCGTGCACCATCATTCGACCTAATTTATCCAAAGATCAAATTCGAGACGGAATCGCCAGAGGGATAAGCCATGAAGGCAAGGAGTATGACTTTGAATTTGACTTTACCCGAGCGGATAAACTCGTGTGCACCGAAGTCGTCTACCGAGCTTTTGACGGGATCGGCAATCTGAATTTCAAGTTGGCCAATCGCTCTGGTCGGCTTTGTCTTTCCGCAGAAGACCTATTAGACAGCGCTGTCGACGACCGGCATTTCACCGTTATCGCAGTCTATGGATTTAAGGGAAATCGTTTCTTTGAAAAAGATACTGCACTCAAAAAGCTCATCGAGAGTTACCGTAAAAATAGAAATTAGACGTCGCTCTAACAGAGCAGTTCTGCAAAAGACTGCTTAGCTCCCAGAACCAGCAAGACTGGCCGCAAGTCCAACCCGGCTCCCTTTGGCTTGCCCTGACAAACCTAATTACCGGTAAACTCCCCACCGTTTCTCTGCCAGTAAGTCAGATTAAATTGGACATAAAGCGCAGCGCCGCTTTGCTGAGCATCGCCAGAAATATGACCGATAACAGAAAGAGCAATTCTGCGGATATGACACTCTGCTGATTCACGGTCTCTTCAGGCGAATTAAAAACGATGGCAACTCCAAAACTAAACCTCAATTCATGCGGCAAAGTCAGTTGCCCAGATTCTCTCGACGCAAGTCGATACGCCAAACTGCCCAAGGCCATTTCGGTTGCGGTCTGCCTGCTGTCGCTGACAATTCCCTCACTCGTTAATGGCCAGCAGGTTAACGCATCCCCCGCAGCACTCTCCGCTCCTGCCAACTTCCCCCAACCCACTTCCAAGGCAGCAATAAACGGTCGGCTAAATTCAATCCCCGTCATCCCCATATCCTTACCAGTGCGGAGCGAAGCCCCCGAATTCCAATTTCAATCTGAACAGAAGCCTGGTAAATTCCGCGAAACGGGTGCAAGCGACCAAGGCGATTTACGTGGAAATGAGCAACTCATTTTCCAACCGTTTCCCCAACTGGAATCTGATGCGACCGCCCCGCTCTCAAACCAGGAAAAAACTGCACGAACGAGCGGGCCATCGCCCAGTCCATTCCTCCCATCCATTGAGTCTACTCCTCTCAAGTCCACGAATGCAATTTCTTCTGCCGCCCCGTCCAATGACGCCAATGCCCCCGATGACAACACCATCGTCCAAAGATTTCCCGACGGAACCCCCAGCATCATTCGTAAAGTTGAATTAGATGAAAATGGAAATTACCGAAACCAGGGTGCGTGGGAATCGTTCGATAAAACTGGCCAAATCATTACCAAAGGAAATTACACCGATGGCAAAATGGACGGTTCCTGGAGCCGAATCCATGCTGCCGACTCCGGCGGTCTGTTTAAAACAAAACCATTCAATCTCTTCAAAGGCCCATTCCTCTCAGTCGCCCAATTTAAAGACGGTCAATTAAACGGCCTGTGGTCAATCTATGATCAATTCGGTTTGAAAATTTTTGAAATTAACTACAAACAGGGTACTCGGGAAGGCTCCGCAAACTGGTACTACCCCAACAGCGCTAAAATGAGGGTAGCGACATTCCAAGGTGGCTACCTCGATGGTGACGTGACTGAATTTAATGAAGCCGAACAGATACTCGATCAGCAACGCTATGTCGTCGGCCGACCCATCATAAGAAACTCGACGTTTTATCGACCCAATGTCAAAAAAACAGTCGACTACTTTCTCGGGCCACAAAACAAGCCTCAGGCAAAAGACAATTGGTGGGCCGCCCAGCCAGCGAAGTATCGAACACTTGGATCCCAAATTCAAAGTGGAGCAGCGATGTCCTGGTTCGAAAATGGTCAGCCCAAAAAGCGGGGACAATTTGACAACGGACAACCGGCAGGGCAGTTCGTTTGGTGGCATGACAATGGCAACAAACAAACCGAGGGAACCTACGAAAATGGAAAGAAATCGGAACGCTGGGTTTGGTGGTACAAGAACGGCATGAAACGTATCGAAGGCACGTACCAAAATGACCAGCCCGTTAGCCTCTGGCGTGCATGGGATGAAGACGGTTCGTTAAAAACCGAAAAAAATTACGCCGCTCTTAATCCCCCAATTAACTCGAGCGATGGTGAACCCTCGGTAGAGGGGACCGACATTGAGATTTTCCCAAACTCCTTACCTAGTCCGTCCCTACCAAGTCCTAAAATTGACGAACTCAAAAATCAACCCAATCAAATTGAATTGCTGCCTCCGCCAGAAGAAGAAAAAGAAGAAGTCATAACCGACATCGAAGAAAATCAACTTGATGACACCCTGGAACTGGCTTCCCCCCAGACCAACAAGCCTTCCAGCAATGCGGAAGCGATCAAGTAGATATTCAATTAGCCGTTGTTCCTATGGGATTCAGTTCGGCCAATGTTGCCAGTCCGAAGCATTTTTTCTCAAATGGCTTTGTCAACAGCGAGTGCGCGTCTCTCCCTGCTAATCACTCCGCATGCTCTGTCAGCGGATCAAACTCAAGGTATCGCTTTAGCAACGCAGTCAAAAAGTAGAATGGAATCGTGTCAAACAACGCGATCACCAACTTAAAGACGTATCCCGTAATGATGAACATCAGCAACTTTTGAAACAGTTCATCGTTAGGTAAACCCGCGGGAATGGGTAGAGCGTGTGCGTAAAAGTGAGTGATTAAAATCACGGCAACTGTGTCAACAGCCTGACTGACCAAGGTTGATCCATTATTTCGCAACCACAAGTGCTTCCCTTTGGTAAGACGTTTCCAAAAGTGGAACAAATAGACATCGCAAAATTGTGCAGCGAGGTAAGCGACCATCGAAGCGGTTACCGCTCCAAAGGTTAACGCACGTATTTGATAAAACGCAAAATTGTTTGGATCAGAAACATTTCCTTCAAGCACCGAAACACTTTCAATCGGCGGCAATCCTGTCTGCGGATCCATCTCGGGAACCTGAGGCATAATACCTCCAAGGTACAAAATGAACACGACCCAAATGTTTAGCAAGAACCCGACGGTCACAACCCAATTTGCTCGACGGCGTCCATAGAACTCACTTATTAAATCGGTACAGAGAAAAGTGACGGGGTAGGGGAGCACTCCCACGGCTACCGCAAAACTCCAGCCTCCGGCGGTGCTCGCCCACTGCCCCCAATTCACACTCCTACCGGCATCGGTTGCATCGATGCTAAAAAAGACGAGGAACCGACTGATCCCGAGAATATTTAACATTGTCAGCGAGCCGAGGAAAATCCCCGCCATAACTAAAAAGACGCGTTCTCGCCTAGCTTGCAAGTGCGAAACTTCGAGGGGATGCAGCGGCTCGACCGGTTTGGACGTTTTATTGGCTAATTTCATGTATCCATCTCAGCAAACAAGTTCCTCATTAAACTAGGCGAATTACGACGCCAAGCAAAAACCTCAAATCGACTTAAGTGCTTTTCGGGAATTGCCTCCAGCATGGGCCGCACGTTACCGATCGGCAACCGTCCTTTACACCAGGATTCCCTTCCATCAAAAAACCCTTCATTAAAACCCGACAAATCTGGCGGGCGGCCACTCAATCACTTTGCTTATTAAGACAAAAGATCGGTCAGCCATCTCGATTTCGTCGCCGCGTCAGCGATACAAACATCCAAGTTTGCCTAAAATTTAATTCGACTGCAATGATTGGCAAGATAACGGGCAATTTTGATTTAGGAACTATCCCGTTTAGCCCCTAGAAACACCGCACCGAATCGGTAAAATGAGGCCTGCTCTTTAACATTTCAAACCGCCCAATTACACGATGGCGACTTCTCAGACGGTAACGTATCTCAGTCTGAGAGTGTAGTCGCACCGGTCGTTTTCGCGATCGTTGTCGTCACCCCGAAGAGGTTCATGTGGACTCAGATAAACAACTTTTGAAAACACCGCTCCACCAATGGCATATTGACCACCAAGGACGCATGGTGGAATTTGCCGGTTGGTCGATGCCCGTGCAATACACGAGTATCATCGAAGAACACCAACAAACCCGCAACTCAATTGGCATGTTTGATGTTTCTCATATGGGTAGGCTCTATTTCTCCGGAACCAATGTTTCGGAATTTCTCGATGGCTTAACTACTCGACGGGTTGCCGGTGTCGAATGCGGTAAAATCCGATATTCTCTGATGACTAATGATTCGGGCGGAATCCTCGATGACGTTTTGGTCTACCACCTCCCTGACCTCAATGGCAAGCCATTTCATATGATGGTTGTGAATGCCAGTAACCGAGCCAAAATCGTAAATTGGCTCAACGAACGTAAGTCCGGCACAGACATTCAAATTGACGACCGCACAGAAACCTCCGCAATGATTGCAGTCCAAGGCCCTCTGGCTAACGAGGCAGTAAAGAAATTGTCCGAGGTCGACCCAGACTCCTTGCCATATTACACCGGAACAACGACTCGCATTTGTGGAAAAGAAGCGATCCTTTCCCGCACAGGCTACACTGGCGAAGACGGTTGTGAAATCATGATTCCCAGTGAAGATGCTCAGCTTATTTGGGATGAGGTGTTCAGTCTTGCTGCAGCAACCCAAGGTGGAGCCGCCGGACTAGCCGCAAGAGATACGCTACGTCTGGAAGCCGGAATGCCTCTCTATGGTCATGAACTTAATGAAGCGACGAATCCCGCCCAAACTGATTTGAAATTTGCCATCCAAATGAAAGGGCGAGAATTTGTCGGTCGAACCTCGATCGCCGAAGCAAGGAAAGACAGCGACCTTTGGATCAGAACTGGGCTCGAACTGGAAGGTCGGCGAGCCGCTCGCGAAGATTGCAAAGTCTTTCACGGTGAACAAGCGGTAGGAGTCGTGACCAGCGGGAGCTACACGCCGACACTACAAAAATCGATTTCAATGGCTTACATCCACCCTGACCATCGGGAACTTGGAACAGCATTGTCGGTTGACATTCGTGGAAAACTGCACCAAGCCACCGTGGTCAAAGTCCCCTTTTACCAACGATCTGTTTAATGGCAATCCAGCCAGCAAATGGCCCCATGTTTCCGGATTCCATGTTTCCAAAATCCCAACACGTACTAATAATAATTTAATTTCAAACCTTCAATTGATGGAGCTTTTACGGTGACACCAGAAGAACTAATTTTCGCTGAAACACACGAATGGGCCCATATCGCTGAGCAGGATGGGGAAAAAATTGCCACCATCGGCATTTCAGCCAATGCAGTAGAAGCGTTGACCGATTTGGTCTACATGGATTTGCCAGCCGCCGGCACCGCGGTCACCGCAGGCAATTCGTTTGGAGAAGTTGAGTCAGTCAAAGCAACCAGTGAGCTTTACAGTCCAATGAACGGTGAAATCGTCGAGGTTAACACCTCACTGCCGGATAATTTAGAGATCCTTAACTCTGACCCGTACGGCGAAGGCTGGATCATCAAAGTAAAAGTCAGTGGCGATACCCCCGAGAACCTGATGGATTATGCTGCCTACCAAAAGCAGTGTGACGAAGCCCATTAATTCCCAACTCGTTTAACGGGTCTATTTAACAGGCACTCTTTCAATTCGGCTTCCGATTTCAAAGAGTCAGGACAATTCTTCAACTCGAAACGCAACTGAAAACTCACGACAACAGGAAATCAAGGACTTTCCTTCCTGTTGTCGGTTTAAGATTTGCAAACTTACCGTGCTCTGAGCGACGACTGTGACAGTTGCTTGCTCCGATTAATTCGTCGAACTTCCCGATCGACGCTCAACCTCTAGACGAAGTGAACGATTTAATGACAACCCAATCGCTTGAAGGCACTGACATTCGGCAACTGGCGCAGCGAGAAGATTTCATCGACCGCCATATCGGCCCCAGTGCAAGTGAAATATCGGAGATGCTCGCCACTGTCAACGCTGAGTCACTTGATGAACTGATCGACTCAACCGTTCCTTCGAGTATCTTACTCGAGCGAGCACTTAACCTGCCTGAGAGTACAACGGAACATGCGACGCTAAAACAGCTTCATGGATACGCAGACGAAAATATCGTCAACCGTTCAATGATCGGCATGGGTTATTACGGCACTCACGTCCCCAACGTCATCTTGAGAAACGTTCTAGAAAATCCGGGATGGTACACCGCCTATACCCCTTATCAGGCAGAAATTGCGCAGGGTCGCCTCGAGAGCTTGTTGACATTCCAGCAAATGGTCATGGATCTCACCGGGATGGCAATGGCGAACGCTTCGCTGCTCGATGAAGCAACCGCTGCGGCCGAAGCCATGGCGTTGTGTAAGCGAGCCAGTAAACTTGCCTGCAATCAGTTTTTTGTCGCAGATGACGTGCACCCTCAAACGCTAGATGTCATCCAAACACGTGCGAAGTACTTTGGTTTTGAATTGATCGTCGGGCCGGCAGAGTCTGCTGGCGACCATGAGATTTTCGGAGCGTTACTGCAGTACCCAGGGACGACCGGCGAGATCAAAGATCTAACCTCTATCATTGACAGCGTTCATGATCGCAAAGCCTTGGTAGCTGTCGCGAGTGATTTGCTGAGCCTCACCCTGCTTAAGCCACCGGGAGAAATGGGAGCCGACATTGTTCTTGGCAGTGCCCAGCGATTCGGGGTACCGATGGGCTTTGGTGGCCCACATGCAGCGTTCTTTGCCACCCGTGATGCCTACAAGCGTTCCGCTCCCGGACGAATCATTGGAGTCTCCAAAGATCGACGCGGGAAAACAGCACTTCGGATGGCGATGCAAACCCGAGAGCAACACATTCGACGGGATAAAGCGACCTCCAACATCTGTACAGCCCAAGCACTGCTGGCCAACATGGCAGTATTTTACGCGGTTTATCACGGCCCCGAAAAACTGAAAACGATTGCGACGCGAGTGAATTCGTTAACGCATTTCGCCGCCCAACGTTTGCAATCGGCAGGCTTCCAACTTGAGCATGAAAGTTTCTTTGACACAGTTTCCGTGATCACGGAAAACGCGGAAGTAATCGTGAATGCGGCAACAAAGGAATTTGGATTAAACCTTCGCCTCATTGATTCAAACCACGTTGGATTCAGTTTTGACGAGACAACCAGTGGCGAGGATATCGTCTTACTGTTGTCTGCTTTCGGAGTCGATACTTCAGGCATTGATCCTGAACTCTCTGGAGAGACACTCACCTCGTCTGTTCCAGACGAACTGCTTCGTCAGTCCGAATTCCTGACCCACCCTGTGTTTCACCGTTACCACTCGGAGACCGAGATGCTCCGCTACCTGAAAAGACTTGAGAACAAAGACTTTTCTTTAACGCACGGCATGATTCCTCTCGGGTCATGCACGATGAAACTCAACGCGACTGCCGAAATGATTCCGGTCACATTTAACGGATTCGCAAACGTACACCCATTCGCCCCCCGTGATCAGTGGGTGGGCTACCAAACGATGATTGAGGAATTGCGTGATTGGTTAATCGAAATTACCGGGTATGACGCAATGTCGATGCAACCCAATTCCGGAGCCCAGGGCGAGTACGCGGGATTGCTCGCGATTCGGCGGTACCACGAGAGCCTTGGAGAAAGCCATCGTGACATCTGCCTGATCCCTAGCTCTGCTCACGGCACCAACCCCGCCAGTGCGAGCATGATGGGTTTGAAAGTCGTGGTCGTAAAAACAGACGACAGCGGGAACATTGATCTTGAAGACCTGAAAGCAAAGGCCGAACAGCACGCTGACAATTTATCGAGTTTAATGATCACCTACCCGAGCACGCATGGAGTTTTCGAAGAAACAATTCGTGAGTCATGCGAAATCGTCCACCAATTTGGCGGACAGGTTTACATGGATGGGGCGAACATGAATGCGTTAGTTGGCATCGCTGCACCAGGAAAATTCGGATCAGATGTTTCCCACCTAAACCTGCATAAAACCTTCTGCATCCCTCACGGTGGCGGGGGGCCGGGCATGGGGCCAATCGGGGTTAAGTCACACCTAGCTCCTTTTTTGCCAAACCATGTGATTCACCCAACTGAAGAAACCGCCAGTGCCGATAATGGTGCTGTATCGGGAGCACAATATGGGAGCTCAGCCATCCTCCCAATTTCATGGGCCTACATTCAGCTGATGGGCGGAACGGGGCTCAAGAAAGCAACCCAAGTCGCAATTCTCAACGCCAACTATATCGCCAAAAGACTCGAAGGTGCCTTCGAAGTCCTATTCAAGGGTCGCAACGATCGCGTTGCCCATGAATGCATTGTTGATCTAAGACCACTCAAAGAATCGACAGGAATCACCGAAGTCGATCTGGCCAAACGACTCATGGATTACGGATTCCATGCCCCGACTATGTCGTGGCCTGTGGGTGGGACCATCATGATCGAACCTACGGAAAGTGAATCGAAAGCTGAGCTGGATCGTTTCTGCGATGCGATGCTCTCGATTCGAAAAGAAATTCAGGCGGTTGAAGACGGCACTGTGACTGCCGAAGCTTGTGTAACGCATCAGGCGCCACACACACTGGATGACCTCGTTGATGAAAACTGGGATCGTCCCTACACGCGTGAAGAGGCTGTTTTCCCGAGCAATCACACTCGGCAAGCTAAGTTTTGGCCAACCGTAAATCGAATCGACGATGTCTACGGAGATCGAAATTTTGTCTGCTCATGCCCTCCGGTATCGGATTACGAAGAGACAGAGTAATTCAGATTGGCAAACCATAGGCACCGTTGATTGCCTAGCAGGAATTCAGGAAAACCATGCAGCGGGCTCGTTTAATTATCGATCCACCCTCGACTGGCAGTTGGAACATGGCAGTCGATCAGGCGATTTTGGAAACCGCCGATCTGACTGGTTTGGTCACGCTTCGTTTTTATCAATGGAGCCAACCGACACTGTCGCTTGGCTACTTTCAAAAACACGCCGACCGAGATCTGCATCCCTCAAGCCTAAGCTGCCCACTAGTTCGGCGCCGCACTGGGGGCGGCGCGATCGTACACGATCGCGAACTCACTTACAGCCTTTGCGTGCCGAGCTCCAACCGCTGGTCATCGCAAAATGAAGAGCTCTACGACGCGATTCACAAAATCATCATCGGTGTTTTAGAAGAAGATGGCCTAACAACTGCTTTGTATCGTGATTCGACGGTCACTGCGAACCTCGCCAAACATCCGCCCGGACTGCATGGCAATGAAATTTCTCCCAGTCCGGTCGACCCCAAAGCGTTTCTGTGTTTCCGGCGACGCTCTCAGGGAGACGTTGTGTTTAATGGACATAAGATTGTTGGAAGTGCACAACGACGGTTGAAGAACTCTCTGCTTCAACACGGCAGTGTCTTGTATGGGAAGTCTAGTTTCGCCCCGGAATTGTGCGGCATCAACGATATTAGTGGTTCGAAATACACCTTTGCCGAGTTGGCAAGTCGCCTTCTGCCCCCGATTGAAGATTATTTAGGCACCAGCATGGATCGGCAAAATTTAACGGAACCGGAAAATATAGCGGTCAAACGAGTCCAGATTAGCCACTTTAGAAACCCTAAATGGCTTAACCGGAGCTAGACCGGTATTCATCTTTTCTAAATCAAATCTAATATGTGGTCCCTTCCTAAAATTTGTTGTCAAATGTCAACACAGCGAACGAATTTCATCTACAATTAGGGGGTATCACACAGTTTGACTTTAATTCTATGTTGAACATAATAATGGAAATTCGAGGTTTATTAACTGGGTGTCGCAATTGATGTGTTTTTGCGACACGGAGTGAGTCACAGGTGATCCTGAAATCGAGGGGACGAAACGGAATGCAAGTAGTTTTAAGAGTTGTCGGTGGTAAGAATGATGGTCGTG
>ENA-OREB01000198-OREB01000198.1-marine-metagenome-genome-assembly--contig:-NODE-198-length-31094-cov-7.567205_pt1 | contig 31094 bp, 19 predicted proteins | sample MGYA00248625_ERZ508552 | MGnify/ENA primary metagenome ERZ508552 (study PRJEB26219, sample SAMN06267888) | marine metagenome | isolation source: Monterey Bay, California, USA | place: USA:Monterey Bay...
TGAAGATTGCGGGCTCCATAGCGGGCTCCAATAGGCTTAAAACCTAATAAAATTAACACATTTAGTGGAGCCGGCGGGAGTCGAACCCGCGTCCAAACAAGGACAACTCGTGCTTTCTACATGTTTATTCTGCAATTGGTTTTTGACCGGAGGCTGATCACAGACAACCCACCTAACGGCTTAGCCCAGTAAATTTCGCGCCGGGCGTCGGACACACCCTTTACTAGTCCCATTTGCCTGATACCCCATTGAAGCCGCGGAAGGGTCCGTACGTTGCTTCGGGATAGCTCGTTCAGCCACTTAGTGACGTGAATTAGGCGAATCGACTGAGTCGATTATGCTGCGAGCGCGTAGGAATTGTTGTCATTTCTGACTTGAAAAGTTCAAGTTTTACGAGCTGTGCTAACAAGTGCTCGACATGCTTACCCGATCTATCATCTTGCTGTCAAATCCAAAATCGGCCCCATAAATCAAAGAACTCGCATCGAAGTTGTGGTTTAAACCATCCCCACGAACGAACTTCAAAAGTAGGCAAAGCCAAGCGCAAACATGCACAATGAATTTGCAAAATGTGCGAAACCAGACAACCTAAGACCGACTTTTGTTGTTAGACCTGCGTTGATGAGAATAAATCAATCCCTTCTTCATGCCTTTTTCGCGGTTTCTCTGCTGTGTTTAACAGCCAAAGGAACGCTGCGTGCCCAAGTTGTAGAAGACTTTGGCGTTCGCTTTCAGGCGCAGCAAAACGGAGGCATTCAATTCCTTGCCAACACCAGTCTTTATTGCGGCACCGGCAGCCAATGCGTGCAAGCCCAAAACGCCCTCCCCATCACCGGATTTCCGCAAGACAACAACAACGACCACAACATGGTCTACTTCAATTCTGATTCAGACCCCGATACCTGGAGTTCCTCATCAGATAGCTTGTCTTTGGGGATTTGCGCTGAAATCAGTTTTGCAGGACTTTATTGGGCAGGTCGGCTCGGCAATGGCTTCGTTGCGAATGAAGCGTTGAAAGATCAAGTCAAAATCAAATCAACAGAAGGAGATGAATACATCGATGTCTTCGCAGAGGAGACCATCGACTTTGACGCATCCAACACAGACAACTACTGTTGCTTCGCAGACATCACCGATTGGGCCGCGAACAACCCATCGGATGCGCGCTACACAGTGGCGAATGTTGTTGCGGACCAAGACGACAGCTCATGGGGCGGTTGGGTCTTAATCTTGGTTTATGCTGACGCTTCAGAACCGATGCGGAACTTGACTGTTTTTGATGGCCTCGCAATGATTACTTCAGGCTGGGGTGGCGGAGGCGACAATAGCACAGTTGACGTTCCCATTTCCGGTTTTTTGACCCCGCCTTTTGGTCCTGTTGATTTGAAATTGGGCGTCGTAGCTTATGACGGGGACCGCGGATCCGCTGGAGATCAGCTTGGCTTTGACGGCACGGGCACATTCAACTACATTGAAGACGCCACCCACGACATCAACAACGTATTCAATAGCACCCACTCCACTGGAGGTGTGATGAATCCTTGGCGCGTTCCTGCGTTCAACAACACCCTCGGCCACGATGCCAACGTGTTCATTCCGGACAACTCTGCGTTTGATTTTCTTCCAAACAATGCCACAGACGCTGAGATACGTGTGACAACAGGAGGAGAGTCCATCACCGTGCATGCGATCACCTCCTCCATTGATGTTTTTGAACCGGATTTGCGAGCGACAGTGTTCATCGAAGACCTCAATGGCGGCGTGGCAGAACCAGGAGACGTCCTCGAATACACCGTTGTCGCAAAGAACCTTGGCTCCGATGCTGCTGCAGAAGTATACATGACCAATACGCTGGACATTCGCACCAATTTTATTGAAGGAAGTTTGGTCTGGGACTCCGCTCCGCTTACCGGATGGATGACCGATGCTGCGGGAGATGATCCCGGAGAGTTTTTAGCCACCGAGCAAATGGTGCAAGTGCGGATCGGAGCCACAGCCAATGGCACAACAGGTGGCACATTGAACAACGATCCATTGGGACAGGATAGCATCTCTTACCGCTTTCAAGTCCAACTCACCGACGATTGCCTCCTCTTGCAATGCGATGGAACGCTCTCAGGAGCCGCCAACATCTATGGTTTTGGTGACATTAGCGGCAACACACAAACCAACAACGGCGCCAGTGCGCTGCTCGACGCCAATGGCTGCCCGGTTGAAGAAGTGACAACCCTTGAGGTGCAGACAGGTGTTTGTCCCCCTGTGGCCATTGAACCCGTTGGCACCACATGCTTAGGTGATGACGTTGCCCTCGAAGTGCCTGCGTTCCTGGACAATCCGCTTGCAGAAACGTTGGCCAATTACACGTGGTCGGGGCCCAACGGATTCACCTCGAACAATGCGACCGCAACATTGCCAAACGCAGAATTGAGTGATGCCGGAGGGTATTTCTTGGAGGTGACTTTCACTGGACTCGAATGCCTGTTGTCGAGCGCCAATTACGAACTACTCGTGCACGTGCCCGCGCCTCTTTTCGATGCACCAGAAAATCAATGCATCGATGGCAATGCATTTGACTTTGCTGCCCAGGGTGATCAATTTCCCGGAGCAACCTTTCAATGGACGTTTGAAAACAGCAACCCCAGCACTGTAGCAGGAGCTTACATCAACGACGTGGCGTTTGTTGAACCCGGTTGGAATGAGATTCTCTTGACGCTAAACGAAATTGGCTGCACTGCCGAAACCTTGGATTCCATTTTTGTGGAATCACCTCCCGACCTCTCTTCATTTGACGTGGGTATTTTTCCAGCCGAAGGTTGTGTGCCACTAAGCGTCAGCTTCATCGATGCATCGCCCACGGAACCCATGGACTATAGCTGGGCATTTGGAGACGGCTTCGAAAGCCTCATTGATGCTCCAATTCATGTCTATGAATTGATCGGCACCTTTGACATAGAAGTCACAGCCACCAGCCTCGGCAGTTGTCCTGCGACGATCACATTCCCCATCGAAAACGCGGTCACGGTTTTTCCAGCACCGCAAGCTGGATTTGACGTGGAACCCAACATCGTTGAACTGCTCACCCCCAATGTGACCATCACTTCCTTGGCGGATGCCAATACGTTTGTGAATTACTACTTCTCCGATGGTGGAAGCCTGAGCTCCGCCAATGGTGAATACGCTTTTGGTGATGGAGGAACATTTGACATTGTCCAAACAGTCATCAGTCCACAGGGCTGTATTTCGACTGCCGAAGGCGAGGTCGTGGTCAACGGCACCATTTTTTACGCTCCCAGCGGATTCACTCCAGATGGTGATTTTCTCAATGACGTCTGGATGCCAGTTGCTTTGGGTGTCACGTCTTACCAAATGGAAGTCCGCAATCGTTGGGGTGAACTCTTTTGGTCCACTGATGATCCTGACATGCCATGGCTTGGACAAACTGCAGGCGGAGCGCATTTCGCTCCAAATGGCATGTATGTGTGGCAAGTTACATACCGGGACCAGCTAGGATTCCCCGTTATGAAGCAAGGCACCGTTTCGCTCCTCCGATAAGGCAGGATCCGACTCAATCCTTGGGCACACCGATGAAGTCAATTTCGCTCTCGCGAATCAACACGTTGAACGCTGGAATTTGCTCATCACGCAACCAATACCACGCGCTCAATTGCACATCAATCTTTGCTGTAAGATCAGCCTTTACTCCTTCCATCTGATCGGTCGGCTTGTAAATCCCCATGCTTGCTAGCGATCCAACGTGAGCCAATTTATTGTTCAGTTTGATCGGATAATTGAGCATGTCTTGGTTGCTCTTCAACTTCGTTTGGTACAACACCTCTTCAATGGCGACCATGCTCGAGTCCAAGGCTTCCGCTTTTCCAAAAAGTGATGGATGATCCTCTTTCTCGAGACGTTTCAAGAGCCCTGAAATCTGACTGCGCATTGCGCGCATGTGACGGATGGCATCGTGCGTTTCATCCACCTTGTCACGCACAGATTTCAAAAACTCAAATTGTGCTAAGCGATCAGCTACAGTCCCTTCGGACCTGGGATCAAGTTGTATTTCAAAATTTGCCGTCAACGTATCATCATCCGCCGTGAGCTCAGCAGAATAAATTCCAGGCGGCACCACAGGACCACGAAGTGTCCCCCACCACATCAAAAGCCCTTCAAAATCGTCGGCTTTCTCACACCGCAAGTCCCAATCAAATCGATTCATTCCTTCCTTGACTTCCAACGCATCGTCCCCAGAAGAATCGGTTCCGAACGAACGGATCACAGTGCCTTTTGAATCTTTGAAAGTGAGTGTTGCTGCATCCACATCGGGTGGCAATTGAAAAAACAACCTCACACCAGCAGGATGATTGGTTCCTTTGGTATGTGATGATTTCCCATTTCCACCTCCAAAGCCAATCGTTGGATGCGGAGCAAAGAGGCGCAAAGCATCAGAATCCATCGGCTCCTCCAATGATTGCCAAATGACATCCAAATCATCCAAGATCCAGAAGCTTCGGCCCTGAGTCGCCACAATTAAATCGTTGTCCTTCAGAGCCAAGTCAGTGATCGGCACTTGCGGAAGATTCAATTGCATAGAAGACCAATTTTCACCACCATTGGAACTGGCATAGAGACCGAATTCCGTGCCGGCATATAACAAGTCAGGTGTGTGACGGTCCGCACGGATGACCCGGGTAAAGTGCCCACGGTCAATGCCTTTTGTGATGATGCTCCAAGTCGCCCCATAATCCGATGTATGATAGAGGTACGGTGAATAATCCCCGAGCTTGTACCGCGTGGCTGCAACATACAATCCGCCCGGGCGATGCGGATCCACCTCTACGCAATTGACCATCGCATCCTCAGGCATTTTGGCTGGTGTCACATCCGACCAGTTTTTCCCGCCATCTCGCGAAACGTGAAGCAGTCCGTCGTCTGACCCGCACCACAAAAGTCCCGGTTCCTCCGCAGATTCCGTCGCGGCAAAAATTGTCGCATAATATTCTACACCGGTATTATCCTTGGTAATTGGCCCCCCAGAAGAAACCAGCTTGTCGGCTTCATTTCGGGTCAAATCAGGAGAAATAATTTCCCATGTTTCCCCTCCATTGACGGAGCGGTGCAGGTGCTGTGAACCTGTGTACAATTGATTCGGATCGTGCGGTGAAAAGAACACGGGGAAATTCCACTGAAAACGAAATTTCATGCCCTCCGCTCCACTCCCCATTGGGTTTTCTGGCCAGACGTTGATGGCCCGATTCATATCCAGTCCATGATTGAAACGCGTCAAAAATCCACCATAACTTCCACCATAGACAATGCTATTGTCAGACGGATCAGGCGCAAGGTGTGCACTCTCGCCGCCAGCAGTGGACTCCCAATTTGCGTCTGTGATGTAGCCATTGGATGACCGAGAATCAATCCGAATCGCCGAATTGTCTTGTTGGGCTCCATAAATGCGGTACGGGAAATGATCGTCTGTGGTGACGCGGTAAAATTGAGCAGTAGGCTGATTCATATAGGTCGACCAACTCGCGCCGGCATCATAACTGACTTGAGCACCGCCGTCATCGGCAATGATCAGGCGGTCCGAATCTTCCGGTGCAATCCAAAGGTCGTGGTGATCCCCATGTGGGGCGTATCGAGCTTCAAACGATTGTCCCCCATCATTCGAAACGTGGTAGGCCACATTCATGACGTAAACGCGATTGGCATCTTCGCTATCGGCATAAATCCGAGTGTAGTACCAGGCACGTTGCCGCAAACTGCGGTCCGAATTGACCAACTCCCACTCGTTTCCCGCATCGTCTGATCGGTATACACCGCCCGCTTCATTCTCAATAATCGCCCAAACCCGATCGGGATTTACCGGCGAAACAGCAACGCCAATGATGCCATGTGGCCCTTCTGGCATGCCCTCTTGGTCCATGAGCGATGTCCAAGATTTTCCGGCATCCTCTGATTTCCACAAGGCAGATCCCGCACCACCCGACGAAAAGTCATAAGGAGTTCTGCGCACGTTCCATGTGCTCGCATAAAGCACATCGGGATTGACGGGGTCCAAAATCAAATCCACCGCACCTGCTCGCTCGTTCGCAAACAACATGCGCTTCCAAGTTTCGCCGCCGTCCTCTGATTTAAAAACTCCACGTTCATCAGAATCCTTGAACAAGTCACCGAGCACGGCCGCGTAGACAATGTCAGGGTTTGAAGGGTGAATGCGGATGCGGGGGATGTGGCGGGAATTTTTCAGCCCCATGCTTCTCCAGCTCCTGCCACCATCAACGGATTTGTAAATGCCCGTTCCCGGAGATACGTTTCCCCGCACAGTGACTTCGCCGCCGCCGACATAGAGGACGTTGGGGTGAGAAGAGCTCACTGCAATCGCACCGATCGAGCCTCCAAAATAACCGTCGGAAATGTTTTTCCAGGTGGAACCCCCATTTTCAGTTTTCCAAACACCTCCGCCTGTAGCCCCCATGTAAAACAGCATGGGTTTGCCCTGGACTCCTGTGACTGCAGCCGATCTACCTCCTCGAAATGGACCGATGCATCGGAATTCTAAATCGGCACCAAGGACCTCCATATCCACCTCCTTCCCTTGAGCAGACGCTAGATTCAACTGCGGCGACAACAAAACAGAAAACAGCAGCACAAACAACCCCAGTAACAATCCAAAACCTCGGTTTATTGATTCCATGGGTGGAAATTAAATCAATCCCACCAGAAGAAATGCACTGAAAACGAAGAATCTAACATTTCAAATCAATCAGAATCAATTCAATGCCATCGAAAATTTGTGTACATTGAAAGGTCCTCTCACCAAATTCGCCACCATTATGAAACTGCATTTTATCCATGCGCTTCGTGCAATTCAATGTATCGGTTGTCTGTGCATCCTGAGTATTTGCTCTGAATCTGCGAAAGCACAATCGCCTTCTTTCTGGATTGACAGTGAACTTTCTGCTGAACAAAAAACCATGACTCAAGTGGCGGCTTATCGGACCATTGATCTGGACAAATTGGCCTTGCACCTTATTTTAAAGGACGCGCCTTTGCCCGAAGAGCTCATTGCGAATCAACCTCCAGCAATCCTCACGCTTCCTCTCCCAAATGGTGAATCATTTGCCTTCAAGGTCACCGAAGCACCTGTCATGTCTGCAGGTTTGCAAAACCGTTTCCCAAACATCCGCTCTTACCGTGGAGTGGGAATTGAAAATGAACTTCTGCAGGCGCATTTTGACCTCAGTCCCAACGGACTCCATGCCATGATTTTCAATGAAGGCAGCACCATTTTCATTGATCCGGTGCGCGACGACCCCTCATCTGTTAAACACATCATTTACACGCGAGAAGCTTTTTTCAAGGGAACACAAAAGGCATGGGACGGTTGCGTCGCATTGTCTGTTGGTGAAAAAGTCCCCACCACATCTTCATCGGACCAAAACTTAGATCGTACGCCAGTGCCTATGGGTTCTCAGCAATTCCCTTCACCCGTCCTTCCACTCGAGACAGAAAATGGCGATGAATTGCGGACTTACAGACTGGCATTGGCTTGCACCGGCGAATACGCTCAATTTCATGGCGGCACGGTCAGTGGCGTGCTCGCGGCTATGAATACATCCATGGTTCGTGTCAACGGGGTGTTCGAACGTGATATCGCAGTCCGAATGGTCATCGTGGACAACAATGATCAATTGGTTTTTCTCAATGCATCAACAGATCCGTACAGCAACAACAATGGAGGCAGCATGTTGGGACAAAACATCAGCACATGCAACAGCGTGATTGGATCATTGAACTATGACATTGGACACGTATTTTCAACTGGAGGTGGTGGTGTAGCTTATCTTCAGTCACCCTGCGGCAGCAGCAAAGCAGGCGGTGTCACAGGGCAAGGCTCACCCGTGGGCGACCCTTTTGACATTGACTACGTATGCCACGAAATGGGGCATCAGTTCGGTGGAAATCATACCCAAAACAACAGTTGCAATCGGTCTTCAGGAGCTGCTTATGAGCCGGGGTCAGCCAGCACGATAATGGGTTATGCTGGAATTTGCTCTCCCAATCTCCAGAGCAATTCCGATGATCATTTCCACAATCACAGTTGCAATGAAATGATCGCTTTTACGGTCAATGGGAATGGAAATTCTTGCGCTGCTGTTACAACGACTAGCAATGCCCCCCCCACCGTGGAGGCCGGAACCAACGGCTTGGTCATTCCCGCGTCAACACCGTTTGAATTGACCGCTACTGGGAGCGATGACGATGGCGTGATTACCTACAATTGGGAAGAATACGACCTCGGTCCAGCCACCGCTTCTGGAGACAACAACCTAACAAATCCCTCAGGCAATCAGCCCATTTTCAGATCTTGGCCGTCTACAACGAGTCCCACACGCGTCTTTCCCCGCATCAACGACCTTGTGAATGGAACGACCACCATTGGCGAGCATTTGCCGACCTACTCGCGGCAGTTGAACTTTAAGTGTACCGTCCGAGACAACCAATTGAACGGCGGAGGATTTGCAGATGACCTTTTGACCATGAGTGTAGATGGATCAGCGGGGCCGTTTATTGTAAACTCGCCCAATGGAGGAGAGACACTGAATGCACAGGATGTTTCTACCATCACATGGGATGTCGCTGGAACGAATGCCGGAGGTGTAGACTGCGCATCGGTTGATGTCTTTCTCTCAACGGATGGCGGTTTCACATGGCCTTACACACTTGCCACAAACCTTGCGAACAATGGGTCAGCGGAAGTCACTTTGCCCGATGTCCTGTCATCTTCAGCGCGCATCAAAATCAAAGGCACCAACCACGTCTTCTTTGACATTTCCAATGGCAATTTCAGCATCGCAGAAAATTCATGTCCGAATTGTGGTTGCACGGATGCCAATGCTTGCAACTATGACCCGAGTGCTACGACCGATGATGGCAGTTGCATCTTGCAAGACCCATGTTCTTGTGAGCTTACAGGAAGCCAATCCGCCACGCTCGCAGGCAACGAAACCAGTGCTCCCCTCACCCAATCTGCAAACTCTATTTCCACACTTTCCACAATTTCAATTGAATTGGAATTTGATAATTTGGGCAATACGGGGAATTGGGCGGCTGACTTAGCCATGGCCATTACTTCTCCTGCCGGTGAGTGCATTTCTTTCGGTGGCTACAACAGTTCCCCAGCGGGCTGTACAAGCTTGGGAAATTATCAAGTTGTTTGGCCCACCTCGTGGGCGGTATCCACGAATGGAACCTACACGGCTACAGTGGATTTGTCAACAGCAAATTTGAGTGGCTCTGGTGAATGGAGTGTCGTCCTTTACAACGGCTATGGAGCTGCCAATGCTTCGAGCTATTTTGTGGACTGGACCATTGAGGACTTGTGCTTGAACGACACTTCAATTGCCGGTTGCACAGATACAGAAGCTTGCAACTTTGATGAAAACGCAACCGAAAATGACGACTCATGCACCTTCGCTGATGAAGGATACGATTGTCAAGGCAACTGCATTGTTGACACGGATGGCGATGGAGAGCCAGATTGCGATACGGCCTCATGCGCGGAAGATCTGAATGGAAATGGGACGATCGAGGTTTCGGACGTTTTGATCCTGCTGGGAGATTTCGGATGCACCGAAAGTTGCGTCGCTGACATCGATGGTGACGGCTCCGTTGTGATCAGCGATGTTCTTCTTTTGCTTGCTGCATATGGCGAAGACTGCTGATGCTCTTTGTGACATTCTCGAGTGAACGCAATGCTTCGTGAAAAGAGCGCAATTAATTTGAATGTTACGCCATGACAGAGGTCGAGCTTAAACCCCTCGCTTTTGTCTTACTGGCCGCCGCGAACGTAGCCAGACAAGTACTCAAAGGGTTCATTGAGTGTTCCCTTTGCTGTCGTCTCTGAAGCACCGTCCAAAATGCCGTCGGCATCACCCAATACGAGCAACGGAATCACATGCTCCATCAATTCCTGTCCAAAGCCGTCAGACGCGTCGCGCGGGAGCTCACAAGGGAGGTTATCCACCGCCATTACTGTGATGCCATCGGCATCAGTTGCAGCGCACTCCTTCTGCTCCTTTGGGTCATAACCATACAGTGGGTCGGCAATGGTTGATGGGCGAATTGTGCAAGCTACTGGGCCATCAATATCACATGAGATATCCGCCACCACTTTCACGTTCCAGTTCGGATGGCGCATGTCCTTGCGCGTGAACAAAAATGGGGATCCTTCCGCCCAAAAGTGACCTGCTATGAATAAGTCTCCCCGTTGTGCAAACGGCATAAAAGTGCTTTCAAACAACATGGGTTCGCCGATAAATTCCGACATGTCAAATGCATCACCATCCTTGCGGCGATTGTAATCGCTCACATCGAGGTGGGTATAGACGGGTTCCGGGAAGTCCATGCGCAAGAAATCGTCCGGATGAACCGAACGAATCTTCAAGTGATCAAGCACTTCCTTTGCACCTTGCCCCACTCGCCCATGGCCCGTCAAGACGATGCGCATGTTCTCAGGAAGCTTCACCTCTTTGGCCGTTGATAGCATGTCATTCAGATCCAAGCAATCGATGGCACGCGGAATGGAAAAACTCCCATTGCGCTCGCCCCATGCTCGAATGCCGTTGTAAGCGCCTACAAGTCCTGCCCAACGTCCGAAGCCTATAATTCTCCGTCCACTCGGACGCTTTAACAACTCATAATCTATGAGCCGAATGCGTTTTTTTAGAATTTCAGCGAGCAATTGCGCATTGTATGGCTGAAGCTTGTGCGTGTGACTGAAAAACAAATACGTTTTATCAGCAATCAATTCATCTGCATTGACCTCCTTGACACCTATGAGGACATCACAATCACTGAGGTCATCCTGCATATTGAGACCGGCTGCTGCGTATTCCGCATCTCGAATTCTGCGCACAGCGCTGGGCTGGATGGCAATGTTCAATTCTGGAAACCGCTCCTGCAAAAGCACACATTGGTCCGGAGTCAACGGCACGCGCTGGTCCGGAGGTGTTTTGCCTTCACGAAGAATGCCCAACTTTAGGGGGTTGTCAGATGTGTACATCACCGAATCGAGTGTCAATTACAAAAAACCAAGGTACTCCATTGGATTCCAGAATCCGAAGCTGTGCGGCAACTTTTCAACGGTCACTCCTGAGCAAGAAATCGGTAATTCAGCAGTCCAGAAGTTTCGTTGTCGGCGGTAGCCTCAAAAATGGATGCGCGCGCACTCTCCAGCGCTGCGCGTGCTATGCAATCATTCGACTCAGAAACACGGAGAGGCTTTCCTTTGGCATCCAGTGCCGTCACCGACTCAATTTCAGCACTGCTGACCCCGCCATTCGGCGCCACAGTGATCGCGATTGAGACTGCCCCCGCAACCTGGCATTTGTATCCAGGCACCGGAAGTTTGCGATGAAGCCTCCCCCCTAGATCATACGAGACCGTGACTTGACCTTCGTAGCGTTTATCCCATTCCTTGAGCGTGCTGACTTCACCGCTTGCGCCATCGTCCGGGACACCCCTCAAATCAAATTCCTTTTTCTCCTGTGCCAAACGCTCGAATTCCGCCTGCTCCATAGCACGGAGTTCATTTTCAACAGATTCGGAAAGGCCTGTGATGTCATTTTGCATCGTTGTGGACCTTCGATCATCAGAACGCTGTGCCGCCTCATTCGCCGCGAGATTCGCCACACGTTCGTTGAGACGTGATTGCATCAGTTCTTCCAAGGTTTGTTCTTGAACTTGACCGAAGACAGCATCGTCGACAAAATCAACCGCGACAAACTGATCCAAAGCCGCAGGTTCACTGCGAAGAGGCTGCAGTGAAAGAGCAAAAAGAACTGCCGCATGAAGGATTAATGTAATGGTCACAGCGACCCAAAACCGATGCCTTGAAACCGACCGTTCCATAATCAATCCAAGACCATCGAAGTCTCACGCTTCCATGTCACTGAGGTAATGCTGTGATCGGCTTTGAAGTAATACGTGCCTGTTTTGGTAACCACTTTGCGGTAGCGAATGACCTTGTTTCCCGTGCGCACAGTGCGTTCGATGACCAAACCATTTGGAATGTCATAGGACTCCTCACTAACGCCCATAAGAACATCTTCATCCTCAGCAGCCAAATTGAAATCTCCCGGTGATTTTGCAGCCATGTTACTCAGGCGTTCTTCTTCTGCTTTCCGGTTATCGTAAGCGCGCTGCTGAGATTCACGTTCACGTTTCGAAAGTGCCTGATCCACTTTCTGGGCTTGCCGCCTTGCCGCAAACCAGCGCTCCTGAGCTCTTTGACTAGAGCCCCTGCCTATTTCACGGTAAGCTTGGCTTGTAGAGGCAATGGTCTCATTCGCAATGCTGCGTTTTTCCGCTGACGAACGCCTCAGCCCTTGAAACAAATTTCGAAACGACCGCTTCTTGGAATCCAATTCTGGCACATTCAAAGCATAATCTCGAGCTCTGCTTGACTTCAACCGAGCTTGCCCCTCCGTTTGATTGGACACCTCATCCTCCCCGTTTTGAATCAAACGATTGGAGCGGCGTTGAGCTGCCTTTTCTTTTCTTCGATAATCGTCTTGTTGGGATTCAAATTCAGCACGTCGCTGCGCTTGTTTTCGTGATGCCATATCAACATTCGCATCGGACGTCCGATTCAAGTCTTCATTGCTTTGACGTTCTCGAGCATTGCGGTCTGCGGCCTTTGCAGCGGCATTGGCAATCAAATCGGCCTGATCCTGCTTTGCCAGTTCCACCTGCGCAGTTCGGGCCAGCGCCTCACTTCGAAGTGCTTCGCTGAAGTACGTCTCAACTTCATCTTCCTCAGACGCATTCATATTCGCCATCATTTGGTCTGCGCGTTTCCGATTGAGCTCGGCCTGCTTGCGTCGCTCAGCTTCCCGCTCCTCCTCCAATGCTGCTGCATCATCCATTCTGCGCTGACGTTCGGCTTCTTGGGCAAACAACTCCGCTTCTAAGCTTGATTCCAATTCCTGTTCTTCTCGCAATCGATCGGCTTCGAGACGTGCTGAGCGCTCCGCTCCATCATCTCGTTCCAGATTTTGATCCATGGAAGCCGCCTTAGACTCAGCTTTTGCGATCCGACTCAATCGGCCTTGTGCGTATCGATCGTTCGGTTTTATGCGCAAGGCAGCATCATAACTTCGGCGAGATTCGGACCAGTTTGACGCATCGAAAGCTGCATCTGCATCAGAAATCAAACCATTGTATTCATCTTCCGTGGCTTGAGCGATCGATCGAGCCTCATCCTCGGCTGCCTGTCGAGCAGACCGCTCGGAATCGGCAGCTGCAGATTCGTTTCGATCACTTTTTTGATCAAGAGGTTTTTCTTGGCGCAAATCTTCTTCGCCTGACCTCACTGTCTGCTGCTCCGCTGCGCTGCCTGCGTTGTCTGCGTTGTCTGCGTTGTCTGCAAGCATAGATTCATCGTCGCGGGAATCGTCGCGGGAATCGTCGCGGGAATTTTCAGCAGTCTCATCAATTCCTGCCGCTTCATTGATGCGCTTTCGAGCTTCCGTAATGCGTTGCTGTGGATACCGCTCTTCGGGCAAAACTTCCAACGCTCGCTCGTATTCTGCAATTGCAGCTTCGTAGTTGTCATTTCGAAACAACACATCCGCTTCATCATTGATGGCATCGTACTCCTGCCGTTTTTCTTTCAATGCTGCGCTAGCTGCCGCGCGGTCGGCGATGGCCTGCTCTCGTGCAGCTTTTGAGGCCTCATCAGAACGCATCTCTTCGAGCCGTTCGCGACTTGCTTCAGCCCTTTGCTGCCAAAACCGTTCTGCAGGCAATAATTGACCCGCTGCTTCATACTTGATCAGCGCAGCCTCATAATCATCATCCCGAAACAATTGATTGGCCTCATCAATCAAAACTTCATATTGAATGGTTCTTTCGACAATGTCTGCTGCCTGCGATGCGAGATCAGATTTCCTCGTTTCGGCTTCCTCCATTCGGTTCTGGGGATAGCGTTCAGATGGCTTCAACGCGCTGGCCTCTGCGTACAAATCGATGGCACGGTCGTATTGCTCGCGCTCAAAGTATCTGTCCGCGTCATCTAGGAGTTCCTTGTATTCGGAATCCGCTTCAGAATTCGCCAGAATAGCCGCTTCACGCTCATCTACTCTGCGCAATCCATCGTCCGGCTCTGAAGCCGTTGGCTGCAGCTCTTTCGCCTCAGAAAAAGCAGCTCGAGCGCTTCCCAAGTCATCCTGTGAAAGCGCGTCATCACCTGCATCGAGCAGAGATTGAAAAGCCGCAGCGGATGCATTTGAAGCGTTGGCTGCATCCAATTCAGTTTGAGCTTGATTCCGCTTCAAAACAACATCTTGCTCTTCTGGAAAAAGTGACAATGCTGACTCATAAAAGTCAATCGCTTTCTGCCATTCCTTTTCTGCCTTGGAGCGATCACCCTTTCGCACAAAATCGTCAAAATTCTCGCGCATCCGCTCCGACTCTGATGCAAGGCGTTCCAAACGGGCAAATTCTGCGTTGACCTTGTTGCGCATACGGACAGTGTAATTGTTGTCAAATACAACCGTATTCTTGTTTGCATCGTATTCCCCTCGTCCATAAGCATCTTCAAAAATCGATGCATCAAAGCCATTAGGAAGCGGAAGCATCGACATATCGAGGTCCATGTTTCTATTTCCAATCACACTCTCTGGAATCCCTGACGCGTCAACTTCAATGCGCTTATTGCTATGTCCATCCAATACGAAGCTAAACGTGTAGAGGTGACGGAGAGGCAATTCAAAATCATAATCCCCCTTGGCATTGGTTGTCAACCGATCAAACTCATTGCCGTCTTGGTAAACAATCACATCGACGCCTCCGAGCCGCTTATTTGCATCTTCAAGTTTAACAGAGCCAAAGACCAAAAACAGGTCTTCCTGTGCATTCCCGGCGATGGAGAAAAACAAACAACACGCGAGAATGACTGAAGCGAATGCACTGCGGGAAATCGCGGCGACGACGCTATCCTCCGCACAGAAAAGTGCAGCAGATGCTCCTAATGTTCTCGATTCAATCGACTTTTGCATGCAATGGTTTTCAATCTTCCTTAGAACGTAAAAATATGGCATTTAGTTATTGGGAGTCAACGGAATGGCTAGAAGGTCTCGATTTAATCGTCATTGGCGGCGGAATTGTAGGAGTTTCGGCTGCTTTGCATGCAAAGTCAAAGAGGCCAAATTGGAAGATTGCGGTCATCGAGCGCGACTCTTTTGGAGGCGGAGGAAGCACCAAAAACGCTGGTTTCGCATGTTTCGGAAGCATGACTGAACTGATGCACGATCGTGCAACACTCGGGGATACTGAAGCATTGACTTTGCTCAAGAAGCGCATCGATGGGCTGAAATTGCTACGTAAAACCCTTGGGGACAAGGCCATCGGCTACCAAGAATGCGGCAGCCTCGAATTGATTCGAAAAGGCACCAACTACGAAATGCCCGATCAGGTCGCTTTTGCTGAAATGAATGAATGGGCCGAGCAAGCGACCTCCTCCGCATCAACGTTTCATGTGGCAAAAGCAAACGAACTCAATGGTATCGATGGAGCCAGGATCGATGGAGCTGTCTCATCTCCATTGGAAGGCGCTATCGACACCGGTAAAATGATCCTCACCTTGAGAAGCATGGCGCAAAAAAAAGGGATTCGCTTGCTGCTGGGCTTAAACGTAAAAGATTGGGAACGAGGCGACGGAATGCATCGGGTTCAGGTTCAACGATTAAGTGCAGACGGTGGTGAGGACAATCTTTGGGCGGAGACTCCCCGAGTCATCATCGCGACCAATGCTTTTGCCAAGGAGTTGATGCCATCTTGCGATGTCCAACCTCAACCAAACGTGGTCCTGGTAACCGCCCCAATCCCAGCGCTCAAATTCAATCGCACCGTGCATATGGACGCGGGATATCTCTATGCACGCAATGTCCAGAATCGCATGCTGATTGGTGGAGGAAGACACTTGGGATTGGAGCGCGAGGAAGAACTTGTGAAAGCATTGACATCTGTCTTAAATACCCTTTTTCCTGAGACCGACGGAACTCCATTTGAATACAAGTGGACAGGCTTATTGGGGGTTGGAACGACGCGAAACCCCATCGTGAAATCAGTTCATCCAGGCTGCGTAATTGCAGTGAGAATGGGAGGTATGGGAGTGGCCATTGGCATGCAATTGGGGCAGGAATGCATCAATTTGCTCCTTGCCGAATGATGCGTTTGTAACCTTTTCTGGGGAGTTCGCGTAAAGGGTCAAGATGAAATGTCACATTAAGACCCAAAAGATCATGCGAACAGCATACACCACTTTCACTTTGGCTGCACTTCTCCTCGCGGGATTGAGCACCACAGCACAGACCGGACTTACTCTGGTCACAGGCCCCACGAGTTTTACCGGAGCATCCAATTTAGAGGATGGAATTCAAGTAGGCTCCTCAGGCATGTATGCGACACAAGTTGCATTGATCACAGATGTACTTCCTTTTCTCTCGGCAGATGCCCAGATGAATTGGGGAGCACTTGGGTTGACTTCGTCAAACCGTCAAAATGAAATCTCAGAATGGTACGGAGTTGGCGCAGGCCTTCGCCTGCACAAGCCATACTCCGCGGATCAAATTTTGCAGCCTTGGGTAGGCTTGGGGCTGTCCTTTATGCAACAGAGCAATTTATCTGACCGCACCAATGGAGAAGGAACGCCTTATTACTACTGGTCAAACGGGCAGGTTTATGACATGCCTGAAGGAGCCGAAAACGCAGATGTATTGGCATCGACCCTCGCTCCTGACCACGCCTATGAAACAGAGACAGGCTCAGAGCAATCTTTGGCCATTCCGATTCAAATGGGCCTCAACTTGAACTTATCTCCTCGCATCTATGCCAGCGCATCTTTTGCCATTTTAGCTGGAAAAGAAGCCAGTTTGGACCCTCGCCCAGGCTACAACGACATGATCACAACAGCCCAAGCTGGTTTGGGAATTCGAATTGGAAAGGCCTACGGTGAGCCCAAGGTGGATTATCCGGAAGAATGGCTTTTGATTGGGGATGATGCAGATTTGGATGGCATTCAGGACAAGCGCGATCGTTGCCCAGGAACCCCAGAAAACGCACCCATCGACAAACGAGGTTGCCCTACTGATTCTGACAAAGACGGAATTGCAGACTACCTTGACATTGAACCCTACTCAACACATCGCCGAGTAAACGCTCAGGGAGTTGCATTGAGTGAAGAACAATGGGCCGTTGCTTTGGCTCCACAAAAGCGTTCTGAAAATGCTTTCCAAAACGACTTCTTGCGGGTAGATTCTGAAGGCGCTACTGACGTCGTGACACCGGTCGACGCCAACGGACGCACTCCTGCTGAGTTGCGTTTGTTAAAAGCTTTTGGATCGGACAAATCAACCACTACCATAAAGGCAAAACGCTCCGCTCCAGCTCCAGCTTTAAAGGCTGCGGCAAAAGACATGAGCGATGATTTCGGAAAAAAAACTGGATTATCGAACTACACGGCTGTGATGCCTGCTTTGCGTCCAAGTTTCCGAGTGCAGCTGGCACAGGACATTCGCACATTGGACATGGAGGTCGTTTCACCGCTTCTGGTCAAAGGTGAAGTGGTGCAAAAATTTGACAACTCAAGCGCACTTTGCTTTGTATCTCCAGCTACCCTTGATTTGAAGAAAGCTGAAGCCATGGCACAAGAACTTCAGGACCGAGGATTTGGCGACGCACACATCATCGGAGAATTCAACGGACGATTGATGAACTTGGGCGCAGCGCAAGCTCTTCAATCTTCATGGGAAGCAACCACTGCTAGGTTGCAATGAGGAAGCTATCTTTTGATGACATGCAAAAAAGCCACGCCCTACGGTGTGGCTTTTTTGTTTTCAGGCCAATCTACCTCGTTCCCTTGAAAATGGCATCTGCAACGCGAATGCCATCAAGTGCAGCAGATAAGATTCCGCCGGCATAACCACCTCCTTCTCCACAAGGAAATAAATTAGGCACATCCGGATGGGACAAAGCGTCGTTGTCTCTGGGAATTCGAACGGGACTGGATGTGCGGGATTCAGGAGCCACCAAGACCGCTTCCGGACTCAAAAATGCGGGCATTCGATCCACAAACGTTTGAAGTCCTTCTTTCAAAGATCGTGCGATCAGTGGTGGAAGCACCTCGTGCAAGTTCACCGCCTCTACACCCGGCAAATAAGAAGTTTTAGGGAGGTCGACTGATGGACTATCGTTCAGAAAATCCACCAAACGCTGCGCCGGAGCCTTCTGAGTTTTGCCGGCTGCTTCCCAGCAAGCTTTTTCAACTGCATGTTGGAATCCCAGTCCCCCCAAGGGCCCTTCATACCCGAGTCGTTCCCAGTCTTGCGGTTCCAATTGAACCACCATCCCCGAATTGGCGTAAGGATTGTTGCGTTTGGACGGTGACCATCCATTCGTCACCACCTCACCATCTTCTGTTGCACACGGGGCAATAATGCCGCCTGGACACATGCAAAATGAATGCACTCCGCGACCAGAAACCTGGCAGACAAGTCGATAAGATGCAGGTGGAAGCCAATCCCCCCGTTCCTTCGAGTGATACTGAATCTGATCAATCAACGTTTGCGGATGCTCAATTCGAACGCCGATGGCAAAGGGTTTCGCAATCAATTGAACCCCCTTTTGGTGCAGCAAGTGAAACATGTCCTTGGCGCTATGCCCGGTTGCCAAAATCAGATGGGAACAGTCAACTTCAATCTTTTTTTGCGATGCCAACTCCAACCATTGGATGGTCTTCACTGGTCCGGCCTTCTTCTCAAAGTCGACCAATCGACACCCGAAATGAATGATGCCTCCAGCCAACAAAATTGTCTCGCGCATCGCCTCGATGATGCCGGGGAGTTTATTCGTGCCAATGTGCGGATGAGCTTCGACCAAGATGTCTTCGTTGGCTCCATGTTGAACGAGCAATTCCAACGCTGCTCGAATGTCCCCTCGTTTGTGGCTTCGCGTGTAGAGTTTGCCGTCGCTGTAAGTTCCAGCTCCACCTTCCCCGAAGCAATAATTTGAGTCCGGATCTACTTTGTGCTCCCGGTAAATCTGAACCAAATCCCTGCGGCGTTGCTGAACAGGCTGTCCGCGCTCAATAAGAATGGGACGCATTCCGCGACTGATGCATTGCAAAGCGGCAAACAGACCTGCGGGTCCAGCACCGACAATGTGCACCTCGGACGCGTTATTTGGCAAGGCATCAAACACCACCGGATCGAGTGATTTTTCCGGCAGTGGTGTCCCTTGCTCTGCAGCCTCGACAGTCCAAACAGCGCGCACGACGCGTTGCCGGGCATCGAGGTTTTTACGCAATACGCGAAACTCGCCCAATCGATCGATCGGCCAAACCAAAGCAGCGGCAATCGCTTCGCGGACTTGATCCGCTTCCTTTGTAATCTGAGCGGGCATGCGGACCTCAACCACCGCAACGGGACCCGCAGCAGGCTTGGGCTTAGCTACAGGACGCTGGCGGCGGCGGTTGGGCTTTGATTGCCGGTTTTTCGGATTGGACATGTGGCGAAGATAATCTCTCACCATCGGTATACGGCGACAAGGAAGACCACTTACCTTCGTAACAAGATGACGGACAATAAGCACTTTCCACACAACCCGCTCAAGTTTGATCGCAAAGCGCTCAGCGATGAAGAAATCCGGGAGTTGTACAGCAAAATCTTGCTGCCTCGGATGATTGAAGAAAAAATGCTCAGCCAATTGCGGCAGGGCAAGATTTCAAAATGGTTCAGCGGTATGGGGCAAGAAGCTATTTCAGTGGGTGCTGCAGCTGCTCTCGATCCCGATAACTTCATCTTGCCGATGCACCGAAACTTGGGCATATTTACCACTCGGGGCGTGACGCTGGATCGGTTGTTTTCACAATTTCAAGGCAAAGCCAATGGCTTTACCAAAGGCCGCGACCGCTCCTTTCATTTTGGGTCTCGCGAGCATCACATTGTCGGAATGATTTCTCATTTGGGACCACAGTTGGGAATCGCTGATGGAATTGCATTGGCACAAAAGCTCGATGAATCTGGGAAGGCAACGTTGGTCTTCACAGGAGATGGTGGTGCCTCCGAAGGCGATTTCCATGAAGCCGTTAACGTAGCTGCAGTCTGGCAATTGCCTGTCATTATTTGCGTCGAAAACAATGCATGGGGATTGTCCACACCGTCCAATGAGCAGTTCAAATTTGAACACTTTACTGACAAAGCCATTGGCTATGGCATTCCGCAAGAAGATGCCATTCAAGTGGATGGGAATGATCTGCTAGCTGTCTACCATGCGGTAAAAAATGCTGCTAGCGCAATGCGCGAACGACCGCGGCCAATCCTACTTGAGTTCAAAACATTCCGGATGCGTGGGCATGAGGAAGCGTCTGGCACCAAGTATTATCCGGAAGGGCTCATTGATCATTGGGGACAAGTGGATCCTGTGGACCGCTTCACTGAATGGGCACAAACACAAGGAATCATTGATGACGCGTTCATCGAAAAACTCCGAGCAGAGCATAGCCAAACCATCAAAAGCGGTTTGAAATCAGCTGCTGAAGAACCGGAAATCCAAACATCTGAAGCCCAAGAACTCGCCGATCGATTCGCAGCGGTTCCAACTTCCCAATGGCCCGACCTCAGTGAAATCGAATCAGGCAATCGAGAATTGCGATTGATTGACGCCATTCAAGAAGGTTTGGGGCAATCGATGGAAACCTATCCCGAGCTCATCTTGATGGGACAAGACATTGCAGATTACGGTGGGGTCTTCAAGGTTACCGAAGGCTTTGTGGAACGCTTTGGGAAGGATCGCGTGCGCAACACACCACTCTGCGAATCAGCCATCGTAGGCGCTGCTTTGGGGTTGAGCATCGCCAACAAAAAGGCCATGATGGAAATGCAGTTCAGTGATTTCGTCACTGTTGGCTTCAATCAAATCGTCAACAATCTCGCCAAAATTCATTGGCGTTGGGGGCAAAATGCAGATGTCGTGGTTCGGATGCCAACAGGTGGAAACGTTGGCGCAGGACCCTTCCACAGCCAGTCAACAGAAGCTTGGTTCTTCCATATACCGGGACTAAAAATTGTCTACCCCTCTTCTCCAGAAGACGCAAAAGGCCTGCTCCTAAGGTCGTTTGAAGATCCAAATCCAGTGCTTTTCTTTGAGCACAAATACTTGTACCGATCTCTATCAGGCACCGTTCCTGAGCAACCCTATTCTCTCGAATTGGGCAAAGCGAAGGTGACGAGAACGGGCGAAGATCTCACCATCATCACCTATGGTTTGGGAGTGAAATGGGCGGAGGAAATTGCGCGCCAACACACTGGCCACTCCATCGAAGTCATCGACCTGAGAACACTTTTGCCCTGGGATGAAGAATGTGTCATGGAAAGTGTTCGGAAAACAAACCGCGCATTGGTTCTGCACGAAGACACCATGACCGGTGGCATTGGTGCAGAAATTGCAGCCAAAATTCAATCTGCATGCTGGCATGATTTGGACGCTCCTGTGGGCCGAGTTGCCGGTTTGGACACGGCATTTCCATTCGCAGGCAACTTAGAGTCTCAATTCCTCGCTAATCATCGTTTGGCGGATGCTGTCCAAGACATATTGAAACATTGACCGGAGAAAGTCCAGAGGCGACTGCATTTGGAGTTAATTGATTTTCAGCCTACTTTGGGAGGTGCTGCTGAGAATTATCTCCAAGTAGCCCACTCTGATTCATGATTCCCGTTCATCACATACGTCGCGCCATTCACGCCTTCTACGCAGAAGTGACCGAAAGGTCATTGCAATTGGCGCTGAGGTATCCTGGGCACCGCATATTTGCTGAGAAAACGGTTAGAAAAAGCAATGAGCGGCTCGCTCACTACATCGGCGTTCTGAAATCAACCAATTGGACCACTGAAAATCAAGGAACGCTGCAACAACTCTGCCGCGACGCGGAAGAAGACAGCATAAAATTCCTGAGGGAACTTCAACATGAAGTGAAAAGAGCAGAGGAAGAAAGACGTTCAGCCACCGGGTGAAGCTAAACGCTTGAAATGGCGACCGCCATCAATGCCCACGATCAACGCCCGCGCATTTTCATTGTCTGAGGATTGCGAATTGCCGCCTCTACCTGCTTGATGTCTTTTTTCAAGACTCCTTTGGGATCCAGTCGTTTGCATTCGACCAAAAGCGCTTTGGCCAATTTAGGCTTGCGTTTCGCAGATGCGACCACCGCAAGGTTGAGCTTCACAGCAGCTTTGTCATGATCTTGCTTCAAGCCGACCTCAAGCGCCTGTTTGAGCAATTGTTCCGCCTGATTCATGTTCTGTTCCATGGCCAAACTGCCGGATAAAAAATACCAATACCCCCTGCGTCGCGCCCACAAATGATTTGGGTTTACGCGTCCAAGCCATTTCCGAGCGTCCTCCATTTTCTGCTGACGTAAGCTTACGAAAGCCATCAACAAACGCATGCTTTGCAATGTGATCAATACGATCAATGTGGTCACGAAGACCATCCCCACTCCGCTGCCGATGTATCCCTCAGTGAAGAGAAAAACAGCATACGCCAAACTTGCAAAGGCCAGAGGAATTTTTATGAAGCGCGTATCCATGAGTCGTAGTAATTTTGCAGCAAATTTATTGCATCATATGGATTGGAAAACATTGAACTCAATGGAAGAATGGGAAAATGCGATTGCAGCCTCGCACAACCACCCCATTGTCGTATTCAAACACAGCACCCGGTGCAGTGTTAGTCGCATGGCCTTAAAGATGTTGGAACGTCGCTGGGACCTGCCCGAGAGCACTGATGCATACTTCTTGGATTTGCTGGAACATCGAGACATTAGCTCGTCCATCGAATCAAAAATGGGTGTGCAGCATCAATCCCCCCAGATGCTATGCATTCGGGATGGAAAATCTGTGTACCATGCCAATCATGGTAGCATCGACCCTGTCGAAGTCAAGCCTTACCTTTAACCAAATGGAGTCAATCATAAAGCTGCGCATTATTTTGGATGCGACGGAAGATATTTTTCGCGACATCGAAATCGATTATGACGCACCTCTGATGCACCTCCACTTGGCCACTCTAGATGCATTTGAATGGAGCGACGCTCATGAAATGGCATCCTTCTACAAAAGCAATGAAAGTTGGGATCGCGGAGACGAATACCCGCTTATGGCCATGTCACCCGAGCTCCCCTCCATGGAGACTGCAACGGTCAAAGATCTCATTCCAAGCCTTGAAAGTAAAGGGCTCTATGTCTACGATTACCTGCGCATGTGGTGCTTCTACCTCGAGCCCGTGGTGATTTCTGAACCTGACAAAGAAGGTTCCTACCCTAGCCTCGTCGTTGAATTCGGAAAATCTCCTGACCCGCTGAGCAAGGAACCTGAAGGCTTGGACGACCCCGCATTGATGGATGCTATTTTTGGGGAGGCAGAAACATCCGCAAACAGTGGAGCAACAGAATCCACCGGAGATCCCGAGTTGGATGCCTACCTCAGTGGCGATGCAGACGAAGATGAGTCTCTGGGCGGAAACGAAAACATCGACGACTACCGCGACCAATTCTGATCCCAACCCATGGCTTCAGAATCATTGACATCATCGACATCAGAGGCACTGCGACAAGGTGAAAAACCTTTGCTCGTGACAATTTTGGGACCCACAGCCATTGGGAAAACATCAAGAGCCATCGCCGTTGCCAAAGCTCTCGGGTGCGAGATCATCAATGCCGATTCCCGTCAAATATTCCGGGGGATGCCAATTGGAACCGCTCAACCCACAGCTGCAGAAAGAGCAACTGTGCCCCACCATTTTGTAGATTTCGTTGAAGTCGAAGAATACTACAGCGCTGGACAATTTGAAATAGATGCGCTGCAATGGCTCGATCAGTATTTTCAAACGCATAAAACCGCTGTGATGGTCGGTGGAAGCGGTTTGTACATCAAAGCCGTTCTTGAAGGGCTCGATAACATGCCCACAGACCTCTCCATCCGTGAAGCTCTGAATGAACGCCTCGAGCAATCAGGCCTCGACAGTTTAGCCAACCAGCTGCAGCTTCTTGACCCCTTGCATGCCAAAAAAATGGATCTCAAGAATCCTCAGCGCGTCATCCGTGCACTGGAAGTTTGCCTGGTCTCCGGAAAGCCTTTTTCGTCTTTTCACAAACGAGACACCGCTGCACGAAATTTTGACGTCCTCACCATAGGCCTCGAAATGAATCGATCCGAGCTTATATGCCGCATCAATGCACGCGTGGACGACATGGTATCAGCTGGCATGCGAGATGAAGCCCTTACACTCCACCCCAAGGCGAAACTCAACGCATTGCAAACCGTCGGGTATCGGGAGTGGTTTGAATGCTTCGATGGGCATTGCTCCGAAGATGATGCCATTGATCGCATCAAAGTCCACACCCGTCAATTTGCCAAACGCCAAATGACATGGTTCAAAAAAATGGAGAACATTCAATGGGCAAATGCACTTGATACAACAACAATCGAAAGCCTCGTGCATCAGGCGATCGTGCAACGCCAATGGCAAATGCACCATCCTTTTGATTCCGTTGATTGAATTGCAATGAACCAGAAACAGTCATCCGAAAGTCATACTGGAAGCCGCAAAGCCCATCAAAGGGGTGCGATGCGCGCCTTCGATGAGCAAACAGCAAAAGATCTAGAGTTTGACGCCGTTAGGACGTTGTTGCTGCACCATTGTCAAAACCCCTCGACCATCAATCGAGCACATGCGCTGCACCCCATTGATGTGCAGAAGCATTGGCAATTAGAGCTGGAGCGAACGAAAGAGATGCTCGAAATAAAGCGGGAAGGCAGTGGTTTTCCTGCTGTAGGATGTGAAGAAATTGGTCCAGACAATGACAGACTAGCCGTCCGGGATTCCGTGTTGGACGAAGCCGGTTTTCACAGGCTAAAAACAGCGTCACTCACGGTAAACGACGTCATTGCTGCTTTGGAAGACAGAGAATTGGCGAGCCCTAAACTGGTGGATTTGACAGCAGATGTTGTTCACACCCTTGAAATCATTGAAAGCATCGACGCCGTATTCGACGCAAAAGGTCAGGTCCGCAGCAACGCTTCACCAAAGTTGGTTCACATCCGAGAGGAAATGGTGCGCCTTCGACGTGCCATCAATCGCCAGTTTTTAAAAGATTTGAAGCGGTTTAAAGAACGTGGCTGGCTTGCAGACACAAACGAGGGTTTCATCAATAACCGACGCGTTCTCGCTGTCAACAGCACCCACAAACGCAAAGTCACCGGCACAGCATTGGGCCAATCCAAAAACGGCTCGATCACATTCATTGAGCCAGCAGCCAATGTTTCCCTCAACTTTGAAATGGAAATGCTTGGGGATGACGAGCGCAAAGAAATCCTCAGAATCTTGCGAGCGCTCACCGCGCAAACGAGGAAGCACCTGCCTTTGTTTCGTGCTTACCACACCCTGTTGGTAGAATTGGACTGGATTCGAGCCAAAATGCAGTTGGCCGTTGAGATGGACGCCACCATGCCCGGACTCCGAAAAGACTGCAGTTTTCACATCATCCGCGCCTACCATCCGCTGCTGGCGATGCAGAACCAGCTCAATGAAGTGCACACGGAACCACAAACGATTTCGCTTTCAAATAAGGAGCGCATGCTGGTCATTTCAGGTCCCAATGCGGGTGGGAAATCCATCGCCCTCAAAACAGTAGGACTGCTCCAAGTGATGCTCCAAAGCGGACTTCTCGTTCCAGTGCACCCCAACAGTGAGATGGGAAGCTTCGACACCATTCTTACCGACATTGGAGACAATCAAAGCATTGAAAACCAATTAAGCACTTACAGTTACCGGCTCAACCGCATGCGAAGCTTCTTGGAAATCGCAAATGCAAAATCCTTGCTGCTCTTGGATGAATTTGGTACCGGATCCGACCCTGAATTGGGCGGTGCATTGGCTGAAGTGTTCTTTGAAGAACTTTATGCGCGCAAGAGCTACGCGGTCATAACGACGCATTACGCCAACATCAAAAGCCGTGCTGCGCAAATGGAGCATGCCATCAATGGTAGCATGCGATTCGATCGCGATTCCTTGCAACCCCTTTTCAAGTTAGACATCGGACCTCCAGGCAGTTCTTTCACCTTCGAAGTGGCAAGCATCAATGGCATCAGCGAAACGTTGATTCAGCGGGCCAAAGGAAAACTGGACAAGCGCAAAGTGCGCTTGGATGAGTTGATCTCAGAACTTCAAAGTGAAAAAAACACTTTGTCAAAGATCACCGATCGAAACCTCCGCAAAGAACTCGAACTCGAAACGCTGAAACGAGATCTCGAGCGGATGGAAGAACATTTGGAAGAACGCAACGCAAGCCAGCAAGGCATTGCGGAAGAACAAAATGCAGCCTTGCATCGGGGACGAAAACTCCAGCAATACATTGACCGCTACGACACAGCAAGCAAGAACAAAGCGCTGTTCCAAGATATCCTCAAGTATCTGGCTATGGAACAAGCGAAGCGGCTTGAATCTCAAGCCGCAAAAAAGGCAAAACAGAAGGCCTCTCTTGCGAAAGCTGCAAAGCGCCGGCCAAAGCACTTCACCGATCGCATTAAAATCGGCTCCAAAGTCAGGCTCCGAAATGGCGGAAAAGAGCGAGGCGAAGTGATTGCGATTGACGCGAAATCTGCCACCGTGCTTTTCGGTGCATTTCGCACCAAAGTGGAATTGGACCGACTCACGTGGGTGGCGCACTGATTGCCCACGCGGCAGCAGCTCGCCGTTTTATTCGACCAAGAACTTCCGCGTAGCAGAAGCCCCACCAGCGGTGAAGAGCGTGAGGAAATACATGCCGGATTCAAATCCAGTTAAAGACACTGTTGGAGTCGGCATATTGCGCACATCGGCTGTGAGGACCTTGCGTCCAGCGGCATCGAAAATTAGGATTTCAGCGGCTTGAATTTCTCCCGACCAATCAACAAACAATTGATCACGAGCAGGATTAGGGAGCAATGTCCATTCGTTTTCCATCAACCACAATTCCTCAACTTCCACCACGCCGCAAACGGTCTGTTCTGCGCAAGGGCTCTCCTCTTCCGTCACATAGCTGCCGTCCAAGACCTGCTGTCCTGAGCCAATCGGGTCGAGAAAAGCTTCGAGTTTTTCTTCCGCTGGAATTGGATTGTTGCCATTCCAATGAAAACTCATCTTGCCATAGTAATCCGGCGCATTCGGAGATTCGCAAAACGAGGCCCCTCCTGTGAGTGTCCCCACGATTCGTCCATCTTCGTCAAACAATGGTGATCCCGATGACCCCCCTTCGGTGACGCCATGCTCAGTTACCGTTTCCTCCCAATACACGCGCCAATGTGCGCCGGGGAAGTATGCACTGCTATTCGCCAAGTTACTCGTGTACGTTGAAATTTTCTTTCGGTCGCCTGAAGGGTGATGAATTCCAACACCGGAGGTGGAAACCGAACCGGTGACATCCCAACCGGCATAAAAAGGCGTCCATGAGTCAAACACAGGATCTTCCACTTCCATCAATAGAAAATCCGAGCCATTGATGTTTCCACCTGCAGATATATCGTCTGAGTACGTCAGCAAATTGACCCCTGTTCGCGCATGAGAATTGAAGCTAGATGTACCGCCGCAATCGAAATACTCATAATTGTAGCGCACTTTTAAAAATCCCCAGTCAGATTCAGACATGTCGTCTGCACAATGGAACGAACTCAACAACAATTGCCGGCAGTCAAGAGCAGTATTGTTGACCATTGCTCCAGAGCACAAGTAAATGCCTCCCCCCATTGAAATACGCAATCGAACCACTGCATCACGTTGACATTGCCAGTCCTCTCCTTCGGGACACATTACATCCACTTGACAAGGATCAGAACCTCGGTTGTTTTCGCTGAGTAAGTCATACTCACCCTGCAACCAGAGCATTCTAAAAAAGAAGCCAACTCCTGAAATATGAAGATCCGGTGTTCCAACTGTTCCAATGGGCTGGTTGTACTCGATTTCCACCTGCTCACCGGGCACTTCTCCACTCACCCATCTGCCGTGGTCATTGTTTTCACTAAAATCAACAGGACCCTCAACAAAGTCTTCCGAGAAACGACCAGCTTCCGAACGAAACGTCAGTTGACTACCAACGGGCAAGTGAAAGGAATCAAAATAAACGCAGAGGGCCGGCGCATCTTCCACATTGAGGCGCAGCGTCCATTTCTCCACCTCTGCATCGGACTGATAAGTGGCCTCTTCAAAAAAGTCCCAATCAGCAGGCAAAATGTGACCTTGCATTGTTTTTCCTGTGTGCTCCTCATGCCAAAAAGCGCGAGTCCAGAGCTGCTCAACATTTGGGGCTTCAAGCGAAACCTGTGCCACAGACTGGGCGAAACCCTGCGACTGCATCATCAAAATCATACACACCAGAAGGCTCCTTGTCTTTGCTTTGCTCATGCAAACAAAGCTATATCGTTTTGTGTAAATTCCATTGGGGAAAATTGGGGCAATCTTCATAGGGTTCAATCCCTGCATGCGGTAACTTGACGTCCGACAATTATGCGAATTACAACATCAATGAACATGCGACGAATGTTTGCTGCGATGGCCTTGAGCGGCTGTTGTTTCTTCAACGCTTCGGCACAGTCTCCTGAGTCCAATGAATCCAGCAATTGGGAAAATCAAGGCAACAAACTCAATTCACTGCTCTACCACATCGAAAACATCTATGTTGAAGATGTGGACCTGGAGTCACTTGTAGAGACCGCTATCGTTAAAATGCTTGAGGAAATGGATCCGCATTCGGTTTACATTCCTGCTGAAGATTTACAAGCTGCGGATGAACCTCTCAACGGTAACTTCGAAGGTGTTGGCATTCAATTCAACATTTTCAAAGACACCATCATGGTGGTTTCCCCTATATCAGGAGGACCATCTGAGAAACTGGGAATCATGGCAGGCGACCGCATCGTCACGGTAGATGGTGAGGTTGTCGCCGGCACCAATTTGACGAATAAAGACGTGCAGCGTTTGCTCAAGGGCCCAAAAGGGACACTGGTCACAGTTGGCATCAAGCGTGGAAAGGAACCGGAATTACTCACATTTGAAATCATCCGAGACAAAATTCCAATCTACTCTGTCGACGCTTCATTTATGGTGACTCCCGAAATTGGTTACATCAAAGTGAACCGTTTTGCGAAAACCACAATGACCGAGATGTACAGCGCCTTTGCCAACCTCAAACGCTCTGGTATGCAAGACCTGATTTTGGACTTGCAAGGAAATGGAGGTGGAATGCTTCGCACCGCCATTCAAATGGCTGATGAATTTCTTTCAGAAGATAAATTGCTCGTTTACACAGAGGGCCGTTCATTTCCACGCGAAAACACGAAAGCACGAATTCCAGGGCGATTCGAACAAGGACGATTGGTCGTCCTCATCGATCAGGGATCAGCGTCTGCCTCTGAAATTGTATCCGGTGCTGTGCAGGACTGGGACCGAGGACTGATTGTGGGACGTCGGAGCTTTGGCAAGGGATTGGTTCAACGCCCCGTGCGGCTCACAGATGACAGTGCTGTGCGGCTTACCGTTCAGAAGTATTACACCCCTGCTGGGCGGTGCATCCAAAAATCGTATGAAGAAGGCGTCGAGGAGTATAGGAAAGAAAAATACCAACGGTTCGAGTCCGGAGAATTGATGAGCATGGACAGCCTGGAGTTGCCCGATAGTTTGAAATTCGAGACGCGCATCACTGGTCGCACCGTTTATGGAGGAGGCGGCATTCTACCTGATGTTTTCGTCCCGCTTGACACCACCGATAACTCCTCCTACTTTTCGAGCATTTTGCGCAAAGGCTTGGACAGTAGGTTTGCATTGACGTACGTTGATTCTATTCGTCCTGAATTGGAGGCAGCCTATCCTACGGAGGATGATTTCATTGCCAAGTTCGATGTCGACTCCGCGATGTTAGCCGACTTTCAAAAATTCGTCACCGCTGAAGGCGTCGAATGGGATGAAAAAGGTTGGGAACGATCTGGCAACGCGATTGCGTTGCGCGTGAAGGCGATGATTGGCCGAAACCTCTTGGAGCAAAGCACATTCTACCGCGTAATTTCCGGATTGAACGAATCGCTCCAGAAAGCGGTTGATATACTTGAAGACGGGACTTTCGAGCAATCAAAGCTTGCCCACGATACATTTTGACACTACACTTTTTGATTTGTAATTTTACCCCACAAAATCAGTAGACACCCATGAACTTTAAAACACTCCTGACCTGTGGCCTCGCTTTCGTAGCGTTTGGTTGCTCGGAAAAACAAGGCGATGACAAATCAATTTCTCGTCCTGCGACAACTGAAGCTGACTCACGCGACATTCCAGTGAACACAAGCCCTGGACAAACCAGCAATTTTGATCCTGCAAAGCAACAAGCAACAGCACCTACCGGTCCAACCACGACTGTTTCTTTTGCATCGTACGAACACGATTTCGGCACATTGGAAGCAGGCGAATCTGTGACCCACATGTTCGAATTCACCAACACAGGTGACGAACCTCTGTTATTGGATAAGTGCAAAGGGTCTTGTGGTTGCACAGTACCGAAATGCCCGAAGGAGCCTATCGCTCCTGGCGAAAAAGGACTGATCGAAGTCAAATTCAATTCGAAAGGAAAGAAGAACAAGCAAACAAAGAAAGTGACCATCAACGCGAACACCGATCCCGGTCAGACGTTCCTGACAATCACAGCTTTTGTGAACCCTCCAATTGAAGGGTAATTGACTTTCATGATTGCCCGTGGCTTCATGCATTTAAAGGTCCTGCCATGCAGGGCCTTTTTTTTCTTTGCACTTGTGCACGGGATTGTGCTATGCAGTAAATCCTCCGCCCTTGCTCAATCATCCATTGCACCGTTTTCTGGTGAGGCCTTGCATTATGAGGTTACGTATGAATGGGGTCCGATCTACTTGGAAGTTGGAGAGGTAATCTTCAGTGCGTCAGACGGGAACAAATCAAACTTGAGGCCGTCGAACACCATCGAAGAAGAAGAAGAAGAA
>ENA-OREB01000200-OREB01000200.1-marine-metagenome-genome-assembly--contig:-NODE-200-length-30984-cov-3.657586_pt1 | contig 30984 bp, 26 predicted proteins | sample MGYA00248625_ERZ508552 | MGnify/ENA primary metagenome ERZ508552 (study PRJEB26219, sample SAMN06267888) | marine metagenome | isolation source: Monterey Bay, California, USA | place: USA:Monterey Bay...
CTTGAGAATATATTGTTCAAAGTCTCACCAAAAATAGGAGCTTTCACCCAGCAGCGACAGCAGCATCCCAGCACCAGCCAGCGCAAGCCTCACATTTGACGGCAACGAATTGCACTGGTTCGACAGCGAGTCCAGCGAAACGCCCCTTTTCATCGGAAACGCTTTTGAAACACCCGTTCTCGAAAGCACCACCACATTCTGGGTGGAGGACGTCATCAACCATGGTTTGGAGGTTGCTACGGGCGGCTCATCTGCTCAAGACGAAGGGCAATACCACAACAACAGCAATTACTGGTTGCGTTTTGATGCTTACGAAGACATCGTCATCCAATCGGTCAAGGTATTTGCCAACAGTGAAGGTGAACGTACCGTGGCTGTGATCGACGGAGCAGGCAATGTCTTGGACGAAGTCACCGTCAACGTACCAGAAGGTGAAAGCACCATCCAACTCGACCTCGAAGCTCCCGAAGGAACGGGTCTCGGGCTGCGCAGCCTCGACGACAACCCTCAACTGTGGCGCGATGGTCAAGGAAGCAACCTGGCGTTTCCCTTTGAAATCGGAGGTTTGGCCACCATCACTTCCAGCAGCGTCAACAACCCCAGCAACGCGACCAATTACTACTACTTCTACTACGATTGGACGGTGGCCACACAGGCGGTCGCTTGTGCCTCTGACCGCGTTCCCGTTACCGTGACGGTGGAGGTCTCAGGCATCGACGACCTGACCGTTCTCGAAGGCGCCCTTTCCTTGCACCCCAACCCTTCCAACGGCATCTTCCAATTGAATTGGACCGGTGCAGGGTTTGGCGCAGCAACGTGTGAGGTCGTGGACATGGCCGGACGCATCTTGTACAGCAAGCAAGCCAACGGTGCCGCTGAATTGGGGTCCCTCGATCTCACAGGACTGCCCCGTGGCGTTCACATCCTGCGGCTCTCCAGTGACCAAGGCACGGCATCTGCCCGCATCGTATTGCGCTAATCCAAGCGAAATCACATTCATGGACCCCGCTCGGTTTACGAGCGGGGTCTTTTTTATCATTGGAACATGCGCGGAGCGTACCTCCTTTTCTTCATGGCCCTTTTGTGCGCTGGATCCAGTGCTGCATGGCAATTGGGGGCATTTGCCCCCCGTCCCATCATCGATGCCCATGAAGCTTTGGGCATCAATATGCGCAGTGACAACCTGGGAGGGTTGCCGGACACCATCAACGCCCTGTTTTATGGGTCGGGAAAATGCGCGGGATGTCACGGAGAAGACCCCAATGACTTGGCCTCCATTCCCGGGCAAGTCTTCCCGATGGAACCCCTACCAGACGGACCTGACGTGAACGTGGTAGACGATTGGCGCAGTTCCATCATGGCCAACAGCACCAAAGACCCTTTTTGGAGGGCCAAAGTCAGGCATGAAGTGCTCACCAATCCGAGCCACGGTGCAGGGCTCGAAGACAAGTGTACCAGCTGTCATGCTCCTGTAGGCCACTTTTCGGCCCACCATGAAGGCACCGAGTATTACACCCTGCTCGAAGCACTCACCGATTCTATGGCTTTGGACGGCGTCAATTGCGCGGTATGCCACCAGCAAGATCCCGAAGGCATAGGCACCCGTTTCAGTGGAGACATGACCTTTGTGGAGGACACCATTTTTGGACCCTATGGAGGGGGCAAAGATGAATACCCTGTCCAGTATCAGCCCATGCAGCAGTTCATCGGATTCTATCCCATGTACGGTGAGCACATGGCCAAGTCTGAATCCTGTGCCGCATGCCACAGCCTGATCACCAATAGCGTGGATTTAGAAGGCGAGTACACAGACTCCACCGTCATTGAACAAGCCACCTATCACGAATGGCTCAACTCGGCTTACGCCGAAGGTCCAAACGCCATCGAATGCCAAGGGTGCCATGTCCCACGCATCGACGAACCCGTCACCATCGCTGCAGGCTACGCTTGGCTGCAACCCCGCTCGCCATTTGGGCTGCACTACTTCGTAGGAGGCAACACCCACATGCTGCGCATGCTGCGCAACAACGTTGATTCCTTGGACCTTTCTGCCACAGAATCCCAATTCGACAGCACCATTGCCCGTTCGCTGGACATGTTGGAAAACCAAACCCTCGAAGTCAACCTCGACGTGAGTGGCACCACGGCAGAAGGCGACATGAGCATCGAAGTAGAGCTCATCAATTTGGCCGGCCACAAATTCCCTTCTGGCTATCCCGCCCGCAGGGCATGGGTTGAACTTACCATGGCAGCCAATGGAGATACCGTCTTTCATTCTGGTGCTTGGGATCCGTCCACCGGCAGCATCGATGGACAATTGAATGTGGCTTGGGAACCCCACCACGATACCATTTCACAACAGGATCAAGTCCAAATCTATGAGCTCGTCTTAGGCGATGTCAACGGAGATCCTACCACATTGCTTGAGCGCGCCTACGCCCACCTCAAAGACAACCGCATGGTACCCCTTGGCTTCTCCAATGACCATCCCGTGGGCGACACCACCGCGGTCATTGGATCGGCCCTCAACGATCCCAATTTCAATGTGGACGCATTGGGCTTAGCAGGAAATGGAGGAGACAAGGTCATCTACAAAATACCCGGAGAGTTGATGGGTCAAAACGTAGACATCACCTGCCAGGTATGGTATCAAAGTTTGCCTCCAAAATGGGTGGCACCCATGCTTGAACTTCAAGGTGACAGCCTCATCGATGGCTTCCGAACCCTGTACAGTGAATTTATCCCAACACCTGAACGGGTAGGAGTGGGGGGACTCAGTGTCAACCTCATTAACGTAGAAGAAGCAGAGCAAGCTCCCTCATTGACAGCCGCTCCAAACCCATCCCCATCTGGCCAGGTGCGCATCTCAGCGTCCAAAGGTCCATTGGGGCCCTGGATCTTATTGGATGGCAGGGGCAGAGAGGTTCAGAGGGGCCATGCTTCAATGGAAACGCTCACGTTGCAACTGCCGAGCGCAGGCCAATACCTGTTCAAAAGCGGCCAAGGCAACTTGAGGTTGTTGCGCCCTTCCTCATGAGGCCGTTTGCTGCCTGTGCATCAACCGAAATCCAATCCCACAGGGCAGTGATCCGACCCGAGCACTGAGGTGTGAATCTCACAGGGACCGCATTGGGCCAAAGCGGACTCTGAAGCCATGAAGTAGTCCAGGCGCCAGCCCACATTCTTTTCCCGTGCGCCACCGCGGTAGCTCCACCATGAGTATTGGACGCGCTCTGGATTCTGGTGCCGCCAGACGTCCGTAAATCCAGCATTGATCAAGGCCCCCATGCCGTCAATTTCATCCTGGGTATAGCCTGGTGTCTTGTTGTAATTGGCTTTGGGGCGTGCGAGGTCAATCGCCTGATGGGCCACATTCAAATCACCACAACAAATGGTGGGCTTTTCTGAAGCCAAACCCGTGAGGTAATCTCGGAATGCGACGTCCCACTCTTTGCGGAATGGCAAACGCTTTAAACCAGACGAACTGTTGGGCGTATAAACCGTTACAAAGTGGAAGTCCCCAAAGTCCGCGGCGGTGACGCGCCCTTCATCGTCCATGCCTTCAACGCCTATGCCGTGGGTGACCGACATGGGCTCCTGCTTGGACAATATGGCGGTGCCAGAATAGCCCTTTTTGATGGCGCTTGAAGAATGCACATGCCAGTCCGCACCGAGGTCAAACAACGCTTCACGCACCTGGTCATCTTGGGCCTTGGTTTCTTGTAACCCAATGACATCAAAGCCACTGGCATTCAGCCATTCAACAAAGTCCTTTTTTACCACGGCGCGAATGCCGTTGACGTTCCACGAAGCCAATTTCATGTGCGCAAGGTGGCACAGGAACGCCGCATTCAAGCCATGTCCTCAGGCCTAGACCAGCCCCGCGACACCAAATTTTGAACCATGGATTGAACGTCCTCTGTTTGATAGAGCAACCGGCGCACTTGCAACATGTCCATGAAGTGAAGGCCATCAGAAGTAAGGCCTGAACTGTGGTCCATTCGCACCAAATGGTTGAAGTCTTCGGTCAAGCCCACATCCATCAAACGGTAGTCGCGCTTGACAGGATCATACCCCACAATCAGTCTGCGCCCTTCCACCTCTGCTAGCTCTAAAAAGTGAGGCGCAGTCAAGAATTCCAACTGCCAAGGCGCCATAAACCCTAGAGAGAAATAGGGGTAATAACGCTCCTTAAACTCAATGCCGACCTGAACCAAACCTTCGCCCAGCGATTTCATGGCACCACGGACACGGGCTCCTGTGGTTTCTGAGGGGTCAAACCGCAGATAAGAGCCCCAACGCTTGGTGGGTGTATAGTACTCGAAGTCCCCTAAAGACAGCTTGTAATCAAAGTCGGAGGGGAGGTCCAAGACGTACCCTGGGTAATACCATTTGAACCCTGCTGACCGGCCAAATTCAATTTCCTTGAGCATGGTGTAGATGCCCAATCCATACTGGCTGTAATCGGGGTGTTGAAGGCCAATTAAACTCGCCATCGAACGCTCGCCAATGTCGAAGTAACTCACGGCCACCAGCCTGTCCCCATCGTAAACGCAGATTTCACGTGTGTCAAACACCGTCTGGTGAAATCCACTCGTGAGGTACTCGTTCAGCGTGGGGTGGATGAACCCTTTGAACCGTTCCTTGTGCAGCGCATACAGCGCCTCTTTTTCTGCGTCAGGTTTGGCAGAACCTATGCTCACTGAAAAGGCGCGATCACAACGTGACATGCGCTTGCGCTGGCTCTTTTTGAAAGCGAATTTGTCCAGGCTCGTCCGAATGTTCACCACCCCGAAAATGCCCGACTCAATGCACAACAGGTCCACCTTGTACAGCATAACACTGCCTCGAAACCAGCCTGACGCGAGGTACTGATCGTACCGCTGTGGGGCCAACTTTCTTGGGAAATGGGTTTGAACGAGCACGGTCCTGCAAGATAGCTCAGAAGCCAGCATTGGGATGCCCGTTGGGCATCAGAGGTAACGAGAAATCCATTGGGCCAAAGCCGACTTCGCAGGTCCAAAGGGCGGGTATGACAAAGGGACGGCAGTCATCGGCAAAGATTTGCGCATCACGCTGCGCTTGTTGGAGAACGCCTCAAAGGCCGCCTTGCCATTGGAACGGCCCATTCCACTGGCCTGAACTCCACCAAAAGGCAAGTCTGGATTGGCGATTTGCACCACAGTCTCTCCAATGCCAACCGTACCAGAACGCGTACCATCCAACCATTGACTTCGGCGTTGTCTGTCCCGACTAAAAATGTACATAGACAGGGGCTGGTCCTTGACTTCAGCGATGATGTGAGGAACCCTGGCAGGGTCAGTCCACGTCAACACTGGCAACAACGGGCCAAAGACCTCCTCTTGCATCACCCTCATTTCCATGGTCACATCGCCCAGGATGGTGGGCTCCATGAACCGTGAATCGGCGTCATACTTTCCACCATGCAACACCTTTGCACCTTTGGACAAGGCATCGTCCAAGGTGTCTTTGAGCCGCTCGAACTGCGCAGCATTGACAATCCGACCATATTCCTTGGAGGACGCTACATCCCCGGTAAAGCATTGGTTCCAGCGTTGGATCAAGGCCGACACCATCTCCTCCAATATTCCCTCTTCGACCAAGAGATAATCCGGCGCAATGCAGACTTGGCCCGCATTCAATGCCTTGCCCCAAGCCAGTCTTTTGGCGACTTGAGTGGGAGAGACCGAACGGTCTACAATGGCCGGGCTCTTGCCCCCCATTTCTAGCGTCAAGGGCGTGAGATGCTCGGCCGCGGCCCGCATCACTTTTCGGCCGGTATCTGTTCCACCGGTAAAGAAGATGTGATCGAAGGGCATGCCGGTCAGGGCCGCTGCATCGGCAGGTCCGCCCAGCACCACTTGCACCCAGTCCTCTGGCAAAGCCGAACGCAACCATTCCGCCATCACCTTCGAAGTCTCCGGAGTGTGCTCCGGGGGCTTGACCACCACACGGTTACCAGCGGCCAAAGCTGCAATGACCGGTTTAATGGTGAGCAACAAAGGGAAGTTCCAAGGGGCGATGACCAGCACCACGCCTTTGGGTTGCAGTACGATTTCAGAACGGGTACCCAACAGCTGAATCGGCGTCGAACGGCGTTCTGGCCGCATCCAATCCGACAAGTGCTTGCGCACATACTGGATCTCCTTTCGAATGGGAAAGAATTCCGTGAGCCGGGCTTCGGGTTCTGACTTCCCCAAGTCCTTGTGCAAGGCCTCGAGCAAGGCCGACTCATGGCGGCGCAATCCAGCCAACATGGCCGTCAAAACCTCTTGTCGGTCCTTACGGGATGGCACCGGATCAGACCTGTGCGCATCGCGAAGAGCGCCATAGACCCGGTTCAATTCCGACATCAATCCTTGAGCAATTCTTTGATGCTCCCTACACTGCCCATCATGCCACTGGCCTCATAGGGCATGAAGACCACCCGCGACTTGTCGTTGGAGGTTTCCATCATCTTTTCGAGCGCCTCCACATAGCGCACTGCGATCAGGTATTGGGTAGGATCAGCCTTGGTTGTGGACACAGCCTCGGCCACCATGCGGATGGCCTTGGCCTCGGCCTCAGCCACTTGAAGCCGGGCATTGGCCCGACCCTCAGCTTGTAGAATGGCCGCCTGACGCTCGCCCTCTGCCTGGTTGATGTCGGCGCCTTTTTGGCCCTCAGCTTGGAGAATGGCTGCCGTCTTGGTTCCTTCCGCCTCAATGATTTGCGCACGGCGGCTCCTTTCGGCCCTCATTTGCTTCTCCATCGCCTCCTTGATGTCCTGCGGAGGATTGATGTCTTGAAGCTCAACACGGTTCACCTTGACGCCCCATTTGTTGGTTGCCTCGTCCAAAATGGCGCGCAACTTGGTGTTGATGGTGTCCCGACTCGACAAGCATTCGTCGAGGTCCAGTTCACCCAAAACATTTCGCAGCGTGGTTTGGGTCAGCTTTTCAATGGCATTGGGCAGGTTGCTGATCTCGTACACACTTTTCACAGGATCCGTGATTTGGAAATAAATCAATGCGTTGATCTCTGTGACCACATTGTCCCGCGTGATGACACTCTGACGGGGAAAGTCAAATACAGTCTCCCTCATGTCGATGCGCTCGAGCATTTTGTAGGCCACAACGCGCTCGCCCATGGCATCTTCTTTGGCATACCGCCAGACGCTGGCTCGGGGACGGTCCACAAAGGGAATCAGGATGTTGATGCCGGCGGTCATGGTGGTGCGGTACCGCCCCAACCGCTCTATGACCAAGGCTTCACTCTGCTTGACGATGCGCAATCCGCGGATCACGACCACCATAGAGAGCAGCAAAAGGGCAATGGATATGAATGAGAAACCTTCCATGTTCAATAGGATATTCTGATTAATTCAACGGTTCAACGATGAGCACGTTCGATTCTACGCCCACGATGCGCAACTGAGCTCCAACCTCAAAGTCAGAGGGATTGTTGACCGATGCTGCACCCTCGGCGCGGACGCCGTTCCAGTTTTGGGGAAACTCAATCAACCAATCGTCTCCGTCAATTCTCCCGCGCCCTCTGCCAGAACGGGGGTCGATGGCGAGGGTCATGCGTACGGTCCTTCCAGGGAGGGCATCAATGCCCGTCGCCACGGATTCTCCGCTAAACCAAACACGCATGGCCATGGGCCGCAGGAACAGCAGCGACAGCACTGCACCAGCAGAGGCAGCCACGAATTGATATTCCCACCAGTCGGTGAACATGGTGGCCAGTCCTCCTGCAAAGGCGCCAACCGCCAGCGACCCGAGGACCAATCCAGGAACAAAAGCCTCACCAATCAGCAAGGTCAAAAATGCCAAAGTCCACCAATGCCACTGCTCCATCATGAGGTCAAAGTAACGCAGAACGGCCCAAAATAGGCGGCAAACCCAGAATTCCGAATCAGCGGAGGAAAACCCAGACTTTTCCGCCATCAGAATATGTGCGGATGATCATCGGGCCTTTGGCATCACAAGAGATGCGGTCCGTTGTAGACCAACTGTCAGACCACCAGAGCCGTCCGGTGAGGTCATAGAGTTCAATGCGCCCCCGCATGACTGGACCTTCAAACCCGACCACTCCATCTGCACGCCAGCATCGCAAACCACCAAGCATTCCTGTAAAGTGGGGACCTGTGCCGTTGACCTCTAAGTCCAAAGTGCCCGATTGCCCGCAACCTCCGGCATCTTCTACCACCCAATCCAATGATGCTGGTGCCAGCACCCAACCTGCACCGTCAAGTCCTCCGGACCACATCACGTCATAGGGAGGCGTGCCGCCTGTCACATCGAGTTCGACCCAGACTGTATCCGAGTCATCCTGAAAACTCCAACCCACATCCACCTCCAATACCGGAGGTGCAGCGACCTCAGCCGTATCGAACACAGCACAGCCCACAGCATCCAATGCCGCCACCGGCCACAGCCCGTCAATCAGGGCCGTCGGATCGGCCCCATTCCAATCGACGAGCAGGGGAGGAGTGCCTCCCGCAGCTTCAAAAAATACTTCGGCTTGCCCTCCAAAGCAAAGGGGATCCATCACATTCAGCGCCAGGGTCAACTCTTCTGGCATGTCCACCAACACCACAGTATCCAAAACGCATTGAGGACCATACTGCCATTCAACAGCAATAGAGTCCAAAGCCACCTGCACAACGGTGTCCAAGGGAAACGACAAGGAATCCATCCAAATCACACTTTCTGCACCGATTGCAGACCAAGACAACACGGCACTGTCACCAAAGCAAACAGGGAAAAGGCATTCAAACCCGGGGCCTTCTTCAGGGGCCACATCCGCTGTCAAGGTCCATTGAATGGATGATGTTCCATTCCACCAAGACGCCTCCAACACCTGCTCACCTGAAATAGAAGCCCACACAGAGTCCGACGTGAGAGGAGACCCGTTCCAGGTCATCTCGAAATCGCCACTCAAGGCTGGAACCAGCCAACCCTGATCGTCCCATGGGCAATCGCGGTGAAGGATCTCGGGCATTGCGCCCGCTGAGCCTTGGACCAAAACATGCGCGGTGTCAGCATCCAAAGCGTACCACGTCTCGGTAGCCGCACCCGGCCATGTGACCACAATGGAGTCGAGCGTTTGAAGGGTATCCATCCCAAAAAAACGGGTGTAAGAATGCTGCGTCACATAATCCGAACCCGCATCGACTTGCTGCATCTGCCTTTGTCCTGCGGCATATACTTCGATGAGGGCACCGACTGCGTGAGAATTAGAAGTGGTGCCAACCAAGCGCACGGTCATGCGAGAGGACCCCTGCTCATTGGTGTTGAGCAGCAGCTGTGCGATGGGAATGGCCCCGTGTCCGATGATGTCAGGAGCCCGGTCACCATCCAGATCAAACCGGCCAAGGTGGTACAATGGAAACTGTTCATTGGGCCATCCTGTGCCATCTTCCTGAAAGGCCATGCCCGAATCTTGCGCCATGTAAAGCCGGTTGTCCACAGGCGATTCAGAAGGCCAATTCAGCGTCGCTACCATCAAATCCTCACGGGCATCCCCGTCGACATCAACCGCACAACCTCCCCAGCCAAAATCATCAATTCCACCTACACCTGAATCCAAGGCCACATCTACAAACCCTGAATCCGTCTGCTCAAACAAAGCATGGGGCACATTGGCGACATCCGTGCAGAACAAGTCCCAGTCGCCGTCTTGGTCAGGGTCAAAAACCGTGGCCGTCATAGGGTCAATCACATTCAACAATCCCAACTCCAGCACCACGTCTGAAAATGTGCCATCCCCTTGATTGCGGTACATGGCATTCTTGAAGCTGGGACGGTCGTTGATCACCCAGAGGTCTTGCCACCCATCCTGGTCATAATCGAGCCAGGCACCATGAAAGGAAGTCTTGATCCCATCATGGACACCGACGGAATCAGCGGCCAGCGTGAAATAACCGAAGCCATTGTTGATCAGAAGGGCATTCGGATGGTGGTATTCGTCAATGCTGATGTGGTAGGAGGCGATGTATATGTCCAGGTCTTGGTCCTGGTCAAAATCTGATGCAGAAATGCCCCGTGGATTCCATTCAATCCAGTCCGGCACCCCCCTCGCCAACGATTCATCCACGAGGTCACCACTGCCATTTCGGATGTAGAGCTTCACCCCACTGTCCAGGCGTCCGGCAAACAAGTCCAAATCTCCATCCCCATCCACATCTACCCACAGCACTCCCGTAGACTGGCCTTCGCTCTCCAGCTCTTGATCCAAATCAAAACCGTCTTCCGTTCTGAGGTATAAGCTGACAGTGCCCGAAGCCTGCGCCACGGTCAAGTCGTCCAATCCATCCGAATTGAAATCCGCACAGCTCAAACCGCAGCCCAAATAGCTCCCTGTACAAGAGGCCGAAAGCAAATATTCAATGGAGACATCTTCCCACTGCGCCATGGTTGGAGAGCACACCCATACCGTCCACAGCAACCACATTTTCAATGGGCACCGACCAAAAAGACCACGCCTTATCTCAGCCATCGGAAAACACTGCCGCCAGCATCAACACCAGTGACCACAACCGGTGCATCCGTCCACAATTCAAGACCCGATGAAGCAGGCACATTGAATTGTCTCAAGACCAACCTTCCCGACAAATCGTAAACCGATACGTCCAAGCGTTCTCCTTCGGGTCCATGCAGCACAAGTGAGCTCCCCGTTCTGAGGCAAGTCCAAGAAGACGCTTCCTGAGCAATGGAAATGCCAGAAACGGGGTTCGGGCCAATGTTCAATGCTCCCAAGTCAAGGCAACCATTAGAATCCTGTACATACCATCCCAAATTCACAGGAGCCAAGGTCAAACCGTTTTCATCGATAGGGCCATTCCAATTCAAGGAATAGGGAGGGGTTCCTCCGGAAATTGTTGTCTCTACGAGCACCGAATCCGAAACCCCCAAGTATTCAAAGGCGACAGACCCCATCAAGCTGTCCGGACTGACGACCACCAAGGAATCTGCATAGAGGCAGCCCTCAGCATCCATGATGTTGAAATGCACAACGCCAGAGGGAAGGGCCGTCAAGTCCGCACCGCCAGCATCAATGGTCAGCGGTCCTGTACCTCCTTCTCCCTCGATTACGGCCGATCCCAACCCACCAGAACAAGGGGGTTGAATCAACGCCACATCGGCGAGCAGCTCCTCAGGGAATTCCACATTGAACAAAGTATCCAAGACACAGCCATTGTCCAAAGCGACCTCCAGTATGAAACCACCTGCACCCAATGACAGGTTTTGTTGAACCGGCAATGACACCACACTGTCCAGCATCACTACCGCAGAATCAGGAACGTTCCAAGACACCAGCGCCGAATCGCCAAAACAAGGTGGCTGAACCACGTCCAAAATGATTTCAGGCGCCGTCTCTGGCGCCCACAACACAGTTTGACTCCAAGTATATCCAGTGCCCCACCACACCGCTTCCAATGTCCATTCTCCTGGAGCATTGGCCACCACCACATCTGAAGTCACAGGAGTTCCATTCCAAGTCATTTCAGTGATGGCAGGATCAAAGGGCACCGACCAACTTGACTGCTCCCAAGGACAAGGAGTGGAGATGGGTTCGAGTCCATCAGATCCAACGCCTTCGACGATGAGCAAGTCAGTATTGGTCGAGATATCGAATAAAACATCCCGCACACCTGAAGGCCAAGACACCTCTATCGAATCGATGATTTCCACCTGACCCAGTCCAAAAAACTGGGTGTAATTGTGCTGGGTCATGTAGTCTTCTCCAGCGTTCACCTGTTTCATTTGAATCAAGTTGTCTGCGCACACCTTGATGACGGCACCAACGCCGCGGGTGTTGGATTCTGTCCCTACCAAGTCTACCGTCAAGTGATTGTTGTCCATGGGATTGGTCAACCGCAACACCTGAGGAGACTGGGCGTTTCCATGTCCAACAATGTCCGGAACAAGGTCCTGATCCAAATCAAGTCGGCCCAAGCAATACAGTTGGAATTGCTCATTGGGCCAATCCTCCGTGACATCATCAAAGGACATCCCGGTTCCATCGTTCATGTAAAGGTGGTTGTCATAGGGGAGGGTGTTGGGGAACCGATAGGTGGCCACCATCATGTCGTCCCAGCGGTCTCCATCGACATCAATCGCACAAGTGCCCCAGCCATACTGCATGCTAGCCACACCAGCAGATTCTGCCACATCCTCAAACCATCCATTGGTGTTCCGCATGAAGGCATTGGGCAAATTCTCAACGTTGGTCACGTATTGATCCCAGTCGCCATCGTTGTCTGGGTCAAACAAAGTCGCGGACATGGCGTTGACAGAAATATTGGCCCCCGAAGATTCGGAGATGTCTACGAATGGACCTCCACCGGGGTTGGCGTATAACGTGTTGAGGAAAACCAAGCGGTCATTGATCACCCACAGGTCGTCAAATCCATTGTTGTCATAATCGAACCAGGCCCCCTGAAAGGAGTGTTGGTATCCATTCCCAACAGAAGCCAGAAAGGTGGTCTCCTCGAAGTATCCAGTCCCCGAGTTTTGGAACAGTTTGTTCTCGTAAGGCAACTGTTGCATGACATCGTGGTAGCTGGCGATGTAGATGTCCAGGTCACCATCTCGGTCATAGTCACGCGCGGAGATGCCACGGTTGTCCCAGCCTGGCAACAAAGGGATCCCCCTGTTTTCGCCCTCTTCTATTAATGACCCGTCGGGTTGCTGAATAAACAAGTACACGCCCACACCAAAAGCACCCGCAAACAAGTCAAGGTCTCCATCGTTGTCGATGTCTACCCAGAGCAGGCCTTTGACTTCTTCGACCAAGTCAAGTTCTAGAAACAGTTCAAAACCGGAATCACCCGCAGCATAAAGCCTGACGATGCCATTTGCGCCTCCAATGGTGACATCGTCCAAGCCATCGCCATTGAAGTCCACCGTAGACAAACCACAACCAAACAGGCTGCCAAAAGTGCTGCTCTGCATGAGATAGTCCAAACTGACATCTTCCAATTGAGCCGAGCTCTCAGCACAAAGACTGAACAATAAGACCGTTCCGATCACTCGGAGCCAAGGTGCACGTGGGGTCATGAAGAACAGGTAGAGGAACAGGTAATGGTAAACAGAAGACGGGGAAAGCATCCAACCGTTGCCCGGTTTCAGAACAATTCGTCCAATAAAGACAACACTAGGGGCACCAGCGCTGTCGAGCCGTCATTTAAGATCACTTTATCAGCCCTGGCCATGACTTTTTCGGCGGGCCATTGATGCCCTGCGCGGACTTCTACTTCGTCCACGCTCCATCCATTGCGATTTTGCACGCGCTGTAACCTCAAGGACCAGGGGGCCGAAACAGCCCAAACCCAATCGCAGTCCGCATTGCTGCCCGATTCGAACAAGATCGCCGCCTCTCTGAACACCACAACAGCACCGTTCCTTTCAACCGACGATTTCCACGACAGAAATGCCTTTGCGACGGCGGGATGCACCATGGCGTTCAAATCGGCCAGAGCGTTCGGGTCATTGAACACCAACGCTGCCAAGACAGTCCGGTTCAAGCGGCCATCCGCACCCACTACCCCCGGGCCAAAACGGTCAGCAACGGCCTGCAACAATGACGCATCCTTGTCATACAGTTCCCGTGCAGCCGCATCTGCATCAAAAACAGGGTGCCCCAATGTGCGCAATATCTGAGCCACCACTGACTTTCCAACTCCAATGCCTCCGGTCAAGCCTACCACCACAGCGCCGGTGCGGTCCACATTGTTGTCTTGGGGTGTCGATAAAGACATACCGCAATATTCGGGCATTCGATTCAGCCACGCGACATTTACACCATGGCACACCTTATCGCCCCCTCGTTGCTCGCCGCTGACTTTGGAAACCTGGCCCGCGACGTGACCATGGTAGACAACAGTGACGCCGATTGGCACCACATTGATGTCATGGACGGCATGTTCGTCCCCAACATCAGTTACGGCATGCCCGTCATTGCTGCCATCGGCCGTCATGCCAAGAAACCCCTCGATGTGCACCTCATGATTGAGGCGCCCGACAGGTACATCGGACATTTTGCAGATCTGGGCGCCCACGTTCTCACGGTTCACGCGGAGGCTTGCGTTCACTTGCACAGAACACTCGGTGCCATTCGAGAGGCCGGAATGCGTCCGGGAGTGGCCTTGAATCCCCATACACCATTGTCGGCCATTGAAGAAGTTCTGGGAGAAATTGACCTGGTCTGTCTCATGAGTGTCAATCCCGGTTTCGGAGGACAGAAATTCATCGCGGGCACCTTCGACAAGGTCAGAAGACTTCAAGCGCTCCGTGCGCAACATCAACAGGACTTTTTGATCGAAGTGGATGGGGGAGTAGGGGATGGAAATGCTGCCCAACTTGTGGATGCTGGCGCTGATGTACTGGTGGCCGGATCATCCGTTTTCAAAGCTGAAAGCCCCACAGAGGCGGTGTCAAGGCTCAAGCGCTGCACGACTGAAAGCGCCTGAGCTGGTCAGTCCGCATCCACGTACTTCAGAACAATCAATAAGCAGACCGAAAAAAGGTCTGACCTTTGTTGTCGTGCACCCGAATGACGCCTTGACGCGGCACTACATCCCAAGACCAGTGTGTCAAACCGCCATCCTCAACAACTGAGGAATAAATCCGGCGCCCTTGAACATCAAAAAAGTCCACTTGAACCCTACCCCAACCTGGGCTACCTGGTTCAAACCACAATCCTGCTGGACCATAACTCAATTGACCACCTCCGTTGGGCATACCCTCTGCGACATCCAAATTGAGCAGGTCTTGCAACCCCAGCAGGAGACATCCATTGGCGTCCATCAAAACCCAGCTGTAAAGGCCTGCTGACAAACCTGAAAGGACTGTGTCGCTGGCTGCCCCGGTATTCCAAAGCACGTTATAGGGCGCCGTACCACCGGCTGGGTTCAATTCCAAAGCCCCATCATTGCCCAAGTCTTCAGGGGTAACCACAACTCCGCAGGACAAGGGGTCTGGAATCTGAACAACGATGGAGGAGTCCACAGTGCAACCTTGAGCATCCTCAAGGTAAAGAGGAACCACACCCTCTGTCAGCATCAAGGGGTTCGCACCGCCCCAGTTCAGCACATAATTTGGCGTGCCCCCATAACCCGCTGCAAAGGCTTGGGCCGAGTCCCCAAAACAGAGGGCTGGGGTGTATTCGATGTACAACTCCAATGGAGCCGGCTGGTCCAAAGTGAATTCATGGAACTCTGAACAAACTCCCGTGCTGTCCAAGGTGGTCAATGTCAACGGCCCTCCAAGAACAGACAACCCCTGCAATGAGGACGGAAAACTGGCGCCGCCGTATTCTACCGTAAAAGTTGAATCCGTTGACCATCCCAATGCCCCCAATCCGTTGTAACAAGAAGGTTCCGTCCATTGAATGGTCAATGCATGTGCCGCTTCTTGGGTCCAATTCAAGGTATCCGACCATTGGAACAGTCCTCCCATCCATTCGCAATTCACCACATAAGTGCCTGAACCGTCCATCCAGACCGAATCTCCAATGGCAGTCAATCCATTGACGGTCACACCTGGACATGGAAAAGGAAACTTGAGCCACGCAGAGTCACCTGCGCAACCCGTTCCCGAGGCTGACAGCGCCGCTGTCGTAGATCCCTCAATCAAGCGCAAATCTGTTCCTTCGGGAATGTCATACCACACCTCATGGAGACCACTGGGCCAGTCCACTTCAATGGAGTCTGCCACCTGCGCAGCACCTAAACCAAAATACCTTTTCCAAGACTGTTGGGTGGCGAAGTCAGTCCCACAGGTGACCAACTGCAATTGAGCTGTTCCCTGAATGTGCACCCGAACCTCTGCACCGATGGCCCATCGGTTCGAGTAGGTTCCGCACAATTGCACTGCCAGCCTTCCATTTGATGATGGACTTCCCACAGCAGCATTTTGCAGCATTTGCAAAAAGGAGTTGTTGCCCAATCCTATCACATCCGGCGCCAAGTCATGATTGAAGTCACAAGCCGCCAAACTGTACAGCTGGGTCAAATTGTTGGGCCAGTAATTGTCTGTTTGATCAGTATATACAACACCACCAGCGTGGTTCTGGTAGTAATAGTTGGCATAAGGGGAGGTGTTTGGAAAGCGATAAGTTGCCACCATCAGGTCACTGCTCATGTCCCCGTCTACATCGACCCAACATCCGCCCCAGCTGTACTGCATTCCATTCAGCCCCAATTCTTCACCTACCTCGAAATACAAGCCTGACGAGCCCTTGTCTAAGAAAACATTGGGATTGTCTTCGACATTGGTGCAGAACAACTCAAAATCCCCATCATTATCGGGGTCGCCAATGGTAGAAGTCATGGCAAAAACCTGCTGATCCAGTCCGAACTCTGCCGCTACCTCTTCAAACGTCCCATCGCCGTTGTTGGCATACATGGCGTTGGGAAACGATATTCTGTCATTGATCACCCAGAGGTCCAAGTCGCCATCTTGGTCGAAATCAAACCATGTACTCTGAAATGAGTGTTGCAATCCATTGCCAACGCCTGCATCAGCAGTTACATCCGTGAAAAACCCAAGACCATCATTGTTCAGAAGCAGATTTTCGGACAAGCCGGTCGTGCCGTCGTGATACATACAGACATAGGCATCTAAATCACCATCCTCGTCGTAATCGGCCACGGCAATGCCCCTCGCTTCCCAAGTATCGTCCATTGGAAGCCCCCGTAATTCAGCAGATTCTAGCAGTTCCCCGTCTTGGTTTATGAACAGCTGCATTGCACTGAAGCGCCGCGTCAACATCAAGTCCAAGTCGTCATCGCCATCGACATCAAACCACACGAGACCTTGACCTTGAGCGACACCATCGATGAGATACTCCTCAGCATAACCGCCAGATGCCAGCTGACGATATGCCACCACTGTTCCATCGCTGTTGGCAACCGTAATGTCGTCCAAGCCGTCACGGTTGTAATCGGCCACGCTCAGCCCTGTACCCAAGTAAGAAGCCTGGGTAGTTCCAGCCAAGGTGTACATCTCTGTCACATCGGTCCACTGTGCCATTACCTGAGGGGGCAGAAGTAGTGCCAATACAGCAACAAACCACCCTCTTCGGAGGTGCAGAAAACGCCTAGAAAAAATCCCCGATGACAACACCGCGCCAAGGTATTAGAAAACAGTCAAGCAGGCTCGACTTCCGCAGATAAATCGCGCTCTAACAGGGCAGTACAGATGGGCTCTAGCTCATCGAAGTCGCCATTCTTGACCGAGCACTTGCCTTTGGTGTGGACAATCAATGCACATTGCTCTGCCTGCAACAGCTCATGACCACAGTAAGCCACCAAACATTCGATCACGTGGTCAAAGGTGTTGTGGTCGTCGTTGTAGAGCACGATGTGCCATCCATCTGCCACAGCCTCCTCTAGCACCCCTGCCTCCTCTACGAGGGTTTCTTCTTGTGGGGTGTCGTTCCGGTGAAACTGGCTCATGCACGCAATTTAACGCTGAACGGCGGGGAAGCACATGCCGATTTTCGACATTCAATACCCCTCGAAAGACCGCTTAGACTTTGATTTGGAGATATCGGAACAAACTGAATCTTAACGTGTTCTACTCATAACATGGTACGAAAACCCAGCATCCTCTTACTCGGTTCGGAAGGCAGCACCCGGACACCCTCTGTGGACTTGACCGAGTTCGGTTGTGATGTCCGAACAGCGAGCAAAGTCTCCGAAGCCGCCGGAATATGTCTCTTTGCCCCCCCAGATTTGGTGGTGGTACTCGAGCAAAAAAACGGAATGGTAGAGTTCATAGAGCAACTCAAGATTCAAGATAAAATCTTGCTTCTAGAGTATGCAGCTGTGACCGCTGACGGAGAAACAGATTTCGAAGGCCCACAAACCATTTCAGATGCTGTGGAAACAGCGTTGCAAGAATTAGCAGAATCAAAGGTGCGGGCCAAGCACTTCTTCACAAAAGTGGGCAACAAGCTTCGCCGCATCCACTTGCAGGATGTGCGGTTCATTGAAGTGGAGGGGAAGTACAGCGCCATCCATGTAGGAGAGCGCAAATACAATGTCAAAGCCAGTTTGAAAGATCTGCTTTTGAAATTGCCACTCGAAGACTTTGTGAGGGTCAGCCGAAACTATGTCATCAACATTGACCGGGTCACACACATCGACACCTTCCAGTTCATCATCAAAATTGACAACGACGAGATCCCAATCTCCCGCACTTACAAAGATGAGTTGATGAAGCGCATTCAGATGCTCTGATGCAACCACACATCACCTTGCAAGCAAGGTGAAATGAAAAAGCACAGCCCTTAACAGGAGCTGTGCTTTTTTCATTTAAAGGGTTGAAGGATTACCTAGAAAGGACGCTTGAGATGAGCCAGAAAAGTCAGTGACTTCGACTTTAGGATGGAAGCCAGCCAAAACCGGACCAACGCCAGAGCTTGGTACAGACCTCAGTTTCTTCCAGCGACAATAGCTGGCCTCCGAGGCCACTCCGCACCAAGGACCATCCGTTCCTCTCATCGCACAGGATCAACCACTTCCGGTTCTTGGACCACCAAGGAGACTTGACATCCTTCACGAAATCGCCTTCGTGCAACCAACGGTCGTCTGCATCCTGGAGACCACAACATCGGTCGCGGTGCGTCCACTTGATTTGACGCCCAGACCACCACATCCCTTCTCGGCTATAAAACCGCTGGCCTGTCTGCTCTTCTCGCATCCAGCCAACAATTCTGCCTCCACGCCTCAAGCGATAGCGTACGACTTCGTTAACCGGGGTCATGGATTGTGGTCTCACACAGAAGCAACACCCTCAGCCCGAGTCTGTTCTCCTTTGTGCATCAAATCCACTCAAAAAAGAACAAGCCACCTCTCACAGGGATAAATTTGCATCCATGTCTGATCAATCAGCCCAAAGGCCCATGGAAAACAAAGACGGAAACCCATCCGATTCTGTCCACTTCATTGAACAGATTGTCCTCGATGATCTCAAAAGCGAGAAACACAAGCAAATCCACACGCGTTTCCCACCGGAACCCAATGGATACCTGCACATCGGGCATGCCAAAGCCATTTGCCTCTCCTTTGGTCTTGCAGAGAAGTACAACGGTCTTGTCAACCTGCGCTTTGACGATACCAATCCAGAAAAGGAAAGCCAAGAATACGTAGACTCCATTCGCCGCGATGTGACGTGGCTGGGGTACCAATGGTCTGGAGGAGAATTTTACACCAGCGATTATTTCGAGGAGCTCTTCGGGTTTGCAGTGCGGCTCATAGAAAAAGGGCTGGCTTATGTGGACCATCAAACCGCAGAGGAAATCGCCACCGGCAAGGGAACACCTACGCAACCCGGAACCCCCAGTCCCAATCGAGAACGCTCCATCGCAGAAAACCTGGCACTGTTTTCCGAAATGCGCGAGGGCGTCCATCCAGATGGACACTGCGTGTTGAGGGCCAAAATTGACATGGGCCACGCCAACATGCACATGCGTGACCCCATTATTTACAGGATCAAAAGGGCACACCACCAGCGTACCGGAGACCAATGGTGCATTTATCCCATGTACGACTTTGCGCACGGGCAATGTGATTCATTGGAAGAAATCACGCATTCACTCTGCACACTCGAATTTGAAGTGCACCGCCCACTGTACGCTTGGTTCATCGAAGCGCTGGAGATTTTCCCAAGCCGACAGATTGAGTTCGCAAGGCTCAACCTGGACCACACGGTGATGTCCAAACGCAAGCTGCTCACCCTTGTGGAAGAAGGGGTGGTAGACGGTTGGGACGATCCGCGAATGCCCACCATTAGTGGACTCCGCCGTCGGGGCTTTACACCGCAAAGCATCCGGACTTTTTGCGACCGGGTTGGCATTGCCAAACGCGAAAACGTCATCGACTTTAGCCTCCTCGAATGGGCGCTCAGGGACCACTTAAATAAAGTCGCCCACCGCGCCATGGCCGTGTTGGACCCCATCAAATTGGTGGTGGTCAACTATCCAGAAGGTCAAACCGAAATGCTGCCCTCGGAGAACAATCCCGAAAATCCAGCTGACGGCATACGGGAGATGCCCTTCTCCAAAACGCTGTGGATGGAGCGCGGCGACTTCAAGGAAGAGGCCAACAAGAAATGGTTCCGTTTGGCACCGGGCAAGACTGTAAGGCTGAAGTCAGCCTTTATCGTGCGATATGTGGACCATGTAACAGGGGCCGACGGACAGACCGAGGAAGTACATGTGGAGTATTTCCCGGACAGCAAAAGCGGCTCGGACACCAGCGGCATCAAAGCCAAAGGAACACTCCACTGGGTCAATGCTGCAACCGCCCTAGATGCTGAAGTACGGCTCTATGACCGCTTGTTTTCTGATCCCACACCAGACGGTCATGCGGATCAAGATTTTAGCACATTCATCAATCCTCAGAGCTTGGAGGTCCGCCAAGGCTGCAAGCTTGAGCCCGCTCTGGCAAATGCCTCCGAAGACCATCCTGTGCAGTTCACACGGCTAGGTTACTTCGTACTCGATGCAATGCGCAGTGAGCGAGCTGGACATCTGGTTTGGAACCGCTCGGTGACGCTCAAGGATGGCTGGAAGGGATAACCTCCAAGGCGTCCAACCAAGCATCAAAATCATCTCGCGCTTCTTTTTCTGACCGTTTTCCTTGCGAAACTTCGGTTTGGAAAGCGCGCCATTGATTCAAAACGTCTGGGCCCACTTGCATCATCAATGCACGGGCGGCCGCGGGCTCATTGGGTATGACGCCATCCATAATGGCATCCTTGATGACGTTTTTGATGGCGCCAATGGGACGGCAGGGCGGGATTGAAAATGCAGCCATAATGTCCTCACCACTCACGGGAGGCTCAAAGTTGCGAACGCGGTCTTTTTCCTCTACCTCCACAAGCTTGCGCACCACGACATCGTAGTTGCTGAGATAGCGTTCCACCTTTGTTTCATTCTTGGAAGTGATGTCAGCCCGTGCCAACAACATCAAATCATCCACATCATCTCCAGCCTCAAACAAAAGGCGGCGAACGGCGCTGTCGGTGACTTCCTCCTTGGTGAGGGCAATGGGACGCAGATGGAGCAGAACGAGCTTCTGCACATACTTCATCTGGTGATCTAACGGCAGCTTGAGCCGCTTGAAAATCTTGGGCACCATGCGTGCACCGCGGTCTTCGTGGCCATGAAAGGTCCAACCATGGTCTGGGTGGAAACGCTTGGTCGGCGGCTTCGCGATGTCGTGGAGAAGGGCCGCCCACCTGAGCCACAAGCTCTCACTTGTCGCAGCCACATTGTCGACCACCTCTAGCGTGTGGTAGAAATTGTCCTTGTGGCCGATTCCATTGCGCCGCTCAACCCCCTGTAATGCCACCATTTCGGGAAAAAATTCATGCAGCAATCCCGTTTTGTTCATGAGTTTGAACCCAACACTCGGTCGGCAGCTCAACAAAATCTTGTTCAGTTCCACATGAATCCGCTCCGAAGAAATGATCTGAAGCCGGTGGCTGTTCCGGCCAATGGCATCCAAAGCAGCCTGGTCAATTCGGAAACCCAATTGAGAAGCAAACCGCACGGCACGCATCATGCGCAGCGGGTCATCACTAAACGTCACATCCGGATCTAAGGGAGTGCAAATCAACTTGCGCTCCAGGTCTGCCAGACCTCCAAAGGGGTCCACCAATTCACCATAGCCATCTGCATTAAGGCGCAATGCCAATGCATTGATGGTGAAGTCCCTGCGCTGTTGATCGTCTTCAATCGACCCATCCTCAACGATGGGTTTTCGGCTGTCGCGCTGGTAAGATTCCTTCCTCGCCCCGACAAATTCAACCTCACACCCACCGTGCCGAAACATGGCGGTTCCGAAATTCTTGAAAACCGCCACTTTACCTGCACCCAAAGTTTGGGCCACACTGCGCGCAAGTTCTATTCCACTGCCCTCGACGACAATGTCGATGTCCTTGCTGGGGCGGCCCAAGAGCAAATCCCTCACAAAGCCTCCAATGGCAAAAGCCTGCTGGCCTTTGGCGTCGGCTACAGCACCCACCGCCTTGAACACGGGGTGCTTCAATTGATCGGCAAAGTTCACGGCCTCAGTATTTCAATGCGGCCTGCGGCATCCAACTTGACCATACTGGAAGTCACGTTGCCACTTCGGTCTCGGCCTGTGACACAGGCGTAATCGACCCCATTGCGGAGCGCACCGTTGATTTCGGAGAAATGGCCTGGCGTAGGATGCCCCGAAAGGTTGGCCGAAGTAGACACCAGAGGCACATCAATGCCACGTAGGATGAACTGCAAAAAAGGCTCACTGACGACCCGTATGGCCAGACTCCCATCTTCGGCCAGCAGGGCAGGAGCCACGTCTCGGCCTCCGGGCAAGACCAGGGTCATCGGTCTGGATTCAGGAGCACTTTCCCTCAACAGGTCCCAAGCAATCTCAGGAACCGGATGGGCATATTCTTCCAACAGACCTTCGGCATCCACCAAGACCAAAGAAGGTTGTGCTCCTTCGCGCCCTTTGAGGGCATACAGCTTTTCCAGCGCCTCTGCATCATCTGCACGGCACCCCAATCCCCAGACGGTATCCGTGGGATACAAAATGACGCCTCCGGCCTTTAAGGTTCGGACAGCGGCAATGGCATCGTCCCTCCAGGGGGCGTTTTTTAATGAGCGCGGCGCCAATTTTCTATGTTTCGTTTGATTCGAGTCACCGTATTGACTTCTTCTGGCTTAGAAAACACCGAGCCCGTCATTTGTTCATACAGTGCGATGTACCGTTCACTGACCATGGCCAAAAACCCGTCGGTCATCTCGGGGACTTGATCCCCTTCACGGCCCATAAAGCCTTCTGAAATCAGCCACTCTCGGACAAATTCCTTGCTGAGTTGAGCCTGCTGTTCGCCACGCGATTGCCGCTCTTCAAAACCATCCGCATGAAAGTACCTGCTGCTGTCAGGGGTGTGCACCTCATCCATCAGCATGAGTTGACCGTCGTACAGCCCAAATTCATATTTGGTGTCCACCAAAATCAAACCTCGGCTCGAGGCCATTTCCTGGCCACGGGCAAACAAGGCACGGGTCACACTGACCATTTCTGCATACAATGACGCGTTCACCAGCCCAGAAGACAATATTTCAGCCTCTGAAATGTCCTCATCGTGGCCTTCTTCAGCCTTGGTTGCGGGGGTGATGATGGGCTCTTCAAAAGCGTCGTGCTCGCGCATGCCATCGGGCATGGGCACCCCACACAGCACCCGACCTCCATCGCGGTAGGTCCGCCAAGCATGTCCGGTCAAATGACCTCGGATGACCATCTCAAGCCGGATAGGCTCGCAACATTTTCCTATGGCCACGTTGGGATCAGGCGTCGCCTCCAACCAAGTGGGAACCAAATCTGAAACCGCATTCAACATGAAACCGGCAAGTTGGTTCAGCACCTGCCCCTTAAACGGAATCGGGCGGGGGAGGACCACATCGAATGCGGAAATGCGGTCACTGGCGACCATCAGCAACCGTCCGTCCTCTAAGGTGTGGACATCGCGCACCTTTCCCCGGTAGAATTCTCGTTCTCCCGAAAAGTGCACACGCTGGTCAAACAAGGGCTCGGGGGCGGTTGTCGTCGTCATGCTTCTGGACCTGCAATATCGTGATCACCGGGCGCCTCATCAAGGTCCTCGTCCCGAATCCACTTTTTGGCGGGAACCTGTCCCATAGACGGCCCCATGCCACCTTGAGAACCTTGCTCTTCGGCCTGTTCAAATGCCTTGATGACCTTTTTGACCAAGTTGTGGCGCACCACATCGTCACCCGTCAATGTCACAAACTGCAAACCGTCGACGTCATTCAGAACACGGCGTGCAAAGCGCAACCCACTCTCTTGTCGCCGCGGCAAATCCACCTGAGAAGCATCGCCCGTTACCACAAATGTTGCGGAGCGGCCCATCCTCGTCAGGAACATTTTCATCTGGGCCACAGTAGAGTTTTGGGCTTCATCCAAAATCACAAAAGCCTTGTCTAAGGTGCGTCCCCTCATGAAAGCGAGCGGCGCAATTTCTATCACACCCTTGTCCAAGTGATCGGCGACGCGTTCATAAGGAAGCATGTCCGTCAGTGCATCATAAAGCGGCTGCATGTAAGGATCGAGCTTCTCCTTGAGGTCACCTGGAAGGAAGCCCAGGTTTTCTCCAGCCTCTACAGCAGGGCGGGTCAAGATGATCCGACGGACCTTTTTTTCTTTCAAGGCCTGAACCGCCATGGCCACTGCCGTATAGGTCTTTCCCGAACCAGCGGGACCAATGGCAAACACCATGTCGTTGTTTCGGACGGCATCCACCAACTTCCGTTGGTTGGGCGTGCGCGCCGTTACCCTTAAACCACCCGGTCCGTATACCAGCGTATCGTCTTCAGAAGCAGCCTTCTTCAGCGCCACACCATCGTCCCGCATCAGCTGCTCCAAATCGTCTTCGGGCAAGGTCCCATATCGGTCGAGGTGCCAAACAAGCAACTCCCATTTCGCCGCAAACGCGTCGAGGTCACTTTTGGCACCGAAGGCCTTGACTTCATGGCCACGTCCCACAAGTTTAAGCTTGGGGAAGTGCGCCTTGAGCAAGGCAAATTTTCTATGACCGGCCCCGAAAACTTCGAGTGGGGGCACGTCTGGAAGCACAAATCGTCGTTCTGAACTCACTTTGTAAATGGAAACTGTGGGGAGGTTGTGGGATATCTCGCAGCGGAACTGCAAATCTACTCGTTCAAGATGCTGATTTTTGAAGAAGAATGGAGCACACCTCTCCCGTCCCTCGCATTGTCACCCTGACCTCCGATTATGGAGCGGACAGTTTGTACGCTGCCGCACTGCGAGGCGCCATCATTTCACAGGACCCCACCATTCGAATCGTAGACATTTCGCACGGCATTCGTCCCTTTGACACCAACCAAGCGGCCTTTGCATTGCGCGCCACAGCGGAGCATTTCCCGCGGGGAACGGTGCACATCATTGCCATGAACACCAACCAAACCGGTGATTATTTGCACAGGGTCATGGAATTGGGCGGGCAATTTTATGTCGGATTGGACGATGGTGTGTTCTCCTTGATTGCAGACCGAACACCGGAAGCCATTCACGACATCACCGTGGCTTCCGAAAGCGACGTTCTGACCTTTCCTGAGCGCCACATCTTCGTCCAAGTAGCGTGTCACTTGGTGCAGGGCGGTGTACCCGCTGTGATCGGCCGACCAGCAGAAGGTTGGGTAGAAAGCGCCTGGCAACGCCCACTCATAGGGCAAGACTACGTCCAAGGCATTGTCCTCAACGTGGACACTTTTGGCAACCTCATCACCAACATCGACCAGCGCACCTTTAAAGAAGTGGGAAAGGACCGCACCTTCAAAATCCCATTGCGGTCCTCCAGGATGGACGTCAACCGCATTCACCGACTTTACAGTGCTGTTCCTGACGGAGAGCGCGTGGCCTTGTTTAACCACATGGGCCTTCTCGAAATCGCCATCAACCACGGGAGTACAGCCGGTGGAGGTGGAGCCAGCCAACTCTTTGGCCTCAAAGCAGGGTCCATCGTTCGGATTGAATTTGACCCATTGCTACCAAACCAAGCCTTGTGATTGTACGCATCGTCCACATGGAGTTTCTCCCCGAGAAGAGGACCGCATTTTTGGCGCTCTTCGAACAATACAAAGCGGATATTGCTGCGCAAGTAGGCTGTCGCGACTTGAAGTTGGTACAGGATGTTGCACACACATCCAACATCAGTACAGTGAGCGTGTGGGACGACCAAAAAGACCTGGACGCCTACCGCAAAAGCGCTTTGTTTGCGCAAGTCTGGCCCGCCACCAAAGCCCTTTTTGCAGCGCCTGCCACTGCACAAAGCCATACCGTGCTCTGGGCTTCATAATTTCGAACCGCATTCATGACCGCCCTTTACAAAAAAGAACTCCGCGCTTTCCTCTCTTCCACCATTGGAACAGTGGTACTGGGGGTATTCCTGCTGATCGGGGGATTGTTCCATTGGGTGTTTCCCGGACAATGGAACCTCCTTTCCAATGGCATCGCAGAAATGAACGCCTTTTTTCTGTTCACGCCTTGGGTTTTAATGTTCCTGATTCCAGCCATCACCATGCGGTCTATCCCTGAGGAACGCAGCCAAGGAACCTTGGAACTTTTGATGACACACCCATTGGATGCGCGCCGCATCATATTGGCCAAATTCTTTGCTGGACTCACCTTGGTTTCCATCGCCTTGATCCCCACGCTCATTGGCTATGCCATCCTCCATGAACTCGGCAATCCCCCTGGCAACATCGACAGCGGAGCTGTAGTCGCAGGGTATCTTGGACTGGTGCTGCTGGGAGGTGCTTTTGTCGCCACTGGATTGGCAGCATCGGCGCGCACAGAGAGCCAGATCGTCGCCTTTCTCACCACAGCATTGGCCTGTCTTATCATGTATTACGGCCCCTCGGCCTTGGGTTCTTATGACCTCTTTGGCCAATGGGACCACGCGATCCAGTGGTGTGCCATGGAAACCCACTTCAGGTCTATTGGCACCGGGGTTGTGGTGGTATCAGACCTGCTCTGGTTTTGCGCCTACATGGCCATAGCCTTGGCCATCGCACAATTCCAAATTCAACCCGGAAAGTCATGAGTGGGGCTTCATTTCTCCAATCCCTTCAACGCAGTGGGTGGCGCTCGGCACTCCTCGCCGTAGGACTGTTGGTCACCATTGGCCAATGGGGGTGGCGCTTCGATGTGACAGAAGACCGGCGTCACAGCTTGACAAGCGCCACCGAAAGCATGCTTCAAGACATAGAAGCAGGCGAAGATGAAGTCTTGGTCCGGTGCTACCTAGAGGGAAACTTCCCCGCACGCTACCGGCGTCTCTCTGAAGAAATCAAGAGCAAACTCCGAACATTTGCCAAGCAAAGTGGAGGAAAGGTGCGCTGGGACTTCATCGACGTTGCGGGAAGCGGAGACGAAAAAACCATAGGCGAAACCGAACTCGCCTTGTACAAGCAAGGCCTCAGGTTCACCCGTGTCGCCTACCGTGAAAACGGAATCACAGCCTTCCAAAATGTCTGGCCCTGCGCCATGGTAACCGTTCAGGGCGTGGACTATCCGGTTCAGTTTCTGCGGTCCGAAACCATGGAGCCCGACGAAGTCATGGTCCAGAATGCCATCAATCAAGTGGAGTTCACATTGGGCCAGGCCATCCGACTAGGAATGCGCCAGCGCCGTCCCGTGGTCGGCATCCTCCAAGGCCACGGTTGCTGGAAACCCGTCGAAACTGCAGACTTCACCAATACGTTGGCCGAGACGGCAGATGTGGTGGACGTGAAACTCGATGGAAGCGTAGATGCGCTGTGTGAACGCATTGAGGGACGCCCCCGGCGCCAACCCAAATATGACGCACTCATTGTGGCGGGCCCCGACTCGACATTCAGCCAACGGGACAAGCTGCTGCTCGATCAATACCTCATGAACGGAGGCCGCATGTTGTGGTTGATGGACCCCTTGGTCACCAACAGGGACAGCATTGCCTCTCAGCAATTCACCATGGCCACCACCCGAGAGATTGGGGTATTTGACCTGTTGTTCCATTATGGGGCCAGGCTCAATCGGAACATGGTCCTCGACGCCCAGTGCGCCCCCATCATGCTGAATGCTGGCCCCATGGGAGACCACCGGAACATGCAGATGTTCAGCTGGTACTTTGCCCCTGTGGCACTGTCAACACCCGACGCGCATCCCATTTGTGCCAACCTCGACCCGGTCCATTTTGATTTTGCCGGTTCCATCGACCCTGTCAACGCCCGTGAAGGACTGGAGTCCACCGTGCTGCTGTCCACTTCTCCCCGTTCACTGGCCTACAATGCGCCGGTCAGGGTAGGGGCGAGCGTGGTAGAATTGCCCCCAGAGCATTTTGAAACAGGGCGCACTGAAGGCTTCCCCCTCGCCGTGCTCTTGGAAGGTCAGTTCGACAGCTTCTATGCGCTTCGTCTTGGAGAAGCCATGAGGGAAGATCCCGACTTTGCTTTTAACCCCTCCACAGACAACGGGCAACTGATTGTGATGGCCGACGCTGATTTCATCCGCAACGACGTACGCAACACCGAACAAGGAATCACCCCAATGCCCCTCGGTTTTGACCGCTATTCCGGACAGGTCATCTACGACAACAAAGAATGGCTGCTCAATGCCGTCAGTTATCTGTTGGACGATGCAGCTCAAATTAGCCTCCGCTCCAGAAGCATTGCCTTTAGACCTCTAGACGAAGCCCGCATTCGAGGCCATGAAAACGGTTGGTCCATGCTGGCGGTCGGAGGCCCCATCGCCCTCGTATTGGCCCTCGGTTGGCTGCTTTCCGTTCTCAGGAAGCGCCGCTGGACCCACTCCTTTTCCCCTTCAAGCAAATGAACCGCCTTGTCTTTCCCGTTGTGGCCATCGTGCTCATCGCCATTGGCGCCTACACTGCCTTTTCGCCAGAATCGGGCAGCCTCGATGCCGACGCAAGCACCCATTTTGCGGTAACCGATACAGCAGCGGTCGTCAAGGTCCGCATTGCCGACAACAATGGACAGGTGGCCGTCGTCAAACGGGTTCCCCATCATCCTCTGGGACTTTGGACTTTGAATGACCGTTACCCTGCGCGCAAGGACGCCACGGACCTGCTGCTCAAAACGTTCAAGAGAATTTCAGTGCGTCAACCTGTAAGGGCTTCTGCCAAGGCAGGGGTGCTCAAGATGATGGCTTCAGCTGGTAAGCGGGTCGACATTTTCACCGAGGACAGCAGTACCCCAGTCAAGACTTGGTTTATTGGAACCCCAACACAAAGCCACACCGGCACCCACATGCTCTTGGAAATGCCGGGGTCGGGAAGAGCAGAGACGCCTTATGTCACCCACATAGAAGGGTTTACAGGATTCCTCTCCACCCGGTTCTTTACCGACGAAACCGAATGGCGATACACCGGTGTCTATGAGTCCACTGCCGATGAAATTGCCACCATCACGGCCATCCCATTGGATGACGTTGGCTCATCTGTCACCCTGAAGTGGGACGAACAGGGCGATCAAGTCATCGCCGAACTCGATGGACAGCAGCTGCCGCTGCCTCAACCGATGTTGCGGGATCAGTGGCTCCGTTTCAAGAAAGTCCACGTGGAGACCTGGAACAGCCACCTCAGTCCAGAAGCCCAAGACAGCCTCAGAAACAGCCCTCTGGCTTGGCAACTCAAGGTCAACTACAAGGATGGTCGCGAGGTCAAACTCGATTTGCATTGGAAGGCGCCGATCATGGAAGAGTTCGATACCGATGGCCGCCTCTTAACGCATGACGGAAGCCGCATGTACGCCGTGCACAAAGGCGAATGCGCCTTGGTTCAAACCTTTGTATTTAACCCCATTCTGGACTTTTGGCGCTCCCTGCCCCAGATGGGAATTCAATCCTCGAATTCATGAACGCTTTTCTGATCGATGGCATCCGAACCCCCATCGGCAAGTTTGGGGGAACCCTTGGTCCCATCAGAGCAGACGACTTGGCCGCACAGGCCATTCGTTCTTTGATGGAGCGTCACGCATCGCTTGACCCTGCCCAAATTGATGACGTCTTGATGGGGTGCGCCAACCAAGCCGGCGAAGACAACAGAAACGTCGCCCGCATGGCGCTGCTGCTGGCGGGCTTGCCCCACACCGTTCCCGGTGAAACCATCAACCGGTTGTGCGCTTCTGGAATGGCTGCTGCAGTGCATGCGGCCAGGGCCGCTCACATGGGAGACGCGCATTTGATCATTGCTGGAGGAGTTGAACACATGACCCGAGGCCCTTGGGTGATGAGCAAGGCCAGCACTGCCTTTGGCCGCGATTCGCAAATGCACGACACCAGCTTTGGCTGGCGGTTTATCAACCCCAAACTGGATGCCGTATATGGCACAGAGGGCATGGGGACAACCGCAGAAAACCTCGTGGACCTCTATGGAATCAGCAGGGAAGACCAAGACCGCTTTGCGGCATGGTCGCAGCAAAAAGCGCAGGCTGCAAAAGAAGCCGGTCTCCTCTCAAAAGAAATTGCTCCCGTTCACATCCCACGCCGCAAGCAAGAAGACCTCGTATTCTCCGAAGACGAGTTTATCAGAGCAGGCACCACCGCAGAGGTGCTATCCAAACTCAGGCCTGCATTCCGCAAAGAAGGAGGCACTGTGACTGCCGGGAACAGCAGCGGCCTCAACGATGGCGCATGCGCCTTGATGCTGGCCAGTGAAAGGGGCGTCGAACAAAACGGGCTCAAACCACTGGCCAGATTTGTGTCGAGCGCAGTGGTGGGAGTAGAGCCCCGTATCATGGGGATCGGCCCTGTGGATGCATCCAAAAAGGCACTGCAACGGGCCGGACTCCGGTTGGATCAAATGGACCACATTGAACTCAACGAGGCCTTTGCAGCACAAGCACTGGCATGCACCCGTGCTCTTGGGCTTTCCGACGATGACCCCCGCATCAATCCACAAGGAGGTGCCATCGCCATAGGACACCCGCTGGGCATGACGGGCGCACGCTTGCTCCTCACTGCGGCGCGGCAACTTGAAAAATCTGGCGGCAAGTTTGCCTTGGTCACCCTGTGCATTGGTGTAGGACAAGGTTATGCGACCATCATAGAGAACCCCAACGCGGCATGATCCAATCCTTCAAAGGCATGATTCCCGTGGTAGACCCCACCGCATTTGTTCATCCACAAGCGGTTGTCATCGGACATGTCACCATTGGAGCCCACTGCTTCATAGGAGCGGGAGCAGTACTCCGAGGAGATTGGGGGCGGATTGAACTGGCCGACGGGTGCAATGTTCAGGAGAACTGTGTGGTTCACATGTTTCCCGGCACCACAGTACGCCTAGAAAAGGGCGCCCATGTCGGGCACGGAGCGATTATTCATGGGGGCCATTTGGGTGCTCAATGTCTGATTGGCATGAATGCCGTGGTCAT
>ENA-OREB01000203-OREB01000203.1-marine-metagenome-genome-assembly--contig:-NODE-203-length-30810-cov-5.226467_pt1 | contig 30810 bp, 33 predicted proteins | sample MGYA00248625_ERZ508552 | MGnify/ENA primary metagenome ERZ508552 (study PRJEB26219, sample SAMN06267888) | marine metagenome | isolation source: Monterey Bay, California, USA | place: USA:Monterey Bay...
GCTCAGTTCCCGGCTGAAATAAAACGTCGTCGTAACTCGCCTCTGACTGGCCAATAAAATATTGGTCAAACAGAGAGCTGTCATAGCCGAGCTCAAGATTCCAGCGTTTACTGGCGGATATGTTGTCCTCTGAGCGCGTTACGCGAGTCTCAAATAGGTCCTCGATTGAAAGATCGAGCAGTTCGGTGGGTACCGTCTGAGCATAAGTGACTGATGTCGATTTAATGGCAATTAGAGCGACAATCGATAATTCAAATCGTTGTCGAGACTTCAGTCGGTATTTTGTATTATTTTTCATCGTTTATTTACCTTTCAGTTGCGGCAGTACGGCGACGCTCCGTTAATGTCTGTAGTACCTGCTCGACCATTTTTAGTGATATGGGTTTGGTGATGTAGTCATCCATGCCGCTTTCGATCGCACGTTCGACATCTCCGAGCATCGCGTGGGCGGAAAGACCGACAATCATTGTTTGGGTTTCTCCAGCACACTCGCGTGCCCTGATCTTTTGAGTCGCTGTCAGTCCGTCCATGACAGGCATTGAAACGTCCATGAAGATCAAGTCGTACGTCGTGTGCTCCGAAGCAGCAATGGCTTGAGCGCCATCGTCGACCATCGTCGCGTTAACACCCAGGTTTTTGAGGAGCTCTTTGATGATGAATTGGTTGACCTGTGAGTCTTCAGCCACCATGACCGAAATGTCTGAGTCAGTGACTGATGGCACACGCAGCGGCTCGTTGCGCTCGAGTGCTGAAGAAGGTTCAGAAGCCAAGTCGGACTGAATGGTCGTGGACGATGCAATTGGAATATCGAACCAAAACTGAGAGCCTGAATTTTCCGAGGACTCAAAGTCCATGGTGCCGCCCATGAGTGAGACTAATTCCTTGCAGATTGATAATCCAAGTCCGGCCCCCCCATAGCGGCGTGTCAGACCCGACTCGATTTGCTGAAATCGTGCGAAGACGAGATCGAATTGATCTTTGGGTATACCAATGCCGGTATCTGAGATGGTAACGCGGACCGATGAACGCTCTCCAATCGTCGCTCCGCCGACGATCACCTTAATACTGCCGCGGGTCGTGAACTTAAAGGCGTTGCCTATTAGGTTCGTGAGTATCTGTCGTAATCTTCCTTGGTCGGTAAAGAGTGATGTCGGTGCGGATTCATCAATCGTGAGCGTCAGCGCGATATTACGAGTTGTTGCTTGGTCGTAGAATAAGTCCATGACCGATTCGATACAGGGCCTTAACTCAAAATTGCTTGGCGATACATTCAGCTGCCCTGATTCGATTTTGGTAAAATCGAGGATGTCGTCGATAACGTTCAATAAGGCTTCGGCAGACCGCTCCATAGAATTCACCCACGTCGTTTGCTTGTCGTTGAGTCCTTCAAGCTTTACCAGGTCGAGAAGTCCGGTCACGCCGTTCATCGGCGTTCGGATCTCGTGAGACATATTGGCCAAAAACGTCGACTTGGCGCGTGTTGAAGATTCTGCCGCGTCCCTTGCTTGCGTTAATTCTTCGATAAATGCCGATAACCGAGCGTCTCGATCTGCGATGCGATCCAGTAGATTATTAAGTGCGGCGGCCGTTTCCCCCAGCTCATCATTGCGCTCTATATTTAGGCGCTCCTCAAAGGTTTCCTCTGCGGCTGAGCGCTTCATTAGTTCAGAAATTCGGGTGAGCGGCAGTGTTACACGCCGATTAAGGGCTTGTGTAAGGGGCACGGAGAACCCTAGGACCAGCAGCCATAGCAAGACTGCATAGGTACTGACAGTGCGTGCGATTGAGTAAATAGGATCGAGCGTGACAGCCACACTGACCAAGCCCAGCTCCTCATCGCCCACAGTCACGAGACTCCTGGCAACATAAATGGAACGAAATAATGCGTGAGACGATGTCCCATCGCTAGGGACTGAGCCCGTTTTGACAAAGACAGAACCTTGTTTTTCCGTTACTTCAATGCCTATTACGTCGTCAATATTGGCCACACTTTCCAGCGTAGTTTGCGCACTTTGTTGGTCTGAAAAGGCCAGGGAAGCCTGAAGGTTGTAAGCCAAGATGTCAGCATAGCTATCACCTCTGTCTTTTGCTGTTGATAAGGCTGAAAAGAGTGCGAAGAGTACCAGCGATAGCAGGAAGATGCCCCCGATCAAGCCAGAGGTGAACGTGGTGACAAACGATAGGTATCGATCAATGCTTTCTTTTCTTTTGGCGAATATCGACATGTCAGTTTGTACTCACCAGCGTTGATAACATGAGTAACTGACTGCTTGGGACAAGATCGACGCGTTCAAGCGATACTGTATTAATCAGCATGTGCAGTCTGGAGCCTCGTCGACTGATTTCGATCATTCCGCCGTCTTTCGCGAAGTTCTTGGTGTCACTCACCAGCAGGAGATGGTGTCCCTGTGCGTTGAAGTTTGCGTTAGCGTTGAAAACCACGTCGCAGGAAAGGTTAGGGTCCTCACCTACGATAGAGACTTGCGTACCGAGCGGCGCAGCGTTTGCGAGCGCTTTGAGGGTTTCGAAGACAGCAGACTCTTGTTCGAAGCAGAAGTGGTGTGACGTCCGACCATCTGGCCAGCGTATGAACTTTGGCAATCTAAAAAGGAACGCCGCCTTGACTTGTGCTTCATTGAAGCCAACGTTTGTATTTTGAGACTGAGCAAAGCCCGACGGCACGTTGAGTGCCAGAAGGACGAGGCTTGCGGACAGGCAGCGAAGCATCATCTACTGACGACACTCATAGCCCATTGGCAGGGGTTTATCAGGTTTAGACTCACGGGTTGTGCTCAAAGTCGCGCACAAAGACAGCGAGGCAGTGGGAGTAATCAGCTAAATACTGCATGACTGGACAGTGCATAGGGTGCAGTCCTACCGTGCCGATCCAGTCCTGTCCTCCCTCTGGTGTCAGCCGTTCAAAAAGTGCTTCCATGCAATGGTTACACTAGCGCCTATCTAGACGTTTGCATATGTACTTTTGGGCCGTTTTTTTTTCGGGTCTTTAAAGGTCTTCGTTGCGATTGAACGCACAACCGGCTGTGTCGCCAAATAGGAGTTGCGTTCGCCGCCCCCATTTGTCCTCGAGAAGCGTGAAGGTAACGTCGATAGCGTGAGGATTTCTCGCGCTATCACCAGCGAAAACGAAAATTTAGCCCTGACTTTGCGACGCCCTACCGCGCCAACGTCTGTTTCACGCGGTAAGCATGGGTGCTGACATCCTGCGGTCCTTAAGGGGTGACAGCGTGTTCGATTTAATAGATTCTTCTCGTTTGGGTTTAATAGCTCAAGACATAGGGAGTGAGTCTTGTCTGAAACTGTTTTGATCGTAGGCGCAGGTGCGACTGCTGGTGTCGGTGGGGCGTTGGCACGTAAGTTCTCCGAGGCGGGCTACCACGTCATCGTTGTTGGGAGAACCCTTGAGAAGCTTGAGGCTCTTGTGTCTGAAATCAGAGAAAGAGGGGGTTCGGCTGGGAGTGTGGTGGCCGACGTGACCTCTGAGATCGATCAAGAGAAGATGGTTGAGGCTGTTCGAGCCCGCAAGGAGCCTCTCGCCGCAGCGATTTACAATGCCGGCAGTAACTTCCCCATAAAATTTTCTGACGTGACGCCAGAGCAATTTGAAGAGTTTTGGCGAATTGGATGCTTTGGCGCATTTCTCACCGCTCGTCACGCGCTTCCGCTTTTCTCTGAGCAAGGAAAGGGTTCGCTATTTTTTACTGGAGCCTCGGCCTCGTTGCGAGGTCGCCCTAATTTTGCGCATTTCTCAGTCGCCAAGGCAGGACTTCGAAACCTTGCTCAGGCCGTGGCGCGCGAATACGGGCCGCAGGGCATTCACGTCGCTCACGTGGTGATCGATGGGGTCGTCAACGGAGATATCGTTCGCGGGCGTTTTGGCGATTACTTGACGTCACTGGGTGACGATGGGGCGCTTGAGCCCGATGCAATTGCCGACGCGTTTTGGTCACTGCATACCCAACATCCGTCAGCCTGGACGCACGAGCTCGACTTGCGGCCCTACAAAGAGAGTTGGTAGAGCACCCCATCTCTCGGGTGTTAGGTGGCCCTTTTTTCGCGCCCCAAGATGTGGTTGTTATGCCGTCTAATGGTGGTAATACAGATGAAGTTTTGTAAAACAGAGTTTGAGCTTAAGAGAGTCGGGGCTGGTATGAGACGGTTTGTTATTTTAGGGCTGGTTGTGGGGCTGACGAGTTGTGCTGTTGTGGGCGTAACGACAGCCGTGGTGTCGACGGCGGCTAAAGTCGCTACTGTACCTGTTAAGGTCATCGGCGCAGCGGTTGAGGTCGTCACGCCAGATGATGACAAACCGGATGGCAAATCCGATGATACCCGCGAAAACTGATATCAACTCAACCCCAATGCCCCTTAAAACGGGCGACTCTGAAGGGTTAAGGTCAGCGACAGAAGGCGGTTTATCTTCCTTCATTATTAAGGCTTTACGCACACAAGACACGTTTTAGGGTCGCTAAAGTGCGTCGCCTCATTTCGTCCTCATAGGGAAGGTAAACATGAAAGCTGAGCTTCAAGAAGTGATGGGCATGCTGCGAAAACTACAAGGGTCGATTGACTTTGGTAACGCACCCGCTGACGAGCGGGAGGAATTAGCCACAGACGTCGCCGATATAATGGACGAGTTGTTTGAGATAATGAAGAGACTGCCCGACGAGGAGTGAGTAGTACTCGCTTATGCCTGAGGATAGGCAATAAAGGCGCTGTTTAGTGGTGTTTTAGATCGTTGGTGCCCAGAAGAGGACTTGAACCTCCACGCCCTTGCGAGCACTAGCACCTGAAGCTAGCGTGTCTACCAATTTCACCACCTGGGCAGGTAAGTCAAAAAATAAGGATCGCGAGGCTACTCGCCAGATATTTATTTGTCAATCACATCACCGTACACTGCCTGCGAAGCCTACGTCTGCATTGGCGCCCTTCACTCCACTTCACTCCACCGGCGGTCCTTTGAAAAAAACCTCTAAGCAACAATCCTTGTCCGACCCTCATGCTGATCGAGAGGCACAAAAATACGATCAACCCATCGCGAGCCGTGAGCTGATTTTAGAGGTTATGGCCAAGCATGATGTGCCCATAAGATTTAAAGAGCTTGCATCGGCGCTCGGCATTAACGATGACGACGGGTTGTTCGCCCTACAAAAACGGGTAAAAGCAATGCAGCGCGCAGGCCAGCTGATTGCAGGTCGTCGAGGCGCTTTGGGCTTGCCCAAAAAGATGGATCTAGTGAAGTGTAAAATCATTGGGCACCGAGACGGCTATGGATTTGCCTCACCGGTTGAGGAGGGCGATGATTTTTTTCTTTCAAGTCGTCAAATGTACCGCGTCTTCGATGGTGACGAAGTGCTGGTTGCCCAGTCGGGGCACGACGACAAGGGACGTCCGAGTGGACACGTTGTCGAGGTGCTCAGTCGCGCGCACACATCGATTGTCGGTCGGTACATGGAGGAGGGCGGTATTGGCTATTTGCTCCCACATAATCGACGAATCAGTAACCACGTTCTCATCCCACCCAAGCTTAAAGCGGGTGCGCAATCGGGGCAGCTGGTCTCTGTCAGTATTACGGACTATCCGACTGAGGTACTGGGCGCCAAAGGGGCCGTAGAGGAGATTCTGGGTGATCATTTAGATCCTGGGCTTGAGATTGACGTGGCGATCCGAGCACATGATATTCCGCATGAGTGGCCCGATGCGGTCTTAACACAAGCGGGTACGCTTCGCGATGAGCCGACAGAGGCCGACAAAGCAGATCGCGTTGACCTGCGCGGTCTTGGGCTGGTTACGATCGATGGCGAGGACGCGCGAGATTTTGATGATGCGGTTTACTGCGAGGCTGAAGGATCTGGGTTTCGCGTTTGGGTTGCCATTGCTGATGTGGGTCATTACGTTCCCATCGGGAGCGCACTGGACGAAGAGGCTTTTACGCGCGGTAACTCGGTGTATTTTCCAGAGCGCGTTGTCCCTATGTTCCCCGAGGTGCTGTCCAACGGGTTGTGTTCGCTCAAACCCCAAGTAGACCGGCTCGCCATGGTCTGCGAGATGGTGATTGATGGCAACGGGCAGGTCACTGACTCGTGCTTTTACGAGGCAGTGATTCATTCGCATGCACGATTGACGTATACGCAAGTGGGGCAGGTCCTTGAAGAGGGCTATAGCGATGATGTTGCTTCTGAGCGGTATGAGGGTCTCACACGGTTACACGACCTCTACAAGGTGCTGCGAGCGGCACGATCAAAGAGGGGGGCGATTGACTTCGAGACCGTCGAGACACGAATTATGTTCGACGAAAATCGAAAGATCGATGCGATTGTCCCAGTTATCCGAAACGATGCCCACAAACTGATTGAGGAGTGCATGCTCGCCGCGAATGTGGCGACCGCGCAGTTCTTGGAGGCATCCGAGCTGGGCGCACTGTTTAGAGTCCACCAAGGCCCGTCAACAGAGCGATTGGAGGCATTACGGACCTTTTTGGGTGAGTTGGCCTTAGATTTGCCAGGGGGCGAGGACCCTACACCACTGGATTATCAGACTGTCATGGCGCGACTCCATGAGCGTGATGACGCACAGGTGATTCAAACCATGCTCTTGCGTTCATTGAGCCAGGCTGTCTACAAGCCTGAGAATGACGGACACTTTGGGCTGAATTACGACGCCTACGCGCATTTCACATCACCGATTAGACGTTATCCAGATTTGCTGGTTCATAGAGCGATTAAGCGCCTTGCGACGGCGTCAGGTGCGACGCCTCGTAAGCTCTCAAAAGACCAGAATAGGGCACTTTATCCCTACACGATGGTCGATCTTGTGGCGGCGGGTGAGCAGTGCTCCATGACCGAGCGTCGAGCTGATGACGCCACACGTGATGTTCAGCTGTGGCTCAAATGTGAGTACCTCAGGCACCATATTGGTGACGAGTTTGCCGGAGTCGTCGCATCAGTGACCCGGTTCGGAATGTTTATTGAGTTAAGCGACATCTACATGGAGGGGCTGATCCACATCAGTGCGTTGCCCTCGGACTACTATCACTTTGATCACGCGTCGCAACGCTTGGTTGGTGAGCACACACGTCAGACGTTCCAACTGGGTGACAAGGTGCAGGTCAAGGTTGTGCGGGTTGATCTTGATGATCGAAAGATCGACCTAGAACTGGTCGGGAATGTGACGCCTGGTGCAGGTCGGCGAGGAAATAAGCAGTCTGCTAAGCGCCGGACGGAAAACAAAGGCAAGGTGGGGGCGGTAGCAAAAAAGCGCGGTACAAAGACCCAAAAATCAATCAGTAAAAAAGACACGTCAAAACGACGCGGGCGTAAATAGTGTCCACCTTCGCTTACGGTATTCATGCGGTCGATGGTCTTTTGCGTCGTTCGCCCGATCGAGTGATTAATCTGTCGGTGCAGGCTGACCGGAACGATAAGCGGATTCAGGCTTTATTGGCGTTGGCGATGAACCAAGGTGTTGGTGTGACCCGATCCAGTAAGAGGGATCTCGACGCTATGGTCAGTGAGCGTCATCAGGGCGTTGTTGCGACCATTGAGCCGTTAGATGTTCAGGTGTCCATGAGCGAAAAAGAGTTGTTGGTCTTTTTGAAGGCGAGACCTCAGCCGCTTGTGCTGGTGCTTGATGGCGTGACGGACCCCCACAACTTAGGTGCGTGCTTGCGTTCGGCCGATGCCGCAGGTGTTGACGCAGTCGTGACACCCAAAGACAACAGTGCTGAGCTCAATGCGACGGCACGAAAAGTGGCGAGCGGCGCTGCCGACAGCGTCCCACTTGTCCGCGTGACAAATCTTGCCCGAACGTTGAGGTCACTCAAGGAGTTGGGTCTTTGGATAGTCGGTACGACGGGCGAGGCTGATACGCTCCTTTACGATCAGGATTTGACGTTGCCGTCGGTTATTGTAGTGGGTGCCGAGGGGCCGGGTATGCGGCGTCTAACCACCGAGGCCTGCGACTTTTTAGTAAAGCTACCAATGGCTGGAGACGTTTCGAGTCTCAATGTGTCGGTGGCGACAGGGGTTTGCCTTTTTGAGGCGGTCAGACAACGCGCGCTGCACTGATTGCATTCCATCAATCGCCTCTGTAAACTCCGCGCCTCACAATTAGCTGGGCTCTCTGGGCCTTAACTCCTTGCTGCACCGGTGAACGGGCGGCTACAACCGAAGGGAGAGATCGTTAGTGCGACACTACGAAATCATCTTTATGGTCCATCCGGACCAGTCGGAACAAGTACCGGGTATGATCGAACGGTATTCCAATGTGATCACCAAAGATGGCGGACAAATACACCGCCTTGAAGATTGGGGTCGCCGTCAACTCGCTTATCACATCAACAAAATTCACAAGGCGCATTACGTCATGATGAATGTTGAAGCGACCAACGAGGCGATGGAAGAACTCACCACGACCTTCCGCTACAACGATGCGGTAATCCGTAACTTGGTAATACGTCGCGATGAAGCAGTGACTGAAGAGTCATTGATCATGAAGTCCGAAAAAGAGGACCGCGAGCGTAAGTCACGTTATCAGGAGCGTCAGGCCGCTGAGGCGAAAGCCGAAGTCGTGCAAGAAGCGGAATCAGTTGAGGCAGACGCAGCAGATGCAAGCGCCGTAGAAGTGGAAGCTGAAGTAGCTACTACGACCGACGACAGCGCAGAGGAGGCTTAATCAATGTCACGTTTTTTTCGACGTAGAAAGTTTTGTCGTTTCACTGCAGAAGGCGTGCAGGAAATTGACTATAAAGATTTAGAAGTACTCAAGCAGTATGTCAGTGAGACCGGCAAGATCGTACCGAGCCGCATTACCGGTACGAAAGCGAAATACCAACGGCAGTTAGCGACCGCGATTAAACGCGCGCGCTTCTTGGCGTTGTTGCCGTACACGGACGCGCACCAATAACACGATGATGCGCGGCCTCGCTGAATTTGTCATGCGCGGTCGCTGGCAAGCGCTGGCGGTCGCTGTGACGGGGTCAGTATTGGTTGTTGCCGCGCCGCTTAGCGCGGCAGCGGTCGCCCTAGTCACCATGGGGCGCGGTGTTCGTGACGGCGCTTGGGTTGTTTTATGGGCTTTGTTGCCGGCGCTGATATTGGGCTGGGTTAGTGGAGACTACGGTACCGGATGGTTGTTGTTGTCGGTGTTTGTCGCCGCGGCAGCGTTGGTGCAGACCGTCAGTCTGTCGCTCGCGTTGTTGGCAGTCGTCCCGGTGTCAGCGCTGGGTGGTTTGGCGCTACTGACGTTCAACGCAGGCTTTTTAGACACACTCTTGAGTCTGTTTGACGCCTGGATTGAGGCGCTACAAGCCGGTGACAACCCGCTTGAAATGGTGAGGCCTACCATGGGCCAGGTCGCTGGTTTAATGGCGGTCGGCAACGCACTAATGGCATCGCTGTGTGTGTTGCTGGGGCGCTACTGGCAATCTGAGCTTTATAAGCCGGGGGCGTTTGGCGAGGAATTTCGAGCGCTAAAGCTACCCAGTGTTTGGGTTGTGGTACTCGTCGTTGTCACCGTGGTGGGAGCCATGAGCAGTGGCGAGTGGGCAGCGTGGTCGGCTTTAGCGGGTATACCGATTACGGTTTGTGGGTTTGCGTTGCTGCACTCGATAGCACGCGATCGAAAGCTGGGCGGTGGGTTCCTCACGGTCAGCTATGTTTTGTGGGCATTTGTCGATGTTTTGAAAGTCGGCGTGCTCGTGGCGGTTTTGCTGGATGCCTTTATTGATCTGGGGCGAAGAGTAAAGCCGAATTGAAAGGTTATGAAATATCGGCGCACGGCGCCAACGGTAGAAGGAGATAACGATGGACGTAATTTTGCTGGATAACGTAGGTAGCCTTGGTGTTCTGGGTGACCGTATTGATGTGAAGCCCGGCTATGGCCGTAACTTCCTTATTCCACAGGGTAAGGCTGTGCCTGCGACCCAAGAAAATATTGAGAAATTTGAGGCACGTCGTGCGGAGCTTGAGGCGACGGTCGCTGCCGCGCAAGAGGCTGCACAGAAGCGCGCCCAAGCCATCGAGGCACTTGAGCAATTACAAATTGCTGCAACTGCCGGCGAAGAGGGCAAGCTCTTCGGCTCAGTGGGCACGCGCGACATCGCCGAGGCTCTCGTCGCGGCGGGTTGTGAGACTGATAAGTCTGAGGTGCGACTACCGGATGGCGTCATTCGTGAGTTGGGTGAATACGAGATCATGATTCAACTTCATGCGGAAGTCGTGACAACCGTTAACCTCGCCGTTGTTGCCGAGTAAGTAAACTCTGCGACTTTGGTTACGCCACAGATCCTAACTGTGGCATGCTGTGTAGCGTGGCCGTTTGACAACGGCCAGTAGCTTGAACGTCAAGACTGGTTAAGAGTTGACATGGAGACAGCATCAAGTCCCGATTGGGATGTCGCAAAACTAAAGCTGCAGCCGCAATCTATTGAGGCGGAGCGGTCGGTTCTGGGCGCTTTATTGATCTCCGCTGACAGTTGGGATGGCGTGGCTGAGGTGGTCTCTGCTGCCGATTTTTATCGCCCCGAGCACAGAGCTATATTTCGACAAATCGCGTTGCTCGTTGATCGTAGCGAGCCCGTCGACGTCATTACCGTTGCTGACCGTCTTCTAGCGACGGGAGAGCTCGACAGTGCTGGCGGGCACCCCTATCTTTCTGAGCTTGCCGAGCAAACCCCGACTGCGTCTAACGTCAGAGCTTATGCCAAGGCTGTTCGTGAGCGATCAGTGTTACGCCAGCTCATTACGGCTGCGCAAGACATTGCCTCCGCCGGGTTTAACCCTGAGGGACGGAGCTCCGAAGAGTTGGTGGATGAGGCGGAGCGCCTCATTATGCAAATCTCCGAGGGCGGTCAGAAGGTCGGTGGCCCTCAAGCGATGGGTGACCTACTTAGTGGCGCGCTTGAACGTATTGAGGAGCTTTATAATACTGGCGGCGATATTACCGGTCTGACGACCGGGTTTATCGATCTTGATCGCATGACCTCCGGTTTGCAGTCCTCTGACTTGGTGATCGTGGCGGGCCGTCCATCTATGGGTAAGACCTCTTTCGCGATGAATCTGGTCGAAAATGCAGCGCTCTCCAGTGATCGTCCGATTATGGTCTTTTCAATGGAAATGCCCGCCGAACAGCTCGTTATTCGTATGTTGTCTTCTTTGGGGCGTATTGATCAGTCACGTGTGAGAACGGGAAAGTTGGAGCAGGACGATTGGCCAAAACTATCGAGCGCGACTGAAAAGTTAAAAGACACACAAATCTTTATCGATGACACGCCCGCACTCACCCCGACGGACCTGCGATCGCGTGTTCGCAAACTGATCCGAGAGCAAGGTGACCTAGGCATGATTATGGTCGATTATCTCCAGCTGATGCGCGTTGCAGGCTCGAACGAGGGTCGAACTGCAGAAATTTCGGAGATATCTCGCAGCTTGAAAGCGATCGCTAAAGAATTTAGGTGCCCGGTTGTTGCGCTTTCTCAGTTAAACCGGTCACTTGAGCAGCGTCCAAACAAACGCCCCGTCAATTCAGATTTAAGAGAATCGGGTGCGATCGAGCAGGATGCGGATGTCATTATGTTTATTTATCGCGACGAGGTTTATAACGAAGACTCGCTCGATAAGGGTGTCGCCGAGATCATTATTGGCAAGCAAAGAAACGGTCCCATTGGGATGTGTAAGTTGTCGTTCCAAGGTCAATTTACGCGATTCGAAAACTTGGCAAGAAGCAGCTATGAGAATTATGGAGCCTAGCGATCTGCCACCTATAGATTTGATGGCGCTTGGTGACATGCTGGGTGGCGATGCAGATCTGGTCACAATGATCCTTGGGACGTTTAGGGCGGAAGTTCACAGCGATGTTATGGCATTGCAGAGCCTTGCGATCCAGAACGATCCCGAGCCTATTCGCGCGTTAGCGCATCGGCTAAAAGGCACTTGCGGTAATGCACAGGCAACGCCTCTGGCCAATAGCGCCAAACACCTTCAAACGGCTATGGCAGCAGGTAACCTCGATCAGGCGCAGAGTTTGATTGCGACGCTGGAGGCGGAGCGTCAAGAGATCGAGCGTTATTTGGTCCAGCAGGGTTATGGTTCAGAGCTTTAGCTGTTGACGCAGGGACGTCAGTGCCGCCTGTCGATCTTCTAATGTCATTGGGGTTTCGTCGAGCGTCTCTTCTAATTGCTTGCGTTCAGGTATTGATAAATTCTCGCCCTTGAGTGCGCTTTTCAGCCAGCGGTTGTAATGAATCTGATAACGCGGCAGAGCTTCACTGCGTGTCGAGTTTGCCAAAAGGTGCCACCCAGCGTCTCTGCCCGCGAGGTAGACAATAGGGTGGGTCCAAATCGCCTCAACTTTCGGGCTGACCGCTAAGCAGGCCTCCTCGTAAGCCACGGACGCTGTTGGCAACCCCAGCTCCCCAAGCGCTTGTGAGCAACTCTCCAGCATGCGGTTTAAGGTCGGTAGGTATTCGCTTGCTTCAATGGCGCGCCGAGCGCCCATGAGAATGAGCTCACTGGAAAAATCACCGAGGGCCTCAAGCCATAAACGTTTCACTTGTCCAAGTTGCTGTGCATCGGACCATGCGGCGTAGTATTGGTTGTGATAGTTCAAGCGAAAGAGAGCGAAGACTTGATTGATGGTATCGATCAAATCGGCTTCATCGATCCTAGACGCCTCATCCTGCCCAGCTGGTGTCGCTGAGGTCGTCGGTGATACTGCGGTCTTTTGTACGATCTGTTGGGCGAGCTCCGCCGCCTGCTGTTGATCTGCCACTCGCTTGCTCCTGGTGGCGTTGCCACTGGTATTTTACGTGCTGCAAAAACTTTGCATTCCACGACGTATGTACTTCATTGCTGTCCACCCAATAAACAATAAATTCATTGAGGACTGAGTCGGTATATTGCGCGGAAATATTGGAAAGTTCCAACGTCTCGTAGACCGCCGCGTTAGGTTTCCACGTCGGATCGAGTCGTTCAGGCACTGTACTGTGCTGCAGACTGTTCGCGTGCCGGACCCAGCGCTGGCGGGCAAACTGAATAAATTTGCTGTTCACGTCTTTAGGCGCACCACCGCGCTCTTTCCAGTACAAAATGAACTCAGGACGAATAGACTCGAGAAAATCTTCGGGCATCTCCGTACGGATTAAAATTTCTTTCGCATCCGCACTGGGTTCCCAGAGGTTGTCGAAGCGTCGCGGCTCACTGATCGTGAACGCAGGGTGTTTCTGCTGCTGACGCCAGCGCGCCAGCACGTGGTGACGAAAACGCGCCTCGAGGGTTCGAATATCACCTGTACGATCAAATGTTGCTAACTGTTCGAGTGTGAAGTGGCGTGTCAGCCCGTGGTTAAGATTTAACAGGTCAATGAGGTGCTCACTGGGTGCCCAAGCTGCTGTGACAGGCTCAGGTGCGTTTTGTACTGGGGTGTTATCCGTTGTAACCCATACCAATGGGTCAGACGTGGAAGGGCGCGCAGATAAGATGTCTAGATCGACGACTCGTTGCAGCAGCTGGCCAATCTTTATGGCGTCCCAGAACGGAAACTCGTTCACCAACGCGGTGATCGAAATCCTCGACTGTTGTTCTTTTTGCGTTGAGAGTTGATTGCTCAAGCCTTGCAGCAGCACGGCCTCTTCCAACCCAATGGTCGCCGCAAGCTGGGTGGAAAAGGAGCAATAACGCTCTGGAATGAATCGCGGATTAGACATGAATGCAAACAGTGACTCTTGGTCTGATAGCATAGCGGTTTCGCGGTGCTGAGGCACCCCTGTCGGAGTGTTCTATGGCAAAAACCAAGTCAGCGTTTGTGTGTAACGACTGCGGTGCAGACTATCGAAAATGGCAGGGCCAGTGTTCGGCTTGTCAGGCGTGGAATACACTGACTGAGGTTCGAATTTCTGGTGGTACGTCGTCGTTGCAAAAGGCGCGCGGTGGCTTTGTGGGTGCCACCGCAACGGTGCAAAAGCTCTCGGATATTGACCTGGTTGACTTGCCTCGTTTCAGCTCCGGCTCTGCGGAGCTCGACCGAGTGTTGGGTGGAGGCTTCGTTCCCGGCTCTGCGATACTGATTGGGGGGCATCCTGGAGCGGGGAAAAGTACCCTCCTGCTACAAACGCTCTGTACGCTCGCGTCAAGAGCGTCAGCGCTTTATGTGACCGGAGAGGAGTCACCACAGCAGGTTGCTATGCGTGCATCACGCTTAGGTTTAGAGACTGATTCGCTGCAACTGATGGCTGAAACCGATGTCAATGAAATCCTTTCAGCGGCTAATCAACACAAACCTAAAATTCTAGTGGTTGACTCCATTCAAGTCGTGCACAGCGATGCGCTGACGTCTGCGCCGGGCAGCGTTGCGCAGGTCAGAGACTGCGCAGCGTTATTGACACGCTACGCCAAGCAGACTGGGACTGTCTTGATATTGGTCGGTCACGTGACCAAGGACGGAAGTTTAGCTGGCCCCAAGGTTCTTGAGCACATGATCGACTGTTCCGTGTTGCTTGAGGGTGAACAAGATTCACGCTACCGAACACTTCGTGGGCAAAAGAACCGATTTGGTGCAGTCAACGAACTGGGCGTGTTTGCAATGACCGATCGCGGTCTTAAAGAAGTTTTAAACCCCTCTGCCATTTTCCTTGAGCGCGCTGAAACACCCGCTCCGGGTACTGTAGTCGTTGTGGTATGGGAGGGGACTCGGCCGTTATTGGTCGAAATTCAGGCCTTAGTGGATGCCAGCAACTTAGGTAATCCGCGTCGGGTTGCTGTGGGTTTTGAGCAAAACAGGCTGGCGATGCTTCTCGCCGTACTGCACCGGCATGTGGGCTTACAGGTCGGCGATCAGGATGTATTTGCCAATGTGGTGGGCGGCGTTCGGATTGCCGAAACGAGTGGCGACTTGTCGCTGCTCCTTGCCGTAGTCTCAAGCCTACGAAATCGAGTGTTGCCCAAGGACTTAGTCGTCTTTGGTGAAGTGGGCCTTACGGGTGAGATTCGCCCTGTGACCAGTGGTCAGGAGCGCATCGCCGAGGCCGCCAAGCATGGATTTAAACGCGCGATTGTCCCGAAGGGAAATGCACCACGAACGCCCATCCCCGGTATAGACGTGCAACCGGTGTCTCGTCTTGATGAGGCGATTGCCCTGTTTGATTGAGTAATGAGCGAGCACTACATGAGTTTGCGATGTTTGACCCGACTCGGCACATCCGCGTCGCGTCCTAGTCTCGTCCGTCGATCCTCTTCATAGTCGGTATAGTTTCCCTCGTGGAAAACGACTCCACCGTCGTCCTCGTAGGCGAGAATGTGTGTGGCAATTCGATCCAGGAACCATCGATCATGCGAGATGACCAATGCCGATCCGGGGAACGCAAGTACCGCATCTTCAAGGGCTCTCAGCGTCTCAACATCTAAGTCATTGGTCGGTTCGTCCAGCAACAAAACGTTAGCACCTTGTTTAAGAAGTTTTGCCAGGTGCAGGCGGTTTCGCTCACCGCCCGAGAGGTCTTTGACGAACTTCTGCTGGTCAGAACCTTTAAAGTTAAAGCGGCCAATGTATGAGCGTGACGGGACCTCGTACGTCCCGATTCTAATAATATCCAGACCGTCTGATACTTCTTCCCAGACGGTTTTAGCGCCGTCTAAGTCGTCGCGCGACTGGTCTACGTAGCCGAGTTGAACGGTCTCGCCGACGATGACGCTACCGCCATCGGGCTGCTCATGCCCCATCAAGAGCTTGAAGAGCGTCGACTTACCCATGCCATTCGCACCGATAATACCGACGATCGCCCCTGTGGGTACGGTGAAGGTCACGTCGTCAAAGAGCAGTCGGTCACCAAAGACTTTGCGCAGTCCTTGCACCTCAATAACCTTGTCTCCAAGACGCGGACCGGGTGGTATATAGATCTCATTGGTCTCGTTGCGCGTCTGGAAGTCTTGCGAACTGAGTTCGTCAAAACGAGCAAGGCGGGCTTTGTTTTTTGCTTGACGTCCTTTCGGATTTGATCGGACCCAATCAAGTTCGGCTCTAATGGCTTTTTGACGCGACGCCTCTTGGCGTTGCTCTTGAGCAAGCCGCTGATCTTTGGCTTCAAGCCACGTTGAATAGTTTCCCTCGTAAGGAAAGCCGCGCCCCCGGTCGAGCTCTAAAATCCAACCGGCCGCGTTGTCGAGGAAATAGCGGTCGTGCGTAATGGCAACGACTGTCCCGGTAAAACCCTCTAAAAAACGCTCGAGCCACCCCACTGACTCCGCGTCGAGGTGGTTGGTCGGCTCGTCGAGTAGCAGCATGTCGGGCTCGCTCAACAGGAGTCTTGCCAGTGCGACTCGGCGTTGCTCACCGCCCGATAGAGTGGTGATATCCGCTTCCCAATCAGGAAGTCGTAAGGCATCGGCTGCGACGTTAAGGCGGGTCTCAATATTGTGTGCGTCGGTCGCCTGAATCGTGTCTTCGAGTCTCGCTTGCTCTTTAGCGAGTGCGTCAAAGTCAGCGTCGGGCTCAGCGTAAGCGGCGTAAATTTTATCCAGTCCGGCCAAGGCATCGATCGCCTCTGCCAACCCTTCCTCAACGTTGCCGCGGACATTTTTTTCCGGGTTCAGCTGCGGCTCCTGTGCAAGGTAGCCAATTTTGATGCCCGATTGCGGGCGGGCCTCGCCCTGAATGTCTGTATCAATGCCCGCCATAATCTTTAGTAGTGTCGATTTTCCAGAACCATTGAGGCCTAGCACGCCAATTTTTGCGCCGGGGAAGAACGACAGGGAAATGTCCTTCAAGATTTCCCGCTTCGGCGGCACAACTTTACTCACGTGATTCATTGAATAAACGTATTGACCAGACTTGCCGTGCTTGTTGTCACTCATAATGAATAGCGCCTTTAGCGATTGTGGTGGTCGAGTGTGGGCTCGAAAACCAAGAGTTTACTCTCGGTGTAGACAAGGCGCGAAGTTTACCGCTGAGAAGCTTATTTCACGAGAAAAGATCGCTTTCCTAACCAATAAGCCCATTGGCAAGGGGCTGACGAGATTGTCTGATGCACAGTTTGCATGATCTCGTCATTGATTCGATTGGATTTTGTTCGTGTGCTTTAGCGATAAAGCCCCATTTGGCATCGCAGAAAATTCACCCTTTATCTTTACGCCGCGACCGTGGTGAGTCCACATTATCTTCAATGTACTTGACGATTTTTCCAGCAACGTTCACCCCCGTGGCTTCTTCAATGCCTCGCAGTCCTGGGGAGGAGTTCACCTCGAGAACGAGTGGGCCTCGGCTCGATCGAATGAGGTCGACACCGGCTACATCCAGTCCCATCGTTTGCGCCGCTTTAACCGCGGTTCTGCGTTCAGCCGGCGAAAGTTTCGTAAGCTGAGCACTGCCACCACGGTGTAAATTAGAGCGAAACTCACCGGGAGGTGACGTGCGTTCCATCGCGGCTACGACCCGCTTACCGATTACGAAGCACCGAACGTCGCTGCCGCCGGCTTCTTTGATGAACTCTTGAACCAAAAAGTCGGCTTTGAGCTCAGTGAATGCATCGATCACTGATTCCGCGGCTTTGGCGGTTTCAGCGAGTACAACGCCACGGCCCTGAGTGCCCTCGAGGAGTTTCACCACAACAGGCGCGCCGCCTACTAGTTTTATCAACTGACGCGTATTGTGCACGTCGTGTGCAAATCCGGTGGCAGGCATGCCCAGGCCTTTGCGCGCGAGGAGTTGCAGTGCGCGAAGTTTCGAGCGCGAGCGACCCAGTGGAATTGAGCCCACTAAACAAAACGTGTCCATCATCTCGAATTGACGGATGACGGCCGTCCCGTAATCGGTGATCGATGCACCGATCCGCGGGATGATCGCATCCTGACGCTCAAGCTTCTCGCCGGTATACCAAATTGCTGGATTGGCCGTTGTAATGTCGATAGAGCACTTGAGGGTGTCGATCACACGACACTCGTGGCTTTTTTTCTCGGCTTCTTCCCTCAACCTGCTGGTGCTGTAGAGGTCGGGATTACGGGATAAAATTGCAATCTTCATGCGGTTGCTCCCGGGTGGTCTTCATCACCCCCTTGCAAAAAGCTCTCCGAGGGGTCGACGACAAAGTCGGCGAACAACGAGGTGCGCCCGAGTAACATCCGATACGCCATGTTCTCGCGCTGGGTCAGCGTCAGCTCGACGAGCTTAAAGACCGCGCCCAGTTTCAAGGGCGTCTTAATGACTGGACGAGATTCGCTTTGGCCGCCCGAATTTGTCACCTCCCGAAACTCAATAACCGGCGCTTCATTGACAGCGCCGAGCGAGCCGTCTGCAGATTGAAACGCGAACGAGACCCATTGATCGCCATTGCGCTCAAACAGTTCTAGATCGACGGCGTGCAATGCACTGGTCCGAGCACCCGTGTCTACTTTTGCTTTAATGGGGCCAATAGCGAGTTCGGGCAGTTCGACCCACTCTCTCCAGCCCAAGGTGTATGTATTTAACATTTTGTCACCGATAACCCTCGGCCGATGCCATAGTACTCAAGTCCCATACTCGCAAGATGACGAGGATCGTACAAATTCCGACCATCGATAATCACGGGCTGGCGGAGTGTGGATTTTATCTTGTTAAAGTCTGGTGACCAAAACGTTTTCCATTCGGTACACACCACCAAACAGTCAGCACCCTCCAGCGCCTCGTCCTTGCTGTTGACGTAAACAATGTCGTCGCGATCACCGTAAATCGCTCTACACGATGCCATGGCCTCTGGATCAAACGCCCGAACCTGCCCGCCGCATGACCAGATATTCTCCAGAAGAAAGCGACTCGGCGCCTCGCGCATGTCGTCGGTGTTGGGTTTGAAGGCCAGGCCCCAAACGGCAATGGTCTTACCGGTTAGGTTAGCGCCGATACGCGCCATCAGGCGCTCACCTAACTTATTTTTCTGTCTCTGATTGGTGTCGTGGACAGCGGTCAGAATCGAGGCATGGCCGCCCTTAGATTGGGCGAGCTGTTTCAAGGCTCGGACGTCTTTAGGGAAACAGGAGCCCCCGTAGCCGGCGCCCGGATAGATGAACTGGTAGCCAATGCGAGGGTCTGAGCCAATGCCTCTTCTGACCTGCTCAATGTCAGCCCCGACGGTTTCGGCGATATTAGCAATCTCATTGATAAAGCTGATTTTGGTGGCGAGCATCGCGTTTGCTGCATACTTCGTGAGCTCGGCACTGCGAGGGTCCATGATGACAAGCTTGTCGTGGTTCCGGCTAAATGCGGCGTACATGAGTCGAAACTCTTCGATGGTGTCAGAGGACATTGCTCCAATCACAATACGATCAGGACTCTTTGCATCAGCAACTGCGGACCCCTCCTTTAAAAATTCTGGATTTGAGCAGACCTCAAATGGATGACGATTCTCGCTTTGGTCAAGACCTGCTTGGATGCGCGCCGTAACGGCATCCACTGTTCCTACAGGAACCGTTGACTTATTGACGATTATTTTGCGGCCGTTGATGTGCTCTGCGATACCATCAGCCACGCTCATGACGTACTGCAAATCAGCACTGCCATCATCGCCTGCGGGTGTTCCGACACAAATGAAAAGATAATCGCTGTCTTGCACTGCGGTTTGCGTGTTATCGGTGAACGTCAGTAGGTCTTCGCTGACCCCCTGGCACACCAACTCACTCAGGCCGGGTTCAAAGAAGGGGACTTGGCCCTGGCGAAGACGCTCAATGCGGTCTGTATCCACGTCCATGCAAATCACGCGGTGACCCACGTTGGCAAAAACTGCTGCTTGTACCAGGCCCACATAACCACTGCCAAAGATACTAATTCGCATGATTTAACGCCCTTTTCCACACTCCAGGACGCATATTATTACAATTTTGTGAATGAAATATGACAGTCGTGGCTTCTGACACCGACTCGCTCAGGTAAAACTACCTAATCCACTGCATGGTGTGTGCAGCTGCGTTATCATAAGCCACATCATCGATTTTCTTACACGACTTACAGACTTGTTGGAGACCCTTTTAATGAATCAGGCAGCGAACATGCCAGCCGGGCACGGCTACTCAGCGTCACAAAGTATCGCCTCTTTTGATGACGAGCTTTGGGACGCAATGCGTCTTGAGGCCCAGCGTCAGGAGGAGCATATTGAGCTCATTGCCTCGGAAAATTACGCAAGTCCCAGAGTGCTCGAGGCGCAGGGTAGTGTGCTGACCAATAAATATGCCGAAGGCTATCCGGGAAAGCGTTACTACGGCGGCTGTGAATTCGTTGATCGCGCTGAAGTGTTAGCGATCGAGCGGGCTAAGTCGCTGTTTGGCGCAGCCTACGCAAACGTCCAGCCGCACTCGGGATCAAGCGCTAATATTGCTGTCTTTCACGCGCTTCTGGAGCCTGGCGATACCGTAATGGGGATGAGTCTGGCTGATGGCGGGCACCTGACGCACGGTGCCAGTGTTAATTTTTCGGGAAAGATTTATAACCCAGTGCAGTATGGCATTGACACGGCCACGGGCGAGATTAACTACGATAACCTTATGGCGATGGCGCTTGAGCACAAGCCCAAGCTTATTATTGGCGGTTTCAGTGCTTACAGCCGAATTATGGATTGGAGTAAGTTTCGTGAGATTGCCGATGCCGTTGGTGCTTATTTGCTGGTGGACATGGCGCACGTCGCAGGATTGGTCGCAGCTGGCGTTTACCCAAGTCCGATTCCGCACGCCGATGTTGTGACGACCACGACCCACAAGACATTGCGCGGGCCTCGATCTGGTTTGATTTTGGCGCGAGACAACGAAGCGCTGCATAAAAAGCTCAATTCGGCCATTTTCCCCGGCGCACAGGGCGGCCCTCTCATGCACGCCATTGCTGCAAAAGCAGTTGCGTTTAAGGAGGCCATGGATCCGGCGTTTGTGGATTACCAACAACAGGTCATCAAAAATGCGAAGGTGATGGCTGAAACATTTTGTGCCAGGGGCTTTAACCTTGTGTCCGGAGGAACGGATAATCACCTCATGTTATTGGACCTGCGAGACAAGGCATACACGGGTAAGGACGCCGATGCGGCGCTTGGCCGTGCCTTTATTACTGTGAATAAAAATGCAGTTCCGAATGATCCTCGATCGCCTTTTGTGACCTCAGGGTTACGGCTTGGAACTCCAGCGATCACGACGCGCGGATTTGCTGACGCCGAAACAGCAGCGTTGACGCATTGGATGTGCGATGTCTTGGAGAGTTTAGACTCTGACAACGCTGAGGAAGTGATAGGCCGTGTTCGGGAGAGTGTCAAAGCATTGTGTGGACGTTTCCCCGTTTACGGCGATTAAAGAGTAGGTGACTGACTATGTTCTGCCCTTTTTGCGCTGCCGACGACACCAAGGTCATTGATTCGCGACTCGTTGCAGACGGGGGGCAAGTCCGGCGTCGTCGAGAGTGTGTCAGCTGTCGCGAGCGCTTCACCACCTACGAAGCGGCTGAACTGTTGATGCCTCGGGTCATTAAGCAAAGCGGCAGTCGCGAACCTTTTAATGAAGAAAAGCTTCGCGACGGATTTCAACGCGCACTTGAAAAACGCCCCGTGTCGGTCGAGGCGGTTGAAACCGAGCTAGGGCAGATCAAAAATCAACTACGAGCCACTGGCGAGCGAGAAGTGGATTCGCGCGTTGTGGGTGAGTTGGTTATGGAGGCGCTGAAGCGCCTAGATCAGGTGGCTTATGTGCGATTTGCCTCCGTTTACCGCAGCTTTGAGGATCTGGCTGAGTTCCGTGACGCGATAGCGTCACTTGAAGCTGACCCTCAGGCCTAGTAGCAAGGGTGACCAGTACCGATCAGCGATGGATGACCTTGGCCCTAGAAGTGGGGCGTCGCGCCCGCGTGTGGTCTGCGCCCAATCCAGCGGTAGGTTGCGCGATCGTCCGTGACGACGCTCTGCTCAGTAGTGGCTTTACGCACCCCGCGGGGCAAGCACATGCCGAAGTGCACGCACTGTCGCAAACGAGCGACGCGGTGGGTGCGACAGTCTACGTAACCCTCGAGCCCTGTAATCATACGGGTAGGACACCACCGTGTGTCGATGCCCTGATCGACGCCGGTGTTGCGCGTGTTGTCATTGCCTGTGTTGATCCTGATCCTCGGGTTGCGGGCAAAGGTATTGAGCGCCTCAAGGCGGCGGGAATCGAGGTGGTTCAGGGGGTTTGCGAGTCTGAGGCACAGCAAGATCTAAGTGGATTCTTCTTGCGACTCGAGCGTGGTTGGGGGCGTGTGACGGTTAAAATGGGCGCTTCGATGGATGGTGGAACGGCCATGGCCTCTGGTGAAAGTCAGTGGATTACGGGTGTTGATGCGCGGTCAGATGTTCAAGCGTGGCGCGCATCAAGTGACGCGATCGTCACGGGTAGCGGCACGGTTGCAGCGGACGATTGCGCCTTGACCGTCCGGCCGTGTGACAATCGATTCGACGGCGACGATTGGTCGCGAGCACTGACAGCGCCGACCCTTAGAGCGGTCATCGACTCGAGGGGTATCACGCCGCCGTTGGCGAAGGTCGTTAGGGGCGACGTGCCGACACTCATCTTCACCGAGGACGCCACTTCTCTCGATGTTGGGATGCCATCTACTGTCACACAAGTAAAAGTGCCGACAAATGACGGTGGACTTGATTTGCGTCAGATACTTCTCGCCTTGGGTGAGCGGGGTGCTAACGAGATTTTAATTGAGGCGGGTCCGACACTCGTCGGTGCGTTAGAGCGACAAAACCTGATTGACCAGTGGTTGATTTACATGGCGCCTGTCATGCTAGGCCCTGATGCAAGACCCTTACACAGCGCGCACTTTTCGTCGTTGGCTCACGCGCATCGGTACGCCATAGTATCGCACGACATGATTGGTGACGATTTACGTATTATCATGCGCCCGGCCAATGCAGACTGACGGACAGTCCTGCTGGCACTAACCCTCACGAGAGACATCTATGTTTACCGGAATTATTCAAGCCGTCGGTGAAGTGGCCGCTATCGAGCAAACAGGCGGTGACGTTAAGTTACGCATTAAAACCGGCGACTTGCCTTTAGAAGACGTCCACCTAGGCGACAGCATTGCCACCAATGGCGTTTGTTTGACGGTGACGGAATTGCCCGGCGACGGCTATTGGGCTGATGTCTCCACTGAGACGTTGTCGTTGACCTCGCTAAAGAGCACTGTGGTGGGTAGCGCAGTTAATCTGGAAAAGTCGCTAACCCCAACAACGGCTTTGGGTGGACATTTAGTGAGCGGCCACGTCGATGGTTTAGGGCGAGTTGTTGGGTTAACGCGAGACGCGCGGTCTTGGCGTGTGTCGATTGAGGCACCGTCGGATCTTGCACGCTACATTGCTCAAAAAGGAAGTATTTGTGTCGATGGCACGAGCCTCACGGTCAACTCGGTTGAAGGTGCGCGATTTGAGTTAAATATTATTCCTCAAACGTGGGAAGAGACAGTGTTTAGCGGCTACGCCTTGGGTACCGAAGTGAATTTAGAAGTGGATGTCATCGCGCGGTATCTGGAGCGATTGCTTCAATCAGGTGTTGCGCCAACGGCGAGCAGTATTACGGTAGAAACATTGAAGAACGCGGGGTATCACAGTGATTGATTCAGTACCGCCGGCCTCGGCGGAACAGCTTATTAGCGAGTTTAGGCGCGGTGAAATGGTGTTGTTGGTGCTTGACCAAAGTGACGGTGGTCAAACAGGTGTTGTGACGATGGCCGCCGAATGCTGCGAAGCCAGTCACGTTACCTTTATGGCTCGGCAGGCTCGAGGGCTGGTGAGTCTTGCGCTGACCGAAGCACGTTGCGAGCAACTGAATTTGCCACCCATGGCTGATCCGGCCACCTCAGGCGCGGTGAAACTCTCTATCGAGGCCAGCACTGGTATCGATACGGGTATTTCAGCTGCCGACAGAGCACGTACGGTTCGCGTTGCTGTGGCGCCCGATGCCAAACCGTCTGACCTGGTTCAGCCGGGCCATGTCTTCCCGGTAGCGACACTGTCAGGTGGCGTTTTGATTCGCACGGGAGCCGCTGAAGCAGGGGTCGATTTGGCGACTCTTGCAGGAATCACTCCCGCTGCTGTGTTTGCCGAAGTGCTCGACACCCACGGAGAGCTTGCCGATGCATCAGCGCTTGTGGCCTTCGCTGACGCGCACGATCTGAGTGTGGGTCGCGTCACTGATTTGGTGGACTACCGACTTAACCACTCACGAACAGTCGATTTGATCCGAAGTGGTCAGATAACAACGCGGCACGGCGAATTTATGTTGTCTGTCTATCAAGAAAGCACACAAGGACACGTTCATATGGCCCTGAGCAAGGGCGAGTTCGACCAGGAGACACCGACACTCGTGCGGGTGCATACGGTCTCCTCTGTCCGAGATCTATTGGCTGTCTCATTGGCCGAGCGTGCCTCATGGTCCATACAAGACAGTTTGTCGCGCGTAGGGCTCGAGGGCGGTGGTGTTGTTGTACTGATTAACAAACAGGAGTCTGATGCCGAGCTTTTAGCGCAGGTGGACGCTGTGTTGGGCGCTGATTTGCCTGATGATTCGCAGCAGAAAAGCGTCGGCTATTCCCAGGTGGGAATGGGCGCGCAAATATTACGTGATTTAGGGGTGGGTAAAATTCGCCTCATGGGCGCGCCTGTGAAGTACAATGCGCTCGAAGGTTTTGGACTTGAAGTCGTCGAGTTTGTAGAGCCAGAGGCAATGCCTCCGGCGTAAATGAGGAGAGAAGGTATGGCGTCACAATCAATAACGACTACAGAGGGGCAGCTTCACTCTGTTTCTGGGCGCTTTGCGCTCGTCGTTGGGCGTTGGAATAGTTTTGTCGTAGAGCATCTGCTCGAGGGCGCCATTGACACGCTCAAACGCCACGGTATCAGTGAAGATCAACTGCACATTGTTCGTGCGCCTGGGGCATTCGAAATCCCCATGGTGTGTCAGGCGGTAGTCAAGCAGGGTAACTGCGATGCGATTATCGCGTTGGGGGCTGTGATACGGGGTGGTACTCCCCACTTTGAGCATGTGGCTGGTGAATGCACAAAAGGCATTGCACAGGTGTCATTGGACTCTGGCGTGCCGATTGCCTTCGGTGTCTTAACAGTCGACTCCATCGAACAGGCGATTGAACGTTCTGGGACTAAAGCCGGAAACAAGGGGGCGGAGGCGGCAATGAGTGCCCTCGAAATGGTCAGCCTACTGGGTGCTTTGAAGAACTGATGACATCAATCAATGTGCTAGCTGCCCAACGGCGGCGGGCTCGTCATTTCTGCATTCAAGCGCTGTATCAGTGGTCTATGACAGGGGCTACCCCTGCCGCAATCGAGGCAGAGTTTCGCACCGATAATGACTTTACGAATGTCGATGTCGAATACTTTAATGAATTGCTCGTTGGTATTTCAGAGCGTTCGCTAGACCTTGACGCACTTTATGTCCCTTTTCTTGATCGGGAGATTGAAGCGCTAGACTGCATAGAGCGGAACCTTCTTCGTCTTGGGACTTTTGAGTTGATGGAGCGTATCGACGTGCCGGCGAAGGTCACACTCAATGAGACGGTGGCTCTAGCAAAGAAGTTCGGGGCAACAGATTCTTACCGCTACATTAATGGTGTGCTTGACCAAGTGGGCCTTAAGTTGCGACCAGACGAACTGGTCGAAGGTTGAAAGCCGCGTTGTGAGTGAGTTCGATATTATCACTCAGTATTTCGCTTCCTTGGGTGCGGGGGATTTTGTCGCACTGTCCGTTGGTGACGATGCGGCTGCGTTGATTGTTCCGACAGGTTCAGAGCTCATCGTATCGACCGATACCGCGGTGTGCGGCACGCACTTTGACGAGGATCTTTTCCCTGAAGATGTCGCTTACAAGGCCGTTGCGTCGGCGGTCAGTGATCTGGCTGCAATGGGGGCTGAGCCCCTCGGTATGACCTTGGCGCTGACGCTGCCAGACAACGATCCCCTGTGGTTACAGGGTTTGTCGCAAGGACTCACTCGCGCAAGCAGTCAATATGCGATTCCGTTGGTGGGTGGTGATACGACCCGCGGACCACTGTCTCTGACGGTGACAGTGATGGGCCACTGTCCGTGCGGGGAAAAAATCCTGCGCTCAGGTGCTGCCATTGGTGATCTGATTTACGTTAGTGGGACGCTGGGTGATGCGGCCTTCGGCCTGTCGTTACTGGGAGGAGAACACCGCGGGCTGGATTTGGACTTCGAAGATCAAGATCACTTGGTGTCACGATTTACAGCACCCGACGCACATTTAGACTTGGGTGTGCGTTTGAGGGGCGAGGCGTCGAGCTGTATCGATATCTCTGATGGGCTGCTTCAAGACGCAGCGCATATTGCGAATGCGAGCGGCTGTAAATTCATCATTGAAAGCGGTTTAGTGCCCCTTTCGCCTGCACTGCAGCGGGCGGTTGGTGAGCCCCGCGCCCGCGACTTGGCGCTGCGCGGTGGCGAAGACTACCAGCTGCTTTTCACGTTGCCGCCCACCGGTAATCCGCCCAGTGGGTCTGTTAGGATCGGTCGCGTTGAGAACGGCGAGGGCGTAGAGTGTGACGTGATGCCCAAGGAGCGTGGTTATGACCACTTCCACTGAGTCTAGGGGACTGCCCTTCATCGTCGCTACGTTTTTTGGTGTTGGCCTCTCACCCGTTGCGCCGGGGACGATCGGCAGTATCGCGGCATTACCATTAGCGGTTTTATTGCTCCACTGGCCCATTCTCTTTTCGAGCATGACTCTGCTGGTACTTTTTGTACTCGGGACTTGGTGTGCCAACCATCTTGAGCGCTGCACCGGGCTTCACGATGCGCAAATTATTGTGATCGACGAGGTCGTGGGGCAGTGCTTGACCTTACTGATACTCGGGACGTGGTTTTTGACACACATCGATCCCTACGTTGTTTTGGCACTGAGTTTTGTCAGCTTTCGACTGATCGATATCGTGAAGCCTTGGCCAGTCAGCTGGCTCGATCAGCAGATTGAGGGTGGCTTAGGTGTGATGATTGACGATGTTGCTGCGGCCTTGATCGCCGCAGGCTTGGTCGCAGGTGGTTATTCACTCATGCAGCTGGCGTGGAGCTAGGCTGAGTCGCTTAGCTGGCGCGATGTACCATCAGCCGGCTCAGTCGCGCGAGCGTGTTCGCGGACTCACCAAAGTCGCTCAAAGCGTCGATCGCTTCGGCCAATAATGCATCGGCAAAGTTCCGTGCAGCATCCACTCCCAGGCCTGCAACATAAGTCGATTTAGCGGCGCCAATGTCCTTGCCGGCAGTTTTCCCGAGCGCCTCTGAGGTGGCTGTGACATCGAGCACGTCATCCATGACCTGAAAGGCAAGGCCTATACGCTTTGAGAACAGCGCCAGTGCTTCTTCTTGAGGCGGAGTGGCCTGGGCGCAAATTGCCCCAGCTAAAACCGCCGCTTCGATCAGAGCACCGGTTTTGCGGAGGTGGACTTCTTGAAGACTTGATACATCGAGCGAGCGACCCTCTGCGGCAATATCCATCGCTTGCCCGCCCACCATGCCGTCAAAACCAACCGCATGACTGAATAGTTTTATCAAGCGCACTTGTTGAGGCGCACTAAGTTGCGGTGTGTCCGTAATCCATTCAAACGCCAACGCCTGTAAACCGTCACCGACTAAAATCGCTGTCGCCTCATCAAACTTTTTGTGAAGTGTTGGTTGGCCTCGCCGTAGGTCATCGTCGTCCATCGACGGTAGATCGTCGTGGATCAGCGAATAGGTATGAAGGAATTCGATCGCCTGGCCCGCTCGAGTGGCGCTATCAAGTGGCTTGCCCGCTATCATCTGTGCGGTGGATGAGCACAGCTGGCTTCTCAGCTGCTTGCCCGGTTTGGAGAGTGCGTAGGAGAGTGCGGCCTCAAGCCGCGGATCGCTGCAGACAATGGACACGCTTGGATTCATGATTTTAAAGCCCACAGACCGTTACAAAACGGCTTAGCTTTGATGACTGTTGGTAACCGTTTCAATCCGCTGCTCGGCTTGTTCTAGGGCTTTTTGTGCGGCCTGCGCTATTTTCATGCCCGATTCGTAAACGGCCAGCGCATCTTCCAGCTCGATGTTGGGGTCTTCTAATTGACTGACCAGCGCGGTCAGCTCCTCGATCTGCGCGCTCAGTTTTTTTTCATCGCCTTTTATTTCGCTCATAACGCCACCGCAGTCTTTGTTCCGTTGAGTTTCGCGCGCCCAAGATTTGCCTGTTCTAAAATATCATCGCAGCTCAAACCGGCGTCTACTCGCGTCTCTCCCTGACTGGCGTGATCGATAAATCGATCATCAATCGCCACGTGTCGAATCTCAATGCTCAGCCCCTGTGATGCTAAATATTCGGCGACGCCGCTACCGGCACCACCAGCCACCACATTCTCTTCTACCGTAATAAAACGAGAATGAGTCTGTGCAAGTTGCGTAATGAGATCAGTGTCGAGCGGCTTCACCCAGCGCATGTCGGCAACCGTTGCATTGAGTGCTTCGCCGGCTTTTTCAGCCTCGGTGAGCAGTACGCCAAAATTGAGTATCGCTGTTTCCTCACCCTCGCGGACAATGTGACCCTTGCCTATTTCAACACCGAGCAACTGGGGCTCAATCCGGACGCCGGTGCCCTCTCCGCGAGGGTATCTTACCGCTGAGGGCCCTGTGTGACTGTAAGCGCTTACTAACATTTGTCGGCAATCGTTCTCGTTGCTCGGTGCTGCGATGATTAAGTTTGGAATGCAGCGCAAGTAGCTCAGATCGAAGGCACCGTGGTGCGTAGCACCGTCTTGGCCGACAAGACCGGCTCGGTCGATCGCAAAGGTCACATCTAAATTCTGTAGAGCCACGTCATGAATCAACTGATCATAGCCGCGCTGAAGAAACGTAGAGTAGATCGCAACGACTGGCTTGACCCCGTCGCAGGCCATCCCAGCGGCCAAGGTGACGGCATGCTGCTCGGCAATGGCGACATCAAAATACCGATCAGGGTACGACGCGGCAAAATTAACCATGCCGGAGCCCTCGCCCATTGCGGGTGTGATACCTGCCAGTCTTGAATCTTCTGCGGCGGTATCACACAGCCATTGGCCAAATACGTCTTGGTATTTAGGCGGCTTTGGCTCGGACGGTGAAGAACCTGGCTTTTTAGTCTCGATTTTACCCAAGGCATGGTAGCCGATGGGGTCCGCTTCGGCGGGCGCAAAGCCCTTCCCTTTAATGGTGCGAATGTGGAGGATTTGCGGTCCATCCAAAGATGATACACGCCTTAGCACTTTGGCCAGTGAGGGAAGGTCATGACCATCAAGAGGGCCGATGTAGTGCCATCCAAGTTCTTCAAATAATGTTCCCGGCGTGACCATTCCCTTCATGTGTTCTTCGGTGCGCTTGGCAAGTTCCCAGGCTGGTTTTACGTGCTCGAGTAGTTTTTTAGAGGTCTCGCGCAAAGTGAGGTAGTTTTGACTCGCCCAGATACGTGCAAAGTACTTCGCCAGGCCGCCCGTATTGTGGCCAATCGACATCTGATTATCATTGAGAATGACCAGCATGTTGGGACGCTCGTGCCCCGCATGCGCCAAGGCCTCAAACGCCATGCCCCCGGTGATCGCACCGTCGCCGATAACGGCAACAACTTTGCGGTCTATACCTTGCTGTCTCGCGGCCAGTGCCATACCCATGGCTGCTGAAATACTGGTTGACGAATGGCCAACACCAAAGGTGTCAAACTCACTTTCTGACCGTTTGGGGAAGCCGCTCAGGCCGCCTTTATGGCGCATTGACGACATGCGTTCCCGCCGGCCTGTGAGTACCTTATGCGGATAGCATTGATGGCCTACATCCCACACGATGCGATCGTCAGGAGTATTAAAGACGTGGTGAAGTGCGATTGTGAGTTCGACGACCCCCAACCCCGCACCAAAGTGGCCGCCGGTCGTGGAAACGGAGTAGAGCAAAAATTCGCGCAGTTCGTTTGCAAGGCACACCAACTCGTCGTCATTCAAAGTGGCGATTTCATGGCCTGCGTCAGCGATTCGGTCGAGGACCGGGGTCTCTGGCGCTGTTGTTGGCAACTGATCAAAATTCATGGCGATACTATACCTGTAAATTCTTTATTACGCTCCTCAGACACGGTGATAAGGCGTTGAGTGATGCGCTGATAGCCCTCTTGTGTGAGGGTGTTGCCGTTGGGCCAAAAGTAATGCGGATTTGTGCCCTCAGCGTCATCTTCAAGCACCTCGTTGAGACTGACCCAGTGCGTGCCCAGCATCTGCTCTGACCATTCGCTGACCTCACTGATGAGGCGCCGGAGATTCTCACGATCTGCTGAGGAGAGTCGGGGTGAGGTGATCGGTGCAACGACCCACAGGTCGAACCGAAGTCCATACACCGATCGTTGCTCCATAATTCCTTCAAGCGACGCTAGCAGCGCGCCAGAATCGACCGTCGATGTGTGTAGGGTGTCTAAAAAAAGCAAAACGCGACTGGGTTGATAATGGCCTATGAGCCTTGGAAAGCATGTATTGAGCAGTTCAGGCGTCAGCCCCTCCACAGTTCGCTTAAGAACCTGTGAATCCCCAAGTTTTTTCGGTGAGCTTGACCAGTGCTTAATCCGCTGGTTGCCCGTGAGCAGGATTACATCCCTGGGCAGTGATGAGGAAAAATCCTGCATTTCGAATACATTCTGCGCGGCGACGCAGGAAAGATTACGTGTATTTGGATCAAATACGGTCAGCCTCAGGGCCAAAACCATTAAAGGGACCATCGCAATAATCCATGCGAAGCGTGACATGTTTTCCTGTCCTTGGTGGTCGTTA
>ENA-OREB01000210-OREB01000210.1-marine-metagenome-genome-assembly--contig:-NODE-210-length-30287-cov-5.862794_pt1 | contig 30287 bp, 25 predicted proteins | sample MGYA00248625_ERZ508552 | MGnify/ENA primary metagenome ERZ508552 (study PRJEB26219, sample SAMN06267888) | marine metagenome | isolation source: Monterey Bay, California, USA | place: USA:Monterey Bay...
GCGTTTACAGCTGTTAATTTTTTTGCGTAATTAAAATTTACAAATTTTAGTTTATCTCCGTATTCAATACCATTTTCTGTGCGTATATCTTGGTGTTGTTGGGTGTAGTTTTCATGAGCTTCCATAATACGTATGGCTGGGTATCCTAAATCGTTAAAGGGTCTATGGTGTCCTCCACGGCCAAAACGATCAAGTCTATAAATCATCATTGGGTTTAATTGTGGCATATAGGTTTTAGTGGTTTTAAAAACATAACGCGCCAATTGCCTCGAAGTACCGTCTACCTCACCACCGTAAAATCTTCTTAATCTTCTTTGCTTTTGTGTTTCGGTAGGAGGTACAGGTTCAGAAAAAATTCTAAAATCTACATTACTAATTACACCATCTACTCCTTTTATATTGCCAATCATGTCATTGTTTAACACCCCAATAATATCCCAGTTATTCTCTTGAGCATACCTGGCAAATCCTGCTCCACCAAAAAGGCCTTGCTCTTCACCGCTTAAACCTAGATATACAATATTAACATCAAACTCATAACTACTTAGTACTCTTGCAGCTTCTATAGCGCCAGCCATACCACTTGCATTGTCATTTGCCCCTGGAGCATCTTTTATAAAATCACTACCATCACTATTTCTAGAATCTATATCGCCGCTGATGATGATATAACGGTTTGAGCCCGTTTTGCTTTTTTGTATGGCTACCACATTTACAACCCAAGTATCTTTAGGTACTCTTTTGCTGGTGGTGGCTTTAACCAAATCCTTTTGGTAAAATACCTCAAGACAATTAGTGCAGTTTGAAGAAATTTGTTGAAACTCTGCTTTAATCCATCGGCGAGCAGCTCCTATACCTCTTGTGCTGCTTAGTGTATCACTAAAGGTATTTCTAGTACCAAAATTGGCAAGGGTGGTAATATCTGCTTCTATGTTTTTTGCAGAAACTTTTTGTATAATATCATAGATGCGCGTATCTGTTTGGGCAAGTGCTGTAGCAGTAAAAAAGATAAGTAAGGCAAATAAATAATTTTTCATAAAATATATTTTAGTTTAAAAATAAGTAAACAAGCTTAGTTTTTAGTGCCTACTAAAGCTATTTTATTACCCTGTGGGTTTACAGTAATGCGGTTAATATCTGAAATGTTATACCCAGAGAGATCTGCTACCTCTTTCCACTGTTGGGAGCCAAACATATCATAGAGGTATATTTTGGAACCGCTACCAAGTAAAAGCTGATTATCATTAATCCAACAATGATCCTGGACTCCAACAGGTAATTGGCATACAAAAAAACTCTCTGCGCCTTGGTCAAGATCTAGGATGTACACATCCATGTTTTTGTCTTCATTGCTAAGGGTATAGCTCACAGAAGTACTTTGAGGTATATTATGGATTGACCTGCCTGAGTTTTCTATATAAGGGGTCACCTGTTTTGTTTTTAAATTGGCAACAACCAAGTTTAATTGGTTTGTACCCAAGATAGATGCCACAATACGGCTACTGTCAAAAAAAGCAAAATAAGCAACCTCTAGGGTATCAAGAAGCATCCTAGAAGCGCCTTGGTTTTCACCTGTTTGACTGTAAGAGTATAAGCGCTGTAAGCCGTTTGGGTCTAGGCGCACTGAGGCGATATCTTTAGACCCAGGGATTTGTTTTGGAGAATACTCACCACCAGGGGTTGTTGTATTTACAACATTTGATGTGTTAGTTGTAAGATCATACATAACAATGTCTGTCTGTCCATTTTGGGTGCCAGCATACAATAATTGCTTGTTGTTTGTAAAAAAGGGTTGGCTATCATAGCCTGGGTTGTTTGAAATATTTTTTAGTCCTGAAATGTTCATTACCTGGTCATCTAGGGTGAAATCCATCACAAAAACATCTACATCTGTTTGAGAAAAACTCAGAGAGGTAGAAAGAAATAACAAAACAACAAAATTTTTCATAGCGTATAATTTATAGCCCCAAGGTACAAAGTTTGGTTAATTTACAAGACATAGTTTTTTGGTATCCAAAAGAAAAAATCAGATATGTTTTAAACAGAAATATTAAAAAAAAAGAAGCCCACCTTTTTAGGTGGGCTTAGTAAATGTGTAATTGAAATAAAATTAGTTTTCTTAGTCAAGCTTTGCCTGATTCCAAAGTTCATTTTGTCTTACAATTTTTCCTTCGTCATTAAAGCCATGATTAAACATAACAGGAATTACCGTTACTTTTTTATCAGACTTACGAGTTAGCGAAACACGCCACCATGATTGAACATAATCTCTTTGGCTATCAAATTCGTAATATTTAATCCAAGCGCAGTCAAAGCTATTAACAGTATAAGAGGCTAAAAAATCCATTTGTAAGGCTTTAAAATCTTCCTTATTTAATGGGTCATTGTCCCAGTCGTTAAACAATCCATCAAATTTTGCAGTATCGGTAAAGGCCTCGTAATAAGCATCCATATCATTAAATTCTATAGCATGCAAAGCTTTTCTAACGGTATTTATGTTTGGATGATGAGAATAAATTTGCCCATCTTTTAATTCTCTTTGACTTCTCCAACTCTCAGAGAATGGTCTTTGATTTTGATAAATGCGTACAAACACAATTTGATTTTTATCTGTAACACCGTATTGAACATGCCTTGGTTGATTAAATTTAACTCCAGTGGTTCCACCTATGCCTGTCATTTTTTCCCAAGCATATACCCAGGTTAAACTACTAAAGGTTTCATCTTTATATTCAACAGCATCAGGGTATCCATTGTCTGATTGGTTTATAGTGAAATATCTATTGTAAGTTTGCCATGCTGATACATTTTGAAGAAATTCTTCCTTTGTTGCAGCTTCTGCATCTTTATTCATTTCATCTCCACTATACCCTTTAAAATCATCAGCAATAAGACTAGCTAACTTTAAAGAATCTTTTGTGTTTACTGCCTCATACATTTGATTGACTACATCAATTGCAGGATGCTCAATGTATATAGTTCCGTTTTTCTTTTTTTGCGCAAATAGTACCGTGCACAATGCAAGGGTCAATAATGTTAGTTTGATTTTCATAAATTGTTTCTTTAATTAATATTAGTTTTTAATAGCAATCAATTTAGTGAATCTTTTTTAAAGAAACAACATTTTTAATAAGTGGTGCTAGAATGATTTTTGAGTTTGTGTTCAATATATTGGTATTCAAGTAGGGTGCTCTAGATTAAATGGCTGGTTTAATGTTTATATTTGCAGTATGCTACATAAGTATTTGGTTTTTCTTTTATTAATACCCTTTACCAGTTATACCCAGAGTTTAGATGATCTCTCCTTTGGCAGTGATGACAGCTTTGAGGTTGTTACCTGGAATATTGAAAACTTTCCGAAAAACCAGCCTGCAACATTGCAATACGTCTTGGAGATCATTGAGGCTATAGATGCAGATATTATTGCAATACAAGAGATACAAAATTATCCCATTTTAGATAATCTAGACACCTTTTTGGATGACTATACGCTTTACAGTCAATCACTAGATAGGGCAGGGCTTGTGTTTTTGTATAAACATGAGGTCGTAGAGCTCAATAGCGCCTATGAGCTTTTTACTCAAGCTCCAGAGTGGAATAACTTCCCGAGATTTCCTATGGTTATAGAGGTTACTTATGCAAATCAGGATTTTGTTATCATTAACAATCATTATAAATGCTGCGGAAATGGTCTTTTAGACCTAGATAACCCTTGGGATCAAGAAACACGTAGGTACACGGCAAATCTACTCTTAAAACAATATATTGACACCAACCTCTCTAATGCTGCTGTATTTGTAGTTGGAGATTTAAATGATATATTGACAGATCCAGACAATCACAATGTGTTTTCACCTTTTTTAAATGATCCTGAGTCCTATTTTTTTGCAGATATGGATATTGCTCAAGGGAGCGTTTCAAATTGGTCTTTCCCAAATTGGCCATCACATCTAGACCATATATTAATTACAGATGAGCTCTTTGAATTATATGCAATGCCAGGGGCCGTTACCCAAACTATAAAGGTAGACTCTTATCTTCAAGGAGGTTTTAATGAGTATGATCAAAACGTCTCAGACCACCGCCCAGTGGGTATAAGTTTGCCACTAGGTCAAGACTTAGGGATTGCTTCTGCCCTAAAACCATCCGTGACAAGTTATCCAAACCCCGTTGATGATGTATTGTTTGTCAATACCTCAAACTCAAATACAACAGATGCTGTTTTTGTTTATGATATGCTGGGCAATATGCTCTTGCAAGACAGCCCATCTGCTAATGGGTTTTTTGCTATAGATGTTTGCTCACTCTCAAGTGGTTTGTATCTGGTAAAGGTTTACCAAAAGGGAGTTGTAGTTAAAACCATTAAGTTTATTAAAAAGTAAATGCGCCATAATTATGACGCATTATTATTATTATTATTATTATAATATGAAAAACAAATATTTAATCATTGTTTCACTTCTATCTTGGGCAAACATAGGTTTAATCTATTTATTACACTTAAATGAAATTTACTTTACATTAATTGGTGTTTATAAAGAACTCACTACTTTACCCTCTTTTTTATGTGGTATACTCTTTCCGGTGTGGTTGTTAATTAAAATTGTACTAAATAAAATAGAATCTAACAAATAACAAACCTTATAACACCTCTGTTTTACATTAAAAAGGGTATTGGTTTTCTAAAGCTACCTTTTCTGCAATTGTGTTACGCAGTCCAACAATATTTGGCATAGTTTGGTATTTTGTAAATCTTTTAAGCCCCATAAGCATCATGCGCTGCTGGTCACCCTCTGCAAAAGAGATAATTGCCATTTTTGCTTTAGAGGTGATAATATCTACTGCATTGTATAAATACAACTGCGCCATAGCTACTTGATAGTCTGCATTTTCTGAGTTGTTTTTTGTGCTTTTCTCTGCACGCAATACAGCACTTTCTGCCATGTATATTTCAATTAAAATGTCACTAGCCGCTAACAGCATTTGTTGGTGTTCTTCTAGAGCTGGTCCATATTTTTGTACTGCAGCACCGGCAACCATTAAAAACACTTTTTTCAATTTAGCAAGCATGTCTTTTTCTTCACTTAACCTCTGAGAGAAATCTGGGGTGTCAAAAGATGGTATGCCTAGTAGTTCATCTGCAACCCCTTGTGCTGGCCCCAATAAATCAATATGGCCTTTCATGGCTTTTTTCACTAGCATACCTACACATAACATGCGGTTGATCTCATTGGTGCCCTCATAGATACGCGTGATACGCGCATCACGCCATGCAGACTCCATTGGTGTGTCTTCAGAGAATCCCATACCTCCAAATATTTGAATTCCTTCATCGGCGCAATTTTGAACATCTTCAGAAACAGCTACCTTTAAAATGGAGCACTCAATGGCATATTCTTCTACTCCTTTTAATTCTGCCTCCTGGTGGGTGTTTCCTTGAGCTATTCTGATGTTAATTCTATCTTCAATGTTTTTTGATGCTCTATAGGTTGCAGATTCTCCAACAAAAGCATTGGTGGTTGTCTCTGCAATTTTAGCTTTTATTGCTCCAAATTCTGAAATAGGCGTGTCAAACTGTTTGCGTTGTGTAGCATATTGTATAGCGCCACTAACCAAACGTCTTTGAGAATCTAAACAGGCTGCGGCCAATTTAATACGGCCAACATTAAGAGCGTTCATTGCAATTTTAAAACCTTCTCCACGACCAGCAAGCATGTTCTCTACAGGCACTTTTGTGTTATTAAAAAATACTTGACGGGTAGAAGAGGCTCTTATGCCTAGTTTGTGTTCTTCATCACCCATAGTGATGCCATTTGCAGGGTCATTCTCTACAATAAAACCTGTAATATTTTTGTCATCTTCTATGCGGGCAAAGACAATTAATACATTGCAGAACCCTGCATTTGAAATCCACATCTTTTGCCCTGTTATATTGTAATGTGTTGCATCTTCACTCAGTACTGCTTTTGTTTTTCCTGAGTTAGCATCACTTCCTGCGCTTGGTTCTGTCAAGCAATAGGCGCCAAACCACTGGCCGCTTGCCAGCTTTGGCACATATTTGTTTCTTTGGTCTTCTGTTCCATAAAGTGTTATTGGCATAGTTCCAATACCTGTATGTGCTCCAAAAGCTGTAGAGAAAGAACCTGTTCCACTAGAGATATAGTCACAGGTGAGTACCGTTGACACAAAACCCATACCCATGCCACCAAATTTCTCTGGAACAGCTACGCTTAAAAAACCTAGCGCTCCAGCCTTTCGCATAACCTCTTCTGTAAGTGCAAAATCTTTTGCCTCAAAACGTGAACGGTGCACAATAATCTCGCGATCATTAAACTCCATTACAGCCTCTTTCATCATCTGCTGCTGTTCACTAAAATCTTCAGGGGTGAATACATCATTGCAATCTGTCTGTTTTACTAAAAATTGCCCTCCTCTAAGGATGCTATTGTTTTCTTGTGTTGTCATATTTTTTCTTGTAATTTCCTCTAAAGAGGACACTGTTGTTATTTTAAAAATTCAAATATTCCTGCAGCGCCTTGACCAGTACCTACGCACATTGTAATCATACCGTACTGTCCTGCCATATCTCGCTTTCTCATTTCATCAAAAAGCTGTACCGATAATTTAGCTCCTGTACATCCTAGTGGGTGGCCAAGAGCGATGGCGCCTCCATTTACATTAATAATATCTGGATTCAAGTCCAGTTCTCTTATTACTGCTAATGATTGTGAGGCAAACGCTTCGTTTAACTCAATAAGCTTGATATCTTCTTGTTTTAGTCCAGCTTGTTTTAAAGCCTTTGGAATAGCCTTTACAGGACCTATACCCATTATACGCGGTTCTACACCTGCGGCAGCATAGTTTGCCATTCTAGCAATAGGCTCAAGGTTTAACTCTTTAACCATATCTTCACTCATTACCATCACAAAGGCAGCACCATCACTCATCTGTGATGAGTTACCAGCTGTTACACTTCCACCTGCTGCAAAGACAGCTCGTAGTTTTGCTAATGCTTGTATACTAGTACCTTCTCTTGGACCTTCATCTTTATTGACAACATAGCTTTTGCTTTGTTTTTTGCCCGACTCATTAATAAACGTTTGATGTACTGTAATTGGCACAATTTGATCCTGAAAACGATCTTCTGCTTGTGCTTTTAAAGCCTTTATGTGAGAATTATAGGCAAAGACATCTTGATCTTCTCTAGAGACGTTAAACTGCTTGGCAACTGCTTCTGCGGTATTACCCATGCCCCAATAATAATCTTCATGACCAGATTGTATGACATCATAGTTTAGTTCTGGTTTAAAACCAGTCATGGGAACACTACTCATAGACTCTGCGCCCCCTGCAATAATGCAATCAGCCATACCAGATTGTATTTTAGCTACTGCCATTGCAATGGTTTCTATACCACTAGAACAAAACCGATTTACTGTTACTCCGGGAACATCAACAATGTCTAGACCCATAAGGGAAATAAGACGTGCCATGTTTAGACCTTGCGCTCCTTCTGGCATTGCATTACCTACAATAACATCGTCAATGCGTTTTGGGTCCAGACTTGGAAGTTTTTCCATCATGTACTTAATGGTCTCTGCTGCCAGCTCATCAGTTCTTTTAAATCGAAACACTCCTTTAGGTGCTTTTCCAACTGCGGTACGGTATGCTTTTACTATATATGCTGTTTTCATTTTTCTTTTTGGTTTATTACAAACGTTAGTTTCTAAGTGGTTTTCCTTTTTGTATCATGTGCTGTAAACGCTCTAAAGTTTTGCGTTCTCCAGTAAGACTCAGAAAAGCTTCACGCTCCAGATCTAAAAGATATTGTTCGCTCACCAGAGTAGGCTCGCTTAGATCACCACCAGCCATTACATAGGCTAGTTTGTTGGCAATTTTTTGATCATGCTCACTTATGTATTTACTTGCATTCATGGCGTCTGTACCTACTAAGAACATTCCTAAGGCCTGTTTACCAAGTACTTTAACGTCGTTTCTAGCTGCAGGTTTAGTGTAGCCCATATCTGCCATTTGTCTTGCAAGGGCTTTTGCCGTTGCAATTTGTCTAGAGGTGTTTACCACCACGATATCTTTTCCAGGTTTTAGAATGTCTAAATCATAGGCCTCATGTGCTGAGGTAGAAACCTTAGCCATACCTATGGTTAAGAAATGCTCTTGCAGTATATTAAGTTCAACATCTCCTTTTTGAAATATATCACTAGCTCTGAGGGCCATTTCTTTAGAACCACCGCCGCCAGGAATTACACCCACTCCAAACTCAACTAGCCCAATATAACTCTCTGCCGCCGCTACAACACGATCTGCATGAAGGGTCAATTCACAGCCACCACCAAGGGTCAAGCCATGAGGGGCCATTATTGTTGGTATGCTAGAATATCGAAGGCGCATTACTGTGTCTTGGAAATACTTGATGGCAGCATTCAGCTCATCATACTCTTGCTCTACAGCCATCATGAAAATCATACCAATATTTGCACCCACAGAGAAGTTTGCACCTTGGTTTCCTATAACCAAGCCGTCAAAATCTTTTTCAGCCAGATCTATGGCTTTATGTATACCTGCTAGCACATCTCCACCGATGCTATTCATTTTTGATCTAAACTCACAGTTTAAAATTCCGTCACCTAAATCTTCTATCACAACGCCGCTGTTTTTAAACACTGCGCTAGATTCTCTAATGTTGTCTAGTATTATAAAAGCGTCTTGCCCAGGTACTTTGATTTGTTTTTTTGAAGCAATATCATAGTAATAGGTAGCGCCTTGTTTTACTGAATAAAAGCTAGTACATCCAGCCTCTTGCATTTTTTCAATCCATAAGGCTGGTTGTTGGCCTTCTGTTTTCATGATTTCTATCCCAGCTTCTAGACCAATGGCATCCCAAATTTGAAACGGCCCGTGTTGCCAACCAAAACCAGCTTTCATGGCATCATCTATTTTGTATAACTCATCAGCTATTTCTGGGATACGATGCGTTATATATCCAAATAGGGCAGCCAGAGTCTTTCTGTAAAAAGTTCCAGCCTTGTCTTTACCGTTTACTAAAACTTTAAATCTGTCTGCAACGTTGTCTATAGATTTTGTGAGCTCCAGGGTAGCAAACTTTCCTTTTTGAGCTGCTCTGTATTCTAGGGTATTTAAATCCAGACTTAAAATTTCGGTTTTACCTTTACTATCTTTAGTTTTTTTATAAAATCCTTGCCCGGTCTTGCTCCCAAGCCATTTGTTGTCCATCATGGTACCAATAAAATCTGGTAACTCAAACAGCTCTAGACGCTCGTCACCAGGGCAGTTTTCTCTAATTCCGTTGGCAACGTGCACCAAAGTGTCTAGTCCTACTAAATCTACAGTTCTAAAGGTTGCAGACTTAGGACGACCTATAACAGGGCCAGATAACTTATCTACCTCTTCTATGGTTAAGCCCATTTGTTTAACGGTATGAAACAAACTCATGATTGAGAAAATACCAATACGGTTACCAATAAATGCAGGGGTGTCTTTGGCAATAACAGTTGTCTTGCCTAAAAACTGTTCTGCATAAGTGCTGAAAAATTCTAAAACCTCAGGTTTTGTTTTGGGTCCAGGGATGATTTCAAATAACTTCAAGTATCTCGGCGGGTTGAAGAAATGGGTTCCGCAGAAATGCGCTTGAAAATCTTCACTGCGCCCTTCACTCATAAACCCAATAGGAATACCAGAGGTGTTTGAGGTGATTAAGGTTCCTGGGGTTCTGTGCTTTTCTAGATTTTCAAATACTTTTTGTTTGATATCTAGCCGTTCTATAACCACTTCAATGATCCAGTCTACCTGTGCTACTTTTGCAATATCATCTTCAAGATTTCCTGTTGTAATTCTTTTTGCAAAGGCGCTATTGTATAGGGGAGCGGGCTTAGATTTAATAGAACTAGCAAGGGCCTGGTTTACAAGGCGGTTACGCACCTCTTTATCTTCTAGTGTTAATCCTTTTGCCGTTTCTTTATCTGTCAATTCTCGGGGTATGATGTCCAGTAATAAGACTTCTACACCAATGTTTGCAAAATGGCAAGCAATAGCGCTTCCCATAATTCCTGAGCCTACAACGGCTACTTTGTTAATTCTTCTTTTAGACATACCGTTTAATTATGTATTACCTTTTTATATATGTTTTTGTTGCTAATTAGCTCCGTTATGGTACTGGCAACTTTTTTAAATGTTTTTATATCCTCTTCAGAGACTTGTTCTTTTACAGCCTCATCAAATCTAAGGACAACACCCTTGGAGAATTCTCTCATTTCTTTGCCAAAGGCTGTAAGATGTATAAGTACCCCGCGACCATCTTCTGGGTTGGGCCTGCGGTCTATGAGCCCTTGCTGTTCCATTTTTTTTAGAGTACGGGATAAAGAGGTTGCCTCTATACCCATTTTTGGGCCTAGGGCAGTAGAAGGGGTGCCTTTTTCTGGATCTATACTAATAAGCGCAAAACCAGTGGCCATAGTACTTCCTTTGGTGCCTGCCTCTTCATTGTACATTTTTTGTACCGCCATCCAGGTGGCTCTAAGTACATAATCTATTGTCTTTTCTTTCAATGGTACTGCGGTTGTTATATTAATTCTAATTTCAAAGATACTATTAATTTACTATGCACGCATAGTAAATTAGGTAAAAAAAACAAAAAGTGATAGGTTTTTTTAGTAATTAATTTGTTTTTATAGATTTTTAATAAATTATATGTGCTAACACAGTAATTATTCTTTCAATTAGAGGCATTGTAAGCGCTCAGTTTTCATCCCAAAATACACAAGTCAGAATCATTCAAAAAAAAGATAAAAAGTTGTTGCAGATTATTTAAATATATCTATTTTTGCAAACGCATTTGCTGAAAGGTCAGTAATGTCAATTTACTAAAGAGATTTAAGATGAAAAAAGGTATCCACCCTGAGAATTATAGATTAGTAGCATTTAAAGATATGTCAAACGATGATGTGTTTTTAACAAAATCTACTGCAAACACAAAAGAAACAATTGAGGTTGATGGTGTAGAGTATCCAGTGGTAAAAATGGAGATCTCAAGAACATCTCACCCATTTTATACAGGTAAATCTAAATTAATTGATACAGCAGGACGTATCGATAAGTTCAAGAACAAATACGCAAAATTCAAAAAACCAGCTGCAGCTCCTGCACAGGACAAAGAGTAGTTTTTTGCTATACACATATAAAAAGCCTACGAGAAATCGTAGGCTTTTTTTCGTTATCGCATATCTAGCAGCTGTCTTGCGTTGAACCCATAGGTACTATGTTGTGTTAAATTGCTATTTTTGATTATTCTATTTAATATCCTATTATGAACTACATCCTTTTTGACGGCGCAGTGCGCAACCAGTTATTGCCTTTTACCTTTACACGGCCAGTGGCAGATATTAGGATTGGTATTTTAACCATTCGTGAAAAATGGGAAAAATTCTTAGGTTCTACAACTACTACCGTAACAGAAGAGTATCTGTCAGATAAATTTCCTATGGTAGAGCTAGAACATAATGTGCTCATAAATGCTTCTTTTTGTCCTTCTGAGAACTTAGTGCTATTAATCAAGAACCTGCAAGAGAATCAAGCCATTTTCTATAACGATGAACCTTTGGCCTTTTACGCCAAAGAAGATCAAGAAATAGATTTTGATGCCTTTACCATAACTCAATATACAGATGATGACGTCCTGCGTATAGAAAACACTTGGGATATCTTTGAGAAGAATCATCAGGCAATCATGAGAGATTATGATGTATTGACCCAAGGAAGATCCTCTGAGGCGATACCCAAAACCACAATAGCTTTTAATCCAGAGCATATATTTATTGAAAAAGGAGCTAAGGTTATGTGCGCATCTTTAAATGCTACAGATGGACCTATTTATATTGGTAAAGACACTGTGCTTATGGAAGGGGCTACAATCCAGGGGCCTTTCGCTCTTTGTGAGCATTCTAGTGTTAAAATGGGAGCTAAAATTTATGGTGGCACAACTATAGGACCTCACTCCAAGGTAGGAGGTGAGGTTGCAAATTCTGTTATGATGGGCTTTTCAAATAAAGGGCATGACGGGTATATGGGTAATTCTGTGCTTGGTCACTGGTGTAATCTTGGCGCAGACACCAATACTTCAAATTTAAAAAACAACTATGCGCAGGTGCGTCTTTGGGATTATGATACCGAAAAATTTGCCAAAACTGGAACTCAGTTTTGCGGTCTTATGATGGGTGATCACAGTAAATGTGGTATCAACACCATGTTTAACACCGGAACTGTAGTAGGGGTGAGCGCTAATATTTTTGGCGCAGGCTATCCTCGCAATTTTATTCCAAGCTTTACCTGGGGCGGCTCAAGTGGCATGGAGACCTACAATACTAAAAAAGCTTTTGAAGTAACCGCTATTGTTATGGGTAGGCGTGGGCTTGAATTTGATACTCAAGAACAGGCTATTTTAAATGAAGTGTTTGAAATAAGCAAGCAGTGGAGACGCTCTTAAAGATTAATTATTCTCTTTTTAAAATCTACTAACTTTGCACTTAATTTATTTTTAATATATGGCTGTCGTGAAAAAAGCTGCTTTTTATACCTTAGGCTGTAAGCTTAATTTTAGTGAAACATCTACTATTTCCCGTGATTTCACAAACGAGGGCTTCCAGCGGGTAGATTTCACTGACCCTGCAGATGTGTATGTTATAAACACCTGTAGTGTTACAGAAAATGCAGACAAACGATTTAAAAGCATTGTAAAACAAGCTCAAAAAGCCAACCCCGATGCTTTTATTGCAGCTATTGGTTGTTATGCTCAACTCCAACCACAACAGCTTGCTGATGTAGATGGAGTAGATTTGGTCTTGGGAGCCACAGAAAAATTTAATATCACTTCTTATATTAACGATTTGTTTGCCAATCCAGACAGAAGTGCCTCAAACGGTGCAGAGATACATTCTTGTGAGATTGAAGATGCAGACTTTTATGTGGGTTCATACGCAATTGGTGATCGTACCAGGGCATTTCTAAAAGTGCAAGACGGCTGTGATTATAAATGCACCTATTGCACCATACCGCTGGCTAGAGGTATCTCAAGGAGTGATACCCTGGAAAATGTTTTAAAGAATGCTGCTGAAATTTCTGCTAAAGGAATCAAGGAAATTGTACTTACAGGAGTAAATATTGGAGATTACGGTAAGGGTGAGTTTGGGAATAAAAAACACGAGCATACTTTCTTCGAGCTTTGCCAAGCATTAGATGAGGTAGCCGGTATTAAACGCCTTAGGATATCGTCTATAGAGCCTAACCTTCTTAAAAACCAAACCATTGATTTTGTGGCACAGTCTAAGACCTTTGTGCCTCATTTCCATATACCCTTGCAAAGCGGCAGTGACACGCTTTTAAAATTAATGCGTAGAAGATATATGACAGATCTATATCTTGACCGTGTTGCAAGAATTAACAAAACAATGCCAAATGCTTGTATTGGCGTAGATGTTATAGTAGGCTTCCCTGGAGAAACCCAAGAATTGTTTTTAGAGACCTATAATTTTTTAAACCAATTGGAGGTATCTTATCTCCATGTATTTACTTACTCAGAGAGAGAAAACACCCCTGCTGCTACTATGGAAGGTGTGGTGCCTAAAAATATTCGTGCAAAACGCAGTAAGATGTTGCGAGGTTTGTCTGCAAAAAAGAGACGCGCTTTTTACGAGTCACAGCTAGGCAATACCTTAACAGTGCTTTTTGAGGGTGAGAATAAGCAAGGATATATCCATGGTTTTACTCAAAACTATGTAAAGGTAAAGCACCCTTGGAACCCAGAGCTGGTTAATACCTTAAAAGAGGTGACCCTTCTTGAAATTGATGAGGATGGAATGGTGAGGTTTGACTTTAACTGATTTAAACATACACTTCACTTAAATGACGTATGTCTTTGTTTATTAATCAGTTAGTTTTAATTAAAAGTGCACTATTAGGTTTCTCTTATATATTAATCCCTACTGGTAATAGGTCTTTATACTTGCGTCTGTTTTTGCGTAAAAATCCAACTACTTCTGGGCTTGTTGGCATCACGCTAATACCACGATCGCGTACTTCATCAAAAACAGCTTTAATGAAAATATCTCTGAAACCTTGGTCTTCAAGATCTTCAGGCATTTCATATTTTGTTAAAAATATTTTACGGTCTTGTAGCGCGTATTCTATGCGCGCCATATTATCTCCAATTTCAAGTTCAAACTGGCGTAAAAATTCATTATCGGTAATTTCTACATCTTCTATCATAACTTTATTGGTTTACTGTTTTTCACTTTTTTTATTAAATCATTGGAACCTCTACAACGAGGACCTTGCTGTTTTTTGTAATAGTCATGTCAACGCTATTGGTATTCCAGAGTCCTATTGCATCTCTATGCTGTAATGTTTGATCTGCAACCGCTATAGACCCTTCTATAACCATGATATAAACCCCGTTTTGGCTTTGTTGCATACTATAGCTTGTCTGCGTTTGATCACTAAAATTTCCTATACTAATGTATGCTTGTTGGTGTATCCAAATATCATCCTTTAAGGCCTCTTGTTTTGGCTTTACGATGGTTGTAAAAGCGTTGTCTGTAAGTAAAGGTGCAATTTTTTTTTGCTCATACCTAGGTGTTACGTCTTGCCTTTGAGAATGAATCCAAAGTTGAAACAATGTCAGGCTATTTTGAGAGCTTGCATTTACCTCACTGTGCTCTATGCCGCTCCCTGCGCTCATCACCTGAATGTCCCCGGCTTCAATTATACCCTTATTGCCCATTGAGTCCTCATGTTTTAAAGCCCCAGACTGAACAATAGTGATGATCTCCATGTTTTTGTGCGGGTGTTTTCCAAAACCCATTGCTGGTGCTATGGTGTCGTCATTGAGTACCCTTAGGGCTCCAAAATTCATTTTCTCGGGATTGTAATAATTCCCGAAACTAAATGAATATTTTGCTTCTAACCAGCCAAAACTTACAAGGCCTCTTTCCTGGGCAATGTGAAGAACTTTGTTCATTATTTACATTTTATGTACAATATATGTACAAGTTTTAATTTTAAAAAACACTATCTTCATTATAAATAACTACACTAATTATTTGATTTGTAAATTTACGAATAATCTATGTGTTTAGCTTACTTTGAGTCGTAAAGCAATGAATAACAAAAAAACGCATATTTATTTTGTGCCCGGATTGGCAGCTGATAAAGAGATATTTGAAAATATAAGCTTGCCAGAGAATTTGTATACTCTACACATAATCTCGTGGCTTATACCCTCCAAGAAAGAGACTATAGCGCAGTATGCTAAGCGTATGGCCGGCTTTGTGACAGAGAAAAACGCAGTACTTGTTGGTGTTTCTTTTGGTGGCGTGGTTGCACAAGAGATGAATTCTTTTTTAAAATTAAAAAAACTTATTATTATTTCAAGCATCAAAACAAAGCATGAATTGCCTACAAAATTTAAAATAGCAAAAAATTTAAGATTTTATAAATTAATACCAACACGATTATTTTTGACATCCAAAAATTACTCTCGATTTGCTTTAGGGCCAATCTCCAAAAAAAAAATTAAACTGTATCAAAATTATTTACATATTCGTGACAAACGTTATTTGGACTGGGCAATAAAAAACATGCTTTGTTGGAAGCAGGTTATACCCTTACCAAGTGTATATCATATACATGGGGATAACGACTTAGTGTTTCCAATAAAAAATATTGATAACGCAATTAAAATCGCCGGTGGATCTCATATTATGTTGTTTACAAAAGGCCCCCAAGTATGCCGTGAAATTGTTAATATCATCTCCCATAACTAGTCTATTTTGTTTTATTTTCTTTGGTAATATTGAGTATTTTTATAAAAAATAGTTAATACATGCATTTACTTTCAAAAATCGGTTTAGCTGCTATAGCAGTGTTTATCTGTGGTTTTTTTATTCAGGCCATTCAGTCTCCCATGAGTGCCAATAACACTCTAAATATCTCTAAAACTAAAGAGCAGCAAACTCCTCAAATACTTCGTGTAGAGGCTCTTGATATCCCAGATGATATGACCTTTGCAGGAGAGCGTGTTCCTCTGCAAGATACCGATGTAAGAGAGCGTCTAGATAGAGAGATTCATGTAAATACCTATTGGCATTCTAATATGCTGCTTATGATAAAAAAGTCAAATCGGTTTTTTTCAGAAATAGAGCCTCTTTTAAAGAAATATAACCTTCCTGATGATTTTAAATACCTGGCTGTCGCAGAGAGTGGTCTGGATAATGTTACCTCGCATGCGGGAGCATCTGGCTTTTGGCAATTCATGAAAGCAACTGGAAAAGAGTATGGCTTAGAGATTAATAATTACGTAGATGAGCGTTATAACTTAGAATTAGCCACTAAAGTTGCGGCCCAGTATCTAATTAATTCTAAAGAGTTGTTTGGTAGCTGGACAAATGCTGCTGCAGCATACAATGCTGGTAATGCCGGGATCACCAAGCAAATGAAGCGTCAAGATGCTACTGATTATTATAGTTTGTTGTTAAATAGTGAAACGGGCAGGTATGTTTTTAGAATTTTAGCCTTTAAAGAAATACTAAGTAATCCAGAGAAATACGGTTTTTATGTAGACCAGCAAGACCTCTACCAGGCCATACCCACAAAGACAATTATTATAGAAACTCCAATTGAAGATTTTGCAAAATTCGCAAAACAGCAGGGTATTAATTATAAGATTTTAAAGATACACAACCCTTGGCTGCGTGATACGTATTTAAAAAATGCATCTGGAAAAGCATACAGCATAAAGATCCCAATACCTGGGTATTATGTTTTAGATTAGTGCTTTAGATGTTTGTATCTAATTTTTAAAGAGGACTTAACGTCTCCCTCCACGACCAGACCTTCCGCCTCCAAATTGTTGCTTTGGTTGTCCAGAGCGTTTCATTTGGTCTTTCATCATTTTTATTTGATCTTCCATCATGTTTTGTTTGTCCAACTTTTTTGCTTCAGAAAGAAGTATTTCGGCTTCACGTTTTCTATTTTTAGACATGGCAATACCGGCTAGGTTTAATTTGGTCATCGCCATATCTGTATCCATCGATAAGCCAAGTGCTACAGCTTTTTTAAAATATTTTTCTGCTTCATTCATGTTGGTTTGTGAAACCATGAGTCCGTTCAGGTAATTATAATACCCTTGTTGCTTAGTAACTAATGATGCTTCTGGATTTTTGATTTTATCAAGCCATTTTTTAGCGCCAGGAAAATCTTGTTTGCGTAATCTTAGGAAGGATAAAAGAATGATTTCATTTTTGAAATATAAGAATACAAATATAGATGCCAGAAGTATAAACATAATTCCGTTACCTATGTAAGATTCTATAAATTGCCAAACAGCAGTCCCTACGAGAAGTGCTGTAATAATTAGTTTTAAATTTTTATGGAACATATCGCCTTTATTTTAAGGTCAACAAAGGTAATGAAAACAATTAAAAATATTTCACATTTTGATGTTTGACGTTTAAAAAAAGATTGTATCTTTGCAGCCGCATACACAGTATATATTGTTGTGTAGACAATGCAGAGCATTAATTAATAAGGATTTCAAGACGATTAATATAATATACCATGAGTAAAAGAACATTTCAGCCATCAAAAAGAAAGAGAAGAAACAAGCACGGTTTTAGAGAGCGTATGGCATCTGTAAGCGGTAGAAAAGTATTAGCTTCTCGTAGAGCAAAAGGAAGAAAGAAAATTTCTGTTTCTTCAGAAACTCGTCACAAAAAATAAATGTTGATAAGTAATAAATAAAAGGTGTTGTTTTTATAAGCAACACCTTTTTTTTATACCCCATTGAATCGTAATTTTGAAACAGTAAAAAATTTTGTTACCATGCCAAAAAACAACGCACTTAAATCTATTTTAATCATTGGATCTGGCCCAATTGTTATTGGACAAGCCTGTGAGTTTGATTACTCTGGATCTCAAGCCCTTAGATCCCTAAGAGAGGATGGAATTGAAACCATTTTAATAAACTCAAATCCTGCAACTATCATGACAGATCCTACCATGGCAGATCATGTGTACTTGTTGCCGCTTAACACAAAATCTATCCTTCAGATTTTAAAAGAGCATCCACAAATTGATGCTGTACTTCCTACTATGGGTGGTCAAACAGCTTTAAACTTGGCGATAGAGGCAGACGAAAAAGGTATTTGGAAGGATCATGGTGTAGAGATTATTGGTGTAGATATTGACGCTATCAATATCACAGAAGATAGAGAGAAATTTAGAATTTTAATGGATGAAATTGGGGTTGGTATGGCACCTCAAGCAACTGCAACATCTTACCTACAGGGTAAGGAAATTGCACAAGAGTTTGGATTTCCACTTGTTATTAGAGCCTCATATACTTTGGGTGGAGCTGGAGCTTCTATTGTTTACAAAGAAGAAGATTTTGATGATTTATTACGCCATGGTTTGGAAGTTTCTCCAATACACGAGGTAATGATAGACAAAGCCATGATGGGCTGGAAAGAATATGAACTAGAATTACTACGTGACAGAAATGACAACGTAGTTATTATTTGTGCTATAGAAAATATGGACCCTATGGGGATTCACACCGGAGATTCTATTACCGTTGCACCAGCAATGACTTTGAGTGATAAAACTTATCAACGCATGCGAGATATGGCCATACATATGATGCGCAGTATTGGTGATTTTGCAGGTGGATGTAATGTGCAGTTTGCCGTAAGCCCAGATGATAAAGAAGAAATAATTGCCATAGAAATTAATCCTCGTGTCTCTAGATCTTCTGCTTTGGCCTCTAAGGCAACAGGATATCCTATTGCCAAAATCGCATCAAAGCTAGCCATTGGTTACCATCTTGATGAGTTGGATAATCAAATCACAAAATCTACTTCTGCACTTTTTGAGCCGACGCTAGATTATGTAATAGTAAAAATACCACGTTGGAATTTCGATAAATTTGAAGGAAGTGATAGAACTCTTGGCCTGCAAATGAAATCTGTAGGAGAAGTAATGGGTATTGGCCGTAGTTTCCAGGAAGCCTTGCACAAGGCAACACAGTCTCTAGAGATTAAGCGAAATGGCTTGGGTGCAGATGGAAAAAGCTATACCAACTATGAACAAATCCTAGATAAATTAAAAAATGCAAGTTGGGATCGTGTTTTTGTTATTTATGATGCCATTCAGATGGGAATACCTCTGAGCCGCATACATGAAATTACAAAAATAGACATGTGGTTTTTAAAGCAGTATGAAGAGCTGTATCTATTAGAAAAAGAAATTTCTAGCTTCACGCTAGATACTCTGCCAAGAGAGCTTTTATTGGAAGCAAAACAAAAAGGGTATGGAGACAGGCAAATAGCTCATATGCTTAAATGCCTAGAGAGCCAAGTATACAATAAGCGTGAAGAACTAAATATACAGCGTGTGTATAAACTCGTTGACACCTGCGCCGCAGAGTTTAAAGCACAGACACCCTATTATTACTCTACTTTCGAGAATAGCATAGAACTCCCTGATGGAAGCACCTATGTAGAAAACGATAGTATTGTTACAGAAAAAAAGAAAATTATAGTCCTAGGTTCTGGCCCAAATAGAATTGGGCAAGGTATTGAGTTTGATTACTGTTGTGTTCACGGAATATTAGCTGCCTCTGAAATAGGCTATGAAACCATCATGATTAACTGTAATCCAGAAACTGTTTCTACAGATTTTGATGTGGCAGATAAATTATACTTTGAACCAGTTTTCTGGGAGCATATTTATGATATTATTCGTCATGAAAAACCAGAAGGTGTTATTGTACAACTAGGAGGACAAACTGCCTTAAAATTGGCAGAAAAGCTGGAGCGTTACGGCGTTAAAATTCTTGGAACAAGCTTCCAAGCACTAGATTTGGCAGAAGACAGAGGGAGTTTCTCAACTATATTAAAAGATTTGGAAATTCCTTACCCAGAGTTTGGTGTAGCAGAAACCACAGATGAAGCCCTAGCCCTTGCAGATCAACTAGATTTTCCACTTTTAATTAGACCTTCATACGTACTAGGAGGTCAGGGTATGAAAATTGTTATCAATAAACAAGAATTAGAAGAACACGTAGTAGATTTACTTCGTAAGATACCAAACAACAAACTCCTTTTAGATCATTACCTAGACGGAGCAATAGAGGCAGAGGCAGATGCAATTTGTGATGGAGAAGATGTGTATATTATTGGTATGATGGAGCATATAGAGCCTTGTGGTATCCACTCTGGAGATTCTAATGCAACACTACCGCCTTTTGATTTGAGTAAAGATGTCATGCAACAAATTAAAGATCACACGGTAAAAATTGCCAAAGCGCTCAATACCGTAGGATTAATAAACATACAATTTGCAGTTAAAGATGATGTGGTGTACATCATTGAGGCCAATCCAAGAGCCTCTAGGACCGTTCCTTTTATAGCTAAAGCCTACGGAGAACCTTATGTTAATTATGCAACCAAAGTAATGCTAGGACACAGCAAGGTAAAAGATTTTGATTTTAAACCCTCACTAAATGGGTATGCTATTAAGCAGCCAGTATTTAGTTTTAATAAATTTCCGAATGTAAACAAACAACTAGGACCAGAGATGAAAAGTACTGGAGAGAGTATCTTGTTTATTGATGATTTAGAAGATGATCAGTTTTATGATTTGTATTCTAGAAGGAAAATGTATTTAAGTAAGTAATCAGTTACTTTCAAAAAGTAAAAGCCTATACAAGCTGTTTAATGTTTGTATAGGCTTTTTTAGTTTCACGTATATGGGTGTAAATGATGATACTTACTTTATGAGTTGTGCTCACTGAAGATATACTTCAGCTTTTTACATATATTTGTTTAATTGATATGCTAAAATATATATTCCTTTTACTTTTTTGCTGCGCTAGCGGGTTTTCGCAATCTATCCATGATTTTGCTAAAAATGGAGACTTGCAAGCTATACAGGCACTAGATATTGAGGATCAAGAAGTGTTTAATCTTCAAAATGAGAATGGTTATTCTCCACTAATGCTTGCAGCATATTATAACAAGACAGATATTATTTTGTATCTTTTAAAAAATAAAGCAGCTATTAATGCTATAAGCCCATACGGGACAGCTCTTATGGCAGCTGTTTTTAAGGGGCATAAACAGTCAGTATTGCTTTTGTTACAACAAGGTGCAGATCCTAATATCCCGGATGAGAACAAAGCCACTGCGCTTCAAATGTCTGCCTTGTTTAACCACAATGATATAGCCAAATATCTTTTAAAATATGGAGCAGATGTAAATGCAAAAGATTTTAGAGGAAACAAAGCCCTTGATTATGCTATTTTAAAACAAAATGAAACTATTATTAAACTTTTAAACACATACAAATGAAAAAAATTACTTTATTAGCAGCATTACTACTTACTTGTCTTGCTCAAGCACAAATTACAACTGGAAACATTTCTCTTTCTGGTTCTTACTCTGTTAGTCTTGAAGTTAGTGATACAGATGTATTAATTACAATGATTGGAGATGAAAATAGATGGATGGGCCTTGGCTTTGGAGTCTCTTCTATGACCGCTGGTGGTGATGTTGTAAGTTTTGACAGTACCGGATTTAATGACAGAGCATTTTTGGGTATTGGACAATCCCCTCAGTTAGACACTCAAGATTGGACACTACTATCAAATGACGTGTCAGGCGGTGTTAGAACTGTTGTGGCTTCCAGAGACCTCTCTGGTAGTGATAGCACAGATTTTACCTTTGACCCAAATGCAGATTCTCTAGATATCGTATGGGCTAATGGGGTGACAGGAAATTTTCAAAACCATGGATCTAGTAACAGAGGGTCAACTACGGTAGCATTTTCTCTAGGAATAAATGGTATGGAAACTCAAGCAATTTCTTTATTTCCTGTGCCAGCAAATGACGTTTTAAGTGTGAGTCTTCAAAACGTTATGTTAGACAACACAACTATTGATATATACTCTGCCCTAGGCGCCTTGGTTTTAAGCCAAGCTATAGATCATAAAAGTAGCGTATTAGATGTTAGTAACTTAGCAAAAGGAATATATGTTGTTAAAGTTACTGCATCAAGTGGCGTTCTAACAACTCGCTTTATTAAAGAGTAGTTTACACATATTTATAACTTAAAAAAAGTCTCGATATATTCGAGACTTTTTTTGTGATGATTTGTAGAGGTTAACATGCTAATCCTTGTAATTACAAGAGTATTAAGTCACAGAAAAACGACCTGTTTTTTTGTCAAAAACAACGATTTCGTTAGGAAACAAAATATCAAAAGCACCTTGTTTAATAAGAGTACAAGGGCTATCAAAAGCGATGTTTTTCGGTGTCATGACCAGCATTTTATCCGAAATTTGAATGGCTAAATCTATTTCATGGGTAGAAAATAAAATAGTCTTGTTTTTCTCTACCGTTAATTTTTTTAGCAATTTAACAATAGCTGCTCTATGGTATAAATCTAGGTGCGTGGTAGGTTCATCTAATATAATAAGGGGTGTATCTTGCGCCAATGCTCTTGCTATATAGACACGCTGGAGTTGCCCATCACTCAGCTCAAAACAGTTTTTGTTTTTTAAACTAGCTAGATCTGTATCTTCAAGCGCCTGTTGTATTATGTCTTTATCGTTTTTTGTTAATTTTCCCATCCAATTTGTATGGGGTTGTCTTCCAAGACTTACTAGCTCTAAAACAGTAAGGTTCTTAGATGCAGGAGCCTCTGTAAGTACCACACTGAGTTTACTTGATAACTCCAAGGCGCTATAGGCTGTAATTTCTTTAGTATCTATTTGCAGGCTTCCAGATAGTGGGGGTAGCATTGCTGTTAGGCTTTTTAGCAGGGTAGATTTCCCTATGCCGTTGCTTCCTACTAGGGAGACAAGGGTACCTTGAGTGATAGAAAAACCAACAGCACTTGCAATAACAGCTACCTTCTTTTTGTTTTTATACCCAATGCTAAGATCTTGGCAACTAATAACGGTATGTTGAGAGAAACTGTCCATTAAAAAATAAGTTTTCTTTTACGCACCAATAACCAAATAACAACAGGCGCTCCAATGAGTGAAGTAATTGCATTAATGGGCAAAGTATATACTGTGCCTGGTAACTGGGCTATGGTGTCACAAACAAGCATTAAAATAGCGCCACTTAGAGCTACTGCAGGAATTAACACAAAATGATTGGAAGTTTTTATAAATTGTCTTGTTAGGTGAGGCACTGCCAGACCAATAAAAGCAATAGGACCCACAAAGGCGGTTATGCCACCAGCTAGTATGCTAGTGGCTAAAATTAGTAGTAGCATGTTCTTCTTTATTTTGAGCCCCATGCTTTTTGCATAGTTTTCTCCCAAAAGTAGTGCATTTAGTGACTTTGCGCTGTAGATACTTAGCAGCAAGCCTATAAAAAAGCAGAAGGAGAGAATAGAGATACCTTGCCATGTTTGATTACCCAAAGACCCGAAAGACCAAAATACGAATTGTTGTAACTGTTCTGCATCACTAAAATAAGAAAGTACCGCTACAAGCGCTCCTGTAAGAGCGCCAAACATAAGCCCAATTATAAGAATTGCCATGGTGTCTTTAACCTTTAGGGTGACCGCCAGCACTGCAAGTAAAACCAAAAAACTACCTAGTGCGCTTGCAATTACTAGACTCCAAGGCCCGAGTAAAAAAGTGCCAAAGATTCCTGAAATTACCCCAGCGCCTAAAATTAATATAGCCACACCCAAACTAGCGCCACTACTAAGGCCAAGAACAAAAGGCCCTGCAAGTGGGTTTCTAAAAAGTGTTTGCATCAATAGTCCAGAAATAGCCAAACCACCTCCAGCAATAATAGCTGTAATTGCTTTTGGTATTCTATAATTTGTTATGATATATTGCCAAGAACTTTTACTAGAAGAACCTACAATACTATTAAAAACTTCTAGGGAAGGAATATCCACAGAACCCAAACTAATATTAACGCATACCAACACTACCAGCAGTACACTAAGTAGTATGAAAAAACGGATATATGTTTTTTGCAGCATCATTTTACGGCTTCAAAGAAATGAGGTTGATAATCCTTTAATAGTGTTGGATGCAATATGCTTATGATATCTTTTAACACCAAATCTGGCCTATTGGGGGCCAATTCATAATATATAACGCCGCCAGAGGCTCCTTTTTTATTGGTAAAAGAGAATATGTTGTTGTTTTTAAAGGCATCAAATTCTCCATAAACAGTGTTAAAATCTAGCATTTGCTCTTGGGCGGTAAATTGTCCTGGGCCTATCCAAAAGTCTGCTTGTTGGCCTTTTTCTAGAACACTTTCTATATTTAAGGCAATACTGCCAGTACCCTTAGTATCTTTCCAGAGATAGTCTCCATTGGCGTCCTGAATAAAACGAGCTGCCCAGCTATCTCCCTTTGGCATGTACCAGATATCTTTATACATCGCGCCGCTTATAACTGTTGGTTTTAATGTTGTGTTTTGAGCTATTTTTTTTGCCTGGTTATAGTTGGTTTCAATGGTGTTGAAGATACTATCTGCTTGCTGGGTTTTGTTGTAAAGTGCTCCAAAAAATTTAATCCATTCTGCTTTTCCAAGAGGATGTGTTTCTTTCCAATCTGCATTGATAAGAACAGGTATACCTGTATTTTTTATAATTTGCAGACTCTTGTTGTTTCCCTCTAAGGAAAAACCCACAACAACATCTGGGGCTAATTCTAGTAATACTTCTGTATTTATATCTTGGTTGTTACCAAGTTCTTTGACCCTACCTTCTGAAATATTATCACGTGTTTTTTTTGAAGAAATATATTTTAAATTAGGAAAACCAACCAGACTATTTTCTTCGCCAAGGGCTTCCAAAGAAGGAATATGTGTGGTAGAGGTAACCACTATCTTATTTAATGGTATGCGCAGCACAGCATCATAGCTATCTGGGTTTTTGATTACAACGTCCTTTTCTGCCAGCGCATATCTAAGCTGCTTTTTAGTATTAGATTCTAGATTAACAATACTAATAACGGTGAAGTTTTCTACCTCTGATATTGTAAAACCTGATGCATACTTAACACCATTAAACTCAGGGGTATTTTCTTGCTTAGTTGTTGATTGTTTGCAACAAACCAATAGCACAATACTAAGAAAAGCTGTAGCTAAAAATTTAAAAAGAGAAGAACCGCTCATTGTTTGTTTTTCAAAAAACAAAAGTAGTGAAACAATTATCAATTGAGTATTTTAATTATTAATGGATTAGGGTTGTATTTAAAAATTAGCTCTATTTTCGCGTAGAATTTTGGTTGGTACATTTCGTATCATTAAAAGGGAATTTTGTGAAATACAAAAGCTGTTCCCGCAACTGTAAGTCATCCATTTTTTTGGATCGTGTTTTCTTAAACCACTGTTTACAATCGTAAATGGGAAGGTGACACAAAGACAAGCCAGGAGACCTGCCATATTCATCATAACAAACCTTCGGGATAAAGGATTGTATGGTGTAGCCCCTGTTATGGCTATTCTGTACCTTATTTTTTCCTAATTTATTTATTAATGTAACATTTCGGCCTTGACCGATAATAAACAGTCTATGAAAAAATTAGTACTCGCCTTATCACTATGCGCAACGAGCATACTTACGGCACAACAAACACAAAAAACAGAAGCTCTAGACTCTGTAATGATTACCACAAAAATTAATATTCCTAAAAAGAATAGCGGTAAGGTAGTAACCACTATTACAAGAGCACAACTTAATAATTCCCAGGGGCAATCTGTGGCTCAGGTATTAAATCAAATTGCTGGTTTTGAAATTAACGGAAGCCGCAGTAACGATGGGCAAAACCTAGGCTATTTTGTTCGTGGAGGAAGAAACAGACAGGTGCTTATTGTTGTTGATGGCGTTGCCGTTAATGACCCCTCATCTATTGCCAATGACTATGATTTACGTTTAATTGCTCCGCAAACCATAGAGCGTATAGAGGTAATAAAAGGAGCCTCAAGTGCTTTGTATGGCTCTGGAGCCGCAACGGCGGTAATTAGTATTACCACACTTGCTGCCAGCAAAGATAAAATGCACGCTAGTTTTTCATCTTCTGTGTCTACTAACCGCTCTGCAGAGGATAATAAGGGAGATTTAAAAACCCCATTTAGACTAACAAGTCCTGCAGCACATACCTCATTATTTGATCTAAGCGGAACTCTAGCAAAGGTGTCCTACAACGTAAGTTTTACCTCTCGCTATGCTGATGGGTTATCTGCGGTAGAAGCTCCCCAAGATGCTTCGCAGGCATTCCTGTCTGACACCTACAGCCAGTACCAAGCTCGCGGAAGAGTAACCTATAAATTCAATAAAAATATTTCTTACAGCCACAACTTTAGTCTTGGTAAAGTAAAGGCAGATTTTGATCGCTTTAACTATACAGACGCAGCAAACCAAAATATTACAAAACAACTTACAACAGGTGGGCAGCTTCTGTGGAAGTATAAAAAAGGAATGTTTGTGGTTAATGACTCTTACACGTGGATAGAGCGCGGGTTTTATTCTAGCTTCCCCTCTAGGTTTGAAACCAAGGCATATGGGCTTGACGCCTATGCAAGTTATAAGGTGTTTGAGGACTTAACTGCTCTTGTTGGCTTGGGTCATAACAGCAGTAGTTTTAGGTCTTTTTCTCTTCCTTTTGGAGCCGCGCAGCTAGTTAAAGATTTGGATGATAGTATTGCCAATTTCAATACTTTTGATCCTTATGTAAACTTCAACTACATATCTTCTTTTGGATTAAATGTAAACGCGGGAGCCCGTTTAAATATTCACAATCAGTATGGGTCTCATGTAGTATATAATATAAACCCGTCATACGGGTTTAATTTAGGGAAAGGTAGGTTAAAAGCTTTTGGTTCTTACAGCACAGCGTATATTACACCGTCTTTATTTCAAATACATGCTCCAGGGTATGGCAATCTAGACCTAAAGCCTGAAGAAAACACAACTCTAGAGGGTGGTCTTGAATTTACTCTTGGAAGTGAACTGCGTATTAGCGCTGTGTATTTTGACAGAACAGAAACCAATTTTATAGATTTTGTAACCGTAGACCCAGATAATTTTGTGTATCAATACCAAAACATTGATGCTATTTTTAATGCCAGTGGGCTAGAGGTGGAGGCTATGGTTAGCTTTGCTAAGCAATTTTCTTTGAATGCTAATTACACAAATACCCGCCCTGATGAGCGTTTTGCAATGCGTATACCAGAGCACAAGGCAAACGCACTACTGGCATACACCACAGAAAAAGGGTATGTTAGTTTAAATTATCAGTTTGTTGGAGATCGTGAAGATTCCTTTTTTAACAACGATACATTCACCACAGATGTTATAACCCTAGATAGTTTTAGCACCTTAGATCTTACCCTAGCCAGAGAAGTAGGCTTTACTGATGACATGCGTGTTTTTTTAAACTTGAGTAATATTTTAAATGAAGATTATCAAGAATTATATAGATACCAAACCCGTGGGCGCAATATAACGGTAGGCTTTACCTTAGGGCTATAACTTTTAATACTTTTTTATTCAAGCCACTGTCTATTTTGCAGTGGCTTTTTTTGTTTGTATATTTAAAATAATTATTCCCTAGTTACAGCATATTGACACTTTAAATATGCTTACAAAAGTTTTTGGAAGCGCCGTCTTTGGCGTTGAAGCCACTACCATTACAGTAGAGGTACATGTAGATACCGGAATTGGTTACCATTTGGTTGGTCTTCCAGATAATGCCATTAAAGAGAGTAATTTTAGGATTGCTGCCGCCCTGCAAAACAACGGTTATAAAATACCAGGTAAAAAAATAATTCTTAACATGTCTCCTGCAGATTTAAGAAAAGAAGGCTCTGCCTATGACCTCACACTAGCCATGGGGATACTGGCTGCAACTCGTCAAATAAAGTTGAAACATCTATTAGATAACTACATCATAATGGGGGAGTTGTCTTTAGACGGAAACTTGCAACCAATTAGAGGTGCCCTATCTATTGCTATTAAGGCCAAAGAAGAAGGGTTTAAAGGTTTTATTTTACCAGAACAAAATGCAAAAGAAGCCGCCATAGTAGAAGGGTTGGAGGTCTATGGTGTCACAAACATTTCTCAAGTGATTGCATATTTTGACTCAGCAACCCCACTTACTAAAACCACCATAGATTTACAGGCAGAGTTTTACAGGCATCTAGAGCGACCAGAATTTGACTTTGCAGATGTTAAAGGGCAACAATCTATAAAGCGGTGCATGGAGATTGCTGCTGCTGGAGGGCATAATATTATATTAATTGGCCCACCAGGATCTGGAAAAACAATGTTAGCAAAAAGACTACCGTCTATTTTACCTCCTATGACCTTGCAGGAAAGTCTTGAGACAACAAAAATACACAGTGTTGCCGGCAGAACATTACAAAAATCTGGCATCATGACCTCTAGACCCTTTAGGAGCCCGCACCACACCATATCTGATGTGGCTCTGGTGGGCGGGGGCCAATACCCTCAGCCTGGAGAAATTTCTTTGGCACACAACGGAGTGCTATTTTTGGATGAACTGCCAGAATTTAAAAGAGGCGTTCTGGAGGTGATGCGACAACCTCTTGAAGATAGAGATGTAACCATATCTAGAGCCCGTTTTACAGTTACCTATCCTGCAAGTTTTATGCTGGTGGCAAGCATGAATCCAAGCCCAAGTGGGTATTTTAATGATCCAGATGCGCCTGTGCAATCATCACCTCAAGAAATGCAGCGGTATTTGGGTAAAATTTCTGGCCCCTTATTGGACAGGATAGACATACATATAGAAGTAACACCTGTGCCGTTTGAAATGTTAAGTGACACGGCTAGGGCAGAGTCAAGCTCGGCAATACGGATGCGAGTAACAAAGGCAAGAGAAATTCAAAGCATTCGTTTTATAGAAAACGAGCACATCCATTACAACGCTCAAATGGGTGTAAAACAAATTAGAAATCACTGCGCCTTAGACCCAGAATCTATGACACTGCTCAAGGCAGCGATGGAAAAATTAAATCTCTCGGCCAGAGCTTATGATCGTATTTTAAAAGTAGCGCGCACCATTGCAGATTTAAGCAGCTGCAATGCTATAAGCCCAGATCATATTTCTGAGGCAATACAGTACAGAAGCCTAGATAGAGATGGCTGGTTTGGGTAGAACTTTTACAATTTATAGCAGTAAATATTCAAGTATTACAATTAATAGTCCATTTTTAGGGATGTGTATATTTCTGAAGTAAAAAAAATATACCTTTGCTAAAGACTACAAAATTTTTTATGAAACAGTTTTTTTTATTAATCTGTCTTTGCCTTTGGGCTTGCTCTGCAACTGCTCAAAGCCAGGATGCGCCCTTAGATGGAAAAAAAATTGAAAATGAAAAACCGCCAATAGCTCTATACAAGTTTATTTCTCACCAAAGAGACACCACCTATTTGGATACTGCCTTAACAATCCAAAAAAGTTATAAATTCAACTATTTGCGCAGTGATACCTTTGAGTTATTGCCTTTTTCTAACGTAGGGCAGACTTATAACGCCCTGGCTATTAACACTACTTCCAAAAGGCTAACCCCTTTATTTGCCGCACAGTCTCATCATTATAATTACAAAGAGATTGAAGATGTTAGTTATTTTAATGTGCCCACACCTTTAACCGAAATTTACTTTAAAACTGCCTTTGAGCAAGGGCAGCAATTAAATGCTTTTTTCACCATCAATACCAGCAAACAGTTTAATTTTTCTTTGTCTTACCAAGGGGTACGCTCTTTGGGTAATTACCAGCAAAGTTTAACTAGCACGGGTAATTTACTAATAACATCAAACTATTTTTCCAAAAACAATCGCTACAATGTCCGTTTTCATGTAGCTTCTCATGATATCTTAAATAGAGAAAACGGAGGCCTTACAGACAATTCTTTAGCTCTTTTTGTTAATGATGATCCAGAATTTAGCGATCGCGGTAGGCTAGATGTAAACTTTGAAGATGCAGAAAATAATCTTAAAGGGGTACGGTTTTATATGAGCCAGGAGTATTCCTTACTTCAAAAAGTAGATAGCACAAGTACCACCGCTCTAACTTTAGGAAACAGCATTTGGTATGAAGAAAAGCTCTTTGAGTACCGTCAAAATACCGCTTATGAGCAGTATGGGGCATCTTATGAGCCTACAGATTTGTACAACAAAACAACGCTTGAAGATTT
>ENA-OREB01000212-OREB01000212.1-marine-metagenome-genome-assembly--contig:-NODE-212-length-30168-cov-4.763983_pt1 | contig 30168 bp, 19 predicted proteins | sample MGYA00248625_ERZ508552 | MGnify/ENA primary metagenome ERZ508552 (study PRJEB26219, sample SAMN06267888) | marine metagenome | isolation source: Monterey Bay, California, USA | place: USA:Monterey Bay...
TGGTAGGCACTGACGCCTAACACTATCCTGTTTCCCGTTTCACAAACTAATTCGTGAGATTTTTTCTCCTGCGCTAAATTACGAAATACCGCAGTAATCTCGCCATGTGGCCAAAATATCGTGTCTCTTCCGCCAGATAATGCTTTGAGCGCCGCTTCCAAATCGTGGCTTTCAGGAAACTTTTTCAAAAACAACCATCTACGCCCCGCACGCCCGTCGTTTGCAAAGAGCAAAATACCCATCTCAGCATGGCTGTGAGCCTGAACAACGAGTGACAGATCTCTCTTTTTTTTAGCAACCGACGCTAAGCTAGAAATAACCCGCCACCGTGGTGGCTTGTCATGCTCATCGAGCAATTCGTTCAATTCAACAACGTCAGGTAGCAGCCCGCTACCCGATAGCAATCTTTCGGTACTTCTCAGAGATTTTTTCTCGCCTTTGTTGCTCAGCAATTGGTGAACTGCATGAGTGTCCCAAACCTCGAGCTCACTGACTGGATCTTTTTTACTGTAGAAAATCTCGTAAGGGAAATTCATGCCCAACCTCTTAGTGTCGCAATTTGCGATTAAACATATACTAAAAAATTTTATCAATATTTATTATGTAAGTAATTACTTAAAAAAATATTATTGCATATTACGACACTTCTGCCGAAAATTCCGCCCCTAGATAAGTCGTGTCGAGCGCCAAACGGTCAGGTAACAGTAACCCGCCCTTCCAGATAGCTCGGATACTTTTCTCAACTCAGCATCATCTAGCGGTCAATCGCACCCGCCGCTATCGTGCTTTCGATTCAAAGACCGGCTCAAGAGACATCTATGACAAGCATAATCGGCATTAGCGCAGCTTCCGGCGCAATACTCTTTATTGTTGTTGCAATAGAATATTCACTGGTCCTGCGTCGAAATGGCTACCTTTTCCTTCCAGGGTTTCTCTTCTCTGCGATATGGAGTGTTGCTTCATGGCAAACCTACCTAATGGACTTTCTTCATACCGCAATATGGTCGACCTGCTTTTTGTTGAAGTTCAGAAGCAACATGGGCGCAGGAAAGCTTGGCATACAAACGCATCTTTTCTGGGCAATACCCTTTTTAGCAGTTTCTGGCGCTGTAATTTCTGCAAATGCGCCGGAAAACCCTGCCCAGTTACAACCCTACTTTTATATTTTCTGCTGCGTTGGCACGCTCCTTATCGCTGAACAATTAGTCAGAAACACCCACGGGTTAACAAAAGTTGTCGCACTTTCCATTGGTACATTTTTTTTGTACAACCTATATCTTTACTCCTACGTTCTGATTTCTGGTTCCGCTACGCCCGCGCTGCTTCAGGCTCGTGCGCTGGGTCATACAACGCTTGGTCTTATTCTATGTTTGGCGCCACTCGTCGTGGTACCAACCGATACCCAACGGAGAAAAGTCGAGTTATCTCGGCCATTCGCATTTACAACATCTAGCTTTATTCTTGCTGGTGGAGTTTTGCTAGCAGTCGCCACGATGAGCTACCTTGTCGAGTTAATAGACGGTGAAATCAGTCTGATTGCGCAACCATTTTTTCTGTTTCTGGGCGTATTACTCGTGGGTTTCAATCTTGCCTCCTCAACACGACGGGCAAAGATGCGGGTGTTTGTCGACAGACACTTCTTTCAAGCTAAATACGACTACTATGAAGAGTGGAAAAAGCTGAGCGAACGCCTATCTCCTGGCAAACACCGAGACGACTATGCAGCAATTGCCCTACAGGCCATCCTGCCAATTTTTCACTCAAAATCAGGCGCTTGCTTCATCAATGACAATGGCTACTCACGCAACGCTTTTTCCACAGGTATGAACGCTGATCTCCGCCCTATCGCCATCTTCGAGCACCAGCAATTTTTCGACAAGATGCTCACAGAGGCTTGGATATACGTCCCTCAGGCGATCGAACCAGAAAAAGCGAAATACAACAATCTGATACCGCCAGATTTATGTGCAAATGACAATGTACTCTTCATTTTACCGCTAAGTGGTGGCGACAAGATCACTGGTTTTCTGATCGTCACAAATGATAAAAGCACCGCACATTTAAACAGTCCGGTCCAAACAGACGACTTCAACTGGGAAGATTTCCACTTACTTAACCTCGTGGGCAAGCAAGTCAGTAATTTCGTCGAATACCAAATGCTGATGAACGATCGTATGGTCAAGCAGCAATTTGACACATATCACCAATTCACCACCTTCATAATGCATGATTTGAAAAACCTGATCGCCCAACAGGCTCTTGTCGTCCAGAACGCTTCTAGATTTATGCATAACCCAGAATTTGTGGAAGATGCGATGGAGACAATCGCGCACTCAGTTAAAAAGATGAACCGAATGGTACTGAAACTTAGCTCGAAAAGTGCCATTGATCTGGATAAAGGGGAGCTTGAGCGGGTTTCACTAGCAGAGGTGATTGATGCATCGCTTACTAGGTGTGGCCAACAGAAACCGACGCCTACCATCATCGAGCCGATGGAGGATATATTCGTGGCTGCAGATTTTGAGAACCTGACGATGGCCTTCACACATCTTCTGAGTAATGCACAGGAAGCAACTCAGAACGATGGTCAAATAGACATTACAGTGACTGGATACAAATCGGAAGTAGAATGCAGAATCACGGATAGCGGTGAGGGCATGGACCAGGAGTTTATTGATCATCGGTTATTCAAACCCTTTGATTCAACCAAAAAAACACTCGGCATGGGAATCGGCGCATACCAGTATCAGCAGATTTTAACTAATATCGGCGGCCGAATTTCAGTAACAAGTCAACCAGGAGAAGGAAGTTGTTTCACTGTGACATTACCTATCGCCGCGGATTAAGCTGCAAGAACAGAATAGACAATTTAAGCATTTTCATTTTCTTGTCATTTTTCTGTATTACCCTCTTTGGATGCCAAGCTCCTCCCTCGGCAAACGCAACGATGGACACCTCGAAAATTAGCGACCAAATAAGCGAAGGTTTACTCGAACAATACGTCATCGGTGTTGGGGACTTATTGCAAATTAGTGTTTGGCGTAATCCAGACCTTTCCGCTAGTGTCGTTGTGCTTCCCAGTGGTGATATTTCGGTACCGCTTGTGGGCGACATCAAAGCGGCTGGTTCAACCACTGAGCAATTAGCTGAAACAATTTCCAAAGGCCTTGATAGTTTCGTTCGACAGCCTTCTGTTACTGTTTCAGTACACAGCGCGGTGAGCGCAGAATATCTCCAAAGGGTCCGAATAACTGGCGCTGTAAATAAACCTCTTTCAATTCCCTATCGTCGGGGACTAACAGTATTGGACTTTGTGCTTCAGGCAGGCGGCTTAACACCTTTCGCAAATGCAGACAGGGCATTGCTCTATCGTCAAGAGGGGGAAGAATTGAAGGTCTACCCTGTGAGGCTTGATGACATTCTCGCTAAAGGAGACCTCGAAACGAATTATGCACTGCTACCTCTAGACATTGTCACTGTCCCTGAAAATAGCTTCTAAGAATGAACGCACTAATATTCCAGCACATTCAGGAATTTCACAAGCAGCTAAAAATTAGAATGCAATGGCTGATAGCGGGTGGAGCACTGATCAGCTTTGCTGTCCTCATAGCGGGCATGAATTTTAAGCCGGAGTATGAGACTTCCGTCACAATATTTGCTGACAACCAGAATGTTATTAAGCCGCTTCTTGAAGGACAAGCTGCCGTCACCGTACCAAGAAATGAGAGGATTCGAATCGTTCAGGAAACAATGTTTGCACCACGCTTACTGGAACAAGTGGTAAAGGCCACATTTGGTAACCAGACCATAGTGACTGGCTCCGATGAGATGGAAGAGGCCATGACAGAATTGAGGAAAACGATAACCCTCAGTGCGCCAGCGAGCAATTACATTACCATTTCCTATAGCGACGCAAGCTCTAACACGAGCTTTAAGGTCGTGAACAAGATTACCAGCCTGTTCATAGAAGAAAGCGCGCAGAATAAACGAGCCGAGAGCAAAAGTGCCTACACATTCATTGACGCACAGGTGAAGTCGTATAAAAACCAGCTTGTGGAGGCTGAAAAAAAGCTCAAGGCCTTTGAAGCTGCAAATGTTGACGGGATCGATACACAGGTTAATACCGCTATTGCCAACTTGCGTACAACCATCGACGAGATAGCCATTGATATAGATGCAGAGGAAGTGAAGATTACTGCGCTCGAATTACAATTGGCCAACGAAACACGCTATGCAAACTACGATTACAATGCACGGGTCTTCAGAGACCGTCTAGCGAAACATGAATCGGAGCTTGATACGCTCAGACTTAACTACCATGATGAGTACCCGGACGTCATTGAAATGCAGCTGCAAATTCAAGACTTAAAGGATACTATTGTCGAGATTGAAAACGCCTCTCAAAATCCTAGAAATTATTTTTTTGACCTGACTGGTGATCACAGCCTAAACCCAATATACGAAGATCTAAGTGGACTTCTTTCCGAAGCTAAAGTAACCGTAAAAACAAAACGTCATCGCTTAGCGGCCAATAAAATTCGTTTGCAGGAACAATATGAACGTAGAGCCAGGGTCGCAGAAAATCAGGCAGACCTCTCCGAGCTCACAAGAGACTACAGTGTCACCAAGAACATTTACGAGGACTTACTCGAACGGAAAGAGCGAGCGCGAATATCAATGACGCTTGACCTAGCTGGACAGGGCGTAACCTACAAAGTTTTGGAACCCGCTATTTTTCCGGTGCTCCCCACTGGAATACGATATTTCCATTTCGTTTTGGCGGGACCGATTCTAGGTACCATTCTTCCCCTTGGTGTTCTGATTGCGTTTATAATTATTGATTCCCGAATAAAGTTTGCCGACCAACTTAACGAGCTATATCCAGGAATTGTTCTGGCCGTGCTGCCAGAGGAAGCAGTCAAGTACCAAGACTGGCGATGGGTTTCTGTATCTCTTACAGCCGTGATAGTTTGCTACACCGGAGCTGCTTTCTCTTTTCGTTACCTGCTTTCATAGTTTAAGAGTGCCATCCGATTGACCAACAACCCTTCAAACACCGTTAAATCAGAGCCTATCCGGCAACACGCCATAAGGGATATGCAAACGAGCACACATGTTTCCGATGAGAAGAAAGAGGAACTAGGGATTATTTTTCCCGGGATGCGTGACCACCACATTCTCAATATTTACCGAGATTTAAGGAACAAGCTACTTCGCATCTCTGACTATCAAAACTTTGTGTGTGTTCTCAGCTCACTCTCTCCAGATGGCGACACGGCCAAATTGTCCATGAACCTTGCGGCGGTATTCGCCTTCGATAAGTCTAGATCATCAATCGTTATCGAATGTGATGCTAATCACAGTTTGATCGAAAAACTTTCTACCCAAGAGAGTGATAACGGTCTGATCGATTTCATCGAGAACGATCTCGACGATATTTCCATCCTCATTCAAGAGAGCGGTATCGAGAGACTCAGAATAGTTCCCGCAGGTAATGTCATTGAAACAAGTACAGAGTCCCTCGAATCGACCCGAATGCGCGAGATCGTTACCGAACTAAAGAAGCGCTACCCTGATAGATACATTTTCATTAATGCCCCGAGCATGAGGCTCTCCAGTGAGGTACAGGTTCTGGCAAACGTCAGCGACCATGTTGTCTTTCAGCTTGATACCGGCACCGTAGATGAGCAGCAAGTGACCGAAGCCGTAGAAATGATCGGACCTAAGAAAGTCGCTGGTGTCGTCGTCTTTTCTGGGCAGTGAACGTTGATGTTTTATAGCACCTCGATAATCAGTTCGCGAAAAGAATTTAAGCTATTAAAGCCCGCTTGGGACTCGTTGATAGACGATAGCGATGACAAAAATTTATTTTTGACTTTTGACTGGATAGATTGCTGGCTAGATTTTTTCCCTCAAGACTGCACCTTGTTTATTGTCCTTATTCACAAAGAACAGCAACTCATTGCAATTGCTCCTCTTTACAAAGCACCGATAAAAATACTAAACGCCATACCTGCACGAGTAATCAGAGTACTGGGTGATCAATATAGCTCTGCAGAGTATCAAGACCTGATATTAGACAGAGAGCACAAAGAGGAGGCGCTCAGGAAGATAGGCTCTGCAATCAAAAATAACGCAAAAGAATGCCTCGCTGCTTGGTCACCTTTTTCTGACGAATCAACAGGTGCTGCAGCACGCCTTGAGAAAGTAATGACAGCGGCTGACTATCAGGTTGGTTCAAGGTCTATTGCTTTCTACCGATTGCCACTACCGGACAATGCAAAGACATATGAATCAAGATTAAAAACAAAGCAGCGCAATAATATTCGACGCTATCGTAAACAACTCTCTGGACAAGAAAACCTGAGGCTCAAAAACCTGCGGGATCTAATGTCCCCCGAGGAAGTTTTTACTGTACTTGAAAACCTGCACTCACAAAGATGGCTATCCAAAGGCGAGACAGGCGCCTTCGAGCGAAACCCAAAATTCAGAGAATTTTTAAAAGCTTACACCATACGTGCTAGCAAGCTAGGCCAGATTGCTGCTTTTTGCCTTTTTCAGGGACCCAAACCTATCGCTATCAGGTTCGGGTTCACTTACAACAACACCATGTACGAAATACAATCTGGCTTCGATCCATCCCTTAATGGCGCCGGTTTAGCCTCCATAGACATGGCGATAAAGGCAGCAATTTCAGACCATCTTGAGGTCTATGATTTCCTGGCTTTCGAAGGTGAGTACAAGCAACGCTTCGGTGCGATCAAGAAACCTGGAAAGCGTTTATTTGCCATCAAAAAAAATTTGTTAGGGTGGCTAGTTACTCGCGCCGGACTGTGGCCTACCGGGAGGTATATTCAAATGTGAATCTAAATCGATCTTATCTACCGACCCGTGTAAACAAAATACGTAATACCCTCTATGAAATTTGAAACTTCTTTTCATTCTTAACAGTGAACATGTTTGAATCTAATCTGAAATCCATTGGCAACTACAGCATCGCTTGTTTCGTTTTTATTGCTTTGGCGGTTGCCTACTCAGCAACTATTTATGAAATTTCGCTCGAATGGTCAGGAAATGGTGTTTACAGCCACGGTTTCCTAGCGTTACTGATTGCAGCTTACATCACCTACCAGAGCCGGAACAAAGTTAGCAATGCAATGTATCGTTTTAATCTCATGGGGTTGATCGCGATAATAGCTACCGGCTCTCTGTGGCTTGCGGCCGCCTTAATTAACGTTCAATTGATACAAGTTTTCTGTCTCTTTATCATTATCGTTGCCACACTAGTCTGCCTGTTTGGCTTTCAATCTTTGTGGGCACTCAAAATCGCTCTGCTCGCACTCCTGCTTGTACTACCTGTCTGGAATTTTCTACAGGTTCCGCTTCAGATCCTTTCGAGTGATGTGACTTATGCCGCGCTCAAGCTATTAGACATACCCACCCTTCGAGAGGGTTTTCGGTTCACTGTACCGGGTGGGCAATTTATCATCGAAGAAGCATGCTCTGGTCTCAGTTTTTTCTTAAGCTCCTGCTTACTCAGCGTGCTGTTTGTTCATTTCAACCATGTTTTAGGCATAAAAAGACTATATTTCATTCTGTTTGCCATATTGCTTTCCCTTGTGAGCAACTGGATTCGAATTGTTTTCGTAATTCTGGTCGGCAATTACACTCGAATGGATCACTTTATCGTACAAGACCACTTAACTTTTGGTTGGATATTATATGCAGTCATGCTAATTCCGTTCTTTGTTGTTGGACATTTTATGAATCAATTTCCAACACTGTCTTCCACCGATCAGGAGCACCTCCACAACCAAGATGAGCTAGCGATAGATAATTCTGTTCCGGGGAACGCAAAAATTGTCGCCATGGTCACTGCAGTGGCACTCATCACCTATCCGACAATACGACTTTTCTTGATTTCCGAGAATCATGACTCGGGTATTGCAAACACCTACGACACCGCATTAGGACAGCTTGCACAAAGCGTCGACGCTAGATTTGCAAAAACCTGGAACCCGAGATTTGCTGGAGCCGACGAGACTGATCAAACGTCGATACGCTACGGCACTCAGATTTATAGAAGCCTACGAGTCACCTACTTGACTCAAACTCAGGGAAAGGAATTGGTTTTCGTAAAAAATACACCTTTTGCTGAGGATCAGTGGCTTACCAGCAGTACTCAATTTAAGACAGTCGAACTGAATAGCGTTACAACAAATCACAAGTTAACCACTTTGAGAGACAGAAGAGGAACTGAACGCTACATGGTAAGTTGGTACTTTATCGGAGGCAGAGTTACCACAAACGAACGAGAGGCTAAACTCTTCGAGTTTTTCGCTAGGCTTGCCGGTGATGGATCTGCTCATTTCTTCGCATTCGTGCTAGATGAGCAAAAGAGAAACGTATCTGAATCGGAGTTTCCTGCAAGTCTGCTTGACCTGTCCAGCGAAATGCAATCGGCGATGCTCAAGGACTACAAGCTATGAAGAGCACGCAACCTGATTTCTTAGAAAAATGTTTTGACCCCTACGACCTTTGGATGAGCCCTCGCGCAATTAGAATTCGGGGAGCTTTTTATCAGGGCAGGCTATTGGGGAAAATCAGTGCAGCGGTCATCGTTTTACTTGACTGGCTTGCACCGAAATTTTTCCGCAAGGCAATGAAAATTGAACAAAGAAACTACCCCATCACTGTCGCTCAGAAAATACTCGCAGCAGATTCGATCGAACAACCACAGTTAGCGCTAGAGCAGCTGATGAGCGTTGCTGTTCCGGATAGTTCAAAGTATGGAGCTGCATGGGGCCTAGGCTTTCCGTGGATGTCTAAAAATGGGCTCTATAACTCTGACATTCCCTTTGTCACCCACACGCCCTACGCAATGGAAGCACTATGTCGTTTGATGTCCTTTAAAGCGTGCCATGAGGATGCAAAAAAACACTTTTCATGCACTTGGCGATTTCTGGAAAGTCTTTTTGTTTTACATGAAGACTGTACGACGCTTGCCTTGTCTTATGCGCCAACGAATGAACCTCGAATCGTAATAAACGCAAATGCCTATGCTTGTTTTGCCTACTGTTTACATGCAGAAAAGAACGTTTCAAGGAGCAATCAAGCTCAAGGTCGCGCGCTTAGAATTGCCAGATATGTAGTACAACAGCAACAAACCAATGGCGCCTGGTATTATTACGCTGATGACCTTCCTGGCAATTTTATCGACTGTTTTCACAGTTGCTTTATTATCAAAAATTTAATCAAAGCATCCAAGTTAGACGATGATGTTCGTGTTCTAGCTGCCGAGTCTATTCAACGAGGTAAACAATATATCGACGAAAATTTTTTTGATAAAAAAAAGGGGCTTGTTAAGAGATTTACTGCGCGAGATATCAAGGACCCATTCATTTGGGATCTCTACGATCAAGCTGAATATCTAGGCATTTTGATAGAATTATCGGAACTCGATAGGGCTGAAAAATTATGTAAGGCCGCTAGAGCCGGCTTCGTCCGCAATGGCAAATGGTATAGCAAAATTGACATTTTAGGGTTTCGATGGGGAGAAAACTTTTCCCGTTGGGGCATCACACCTTTCCATTTTAGTGAAAAAAAACTAAAAAGAATCAGGCAAAACAAAGCGTAAATGTGTGGCATATTCGGATCGACTCGCAAACTCAGTAATCAGGCGCTATCTAGCGTGATGGATTTGTTGGACCATCGTGGGCCCAACTCACAAGGACATGAACTTTTAGTCTCCTCTGCATCAGAGCACCCTATCATTTTTGCTCATACAAGGTTAGCAATTCAGGACCTATCAGCGTCAGGTCATCAACCCATGACATCAAAAAATAGACGCTGGTGTATTACATTCAACGGTGAGATTTATAACCACTTTGAGCTTAGGTCAAAACTTACAACTAATTTTCGTGGCACCTCGGACACCGAGACTTTACTAGAATACATTGCCACCTTCGGTATCGAAAAAACACTTGCTGAAATCAATGGCATGTACGCGTTAGCATTGTTTGATTCGCAAGAAAACATGATTTATCTTGCCAGAGACCCCTTCGGCATCAAACCTGTCTATTTTTGCCTTGAACAAAATCAGCTCACATTTTCATCTGAAGTTAAACCCATTTTCGCGAGCGGAATTCATCTTGAACAATCTCTCAACCAAAGTGCGCTAGGAGATTTTCTACACCTAAGATATGTGCCCTCTCCGGATACCTTACTGAAGGGTATCAATCGATTACGACCGGGGCACTTACTCTCGTATAATTTAACTGACAACCAAAGCAACCAACGTCCCTTCGTTAAATCTCCATTTAGGAAGTTCTCGGGTTCATTCACTGAGGCTGTCGATGCATATCGTGACGAGCTATCCAATGCCGTACAACAACAATTGATATCTGACGTACCGGTAGGAGTTCTCCTATCTGCTGGCATTGACTCTGCCGTCATTGCGGCTCTTGCTCGAGAACATTCCAGAGACCTAACTAGCCATACCGTTGGTTTTGGTTCTCAACATCACGAGTGTGAGATCAGTGATGCCGCTGAAACGGCGACAATTTTAGGCATCCGACATGAAGCAACCACTGTTGACCCTACTACGCTGATAGAGTCACTCGCGGACATTGTAAATACGGTTGAAGAACCATTGGGTACCACCTCAATTATGCCCATGTGGTATTTGACCCAACTCGCAAAAAAAAGCGCCACCGTTGTTTTATCCGGCCAAGGTAACGACGAGCCATGGGGGGGATATCGCAGGTATCAAATCGAACTTCTCCTACAACAGCTTCCTTTCCTGAAATCGAGCATTTTTCAAAAAGCCGAAAAACTATCCGCGTTATTCAAGAACGATCCAATAAAGAGAGGGCTACGGTGTTTAGGTTACAAAGATGATGCCAACCGCTTTGGGAACGCATATGCGCTATTCACTCCCGGAGAATTAGGATTACTCGGCGTCGGCAATGACCAACCAAATACCTCCATTGATTATTGGCTTAATCTACTCGCAAATAGTGAAACCATTGAGCCGACTGAGCGAATGATGCGAATTGATTCAAGGATGAACCTGGCTGATGACCTGCTGCTTTATAGCGATAAGGTTGCGATGAGGTATGCGTTGGAAGTACGTGTGCCGATGCTGGATCCCAACGTGGTTCAACTGGTAGAGAGTTTTCCACTAGATTTTAAGACGAACCTGCGTAGAACGAAACTGGTGCACAGAGCCATGTCACGAAATTTTTTGCCAAAAGCAATTATAGAACGCCCAAAAAAAGGCTTTCAGGTTCCATTTGGGCAGTGGTGCAAAACAACCTGGCGAGACTATATGGAAGCCAACTTGCTGAGCCCTAATCTCAAAATAAACAGCACGCTTAACAGCGAGGGTATCAAAATGATCTGGAACCAACACCTTGCGGGCCGGTTCGACTACTCTAGGCAGCTATTTGCGTTATTAACCTTAAGTCTCTGGATGGAAACTTATTTGTCATCACACGAACAAACTGAAGAAGCGTGAATGATCGCGTGCTCTAAATCTATCCGGTGAAAAATGCTAACAACGTCGTTATTTTGATAACTAATATTGAAGAATAAATCATGGAAATAAACAAAGCATCGGTTATAGGTCTAGGTTACATAGGCTTACCAACTGCGGCTGCCTTGGCAACTCAAAAAATTTCGGTACTCGGTATTGATGTCAACAAATCCACGGTGGACACCATTAACCAAGGAAAAATTCATATCGTTGAACCTGAGCTAGATGTCGCTGTCCAGGCCGCTGTGACGCGGGGATACTTGCACGCAAGCTTAACACCTGAACCTGCCGATGCATTTCTCATCGCAGTGCCCACGCCGTTTATAGATGATCATGAACCGGATTTAAGCTATATCGAAAATGCTGCAAGGTCCATTGCCCCAGTGTTGAAAAAAGGCGACCTAGTTATTCTTGAATCTACATCTCCTGTTGGCACGACAGAAAAACTATCAACCTGGCTTGAATCAGAGCGTTCCGATTTGACTTTTCCGCACAGCCGAGGCGAGTCGTCTGATATTCGCGTTGCACACTGTCCAGAACGCGTATTACCAGGGCAGATCATGTATGAGCTAGTACACAATGACAGAGTTATCGGCGGGATCACCCCTCGTTGCACCGAGGCGGCACGGAGTCTGTATGAAAAATTCGTACGAGGTGAATGTGTTGAAACTGATGCAAGAACAGCAGAAATGTGCAAGCTCACTGAGAATGCCGCTCGTGACGTGAGCATCGCATTCGCGAACGAGCTATCTGTTATTTGCGACAGAACTGGTATTGATGTTTGGGAACTCATACAACTGGCTAACCGACATCCACGCATTAACATACTTCAGCCTGGGCCTGGCGTTGGTGGCCACTGTATCGCTGTAGATCCCTGGTTCATCATTAGTCAGTCGCGTGACGCAACACCTCTGATGCAGGCTGCGCGCAATATCAACGACAACAAACCGGAATGGGTAATTCAGAAGGTTAATGATTCAGTGCAGCAAATACTCAAGGGTGTACCTGGCAAGAAAGTTTCTGAAATCACAATTGCCTGCTTTGGCTTAACGTTTAAAGCGGATATTGATGACCTAAGAGAAAGCCCCGCGATGAGGATAGCTGAATCGTTAGCAGCGAGTCATCCGGGCGAGGTGTTAGGTATAGAGCCGAATATTTCAGAACTTCCAGACAGCATCACTACTTCCGCCCTGAAATTCGAGTCTACCGAACAGGCTTTGCTTACTGCAGACGTTTATTTGTTGCTCGTTGATCATCGACAGTTTAGACGGTTCAACCCTTCAAGAGCAGGTAAAGTTGTTGTCGACACGAGAGGCATTTGGGCAATCTGATTAACTATATATTTTTTCGCTCTCAACTTGTGTAGGCAGGTACCTCCTTGAAATATCATCTTATATTCACGCTTGACTATGAACTATTTGGCAATGGTTCCGGTTGTATCGACAAATGTCTTATTGACCCAACAGCAAAATGCCAGAGTTTGCTTGAACAAGCCGGTGCGCCGCTCACGGTGTTTGTTGAAACCCTTGAACTGGCTAACTTTGCCGCATTGGAAAGAGAGCCAATCAGATCTCAAAACCATGGTATCGCGGCTCAACTAAAACTTCTTCTTGAAAACGGGCACAAACTGGAGCTTCACCTCCATCCTCAGTGGATGAGAGCACAGGAAAAAACTTCTGGTTGGCAATTGGACTACGAAAAGTGGCGAATAGGAGACCTGTCGGACACAGAAATTACCGAGTGTGTTAACAGAGGTCTTTCTTTTCTTTCAAGATTTAAAACCCAGGAAAACATGACTTCGCCAGTTTTTCGCGCCGGCGGGTGGGCCATGCAACCAAGCGATAAAGTACTAAAGGAATTGTATCAGGCGGGAATTCGAATTGACTCAACCGTTGCTCCGGGAGCCTATAACCCATCAAAAGGAGATTGGTATGATTTTCGGCGCACTCCTAGCCTGCCTTTTTGGCGTATATCAGACAACATTTGTCAACAAAACGAGCATGGCGGGATGATAGAGGTGCCGATCGCAACTGAACATATTGGTCGCAAGGCCCATTTACAAGCCTTGAGGGAATATAAGTCTGGCCAAGAATTTCCTCCGGGTTGTGCCGGCAGCTACGCAGGACCTAACAGCATATTGCAGGGGCTAAAGGGGAAATTCGCGAAATTAGCTAACGTCGGCACCGCTATGCTTGATTTCTCGACTTTGCCTTCATGGGCACTAATTGATCTGACTGAGCGATATATGTCACGTTTTGTAGGATTTGAAAACACCATTCCGATTGTCGCTATCGGTCACAACAAAAACTTTTCCCGGCAGTCAGAGGAAAACCTTACCGGTTATCTAGATTGGGCTAACAACTGCCCAGACCTGACTTACTCAACTTATGAAACTTGGTTAAAAACGACAACCATTGATATTTAATTGGTCGGGTCGATTCTTTGCTTTTTCAACATGAATCAGAGCAGATTGTAAGTAGCGACTAACAAAATCGATTACAGTTCTAACACAGGTTCTGTTAAAAGCCACCTCGTAGGAACGTATTGATTCCCGGCCGATCCATTCTAATACCAACCTAGCCCCTTTTTACTCGAGGCAGCACCCCGATAGTGTGACATCAATATAGTATTATTAATCAAACTGATAGCGCCTGATGATCGAACAGCGATCACAAAGAAAACAAGCATAAAATGCAGGTAAAAATATGAGATATACAGGACGTAGGTCAATCGTCATTGCTTTAGCTATTATGTCGATAGCACTTAACGGTTGTGGTAGTGGTAACAATGAAGAGTTGCCGCCTAGGTTAACCTCTGCCTCTGTCTCTGGCTCTGGACTATTGGGAATCATATCTGGAGGCATTGTCACCGCGTTGACGCCCAACGATAGAGTTGTATTAGCTGAAAGTGTGACGCAGGTAGACGGCACTTTTGATCTGGATATCTCGCTTTTGCATAAAGGCCCGATCCTCATAGAGATTACACCATCCGCCGATGGGAGCAGCACCTTTCTCTGCGACTTTCCTGGGGGCTGCCCAAACCCTGACAACGCCGATGCGTTAATTTCGTTTGGTGGCAACGTACCTTTTGACTTAACCCTTTCATCAGCAATCACAGATTCTATTAGAGCTAACGATGTCAGTATTAATCCAATAACGACCGCAGTTGTCGCTAGAGCGGCAGAGTTAGGCGGCATCACCGAGGTCAACCTTGGTCAGGCAAATAACGAAATGTCTCAGCAATTGTCGCTACTCCTCGGCGAGGACTTTCCAACAGACATCAGCGCCGTACCCAACATAAACCTGGTTGCACCACAAACAATCGCTACTCACCCTCTCATTAAAGCCGGGGTTCTTCTCTCTTTTCTTAACAGCGGTCTCATTTCACTGATCAACGATGATGAAACGCTTGAGGATGTTATTCTTGATCTTGCTGATGGTTTTGCACCGGATGGGACACTTGGTGCTAACTCAAACTTTAATGTCGATGAACTCGGCTCAACCGAGTTACTTTTTGCCACACAACAAACAATTTCTGGTGCGATAGCAACACAGCCTACAATTGCACAAAAACTTGAAGAAATTGTGCCCTCGCTGAATCTCTCTCAAACCAACACAACGCTACAAATGAGGAGAAACGAGATAGCAGCGATTCCGCCGACTATCTTAGGTGTACCGGAAGCTATAGCGCTCGAAGATGCACCGTACTCATTCACACCAATAGTCACAGACGAGGACGACACTTCCTTCTCATTTAGTGTCACAAATCTGCCCAGCTGGGCTTCGTTCAACAATTCAGACGGCACTATCAGCGGCGTTCCTGTCAACGCAAACGCGGGGGATACCGATCAGACCAGCATTTCAGTGTCAGATGGTTTTTCAACCTCAACTCTGGGGCCATTCACAATCACTGTCAAAAATACTAACGACGCTCCAATCATTACCGGCACACCACTAACCTATATTGCTGAGAGCGCTCTATATCAATTCACACCTTCGGCATCTGATGTCGATGCGGGGAGTGCTCTAAATTATTCAATTTCACCAGCAACGCTGCCTGGTTGGTTAACCTTTAACTCCCAAACTGGTGAACTCTCTGGCACGCCTCAGGATGCAGATGTTGGTATCACTCCGGATATCACCATCAGTGTCAGCGATGGGGAGATCGATACCAGCTTAGCCCCTTTCTCAATTAAGGTGACGAACATTCCCCCTTCAATCAGCGGCGTGCCGAACGCCGCGCTGGAAGATAGCGCTTTTATCTTTACGCCAATATCAGTTGGTGGCAACAATTTCTCAGTGACAAACCTTCCTGATTGGGCAACTTTCGACTCAAATATGGGCAGCATTTCCGGCACTCCGTTAAATGCGAACGTGGGTGTCTATCGGAACATTAATATCAGTCTCAGCGACCTAAATGAAACTGTCGTACTTAGCGAATTGTCTATAGAAGTGATTAACACAAATGATGCGCCTCAAATTAATGGCACACCACCTACCGGCGTCCAAGAAGATGCAGTCTACTCGTTCACTCCTTTCGCGACTGATGTGGACGTGGGAGATACACTCACATATAAAATTGTTTCAAAGCCCAAATGGGCGTCATTTAGCCTGTCGACTGGCACTCTTACCGGGACACCTGATAATGACGATGTGGCTACTTATTCGGACATTGTTATCAGTGTTTTTGATACAGCAAATGATATCGCGAAAATAGATGCATTTTCTATTGAGGTCACCAATACCAACGACGCACCTACGATTGCCGGTGTTCCCCCAACAGAAGTACTCGAGGGTTCACTCTATAGTTTTATCCCGCTGGCTAAGGACGTTGATATTGCCTATGGAGATGAGATTTCTCTTACCCTGACGCTAGATCAAGCAAAGCCTGATTGGCTGTCCTTTGATGGGATAACTGGTGCTCTGAGTGGCAGTCCAACTGATACAGACGTAGGCGTGCTGACAAACCTTGTTGTTACAGTAACTGACGGGGAAGAGACTACCAGATTACCTGCTTTTGATGTGCATATCACTAACATCCCTCCAACGATTAGCGGTTCCTTGCAAGATGCGACAGAAGACGTCGCGTACTCATCTACGTTAACAGCTTCCGGTGGGAATTCATTTGCTGCAACAAACTTGCCAACATGGGCTAGCATCAACCCGGCCACCGGGGAGATTACAGGAACACCACTTAACGACGATGTGGGTACTACTACCAATATTTCAGTTCAATTGAGCGATGCCAATGAAACTGTCACCTTGTCTAATTTGTCTCTTGCCGTTATAAATATCAACGATATACCGACACTAAGCGGCATCCCACCAAACTTTGCCTTCGTGGATACACCTTACAGCTTTCCAATTTCAGCAGAAGATGTTGATGCCGGATCATTTATAAATTTTACCGACAACTTGCCGAGTTGGGCGACATTAGATGTCACTGATCCGACAACACCAACCGTAATGGGTACACCCACTACCTCCGATATAGCAGTTACCGAAATCATAGTTACAGCAAGTGACTCGATAGAGCCGACACCAACCGAGCTTTCTTTTACGCTTGAAGTGTTACATGGTCACATCGTCTATTTAGCTTGGGATAATCCTGTAGAAAACACTGACGGATCGCCCTTAAGTCTTTCAAGCCTATATGGATACGAAATTATATATGCTCTAGCCGGAGAACAGGTTACTACAGACCGAGTGGTGACTGGACCAGGAGGTGCAACCATCTGGACATCACCAAAGCTCGCAATAGGTACCTATACATTCAGTGTTAAGGTTTTTAACGAAGCTGGGCAGGATAGTTCCGAGTCTGCATCGTTAAGAACAAACCTCAACACAGCAGGTGCACAATTAAACTAACAGCACTGCATATCGAGGCCTGATTAATTGGTTATCACTTTTTTGAGCCATAGCGCATCGCTAATAGACTGATCTGTTTCAAGTTTTTTCGCGGAAACCTGACTATTCTTCGGAGTTCGATACCTCGCACTGATATACAATCCAATCGCACAGCATAATGTCGCGGAATTGAGGTGTGGGTATAGCGTCCCTGACCCCAAACCACAGACAAGGAAGGCAATCATCATACCCAACAAGGCCACACTAACCTCTCCAACAACTCCTGTTTTTTGAGTATAAAAGACCCTAAAACAAGACAAGCCCAAAAATCCAATTAGAGCTAAACTAAGGACAGTTCCCAAAATCCCACCATTAAGCAAGCTTTCAAGATACATATTGTGAGGATGAGAGAAGCCATGTTTAGCGACCCCGAGGACATCGTATAGCGCAAGTGAAATGCCAGCTCGCTGCATTCCATTCATCCCGTGCCCCGTCCAGGGCGCTTCACTAATGCTATTAATGACAAGCGGCCAAACCGCTGCTCTTCCAGATGTTATTGCGTAAAGATCACGACCCTCATTATCAACCAAATCAACATTCACATCAGATCGCTCGTGCGTTTCTTCGTTAAACCCCTCGAAGATCCTCTCCTGTAAGCCCGGAACGATAGGAATTAACAGAGCAAAGATAAATGGGGCAACGATTAACACCTTTTTGTATCGGAAAATAGCAAGAAAAACACAGGCTGCAGCCCATCCCAACATACCCGCTCTGCCACCTGTTAGAGCGAGCGCGAACGTGCATGTTAAGAATAGGATTAGGGCGACAAATTTTTCTTTCTTCGAATTTAGCACGATAATTAAACCAAATAAGCCACTAGCCATCATTGAGAGAATAGTAGCCGTTGCCACACGGTGATAACCTACATCACGGTCAATAACCCTTAGCGCTCTTGTCGACAAATCATCAACGCCGATAAGTGCTGGCAGCATTACTTTGATAACCTCTAGTGCCAAGAATACTCCCATGCCGAATATGGCGTACATCATAAGCCGGGCGTTCTGGGTAGATAGAGAAATACTAGCGATCAGGAAACCGGGGATTATAGATTTGATAGGGTCTAGCAGATAATCGATCACGACTGATCGAGTCGTTGGATAAGGAATGTTTAAATGATCCCTGAGCGCATAAATACCATCCATGTCCAATAACATTCGGACAAACGCAAATAATGACAACAAGAGGTAGAAAGAAACCAGCAACATCAGCTTTTTAGGCAGCTCACTCGCAGGCTCTACCTTCCTCTGAAAAAACCAGCCAGCTAAAACAAAAAACAGAGACAGATTGTATAAATTGGCGCCGGGTATATCAAAAAGCGATCGCGGCATATCAGGCCTCTCTATAACCGCCAATAAAGGTATCAATAAACAGAGCGCCCGATACCAATTCTTTAGAGCATAAGAACAAATGAAAAATATCACTAAGGACAAGATGGTATAACGAATCAAGAATAACCTTCCCTTAACCCACGTGGCAAAAACACAATTATAGAATAAGTCACGAACCGCCGTGGAGAAATCGCAAAAAATTCTGACAAGGTGTAACCGAAAACTAATTTTTATAATTGAGAACAATTACTCTCGTCAATACAAGGACTTCTTAATACAAAGACTTCGAAAACTCAATGTTTTGACAAATCCGAACTGGACTATTTGGTATGTAAGATTTTGCCCATCCGCGGGTTAAACTAAATCACAAATTTCCACTTGCGATGTATTCGACCACCTATTCTGTTAGATGCGCATTCTATCGATACTAACTATTTTTCTTCCGCATCCTACAACATACTCTTGCCACCGTAAGCGATAGAAAATCTATCGCAAATTGCAACTTTCACATCGTCATGACTTCGCGACAGATCAGGAGAGGTTTCGTGGAGGAGCAACTTATTAAAGTGCTTTTTATTTTTGTTACATTTATATTTCCTAATATTGGGTATTCGGCCGTACCAAACATGGCAACCAATCTAAGGCTAGACAGCCTTAATAGTACTAATCGGATTGCACAAGTAGATACAGTACCGTCGAGACACATTGGAGTGCCTGAACCGGCCGTCTTGAATACTCATCAAATTCCAGGGACCTCGGGTTCAGAATGGCAAACTAATCCCGAGCCTTGGGAGCCAGGTAACGGCGCGAATGGCTCGGCCTATGATGCTGTCGCCCCTCTGCAACCCAGTGGATGGCCAGAAACAGAGGTGAAAAATTACTACTATATCGACCCTGGACATGCATCCTGCTCCGACGCAAAGACCTACGGGTTTCCAGACACACCCAGATGCACCATGCCTGACAGAAAAAAGTCAGTAGCACCCGGATCAAGAATTGAGCTTGCAAGCTCAAATGGAACTGCCGGTTACTACAATTCACGTTATTCACCAAATCTTGGCCTTATTGGCACGCGTGATGAACCAATCTGGATTGTTGGAAATAAAAAAAACCCGCCTTTTGTTAGTGCAACTTGGCGTTTGACCGATGCAACCTGGCTTTACGTAGAAGGTATCACTTGGGGTGACCAAACGACGTCGACCGACAACAGACCTTTATGTCTTTCACTAAGCGGCACTAGGATAGATCATGTCGTAGTTAGGCAGAACACCTGCAGAAACAGGCATCACAGAAACCGAAACATATCGGGATACTTATATCCTGATGGCTTTGGAATTGGAGTTCAACTGATTGAAAATGCTTTGGTTCAATACGTTCACTTCCACAACAATAAATTTCTACGTGTTGGAGAGCCGGCCTATGATTTGTCGCTCGTCGGAGACAGATTTCATGTGGCCAATGATGCCAAGCACGGGTTTATTGGAGGAGAGGCTGTTTACATTGTCGCTAATGAAGATGGCGGGAGAGTTCCAGCCCCGCTAATTGGAGATCGCAAAACAGTCTATTCTGTTATCAACGTTACACCGACCACTTTTCAGCTTGCCGTAGAGGGCGAGTTAACAGCCATTCCATTGGTAGACGGTGGTCGAGGAAGCTATCCTGGTTTTCATGTATACGAGGTCGCACCTTCATCCGTGGGCCTCGATGTCGATACAGATTATCATTCACTGACAATCACAGCTTTCAATGTTGATCGGACAACAAACCCAAGAGCACATCATATTTGGTTTACAGATAACTCATGCATTTTGGGGGTAGGAGACTGCATTCAAATCACAGGACAGAACCTAGGAGGGACAACCGCAGATGATGCACGAGACGTAATCCATCACGTCTGGGTCAACGGGAATAGGTGCGAAAAAATGCGACAATCGTGCGTCTTTTCAAAGACTCAATCCCACTTTATCGTTAGCGAAAATATCTGCATTCAGAATGATGATGGAGGCGGCTGCTTCAACCTCCAATACGCACCAACATACACGTGGTATATGTTTAATACCGCCTATAACTCCTCAGGTTTTTCTCGAAATAGTACTAACAACATTTCTCCATCCGTTTCTAGTTCAGTCAAAATGATTAACTATTGGCTCAACAACATATCTATTAATTCAAGAGTGTCAGGTAGGTTCAATTTTAATGGGATGCCGATGTCAGGTGGTTTTATCATGGCACAAAACCCACCGTTAGAAGCTGGTTCTAGACGATATATTGGATGGAACACCTGCATCGATTGCTATACTTTCTATACAAATCCGGGAGCAGGCGACACTGCAGAGGTTGCATACTATGTATATAAGAACGCCCACATAAGCGCACCAACAGTTGGTCAAACTGAGTTTCCTAACGTTCAAAAGTCGCACTACGTCTATGAGTTAAACTCAAATCAAAAATCGTCGACTCACTTTGACTGTAACTTAATCGATTCGCGGCACCCTTTTCTTGCAGGACGCGTTGTTTCAAATTCACTGTTGCAGTGGCAGGAAAATTCAACAACAAATGAAGACGCAAACTCTTTCTATTCTGACCCTATGTTGATGAACGAAAATCATGATCTCACACTATTAGACGCAACACCTTCCGAGAACTCAAATCTCGTTGATCCACCAGCCGAAGCTTGTGCAGGCACCAAATTTCAGGATGGACACAATCCGTATCTAGAGTTCAAGAACCTATATGGTATTGACATATTCGTTGACTACTATGGAAATCCACGCGAAGCCGGCGGAATATCTGATATTGGGGCTGTTGAACGTCAGTAAAAAGCCTCTTTAATTACCTTTAAATGATGTATGCATCATTGATGAATTAACTGCCAAACAGCCCACTCATTTCATCAACGACTTGAAATCAAACTCACTATTCCGCGATAAAAAAACAGAATGCAAAAACTGAAACTTATCTATGTGTTTTCGCCAAGTTTTTCAGGATCAACATTGTTGACCTTAGCACTAAATCATCACCCGGACATTGCTTCAATCGGCGAAGTTAAGGCCACGGCGATGGGAGATGTTAGCAATTACCATTGTTCTTGTGGCGTGTTGCTTAACGACTGTGACTTTTGGAAAGGCATAACGGAGAAAATTAATAGACTGGGGTATCAGTTTGAACTTGATAACTTTGGTACACACTATGGCAGCAGTAATTGGCTAAAAAATCGTATTCTTGGGGCTCAGGTGCGCGGCGAGCATTTTGAATATCTTCGAGGTAAGGTTATTAAACATTGGCCTACTCTGCAGAAAGAATTTAATGCGATCAATCGACTAAATTTTGATTTGACTCGAATTCTTAAAGCTCAGTTGAAAGGAAAGTATTTTTTAGATAGTTCGAAAGACCCCCAGCGTTTGCTCTATTTGCACGAAACTAATAAGTATGATGTTCGTGTCATTAAAATGTTTCGTAACGGGCTCGCTCAAACTAACTCCTGCCGAAAAAAAGTGGAATTGCGCATGAGTTTCGTTGAAGCTGTTCGAGACTGGACGAGCACCGTCTCTCAAATCGAACGGGTATCCAGAAAATTTAACACCGAAAATATTTTTTCTCTGAGTTATGAAGAATTTTGCCAGGCACCAAAAAACACTATAGATAAAATCAGTGAATGGCTTAATTTAGAACCCATGACTATAGATTGGTCCAACCTGAATACTGTCTCACAATCTAATCACGTCCTTGGTAACAGCATGAGGACCCAGAAAAACATATCTATAAAATTGGATAACTCTTGGGAATCGGAAGTCAGTAAAAAAGAGCGGGAACTTTTCCAGCGCATAGCCGGTAAAACAAATAGATTACTCGGTTATAAATGAGCGCCAACGCAAGTAAAACAACTAGATGTTAGAAAGACACGCTAGCGAGCCACAAGACTTTGAACAATCAGAAAAACCTCAAAAATTCTAAGACAAGCATTTGTGAGAGTCTATGAGGAAAAAGGATCTCACCGGCAAGGCGCAGTTTTCATACAATGTGGTTGTATATTGGTTTGCACAAATTCTAGTAATCGCCTCCGGATTTATTGTACCTCGTCAAATAAGTGACAATCTGGGTATCGAGATACTTGGTGTTTGGGATATCGGGTGGGCAACCTATAACTATCTCGCTATCACCGGTTTCTTCGCTATAGCAGTGAATAGATACATAGCTTTATATCGTAGTACTGGTGAACAAGACAGACAATCACAAGTCTTCAGCACATCAACAATAATACAATTCTGTGTTTGTCTAATATTGCTACTGCTCTCACTCTTCTCCCTCGAGCTATCAAAAGAATACTTAGAAAATACGTTTAAATCCGACGAAATAACAAACATTCTTCGACTATTTTGTTTCGCTGTTATCGTTAGACTCCTTGGTGATTCCAGTCGAGGCGTAATAACAGGAGAACACCGATGGGATTTGCATCACGTAATAAACGCAATTCAAGATATCTTGCTGGCAATAGCCTTAGTCTTCGCACTGCAAATCGGTGCTACGATTCTTACACTAGGTTACCTAGTCCTCATATCGTCAATCGCCACGACTTTTACTCGGATTATTGTACGTAGAATAATTAGCCCAGACACAGTATTTAGTTTTAGGTTTTGGGACAAAAAGCTCGCACGAGAATTATTTCTGTTTGGAGCAAAAACTTTCACAAACTCTGGAAGTCAACTGATCCTCTTTCAAACAGCCGCCATACTATTGGGGGCTGTCACTGGACCATCTGCTTTGGCAATCTATACACGCAGCCAAACACTTATTCGCATTAGCGAAGGCCTTATTCAAAAGATCGCGAACATGTTTGTACCGATTACTAGTAGCTTAATTGGTCTCAACCGAGATAGAGAAGCTCGAGAATTATTGCTGGACAGCTGCATATTGTTTATGAGCATATCGATACCAATTAGTCTAGGGATGATATTCTTTGGCGACCTTGTAATTGAGGTTTGGATGGGAGCCGAATATGCAAAGCGTGAAATCATTGTCATTCTAGCGCTGGGGTCTCTTTTCCCTATAGCTCATACTGGCGTATTTAGCGTTCTCGCAGGAATGAATGCGCATGGCAAACTTGGGATCATAAGTTTAAGCATCACCTTATTAGCTTTGCTGGCCTCAATACCTATTCTAAACAGCTATTATGCAGTTAGTTACCTATCCGTCTCAATTCTCGTGGCTGTAACTTGGGGACTTAGCAGAGGATTTTGTCTACCCATCTTTTTACTCCACCAATTTCAAATTAGTATCAAGAAGTATCTAATCTGCGTGGTCGTTAAACCAAGTGTATTTTATGCACCAATGGCCATCTTTTTTTATTTTGCACGACAGCAATTCAAAGATGGCTCCTATCTTTCATCACTGGCACTCTGCGCTCTAGCAGGAATAATAACAGCGATCCTTATCTGGAAATTTCTCTTACCACCTAATATAAAGAAACTTCTCCAACCCGCAAAAGCTGCAACTTGACCCATAACGGCACCCAATTAAGTAATAGCTGCCATGATAGGTTTTTAGGGCATCCTTTAAATTTGCGCTCGGCAAAACCTACAATTCTCCGAAAATACTAAACGATGAGGTCTGGCTGTACCAAATATTCTTGAGGACAGCTGAATACTATAATAACAATCAGACTTCTCTCGTAAACAAAATACTAAAACGATACTATCACTTTCGGGAACGCCGACTCGCGGTAGCACTTGGTTTTGACATTCCACACAACGTTTTTGGTGCCGGCCTAAGAATCAATCACTTTGGAAATATTGTAATTAACGGCAATTCAAGAATTGGCATGTGGTGCGATATTCATCAGGGTTTCAATATCGGGGCAAACACCCCCCCGACCCAGAGGTACTTGTTCCGAAGATCGGTTCTAACGTGTGGATAGGTCCAGGCGCAAAACTATTTCGTCTAATCACAATCGCATCAGGTGTTGTTGTCGGCTCAAATGCAGTAGTCAATGGAGACGTCCCTGAAAACTCAACGGTTGTTGGGATTCCAGCGAGAATAGCATCTCACAGAGGCACAGAAAGTGTTGAGGTGGCTGCAAGCTTACACAAAATGCGGAAATTTTTTAGAGTGAACCCAAGATTCGAAAAATATAATCTAGAATAACGTTATATCGTCTAATTACACCAGAGGAATAGTCAGTTAACACCTTGAAAGTTTGCATGGCATTAATGCGACACACAAACTACTTAAACACGAGATTTACTTTCTCTTCAGAACCCTGTCGTACTGTTTCAACCATTTGGTATAGTGCCCACCATATTCCTGCGACAAAGACTGAATTGGCTCATAATAATAGTCACTCATCGCTATTCTAAATAATTCAGGCATACTTTTGTCAAACGATTGGTTTACTTTTGAATTAGGTTTTTCAGAAACCGTATCGTGATCAAGATTCAAAAAATCAAAAAGGTTTCTGACTAACTTGTCTGGGCTCTCAACAATCTGGTCGTAATATCCAATAAATATTTCTTCTCGTGAATAAACTGCAAACCAGTTATTCAAAATTGTACGATAATCAGATTGAGCCAACTTTGCCGGATGATGTGCAGCCTTAATTAATTGGCTGATGCTACTTTTAGTCAAGCCCGGCGTAAAACGCTGATCGTGATACCTTAGTAATGACCATGCGCGCTCTACTGGGTCTCGCATCATGAATAATATTTTACAGTCTGGATTCAATTTTTTTATTGCTTTTATATCATCAACCTGCAGGACCGAGTACTGTGGAGTGATTTCTCCTGCTATTCGATTATCGGCAGTAGCAAACAGCGATGCGTACCAATCGTCGCTCGGCTGACCAAAAAAGTACAGGCAATCCCAACGCAACTTGTCAAGAGAGGGTCTTATCAAATTGGAGCCAATGGCGCGATATAGATGATAGCGGTATTTCTGAAAGTGTTCCTCAGACGAGAAAACACGCTTTACCAAACTCGAATCATTCAGATAACTCGGACCGTCATACTTCAACGAACGAGAAAAATAGTGCAGCTCTTTAATTCGCGGCAACCAAATATCAGAATGCTGAGCAAGTTGCCTTGCCACCCAGGTTGTCCCAGAACGTGCAGCACCTATACCAATAAAATCAGGAAATCTTGAAGACAAATTACCACCTTTGAATTGATGAAACATAAAACCCACATCTCGACCACCAGCGTGAGTTTTAAATTTTAAAAAATTTCAACATTGAAGGCCATTGATCACCCAAAACTACTTACTTCTTTTTCAAACTCGCGCATCGAAGCATTCACAGTATGATTATTTAGATAATAAGTCTCAGCGCGCGCCCTCGTCTCATGCCAAACCGTTTCAACCATCAACTCTTTTAAAGCAGTCTGCAGCGAATCGATATCAGTAGCCGTGCGACCAATCGCATATCTTTCCACCACACCATCCGGATCAAACGTTGTAACTAAGGGGAGGCCTACGCTCCATGCTTCGAGATATATATTAGGGAATCCTTCGTAAAGTGATGTTGAGCACAACAAATACGATCGATTAAAATACTCTCCCATTTTCTCATGAGGCACGCGACCGTGCAGAATTACATTCTCCAAGGGTTCTGCGATCTCTTTCATTCTTTCTGCGTAGGACGTATCTCTCCCAAAATTATAATCACCTATCACATCAAATATCATTTCCGGAAAATGCTTTGCAAGTTCTAAAAAGTATTCAAGTCTTTTTTCTGGCGTAAATCTACCGGCCCACAGTATGCGTTTTTTCTTGTGAATCGCTTCCGTATAACCTTGCTCAGTCGTTTTTTGAAAACCCTCACATGGCATTCGAATAACTCTTGCGTCCAAACCAAATTCATCGAGCAACAAGCTTTTTTGCTTCTCGGTCTGACACACTATCCGATCACAATTCATGAGCCCGTATTTGTAGAGCAACCTTTCTCGCAGGGGTTTTAACGCAGGCAATTCTTGAACACAATCAACATCATTTGCTATTGAGTAGACCACTTTTTTACCATTTAAGCGTGCCCAAAGAACCAACTGACCCAAACCCATATCACCGCAGTTGTAGTAATACACATCTGAATCTGCCCTCTTAAGTGCCGCGACAAAACTAGTCCAACGTGGGTAAATAAATCTAATAATAGGGATACCATCACTTTCCTTACAAAGCTTTCGAACCACAACGCCATCGTGACGTATACCATCAGGGTAGTCGTTATCCCATGCTACCATGGTTGTGGAGTATCCTTGTTCGACAAACCACTTTGACATCATAGGTACCTGAACTTCAATTCCACCTACGTGGGAAGTATCTTTTTTTGCGAGCACTCCGTAGGCATTATGTGCTAACAAACAAAGTGAGGGTTTCTTATCTTTTTGAGCAGAATGAAAATTATTTATTTTTTTTCTGTTTAAATCCAGAATTTCGGCCTCGAAACGTTCCATGACCACCTCTGGACGATGCGTGCTGTGAAAATATTGAAGTGCATTTTGACTTGCAATGCTCCAATTTTTACTCTTTATCAAGTCCTGAATTTCTTCCACCAACTCATCAACAGTGTCGCCAATTCGACCTAAGTCTTTACTGACAATCAAGTTATCTGGGTCAATCGTTGCGACTACAGGGAGACCCACACTCCAGGCTTCGAGGAATACGTTCGGGAAGCCTTCAAATGACGACGTGGAACACAACAATGTCGCGGCGGAGTAGTGCAGCGCCATGTCATGTCTAAGTAGCTTTCCATGCACCGTGACATTTTTAGTAACTAAGGCCTGTTTTTTGAGCGCTCGGGAATAATTTGTCTCGACACTTGCGCCACCAACAATATCGAAGTGAACCTGTGGTAATTTTTTAGCAATTTCCAAAAGCCAAGGCAGCCGCTTTTCCTCGGTAAAGCGCCCAACCCAAAGCACGCGAACCTGATCACCAGTATCGTTCGCGTTTATTGCTTGCCCCTTGAAACCAGGGTTCGGCATAGGTATGCGCGTAGAATTAAGGTTGAAATTACAGCTGAGACTTTCTTGCTCTTCTTGAGTTTGAACAATGATCTTATCGGCATGATTCAATCCATAACGATATAGTAGCTTTTCTCGTATTGGACCCAGCGATGGCAGTTCCCTTAGACACACCTCATTATTCGCAACCGAATAGAGCACTGGCACGTTATTTTTTCGCGCCCAGAGCATAATCTGTCCAAACTCCAAGTCACCATAATTGTAGTAAATCACATCGGGTGACGCCCTTCGAAGCGCCTGAATCAAACTACTCCAGCGAGGATAGAAAAACCGAACACCAGGAATCCCGGCATTTCTTTCGCACAAACTAATTACGCGGATACCATCTACCGAAATTTCATCACCATAATCCTCGTCCCAGCAGATCAAACTGACAGCATAGCCCCGACTAGCAAACCACCTCGCCATTAATGGGATTTGGATTTCCACACCGCCTATAAAGTTTGAGTTATTTCCTGTTAGTGCACCATAGGAGTTTTGCGCGACAAAACAGATATTCATTCTGTCGATATTTAAGTTTCTGTCATCCATGAGTCATTTCTGTTCTGGTTATTCAGGGCCAGTTACCATTGAGTACGTATTTTTCCTAGGATTATTATTCTCACTAGTTACTCGCGCGCACTCGTTCAGACTTTAAAAGCGAAATGGCAACACTATGTAATATTTCGTAAGCTTTCTCATTTTGCGGAATTGAAATACGGCGAAGCGCCAACAATTCTGAATCGCCTACCCTATTTGAACCTTCGATGGTGGTAACAGCGGTTTTATAACCGCTTTCAGCAAGCGCTGCGATACTACGCCTATTGAAATCCCCGTTGGGGTAACAAAAGTGTAGACACCGTTCTTGAGTAGCTTCTTCTATCCAGGTTTTCGATTCCCTAAGTTCGGCAAGGAGCAATTGTTCTGATATTCGATCAACTCTGACATGGCTTACAGTATGACTACCAAACGTAATTTTATCGTACTTGCCTGATACTTCATCAGCAGTCATAATTTCTGCGACGGGATCATCTGTAATTGAATCAAGCAATGAGGTACCTGCAAGCTTTTCTAATCGAAATGCTTCAGAAGCAATATCACTCAACATCACACAATCATCTCTATACAAATCTTTTATCGATCGCCGAAGGTACATATAATCTTCGTCAAATCTCGAACGGGGTTTCAGTTTTATTTTAAAAACTTGTTGCTGCAAAGTAATTTCAATCTCCGGCAATTCAAGCTTTTGGAGCACGAAGTCAAGGCGATCAATCCACATCGGTGCTCTGCTAACTATCTGACCGGTAGACAAATAGAACACAGCGGGTGAGTCTTTCCTGACCAAAATGGGCGCAGCATACGTGATATTGTTTCGATACCCATCATCAAAGGTAAGCCCTAATTTCGCACGCTTGGGCACCGTGTGCTGTGCCAAACTGTCAGCAATTCCATCCATCGATTCAAAGTCAAAATAACAATTTAAGACACTGATTACGTATTCCAGCTGCTTAGTAGATGTTCTTCGCCAACTAGGCTTCCAATGCCGCGTCATCTGCTCATCGAGCACACCATGGATCATTAGAATGGGAATCCGATCTCGGTGAACATATATCAGCATTCTATAAATACCAGAGTAATACAGCGCTGCTTTGAACAGGATTCTTAAATACTTTCCCAAATTTTTTCCTTCGTCGAACCGCCTTTCAAGCAGAACAAGAACAATTACTTAACGACGCGCTTGAGTTATCGTAAGTCCTAGTATCGGAGCAGTGGCACATACTTATGAGATGCTAAAAACCAGAATATTTCTTGGTATAGTTTACATTGTAATGCTAAATGTAATCATACTTTTGGCGTACAATTTACAAAGTTTTACATCATCGGCAGAACGTGGGGCCCGCAGCAAACTCACGTTTTAATCTAAGGATATTTGTTGTACTTACGATGAAAGTAGTTTTAGTCAGCAGATTCCCATCTGATATCGATCAGCCTCGAGGCGGCGTAGAAACCGCAACGGTCGCTTTAGCAAAGGCACTCTTCAGCCTAGGTATCACTGATCTTCACATTGTAACAATTGAAAAGCACCTCCCTGAAATCTGCCTCGAAAATCACGAAGGTTTGACAGTACACCGTCTGCCCCGAAGTCGATGGCCAATGATTCTGGATGCGATCGTTGGACCCAGCGTGCGTATCTTGAATCGATACCTCCGACAATTAGAACCGACGGTTGTGCATTATCATGAAACATGGGGGTTCAGTGCGCCTAAATGTGGATTCCCTGCTGTGTTTACCGTTCATGGCTTTGATAGTCTCAACCTAGTTACCGAGAAAGCCCCTTTTTGGCGAACCCGATCGAAACTATGGGCCTGGGCAGAATCCATTGGACTGCGCAAACAAAAGCACATTATTTC
>ENA-OREB01000214-OREB01000214.1-marine-metagenome-genome-assembly--contig:-NODE-214-length-30070-cov-4.012436_pt1 | contig 30070 bp, 25 predicted proteins | sample MGYA00248625_ERZ508552 | MGnify/ENA primary metagenome ERZ508552 (study PRJEB26219, sample SAMN06267888) | marine metagenome | isolation source: Monterey Bay, California, USA | place: USA:Monterey Bay...
CGATGAGGAGGCCATGTCACTTGGAACCGACATGAACGACACCGTGGCAGCATGGATCACATCTGCGCAGCACACTTTGGATGTCGCTGCATACAACTTCAACGACCAGACTTTGGAAGACGCCTTTGAAGCTGCTGCCAACAACGGGGTCGAAATCCGTTGGATTTACGAAGGCCAAAACGCAAATGTGGGCTTGTCCAACCTCCCTGCTTCTGTGATCACCCATCCCCGCACGGATGGTCAAGGCAGCGGCATGCACAACAAGTTCATTGTAGGTGATGCTGACTACCCAGAAAGCGCTTTTGTCCTCACAGGTTCAACGAACCTCACCACTGGAAACCTGGTGCAGGACCTCAACAACGCCATCGTCTTTGAGGACCAAAGCCTCGCACGAGCTTACACCATTGAATTCAATGAGATGTGGGGTGCTGAAGGCATGACGCCCGACGCAGGCAACGCCAAATTTGGCGCGGACAAGACGTGGAACACTCCGGTGGACTTCTTGGTGGGCGGTGTGCCCGTCGAGCTCTATTTCTCACCTTCAGATGGCACCACCAACGCCATCCGCGAGGAGATTGAAGCCGCCGACTCAGAATTTGAATTTGCAGTACTCGCCTTTACCCGCGACGACCTCGGAGACGCCATCTCCGCTTTGGGACAAAGCTTTTTTGTCAACCCCATGGGGGGCATTGAGCAGGTCAACACCACTGGAAGTGAATATGAAAACTTGCTGGCCAATGGCGTTCAGGTCTACCACCACAACATCAGCAATGACCTGCACCACAAATACGCCATCGTGGACCATGCATCTCCAGCAAATGACCCTGTGGTGATCACCGGATCTCACAACTGGTCGTCCTCAGCAGAGAACGTCAATGATGAGAACACCGTGATCGTTCACGACGCCCGTGTCGCCAACCTCTACCACCAGGAGTTCCGTGGAATCTTAATCGCCCTTGGGGTCATCCAATCCGTCGAGGACCAAGACGGTGGCTCCATCTGCACAGTATACCCCAACCCTGCCCGCGACATTCTTTCTGTCCGTTGGGAATCCGATGCTGCTCCAGGAATTATGGTGATCCGCGATTTGTCAGGCCGTGAGGTCATGAACGCCCAGCTCAATCCGACCACCACACAACTCTCCCTCAGCGGAGTGGCCTCCGGCGTCTACACGGCGTCCGTGAATGGCCAAGGATTGCCCACCCGCATCGTGGTAGAGTAACCTCGTGCTCTGGCTCCCCCAACAGGGAGGACCAGCGATAAAAAAGCCCATGTGCATCCGTGCACATGGGCTTTTTCAATGGCACAAATTCGTGGCAGACTGTAGGTGCAACTCCCACAATCAGCACCGGCTTTGATGCGCAGCGGAGCGCCTGTACGGCTCAACTTAAGCGCTTGGGACAATCCAGCAAAGAAGTGCTAAAAACCGAGCCTTAGATCCGACTAAACAGCGGGCTTCATTTCACCCACCCAAGCGACCATCCTTCGGCAACCCCTTGATAACATGGCCATTGATTCTACCTCCTCAACGGAGATGTCAAATGTCATGGTCAGTAAAGCCAACCTTGAAAACGGTCAAATCAGATTTATACCTCTTTTGGTTCGACCAAACCAAGCCTGTCCCTGTTCATGACTCAGAATCACACAAATCCACAACATGCTCAAGCATACCCTCCTTATGCCCTTGCTCCTGCTCGGGTCCCTCCTCACAGCCCAGACCACCGTGGTCGACGTGGTTGTCAACAGCGAAGATCATACCCTTCTCGAAGCCGCAGTCATTGCCGCTGAACTCGACGACGACCTCTCCGGAGATGGTCCGTTCACATTGTTTGCGCCTACAGATGACGCAGTAACCGCCTTGGTGACCGAATTGGGCATCACAGCTGAGGACCTCCTCGAACTCGATGGCCTCGCTGACATCCTCCTGTATCACGTTGTGGGTGCCACCGCACTCAGCACCGACCTCATGGACGGTGACATGTTCACCACATTGCTCGGTGAGGACATCACCATCTCCATCATGGACGGTACAGTGATGGTCAACAACGCCACCGTTACTGTGGCAGACATCACCACCGACAACGGTGTGGTGCACGTCATCGACGCCGTGTTGATGCCACCAGCTCCAGAGACCACCACCGTGGTCGACGTCATCGTCAACAGCGAAGACCACACCTTGCTCGAAGCAGCAGTCGGAGCAGCTGGTCTCGTAGAGGCCCTGTCAGGTGAAGGCCCATTCACAGTATTTGCCCCTACAGACGACGCCGTTACCGCTTTGGTGACCGAGTTGGGCATCACTGCTGAGGACCTCCTCGCACTCGAAGGTTTGGGAGACATCCTCCTCTATCACGTTGTGGGTGCCACCGCACTCAGCACCGACCTCATGGACGGTGACATGTTCACCACATTGCTCGGTGAGGACATCACCATCTCCATCATGGACGGTACAGTGATGGTCAACAACGCCACCGTTACTGTGGCAGACATCACCACCGACAACGGTGTGGTCCACGTCATCGACGCCGTTTTGTTGCCACCAACCCCAGAGGTCACTCCAACGGTTGCTGAAATCATCGCAGACAGCGAAGTGCATACAGTTTTGGCTGCTGTTTTGGACAGCACCAACCTCGACGAGGCGCTGGCCGGAACTGGCCCATTCACAGTGTTTGCCCCTACCGACGCAGCTTTTGATGCGCTCGGACCAGCGGTCATCTTGGACCTGTTGACCAACAACACGGCTTTGACCAACGTCTTGACCTACCATGTTGCGGGAGACAGCCTCACGGCTGCTGACCTTTCTGATGGTCAAAACATCACCACCTTGTTTGGTGCAGATGTTACGGTCACCATCGATGGTGGCATGGTGATGATCAACGGCGCGACTGTGATCGTGGCTGACCTCATCGGTTCAAACGGTGTGGTGCACGTCATTGATGCTGTTCTGCTTCCTCCTCCTGCCACACCTGCTACAGTGGTAGACATCATTGTGAACAGCCCCGCACACAACATCCTTGAGGCAGCAGTAGGTGCCGCTGGATTGGTTGAAGCCCTTTCTGGTGAAGGTCCCTTCACCGTTTTCGCTCCAACTGACGAGGCGTTTGCCGCACTGCCAGAAGGTCTGATCGATGAGTTGTTGGCTGACCCCACTGGTACGCTGACCGACATCCTCACCTACCACGTCGTGGCTGGAGCGGCTGCTCTGAGCACTGACCTCACTGATGGACAGACCATCGCGACTCTGCAAGGAGACGAAGTCACCATTACCATTGACGGTATGATGGTCATGGTCAATGATGCGACTGTCATCGTTGCTGACTTGGTTGCAGACAACGGTGTGGTGCACGTCATCGACGCTGTCTTGAGCCTGCCCTCAAACGTGAATCAAGTGGAATTGGGCAGCCTCTTCGAGGTGTACCCCAACCCTACCACCGACGCGCTCCGCTGGGGCAATGTCCAGGTAGACCGCTTGCAGGTGCTCGACGCCAATGGCCGCATCTGCTTCGACACCACAAATCCTGGTGGCATGCTCGACATGAGCAGCTTTGACAGTGGCCGCTACATGGTGGTCATCGAAGCCGACGGACAACGTGCCGTGAAGGCCGTGGTCAAGCAGTAATACAGAATTAAACAGCTTCCGGGCTGTATGAAACTATGGCAAGGCCGTCCCTCTGGGGCGGCCTTGTTGCTTTCATTTCACCAAAAACCAAGCGTTGAGGAGCTCCTCTCGGTTGTACCGCATGGTCTCTCCCGTATTCTGATCGATGACATCAAACCCAGCAGCCATGCAGATGGCCTGTCCCGCAGCGGTGTCCCATTCCATCGTAGGAGCAAAGCGGGGGTAGCAGTCGGCCTTTCCTTCGGCCACCATGCACAGCTTCAATGAGGAGCCTTTTGAAATGAGGGCCACCTCACCCTCCTCCTTGCGAAGTTCTTCGATGAACGACTCCGTCTCTGGCGACATGTGGGACCGGCTCGCTACGGCAGTGTAGGGACGGTCGCCTTTGGCCAATGGAATGGCATCTGCGCCATCCATGACCGATTGCGCATCCACGTCATCTGTGGCCGGACACATTGCCTTGACGGCGCCTTCTCCTGCTGTGCCGACATACAACTCTCCGGATACAGGGACATAAATGACGCCCAATACGGGAGCCCCATCGCGCACCAAAGCGATGTTGACGGTAAACTCTCCATTGCGTTTGATGAACTCCTTTGTTCCATCAATGGGATCAACCACCCAAAGCTCTCGCCACTCGCCGCGTTCCTGAAACGGGATGTCCCGACCCTCCTCGGACAATACGGGAATGCCTGTGGGAATGAGGTGCCGCATGATGACGTCGTGCGAAGCTACATCGGCCCTGGTGAGGGGGGAATCGTCTCCTTTGACCGTGACATCAAAATCGCCACTGTGGTAGATTTCAAGAATCGCCTGACCGGCTTCAATGGCCGCATTGACCGCGGTATTTCTGTATGCCTGCATGGCACGAATGTACCGTGATTGGCGCCGACAGCAGGATCAAAGTTGTCCCGCTGCCATCTTGGAATAGAGCCCGACCAAAGGGACCGCTTCAGATTCCCAAGACAATTCTTGGGCCGCCCGCTCCAACCCCGCTTCGAACTGTTCCGTACCGACGCTTTTTAGTTCGAGCAGTGCGGCCCGCCACCCCTCTGCGTCATCTTGCTCGACGGTGCACCCCACCCCGAAAGACTCCATTAAATCCCGACAGTCCGGGAGGTCGTTGGACAATACAGGCACCCCAGCCAAGATGTACTCAAACAGTTTGTTGGGCAGGCAGTACAAGTATGACAAGCAGGTGGGCTTCACAGAAACAAGCCCTACGTCCGCACTCAAGGTGTGGTCCAAGACTTCCCCGTAGGCGACTGCGGGATGAACGTGCACATGGGCCAGCCGCTTGGCCGCCTCATCGACAAGGTCCTGCAGTGGTCCATACCCCATGAATACAAGGTGGATGCCCTGTCCTTCGAGGCCCTCCATCGCGGCAATGGCCGTTTCAAGACCGCGGTTGTAACTGAAAGCTCCCTGATACAAGGCGATGAAATCCCCATCGGGGATACCAAAACGTTGCCTGAACCTGTTGCGCCCAGGTCCGTCGCCGCCTGGGGTCAATGGGGCCGGAACATTGCGCACCAGCAGACCTTGCGGCAGGCCATAGGCGCTGTAGCGCTCCTCGTAGGCGGCTGCGATGGATGGGCTCACCGTGATGACCGCGGCCGCCTTACGGATGGTCCTGCGCTCCAGCCATCCCACGAGCTTGCGTTCTATAGCGGGCTTGGCATTGCGTTCAGATTCGAACTCATGGCAATCGTAGACCAATTGAAGCCTGGGATTAAGTCGTTGTGCGCACCACCCCAAGGCGAAGGCCTCGATGTCATTGCAATGCCAGACGTCTACTTTCCGCCACTTCCACACCATTCTCAAAGCCAACTCGGCCATTTTGAGCAACCCAAAGACAGTGCCGCGTGGCAAAGCAGAAGTGACCACCTTGATCCTGTTGACGCGCCAACCGCTGCGCTGTTCGTCGGGTGCAAGGCCCTCTTTGTGAAGGGCCACCACCGTGACCTCGTGCCCTTGGGCAGCCAAACTTTCAGTGATCTTCAATACCCGATTGTCACGGGTAAAGTCATTGAGCACAACGTTAGCGATCCGCATTTCCATGGGTCATGACCGCAAAGATGAGGACGGTCACATTGACCACATAATAGCCGCATTTGGCCCAAACGATGCCCACGAGTGCTCCCCATTCGCCTCCACCAAACCACTCTGGATGCGCCGTACCCAGCCACCATCCGGTGCCGACGGCGAGCAAATGAAGGGCATCCAATGCCGTGATCCAGCGCGGCAGCTGCACCCTATGGAACATAGAACCCAGGCTCGCCGCCATGAAATTGAGGGCGAACCACGGCACCAACAACCGCACCACCTCCATGACGCCGAGCCATTGCGGCCCAAACAACCATGCCGTGGTGTTGTCAGGCGCCACCATGACCACCAGCCACACCGCAAATGAAAGCCCAGCGATTACCGCCAATGCCCGCCAAAACAGCTGCCGTAGAGGCGCACCATCGTCTACGTCAGTGGCCGACTTGAACAAGACCGGGGCAGCCGATGCCGCGAGAATGGAGAGGGGCTGCATCACCATGCGCCGTGCCAGGCCCAACATGCCCAGCAGAACAGGCCCCAATGCCAGGCCCAACAACAAGACATGCAGCCATTGTGCGAGGCGGTTCATTGCGCTACCAGCCAACACCCACGTGGGATAGTCTCGGTGAGCTTTGGTGGTTCCCGGCTCTGGTTCCTGCTGGCGCCATCCCGCAGACAGGCACACCTCAGAGAGTCCCCTTCGCATCAGCGCCCAGCGGGCGAGGATGCCAAATCCGGAGCCCCATGCCAAGCCTGACAAGGGCAATGCCGCAAAGCCGGCCAGCTTTGCGGTTTCCGCCGCTATTGGAGCCCCACCATTGGCCCAAGCCACAGGAGAAGCTTTGGCTTTTCGGTGGTGCCAATACTCCAGGAGCCTCGTATGGGACGCAAAACCTACAAGGACCGGTAAAACAAGGGCCAATGTGGGCCATTGCTCCAATCCCCATTTCTCGGAAACCCAAGTGGCAGAAGGCCAGACCAACAAGGCCGTGACACCCACAGCAACCCCAACAGAACGCTGGCCTGCCCAAAACAGACTGCGGGCTGCTGGATCCCCTTTGGGCAACATGAGGGCTTGCTCGAACTTTCCCGTCCCCAGCACCGCTCCAATTCCGGTCACGAGGGCCAACATTTCTAAGTGCGCAAAAGCTTCTGGGCTGTAGAGCCGCGTCAACACGAACGCCGCCAAGATGGACACCAACTGGCCCGCGACAGATCCTCCCATGAGGGTTGTCATCCGCCGGATCATCTCTTGCCGTGACTGCTTGGGTTCACCATGCGCAAAGTTACGCCTTGCCCCACAGTGAGGTCTTACAGAGCACCGTTCGCTTCGCACCTCGCTTTGGTGGCCCTCCGGCTGCAATTCAGAGCCCTTGGCTATGAAGTTAGGACGAGGTAAAATCAGGCCTATCGCATCATTCGAGAAATCGTCCGAATGACCTCGCCATTGGGCAGAAAATAAGCCCCTTCTCCGTTGATAAAGTGAGCCTCTAGCTCGTCAAAACTTAAGGTTGGACGTGCATCGACAACGCAAGCAATGTCATCACAGGTCACACATGGGGCGCCTTTGGCATCGACAATGAGGTATCCCAACCCCACCTTACAATCGTCCGTGCGCTCCTCATATGACAGGGGTGCTACGTACACCGCGTCGCGGGTCTGCCTGAGCTCATTGAGGGATCTGTTTTTCATGGTTGAGGGGGGATGTGTTCCCGCTCAAGGTAAACAGTAACCCTCACGTTATCAACTCGTTAACAGTGTACAAGGTACACCATTTTTTCGTAATACGTTTGAAATCATCATCTTGCACTTCCCAAACCGCGACCCCATGAAAGCGCTCAATCTCCATCAGAAATTCGGCTTATTTGAAGACCAATGGAGCCCAAAAATCATAGCGCAGCTCAACGGCCAAGATGTGAAGCTGGCCAAAATCGAGGGGACTTTTGTGTGGCATGCACACGATGAACAGGATGAGCTGTTTCATGTGATCCGCGGTCAAATGACCATGGAGTTTCGCGACCGTTCAGTCGACGTGGGACCGGGCGAAATTATCGTGGTACCCAAAGGGGTCGAGCACCGTCCAGTGACCACTGAAGAGGTGTGGATTCTACTGTTTGAACCCCACGATACAGCTCACACCGGAGGGGTTGAAGACCCCCGGGCAGTGGAAAATTTTCCGCATATCTGAGCACAGTTGGCCCCGATGCCCAGCGTTAAGTCGGCGCCTCCGCTGATTTGCCCTGCGGCGTCAGTCGTGCTTGACCTTGACGTCCTCTCCGAACATCTGCTCTAACTGACTGACCGTTTCGGGGTGGATGGGATTGCCCTTGATGTCTACCGTCTTCAATTGTGTACATCGCGTCAACGATGCGGGCAGTCCCGTGAGGTCGTTCTTGCTGACGAAGAGTTTTTTCAGGCCCGACAAGTTGCCCAAACTCTGCGGAAGACTTTCGAGGTCGTTGCGCGTTGCGACCAAGGTTTGCAAGGCAGAAAGACGGTCTATGGCGTCTGGAATGGCGCCGAACTTCATGCCACTGATGTCGAGGTAGACCAAGTTTGGGATGGCCAGAATTTCCTCAGGGAATGCATCGCCAACGAGGTCGGGATCCATGAGAGGGTTGAGCTGCAGCATCATGCCGCCTATGGTCTGCTGGAGACGACCTCCCAGGCGCTGTTCCATGCTGATTTCACTCGCTTCTGCTGCTGCTGCCTCAGGGCTTCCTTTTACAGCCACTGACGCCCATGACGCCATGTCCTTGCCGATCTCATCGTACCGGCTCTCGGGCTGAATCATGCGCACATCCTTGTTTTCGGAACGCTTTCCGATGACATTTTTGAAGTCTGGAGCCTTTTCTCGCTCCGCATCCAAGGACATCTCAAAGTCCCCATTGGCGTCGAGGGCGCGGCGGCGCTTCATGAGGCGGTCTTGAAGACCCTCTAGCATCAAAAACTCTTCACCTCCTGGCAACACCAAGGCCCGAGCATCCGAAATGGCTTGGGCACATTCAGGGAATTCGCCGCGGTACAGGTGCGCCTGCGCCAGGTTCAATTGCAGCCCCAGGGCGAGACCGCGGGTCACCTTGGCCTTTTTGTCGGTGAAGTCCACCTTCTCGGCCCACTTCCGCCACGTATCCATGGGACTCGACAACCCCTCAAAGTATCCATTCTCCAAGGATTCCAAGGCGACATCACGGGCGGCGTCCAGTTCGGAGTAATCGTGTTTACCCCGGCCAGAGTAGATCAACAACTCCACCTTCCCTTCTAGAAAAAACAGCCGGGTTTCAAGCTCATTGATCACATTGCTCAATTGCTGCAGGACCGCTTTTCGCCGAAAAAACCGGGAACCTTCCTCCGACTCCAAGCCTGCCCTGAGGGATTCTTCAGTGTCAAATTTTAAGCTGCCCTTGGAGTAGGAAAAGCTGCCCTTACTGGAGGTTCTGGTTGATACTTTTTCATTGCCATAACGCACCATCAGCGGACGATCCACCTCAAATGCATCCCACACTTCACCCTCTGGAGATGCGATCCGAACACGCATGGGCAACCGGCAAGGCACGTTCGCCCAATAAGTGTCGACCTCCCCATCCGACGACTTGACCTTCTCCGATGAGAACACTAAAATGCCCTGTTCCTCTGGGCCAATGGCCACATCGACCATGATACTGGGCCCGACATCCACCACTTCCGCCTCGGCGCCGAGCGTGAAATACTTCATGCCGCTGAGCCGCTCACCTCCGGACTTTAGGAGGTCCATGTTTCCGCCATAACGCCGCAAATCCTCTAGGTTGAAAAAGGCGTCCTCAGCAAAAAGATTGAACGCGATCCGCGACACCTTCTCTGCGGGAACCGTCGGGTATTCCACCACCTCGATTTTGATTTTCTTTTGGCTCCATTTCTGTGCGAAAAGAGGCGAGACGAAAACCGTCCCAAGACTGAAGAGAAAGAGGAAGCGAAGGCTCATTCTGTGGGAATGTTTGTCCGAGTAAGTTGCACCACGAACATCATGAGTTTGCATCTTTACAGTGAGGTTACCCACATGGAAGCACTAAAGACCCTCGGCATTGCCGGTTTTCTGTTCTTTTTCATCAAAGGACTGTTGTGGCTCCTGTTGTTTGTCCTTGTGACCAAAGGCGTGGTTTCTAAAGAACGTTTGGAGGGCATCAAAGAGCGCCTGCGCAGCCCTTTTAAGAGCCGTTAAGCGCAATGCGCGCTACTAATCCAATACCCTTCTTATTGTTTTTAGTCGTAAATTATACTTTTTAAGGGACGGCACAATCTACAACACCTTCTTTATGGCCTCTAAATCTGAAGCTCCTCAAGAAGCGCTCCCGATCAGTGCGGGTTCTCTGTCCAAAGAGTGGCCCCAGTGGGCTTTGTTTTTCGTACTCACAATGGCCATCAGTTTTGGCACTTTTGGCGATGCGCTTGACAAGCACTGGACCACAGCCTGGCTCGTATTGGGAGGCGCCTCACTGGCTTTGGCTTTGACGGGTTGCATTCGAATGGTACACCCCAAACTTTGGGCCATCGGCATGGCCGTCTTGGGGATTCAAGCCTGGCGAGGGGGCCACTGTCAGTGGGAAGTCTTGGCTCAATCGGGGTGGATTTGGACCTGGATTTGGACCGTACCGAATACCAAACGGTTCAATTGGTGGAACGGGGCCAAGGCCTTACCCGTGTTCGCATTGGTCATTGGTTCGGTGATGATGATACATGCCGCAGTGGCCATCCTGCAAGGCGAGTGGGGACATGGAGCCTCTTATGAAATGAGGCTGCCTTGGGCACACCGCAACATCGGGATGGAAGCGCTCTTCATCATGACCGTCATCGGTGGCCACTTTTCCAAGAGGAGGTGGTGGGCATGGTGGGGCTTCATTGCGTTGCTCGCATTGACGTACCAGGTGCGCAGTGTTTTGCTCGGGTCTGCCTGCTGGATGCTCTATGTCCTATGGATTTCTAACACGGGCAGCCGGCTGATCAAGCGCGGTTTTCTCATCGCCTTTAGCCTCTTTGCATCCGTTCAAATCGCTTGGAACTTGTTGCCATATGACGTTCGTGTTCGAGAATTCGCCAAGTTGCCAGACATCCTGAAGGCGCTGGATGTGACTTACAACCTCAATGCTGCAGAGAGCTCGTCCATCAGGCTCAACATGTGGTCTTGGACATGGGACAACCTCCAATTGCAGGGCGCCGGACTCGGCGCTTGGCGCAACGATGCCGAAGGTTGGGTCAACGTTGCCGTTGGCCGTTGCGGAGATGCCCTGCACCGGGCCCATTCAGAATTTCTCCAATGGACCTATGAGATAGGATGGCTCCCTTTGCTGCTCATGGTAGGGTTGTGTTGGCCCTTGCGCAAGAGTATGGGCCGATGGCTTTGGTTGTCCCTGCCGTTTTTCGCTTTCACCTTCCCGGCAGAGCGGGCGGAAATCCTGTGGCCCCTGGCCATGTTGGGTTGGCTTCTCAAGTCGCAATTCCAACCGAAACCCGACACCACTCCTGATGTGGGGTCGCATAGATTGTTGATTGGAAGTTTTGCGGCCTTGTCCCTGCTGCTGGGGAGTTGGGTGGTCGCCCAAAACGGATTAGGTCGGATTTTCACTCAAACCGGGGACCTCAAGGTAGACTGGAGCCCCATTGAAGAGACCTGCATTGGCCTGCACCCTCAGGATATAGCCTTGAACCACGCCGACATCTTCCGTTCCATGGATGCATTCAATGCCGGAAATATGGAGAAGGGGACGGCGATTATTCAAGGCCATATGGAACAAAATCCCCGCTGTATCTCGGGGATTCGGGTCCTCTTGAAGTTGAAAGGAGAATCAAACGACCCCAATTCCGTGTGCGGCCTGCTCAACGAAAAACTCCAGAGCACCGAGACCGCAGCGGAGGTTGCTGCAGCGCCTCGGCCCCCTCTTTTGGCCAAAAAGTGACCCCCGTTGATGACCGGTGTGGATGACCGACGCTCATTCGACGCCTTGAAACACCGAGAGCAAATCCAACAACGCTTCAATATCGGTCCGGTTGGTGGCAACACCTACCGAAACCCTGACTGCGCCTCGGGTCTGCTGGCTGAAGGTCATAAAGTCGAAGTAATCCCCATGGGCCTTTTCTTCGAAATAGGCCTTCAGCGTATCGTTGGAAATGGAATGGTTGGCCTCGTCCACGCCAGGGTTACAAAAGCACCCGGTTCTGAGCGACACCCCCCTTGAAGCGGCTTCGTCTTCTACCGTTTGAATTGGAATGACCACACCATTCCTGTCCAACACATTGAAGGCCACGGTGCCTCCACAAAGCCTGCGATCCTGAGGCCCTAGAATGCGCACCAGCGGTGCCCCGTTGTTGTGGCGCATCTGGGACAGTTTTTGATAGAGCATGCCGGCGAGTGCATCCACCCGCTCTTTCAACCGTTCCATACCGATGACCGAAATGAATTCGAGCCCTTGTCCAACGGCGGGAACATCGAGGTAGTTGACTGTACCGTCCTCAAACCGCTGGTGATCGGAATGAAAAAATCGGTCTGCGGCCCCTACCGATGACAACGTAATGTTGCCACCAGCATACCATGGCTTGTCCAACTTGTCCAGGGCGTCTTTGCGCACCAACAAGGCTCCAATTCCTGTGGGGTAGCCGAAAATCTTATAAAACGAAACGGAAACGAACTGCGGTTGAATTTTCGATAGGCTCAGCGGCGAGGTGGGTACAAACGCGGCTGCGTCGAGGAGCACATCCCAACCTTGGTGCTGGGCCCTCCGCACCCACTTCAATTTGTGCCGCACGCCCGAGACATTGGATTGAGCAGGGAAAGCGAACAGCTTGTTTCTGCCTTCCAAACTGCAGAGCATCTGCTTCAAATTCCCAGCATCCAAGGTGAGGTTTTGCTTGATCGGCGCATAATGGAAAGTGCCGCCCCGACCTGCGCAATACTCCCGGATGCCGTTCACGGAATTGTGATTATCGGCCGTCAGGAGGAAGGTCCCATCATCGGAGAATGGGTAACATTCCCCCACGATTTTGAGGGCCGCTGAGGCGTTCGCTGTGAAAATGCAGACATAGTCATCGGAGGCATTGAAAAACTCCAACACCTTCGCCCGCGCCTGCTCGACTTCTTTTGTGGATTTGGCCGATGTGGGGTTGACCGAATGGGGGTTGCCATGCACACCGCTCAGCAGCCGGCTCATTTGCTGGACCACTTGGGTCGCACTGTGCAAACCTCCACCGGTGTAGTCCAGATAGACTTGACCCGTTTCGTCGAGCCGGCCGTATTCGGCAGACCGGAGTTTTTCGAAGTATGCGTCGTGGGGCAGTGTCTGCTTCGACTGCGGTGCAAAAAGGAAGTTGAATGGCTGAATCATGGCGGCTGGGATTGGGCAAAAAGGCGAGACTAAAGTCACCTTTGCCCTGCGCTCGTTCATTGCTCATTGCTGCCGCCGGGACTGACTTTTGTCATGTCACCCATCCTCACGGCTGTCGGCCGGTTCTGCCTTTCGGCAGAACGAAGGCGAAATGTGGCCTCACACTTCTTTTTCGGTGCCCCCCAAATCAACAGGGTGCCCCAGCAATTCCTCGGCGTACAACCGCAGGTTCTCTTCCACCCTAGCCCGGATTTTGATGTACTCCTCCACCTGTGCCATGTGCACTTCTGTCCGGTCGTGCAGCGCCAACGTTTGGTGATAGAAAGGAAGGCCTGAATAATGTTCGCGGGTGTCGGGATGGTCAAAGTAGCGCCTCCTTTCTGCCAAGGTCATGGCCTCCTCACCGTCATTGGCCATCAAGCAATAGGGGTTAAACTCATTGTAGTACTTGAGTGCAATGGCGTCTACGATGTCGTTGTTGTCTTCTACACGCTTGGACACATACTCGTAGTAATCCCTGACTTGCTTGTTGATGTCGTGGGGGAATTCCTGGATGCGTGTGCTGCCAATCAACGACTTGTATGTGGCGCTGTTCATGAAGAATGTGCTGTACCCATAGAGGTAACCAATGTCAATCAGGCTATCGGTGAACGTGGTGTAGTCTGCATCACCCGCCCTAAAAGCCATGATGTTGTTCAGCGCCCTTTGGGAACGGCCTTTTCCTTTTTGGGCCTGACCAAACACATGCTCCAGCCGCTCCTGGTCCCGATCGAGGTCTTCGAGAAGACTCACCACATCCTCCTTGTGCAGCTCTTCTGTTTTGCGGCCTTCGTTCCACTCGCTCAGCCAAAACGAGATGGTCACACCCAAAAAGACGACGATGAATTCCAGGAAATAATTCGGTCGGTGCACGACCATCGGGTTTTCTTGAGACATGAAATCTATCGGTTTGGTGGTGGTTCAGTCCTGTACCCGAACCTGAATGAGGGCTGCAGTTTGCTTGGCCGTCTCGGTCAAGGCCGCAACTGAAGCTGAACGGTCTCCATATGCCACAGCGACTCCCATGCGCCGAAAAGGCCGCACAGAGGGTTTACCAAAGAGCCGTATATCGGTCTGGGGAACGGCTGCCGCTTGGAGTACGCCGTCGAATAATGGGGTGCCCGAACCTATCGAAGGAGGCGCGAGCACAACGGCGCTTGCCCCATTTCGGAGGGACTCAATCTCGGTCACAGGAAGGCCCAGAACTGCGCGGGCATGCAATTCAAACTCACTGAAGTTCTGTGTGCCGGCCAAGGTGACCATTCCGGTATCATGCGGACGAGGAGACAGCTCCGAGAAGTAAACCGAACCCGGTGCGTCTTCTGTAGCATTCTGGATGAAAAACTCGACCCCCCAGATGCCATGGCCTCCCAATGCTGCCGTCACAGAAGACGCCATGCCCTCTGCGTCTTCCAGCAAGGAAGGCTCCATCGCAGCCGGCTGCCAGCTCTCTTGATAGTCCCCCCGCTCCTGCCTGTGCCCAATGGGGGGACAGAATAAGGTCTTGCCGTTGTTCTGCGTCAAGGTGAGCAGGGTGATCTCGTAGTCAAAATCGATAAAGGCCTCCACGATGACTTCGGCCAAATCTCCCCGTGATCCTTCCAAGCCGTATTGCCAAGCCCTTTCGATGTCGCCCTCGGTTCGGATCACAGACTGGCCCTTTCCCGAGCTCGACATGAGGGGCTTCACCACACAAGGCATGCCCACAGCCTCGACGCCCTCGCGAAGGGCCTCCAAAGAGGTGGCATACCGATAAGGGGCGGTCTTCAGGCCCAGATCTACAGCTGCCAAATCGCGAATGGCCCTGCGGTTCATGGTGAACTGGGCAGCTTTCGCCGATGGAACCACCTGTATGCCTTGGGCCTCGTAGTCGTAAAACCGCTCGGTGCGGATGGATTCTACTTCGGGTACGATGATGTCTGGTGCATGCTTGGCCACCACAGCGTCCAGGGCATCTCCATCGAGCATGTTGATCACCTCGCTTTGGTCGGCCACCTGCATGGCAGGAGCACCAGGATAGCTGTCCACCGCTATCACGTGTTGTCCCAGGCGCTGCAATGAAATCACGACCTCTTTGCCCAACTCCCCTGAACCAAGGAGCAGAATCTTCTTGTTCATGTCCGAAAACTACAGCGACAAAGTTTGGTCGGGACACCTTGCTCCAGTGGCACCATGCCCCGAGGCTTGGGGTTCACAACAGCGCAGCCGGAACAGCCCCCCGGAGCCATGTCTGGAGCCGTTTGGACCAACCGGCATGGTGGTCCGGGGTTGCCGTCAAACTGACGGTCCAAGCATTGGCAGGCATCATCTCCACGAGCATGAGGCTTTCCACCTGTTGCGCCATGGCCGATGACGACATGATGGCCACGCACTCGGTGTTGAGGTTGGCGCTTCTGGGATCGAGATTAAAGGTCCCGATCACCACGGTCTGGTGGTCCACTACCATGGATTTAGCGTGCAGTCCAAACGTGGGAACATACCCACTCCGCTTTTGCTTCTCGGCGGTAATGAGGGCTTTTCGTACTTCAGCGTCGGGTCGGTACTCGTATACCTGCACACCGGATTGGATGAGTTGGTCTCGAATGCGCTGATACCCGTTGAACGCTTCGAGGTTGTCTGTGGAGCACAGGCTGTTGGTCAAAATGCGCACCTCCACTCCCCTGCTCACTGCATCCGAAAACAGTCCCAATCCAAGCTCAGTGAGGACCAGATAGGGACTTTGAATGGTCACAGAGGATTGCGCTTCAGACACCAATTTCAAGAGGGCGTCGGTGCTGGCTCCTCCGCCAGAGTATCCAGAAGAACTGTTTTTTCCGGGAGGGTCAGAGACAAAGCGCATGCCCTCCAACCGGTGCAACCGGCCTGCAGCCATTAATCTGGGAATGGCCTCGGGAATGCCGTCGATGAGGGCCCGGATCTCGGGCCAAAAATTTTCAGGGTCGCAAGCGTAGGCATGGATCTTGTCGTAAAATCCTGCAGGGTCTGCCGCGTCGGTGTTGTCGCCTTCCAGTTCCACCGCAAGAGGGTGGGACCAGAATGCATCAAAGGAAGTTTGAACCTTTTGAGCGCCCTTTCCCAGAAGCAGGACATCGCGGTCCCGAAAATTGTAGTCTTGGTCGTAATCGAAATACTCGTCGGCGATGTTGCGCCCTCCGGTGATGGCCACACGGCCATCTACAACAAAGGTTTTGTTGTGCATCCGTTGGTTGAACCCTTGGAAGTCGGCCAGCGCATGGCGGGCCTTGTCAAAGGTGTTTTTGCCTTCGGTGGGGTTGTAAATGCGGATGGTGATGTTGGGGTGGGCATTCAAAGCCGCCACGTCTTCGGCTGCCACATCAAACAGGAAATCGTCCACCAGCATGCGGACTTCAACCCCCCGATCAGCTGCATGCAGGATTTGATCCAAGGCAATGATGCCCACATTGTCCATCGAGAAAATGAAATACTGGATGTCGATGGAGCGTGAGGCCTTTTGGCCCAACCACGCCCTCGAAAAAATGGCCTCTTCCCCCTCCTCCAGCACATAGGCCCAAGTTCCCGTGCTGTCCTGGATTCCCGCCGCCTGCATTTGCGCGTCAATGCCTGACCCTGCCTCCTCCAGCCCCGGTTGTGCGCAGGATACCGGCCGGCCACCGTAAGGACCCAATCGGTCCTGTAGGGCCTCAGAATTACATCCACCCCACAACAAGGCAACAAACGGGAATATCCAGCGGCTCATGCCCTCAAGGTAGTCTGGTTGCCTGCATCAAAATGCACACGACCATTCCAAAAAGACCCGCCGTTGCTCGATGGGACCGTAGATCCTTGATGCGTCGAAGTCCTCACCAAATGGGTCGTCTGCGCCCACCAAAGGCAGGGATTGCACGGCGTTCCCCGCATTGCGGACTCCAAGGGTGATGGTGTGACGGCCATCATGTCCAGAGGTCGGTGCGGTTCCAAACCTTTTGAAAACGGACGCATGCACCAGGGCGTAAGGCTCACTTTCATCGCCAAGCTCAGGATTGTTGGGCAACCTCATCACCCCTACAGTCTGGGCATTGACGTTCCACCCCCATCCTCTCCGATCCCGGCCAACCGCCAGCGTCGTCGTCACAGAAGGGGCAAAGGGCTGTTCCTCTGCGACGCCCCGCAAGGCTTGCACCCACCCGTTGGCCTGACCTTCAAAAATCTCGCTTTGCAACAGCGTGGCCCCTAGGTTGACGTGCCATCCCAATCCGGTCAACCAGAGGTCGCTCCCCACACCCCGAGACCAACCCACGCCATCGATGTTGCGGTACAAAATCGCATCTGGGATGCTGTCGAAATCGGCATAAATCCGGTCGGTAAACAAGGTGGCGAACCCATAAATGGAGGCCGATGCAGACCAACGTTCATTGCCAAAGGCTTGGGTGCCACTCAGGTGTGCATTCCAACTGGATTCCGGGGAAAGTCCACCGTCGGGCTGCACGACGGACCGTGAGCCATCCAAGGCCGCATGCTCCTCGGTGAACAGGTGCACCCGGCGGTACCCGCGCCCCAAATTGAGGCGGACATCCGCGTTGGCATGGGACCACTTGACATTCACCCTGGGAGCCAATACCGGCGCACGGTCCGATGGCTTTTCGATCCGCAAACCATGGATCCAAGACCACTTCACCGCTCCTGACGGGCCTTTGACCTCACCACTGTACTCCCCGAAAACAGCTGGAATCCAGACGTTCATATCGGAATCGACAGGGGTCTGGTCGCTGTACTTGTCCCACAACACACTGAATCCTCCTGTGGCCCTTCGTCCTTGGCGCCAGCTCCACCCGCTGTGGTAGGCGTCGAGATTGGCGGTGAATTCCTCTGCGTCGAAGGCCGTCAGCCCATAAGTGCTTTCCTGACGGTGGTATGCTGCGCCACCTTGGTAGGTCCATCCTTGGTCTTGGATGGGACGAGAGCCAAAAACCCACTCAGAACGCAACAAATCCACGCGTTCTCCATACCGGCTGTCCGTTCCACGGTCCGCTTCTTCGAAGTCCAGTTCACCGCCGAACCGTTCTTCGGAGAACACCCGTCCTGTCAACCGCACATTCCTCGAGGCTCCTCGTCGCTGGTGGCGCACCGTTGCAACCCCTCGTCGCAAGGTGGGGGCATCGGTGAAACCGTCCCCATTGTCATCGATGCGGCGGTTGAAATGGAGCCCGTCAAGCCCCATCTGCCAAGCGGCGTCAGGCCTACCAAAAGTGGCAGATGCCGAGGCTTGAAACCTGCCGTGGCTGTCCAGCCTGGCCCTGCCTGCTGACGCACCGGTCTCCAGCGGTGCGAGCACCACATTGATCACCCCTCCCACAGCTTGGCTTCCAAACCGCGCACTGGCTGGCCCCTGGAGCACCTCCACCTGTTGGACCATGCTCAATGGAATGCCATCCAGCGCATACGCCGAAGCCAATCCACCCAACAGGGGAATGCCATCGAGTAAAACCAAGGTGTACACACCCTCTAATCCATTGATGTGTAGGTCATTGGTCCCACAAACGCCACACGCCACAGTTTCGCGCACCCCATTGGTAAAATCCAATGCTTCGGCCACGTCCTGTGCCTTGACCGCCCGCAGTGCATTTCCTGAAATGACCTGCGTCCGAATGGGGCTCGCTTTGACGCTCATTGGGGTCAAACTGCCCACCACCGTGGCGCCACCCAAAGCTACCGCCAGGTCCTGGAGCACGACCTGTGTGGGCGCGGCAGCAGCGCAGTTCACACTGACGGTTTGCCCTTCAAAGCCCACAGCCCGGATTCTCACCAAGGGCGCGTCGGCTTCAGCTTGAGGCGCTGGTGACCAACGCAAAATGCCTCGGATGTCGGTCATCCCCAAAGGCTGGCCTTCTGACCAGACCACAGCCCCTGGAATGGCGCCTTTCTCGGACTTCACTTCAACCGAACATTGTGACCACAAAAGCGGCGACCACAGCATCAAAACTGCAGTCCAAAAGGCCATCCCGAAGACGTTGAAACTGGTGCTGCGATTGATCAATGTTGTGGTGGTCGTGCTAGACTGCAAACCTCGCCCCGAAAAAGTCCCTACCGCCCCTGTTGAGCTTTCTTAGCAGCATGCTTCCCTTTGGGGCTCTATCGGCCCTCATCATGGGGCTTTAAGCCACTTCCTGAGGACCACTTGGGACCATGTGCACGTCGCGTTGAGGGAATGGAATCTGGATGCCGTGGGCTCGGAATTTGGCATCGATGGAAGCGCGAATTCGACTTTGAATGGCCATGCGGTCCCACGGATGTTTGACCCACCCCATCACACTGAAATCCAGCGAAGAGTCTCCAAAGTCCTGAAAAAACACCTTGGGCTCTGGAGCCGACAGCAATTCGGGCTGGACGGACATGGCTTCCAACAGGAGCTGTTGAACGAGGTCCACATCACTTCCATACGCTACGCCCACATTCACCTTGATTCGGGTTGAGGCCTCTCCTTGGCTCATGTTGATCACGGCATCGCCCGCCACCTTGGCGTTGGGCAGAACCAACAATTCGCCATCGGTAGACACCACTCGGGTGGAGCGCAAATCAATCCGCTCGACGCGGACCAGCTTTCCATCCACCTCGATCACATTGCCCACGGCAACGCCACCTTCGAACATCAAAACAAACCCACTGATCACATCATTGAAGAACCCCTGCAGCCCGATGCCCACACCCACCATAAGTGCGGCAGAGCCGGCCCAGACCGCAGTCAAATCCAACCCCAAAACTGAGAGCACGGTCAAAGTGGCGAGGGTCCAGACCACAGAAGACACCATCCGGTGTACAATGAAACGCTTCCCTTCGTCCAACGTAGAGAAGCGCTCGGCGCGCCTCAACGCCCTGCGCAGCAGCCCCAATATGATGCGAGACAGGATGACCACCACCACCACTTCCACCAGGTCCAAAACGGTGATGGTGTGGTGGCCCAAGGTCATGGAAATGGAAAGAAATTCATTCATATTGGTGGTGGTCACGCTCCGAGATTAAAGCAACACCAAGATGCATCACGGCACCGGAGATGGCAATCCGAAATGGGCTGGGCCAGTGGACCAACCCAAGGAGTGCCGTTGCGGCGACGATCGGTGGACTGGCACCTCTGTTCTTGCCCCGACAAACCCACCTGGTCAGGCCATCCTGAATTTGGCCATGAATCAATCACCCCTCGGCCGCCTGGGGGTTGCCTTCCCATTCCGTTGGCATCAACCCTTGCCAAAGCCTCCGAACAAGCTTCTTCATCTCCACTAAAGGCTGCCGTTTTGCTCTCCGTGGGGCCACAGGATTCATGGTCACCAAGTGGCGGCTAGATTTGAGGCAATGAAAACTCCTGCTACTGCTTGCTTATTGGTCTCGATGCTGGCCGGTTTTGGCTCACTTTATGCGCAATTGTCAACCCAAACCATCGATGTGGATGGTGCCAATAGAACGTACCTCGAGTACCTTCCAGAGGGGTTCGATGACACCCAAAATCTGCCACTGGTCATGAGCTTTCATGGCGGCGGAGGCCAAGCACAAGATCAGCTCAGCATTGCCGACCTGCGCGACAGCGCCGATGAGGACGGGTTTGTTCTGGTGTACCCAGAAGCCATCCCCGACCCCAACGATGACGGATCCACCAATTGGCAAGTGGTGGTTTCGGGAACACTGCCTTTTACTGTACCTAACCCCCACAGTGACCTCGACTTTGTAGATGCCCTCATCGATAAACTGGCCACAAACCGCAACATCGACACCACGAGGGTCTACGCGATGGGTTATTCCAATGGAGGTGGGTTCGCCTTTGATTTGGCTTGTCGCTTGAGCCACAAAATCACGGGCATCGGTGTTTCGGCGCGGACCATGTATGCGGAAAGTTTTGCCGAGTGTGAGGTCACCCACCCCACCCCTGTGGTGACCATTCTGGGGACCAGCGACTTCATCTCCCCCTATGACGGTGTCGTCTACGAAGGAACCCTTTACTACCACAGCAGCGACGCGTGCAACGACTTCTGGATTGAGGCCAATGGCTTGCAGAGTGCCCCCATTGTGACCGATGTTCCCAACAGCAACACCAACGATGGCAGTTCGGCAGAACTGTACACTTGGACCTCTTCAGACGGTTGCCACGAGTTGCTCCACTACAAGGTCAATGGTGGGGACCACGATTGGCCGGGCACTTTCGGGAACATGGACTTTGTGTCTCACGAAGTCATATGGGAAGCGCTGAGTCAGCACAACATGGAGGGACGCATTGGATGTGCCACAAGCAGCATCACTGCTGCAGAAAGCGCGGAAAAGGAACTGCAGCTCTACCCCAACCCTGTGCAAGCCGAGCTGAGGGTCACAGGGGTCCAACCGGATGCCCCCATCGAAATATGGAATGCCCAAGGGCAGTGCGTCCTATCCACTTATTTAACCCAAGGTTTTGTGGACGTCGAACACCTCGCAACCGGGATGTACACCCTTCAACTGCAGGACAAACCTGGGCGGAAGCGCTTCATCAAGAAATAACCCTTATCACCGTATTGGGCCACGGGCCGCCCTCAGACTGTTCAATGATGGACAAACCCTTGATGCTGGGGTGTTGTCCAATGGGCCCGATTCGAAATCAGGAAGCGCCCTCATCTGAACCGCCATCATCCGTAGCGCCGCTTTTGGCCTTGCGGTGGGTGAAGGAGTGGAAGATTTTGCGCTTGGCAAACCGGTACTGATTGTCGGCGTTGAGGAACTTGTTGAACAGCTGCCCATTCACCCCGAAGTACTCGTAGGTGTCTCCATTGAGGAAGGTGATTTCCAAGAGCATTCCTTTGTGCTGAAGGTCCTGGATTCCCGAGTTGGTGGTCAGTTCCGTGTACTCCTCTTTTTGGGCCTCCTTGGTCTCCGGGGCCATGCTCACCAAAAAATGGTAGCCTTCGATGATCCTGCGGCTCATGGCTTCGGCTTCTTCCGCCTTTTCGCCGCCGTTTGGAAACTTGTCGGGGTGCCATTCCTTGACCAAGTTCCGGTACTGCTTCTTGAGCTTTTTCAACTCCAGAGCGCCCTCCACCTCAAACATTTTCTTGAATTCCTTGATCCGCTTCATGACTGAGGTATTGGATGATGCCGTTTTATTGCGGCCGCGAAACTACAACCCAACACGCTCATTGCGAGCCCGAAAGCGGACCTCCATTTTCTCCTTTCAAATTTGGATGTTCACCCACGACCGAAACTTGAATCCGAGTTGGATTCAAATGGACCTCATCGACCGAGGCGAGCACAACGAGTCGCTGTGCATGGTGGGTCCAAAGTGAAAGTCAGGCGTTCAAATTCACCCAAAAGTGTGTTCTCATTTGACCGCTTGGGGTGATGTGGACATTCAAAATCGAGGGCATCTCAAGGCCATGAACCTCAACGCTCTAAATGGTTTCTGTGCTAACTTTTCCCCATGCATTTCAAGCGCTCTTTCTTCTTTGCCTGCTTATTCCTGCCCTGTTGGCTCAACGCCCAGTGGATCCAACTTGGCGAACACATCGATGGGGTAGCGGTAGATCCGGTTCACCAATCCCCGGTGGCCATGAACGCCAATGGCCATGTGGCGGTCATTGGCAGCCGCAATTTCAATACCGGTGCATTCATAGCGGGAAGGTCACAAGCCGTGCAATGGGACGGTACTTCTTGGAATGCCATGGGCAATCCACACGATGGCGAAGACCCCGACGATTGGTGTGGAATGGTGGTGTCGGTCAATGAGCCTGGAACCGTTTATGCGGTTTCATGTCCAGGCGAATTCAATGCTGCCGGAGAAAAGTCAGGCGTGGTCAGGGCGTATGAATGGGATGGTACGGACTGGACCTTGCGTGGAGCACCTCTCGAAGGCCCAGGCAGCGGAGCGGTCACGGAAGGTGGCCCATGGCCGCAATTCGGACAGAGCTTGGACATGAGCGCAGATGGGAACATGTTGGCCATTGGGGCCCCGCACGAATCCGAAGATGCATCCGCCTTGGACCAACATGGCTTGGTGCAAGTATGGATGTGGGATGGCCAAGCCTGGGCTCAACGCGGGCAGGACCTGCGCGGCACTCAAAACATGGATTTCGGTGAGAGCGTGGTCATGAGCCAGGAGGGCAATGTCCTGGTTGTTGGAGCACCCTTGTACGGCAGTTCAACCGAAGACCTGGGATGGGTGCAATCCTACCAATGGGATGGCGAGGAATGGGTCCCCATGGGAGCGCCCATTTTGGGATCAGCCGGCTCTGAGCTGCTGGGCATGCGGCTGGCCTTATCGGCCAATGGCCTCACCTTGGCGGTATCCAGTCCTGGCTTCGGCACCCCCAATGCATGGGGCCCTGGACTGGTGTATGTCTATGATTGGGACGGAAATGCTTGGATACAACGCGGAAGCACATTGGCCTTGGAAGACAGCGGGTATGGATTCGGCATGAGCCTTTCGATGCAAGCGGACGGCAACCGATTGGCGGTGGGAGCCCTGAGCGCCAGCCAAGAACCCTTTGGACTTCAGCAACAAGGTGCGTGCCATGTATTTGACTGGGACGGTGCGGATTGGATCCCGGTTGGCGAACCTATTTGGGGTGAAGAAATCCTGCAATTTGCCAGTGGAATGTCACTGAGTTCGGACGGAAACATCTTGGGGATTGGATCCATGTCCGCTTTGGTTGTACCGAGTCAGGTGAGGTTTTTTACCTACGCCACTGCCAATGGTCTAGATGAACGGGAGCGCCATACCACCGTGTTGCATCCGAATCCAGCTACAGATCAATTGACCATCAGGTCTTCACACCATTTGGACTGTGTCGAAGTGCTGGATGCCCTGGGCCGGACGCATGAGGTCATTCGCCCAAATGGGACAAGCCACCTCATCGACGTGTCTTCGCTGACACCCGGTATTTATATCTTACGCTTCACCACCGACGGCCTGTCTCAGCCAGAAACCCAGCGGTTCGTGAAAAACTGACACCGAGCGATGCGCCCATCCAAACCCGCGTTAACCCTTATGATTCTCGGCCTTGTGGGCGTCCTTTTGGGAGTGACCTTCAAGCTGAACCACCTCATGGGTGCCGAGCCGCTTTTCAATGCTGGCGTCCTCGCGCTGGTCGTCGGACTCTTGGCATGGGTGGTCGCACTGTTCCGAAAGAAGAGAGCCTGACCCTCGGCAGCAATGGTGGCGTGCCATCACACGCATTCTCCTTAGCGACGGCTTTCCTGAAGGGCCTCTCAGAAGATTGGGCTTTCGAAGGACAGGACAGGCCCCATTGAAATCCGACTGGGACAAAACTGGGTTTGACAGACCGTCCGATCCCCAAAGGCAATGGGACAGAACCCACGCCTCCAAATACAACCCAGAATGAGAGGCTTGCGGATGGAAGCCATTCCAATGTTAGATCGGCGGCATCGACCCCACCTCCTTTCGGTAAGCGATTGATGCCCAAGCCCGGCCGCTTTATCCAGGACGGGCGATTTTGGGTGTTTACCCAAAACCCAGTATCTTGCTTTTCTTGGGTATTTACCCAAATTTTACAAAGCACTGACAGTGAGAGACTTTAGATACCTTTTTGCGTACACCATTCCACTTTCGGCTTTGGTCTCCTTCGCGTCGACGGGCATATGGACATACTCCGCCGTGTTTTATGCATTTCTCGTGCTGCCCCTGCTCGATGTGGCCACTGGACAAACGACTGAAAACCTTGAGGAAGAGGACGTCACCTACAAAAAGACGAAGTGGATCTTCGATGTGATGCTGTACCTCAATGTGCCGCTGGTTTTCGGTCTGTTGGCCTATGCACTGCACACCGTCCAAACAGGGGATTTCGCCACCTATGAATGGATTGGGCTGGCACTGTCCGGCGGCATCCTGCTCGCGACCAATGGCATCAACGTCGCCCACGAATTGGGCCACCGCACCTCACTTCCCGAGCGGCTGATGAGCAAACTGCTGTACATGCCTTGCCTGTATATGCACTTCTTCATCGAGCACAACTACGGGCACCACTTGCGGGTGGCCACTCCAGAGGATGGAGCCACAGCGCGTTACAACCAGACGGTCTACGGCTTCTGGTTTACGTCCGTCACCCGCCAATATGTGAGCGCTTGGAAACTGCAGATGCACATGCTCCAGCGCCAAGGCCTGCCATTTGTCTCCGTCAAAAATGACATGCTGTGGTACCACCTCATCCAACCGGGCTACCTCTTGGGCGTGTACCTGCTGTTCTCGATGCAAGGGCTTCTTTTTGCGCTTGTCGTTGGCGTCATCTCGTTTCTTTTCTTGGAATGCATCAACTACATCGAGCACTACGGCCTGCGCCGGTTCAAGACCGATGCCGGGCGTTATGAAATCGTCCGTCCCCACCATTCGTGGAATTCCAACTTCAACATCGGCCGGATCACCCTCTACGAGCTCACCCGACACAGCGACCACCACTACCGCTCGACGAAGAAATACCAGGTGCTGGACAGCCATGCGGAAAGCCCCACCCTCCCGTTGGGCTACCCGGCCTCCATCCTCCTGAGCCTCGCCCCTCCCCTGTGGTTTTGGGTGATGAATCCACGCATTCCACAGGACATGAAGGACCGCCTCGCCCATGACTGACGCGTCATCCGGCCTCCTCACGGCAGGCACCCTCAAACGGTTCTCGGCCAAGACCCGCGACAAGTTGCTCGAAGCGAGTCTGGTCCTGTTCAATGAAAGCGGCTTCGGCGCCGTCACCACGGCTTCCATCGCGCAAAAAGCCGGCGTACTGGAGGGCTCACTGTGGTACCACTTCCGCACCAAGAAAGACATCCTGCTCGCCCACCTAGATCTGCTGCAGCAGGTCTTTGAAGGGGCCAACATCGATGCAGACTCCACGGACGAAGAAAGCATCATCGCAGGCATCTTCGCCTCCTATGACGTCATCTGGGATTTTCGCTACATCCTGCGCGACGACTTTGCAGCGGCAATCGAAGCATCGGACCCGGCGCTACACAACGCCAAGATGGTCAATGACTTCCTCGATGCATGGACGGAAGGACGCATGCAGCACGCGCACCAGCATGGACTCCTGCAACTGCCACCCAACGGCATGGAAGACCTCTCTGAGATCATCCTGGTCATCGGGCGCTACTGGCTGGACTTCTCCAAGAAGAAGTACCCCGAGGAAAACAACCACGCGCTGCGCAGGAAGGGCCTGCGCCACGTCTTCGCGGTACTCGGACCTTACCTCACCGGCACGGCGAAAGGCCTCATTGAAGCCCGACTGGGACGCCGCAGTTTTTGACTGCCTGTTCTATCCGCACGGGCCATGGGGTACGCAGCCGAAGCACGGCTTGAACCTCCCTGTGGGACCCTATATCGTAACGATCAACACCGCTGGAACGACAGGGACGAAATGCGTTGATTTCTGCGTGTTTCACTCGCAGTCGGCTGGATCCACGCCTTCGCGATGAAGGACATTCGGAAGCAGTCCTCCTCCCGGGCTGATGGTGGCCTTCTGGCCTTCGCATGAGGACTCGAGCAATCCGCGCAATTCATTGCCGAAGAAGAGGTCGATCACCACAGTGTCGCCTTCCATGTGCCAAGGATTGGGCCCCGGTATGGCGTCCTCGATGCTCCCAAAGGTCCCGTCGCCGGTGTAAATCGTGTATCGGAGGTTTTCGGTGAACTCAAAGAGCGTGGTGCTTTCAAACCCTACTGGGTGCCAGCGACCGATCAAGGAGAAGGACGAGAAGGGCGGTTCCGAGCACGTCGTACCGAAGGCGCCAAGCAGCTGGAGAACGTCCGAAACCGTGATGGCATCGTCCCCGTTGATGTCCTCCGGACAGGTGTTGCAAGGGGCCCAGCTGCAGGAACCATCATCGACTGAGGCACTGGCGTCATAATTGTCGGCATCGGCATAGGTGCATCCAGCCGCCCAAGCGTCCGTCCAATCACATGCCTCCGGGGGGAAGGTGCAGGAACCGTCTTCAAAAGCGGCACTGGGGTCGTAGTTGCAGGCCTGTGTGTAGGTGCAACCGCCGTATTCAACGATGACGCAGGGACCGTCTTCATAAGAGGTCACGCCGCCCAAGAAGGTAGCCACACATGCATTTGAATAGGTCACCCCGTCGCATCCACAAACCGGTTCAAAGACCTCCGCACACAGCACCGAGGGATCCAAGAGATTGGAATCATAGCAGCTGACTGGACCGCTCACATCGACCCCCACGCTGCCGCCCAAAGTCCAGGTGCCGTATTCGGTTCCGTTCGGGTAGGTGTTGATTTCCCAGACGAGGTAGTCTTCGATCAAGCAGGCCCATGGGTCTGGACTGCCGTCGTGAAAGGCCGATTCATTGGTATGAAGTACGGAGACGAACATCGTATCAGAGAGGTCCAAGTCGAAATCAAAGCTCACGAAGTTATCGTCCACCAATGTCTCTTCGTGGAGCACATTCCCTTGGGAATCGGTGAATTCCCATTCCATGACATTGGTTGAGTCCGGCCAAGTCAGGTAGCCACCCGGATGGTAGATGTTCACCATGCCAGGCTGCGAGCACACGTTGCATACCAAGTTTATGAGGTCGCAGTCGACCGTTGTGGTGACTTGTGCTTCCAGTTTTGGGGCCATGCCCCATGCTGCTGCTAAAAGGAAAAATGCGAAGGGTTTCATGTCTCGATGCTTTTAGATGTTTGCGACACTAAAGTCCATCAAAAGGGGGGCTGTGGGCTCACGCTTAGGGGTGAAAGCGTCACCCTGCACCCTGTGAAGTTGTGGGCCACTAAAATGTAAAATACTGATTTTCAGAACCAGACTCAACCCTCACCGGAAGAAACCTTCATCGCAGCGTGTAACAGGGCCATTTTCTTGTATTTGGTTTCCTTGATCTCAAAATAACCGTACATCCTCCTCAGGGAAGAACCGATTCCGTCGACACTCAGGTGCGCTTTCTCCGCTATGCTGCGGTTCGTCATGGCCGGATCGTTCAAAAGGATGTTGAGCACGTTCCAATCGGTGTCGTTGAGGGTTCTGTCCAAAGCCTTGTCCAGAAGGGTTCGGTTCAACTCCAATATGGGTGTTTCCAAGACCAGGGTATGGCCGGATTTGCGGTGAAGCTCCTCAATTTCGCACATCAGTTCGTCGCGCCTGTCATTGTGGCGCCGCTTGATGTTCACGATGTAGGTCACCAGCAATCCGATCACGGCGACAAACCCCAGCACAAGCGCAAGCACAACTTTTAACTGCTGGACTTCCTGGCGGTTTTGTTTCTGCTCACTTTCCCAACTCACCACTTCAATTTGGTGCTCCACCTCTTTTTCATAGGCCGCTCGAATCACCGCTAAACGGTGCTTTTCGGACTGTAAACTGTCGTCGTACAACACGAAGGACTCGTGCATTTCCAATGCCTCGGCCTCGTTACCCAGCTCTTTTTGAGCCAAATACAGTACGCGGTACAGCTTGCGCTTGACCTCAAAACCAGTTTGACCCAGCAATTCCTGCTGGTTGTCATTGACCAACCGCAGGGCTTTTTCAGGGTCAGAAGGCAAGGTCAATTCGGCGATGTCAAGCATGCAGGAGAGCTCGTTGCCCCGAACCCCCAAGTCACGGTACATCTCCATGGCCGTAACCCGCTGTTTCATGGCCTCATCAATTGCCCCCAACTCCTCAGATAAGGTGGACATGTTCTCATAACAGCCCGCAACGTAGAAACCTTGCTCCTCCCGTTCGAGTGCACTCAGTGCTGAGTCGTAGAGCACTGAAGCCCTTTCAAAGTCCTTGAGCTTGTAGGCACACCATCCCATGTTCAGCTTGAGTAAGCCGGGGAAATAACCCAAGTCCTCTTCGTCTCCGAGGCCACTTTGCACCCTCTCAAATTGGGCCATGGCCCATTCATGATGGCCGATGATCATAAAGAGGTTTCCGAGGGCCATCCGCGACCTGTTCGCCCTGTCCCCATCCTCCGCGGCCTCGTAGAGTTCCGTCGCCCGATTGAAGTGCCGAATGGCTTCGACGTATTCGTTGCGCTGGACGTACACATTGCCCCGGTTTCCATAAACAGATCCAAGCCGGGCAGAGTCGCCCAAGGCAATGGCCACCTGTTCGGATTGATCAAATGCGTTGAGGGCTTCCTCCAAGTGACCTTGCTTTTCCAGCAGGCTTCCGATGCGGTTGTGCGCGGAATACAGCGCCAATGGTGCGTCGGCACTTTCTGCCAAATCACGCATCTCCTTTAGATAGAAGAGGACCGTATCCGGGAACTGTTGGTGGAATTCGATGTGCAGGTCTTTTGCCGTCTGCAGGCGGTCCTCAGCAGAGCGGGTGGTGTCATTCCAAGCCGCGATCAAAGGCGACATATCCGGTTGACACCGTCCCGATATCGAGAAGCCCAAGCAAAGCAAAAGAACAAAACATTGACGCATCAGAGCTGAATTAGACAAGGGTCAATCAAAGGACACTCCCCCTGCGCAAAGGTTGCTTTCGCCGTCCAGAATCCAAACAGCGGTGGCACCTGATCAGATCTTACCGGCCTTTAGGGCCAAAGAACCGGGTAACGCCACATTGGATTTGGCCTGTGATCAACTGCCCCTCCCAAAGGGGTGCTTCTGGCGCACCTTCTGCGGTCCGGCGGGTTCTGAACCGCTGAATTCCCGCCCCAACAGAAAGGTCCAACCGCCATTCCGGCGCCACCTGATACCCTGCGAAAAGTCCACCTGTCGGCGTCCAATTCAAACGGCTCTTGGGCAAATCACCATCCGCATAGGCCACCACCAAACCATCCTCGTTGAGGCTGTGACCGCGGCCTCCACTGCGGACGAGCAATTGAACCCCCAAGCCCAAGCCTCCATGCCATCGGCCAAGAGAACGCGATGTTCGCCATTCAACGGGTATGACCACGGCATTGAACCGGTTGAAGCTTCTCACGTAGCGACGCTGGGTAGCCAGACCCTGCACGTCGCCAAATAGAACGGCCACCGTGTCCCCTGTCAGCGCATTGATTTCAATGGACTGAATGCCTTCTGGGTCCAGATAATCCTGTGTTGTGGTCTCTACATAGTCCAACAGGTGAACGTAGTCATACCAGGCAAGGCCCAGAGAAAAAGTCT